>Ga0209517_10004581_pt1 | contig 18100 bp, 22 predicted proteins | sample PeaSoiMetSII2010_FD_187695 | JGI IMG/M metagenome (GOLD analysis project Ga0209517, IMG submission 187695) | Peat soil microbial communities from Weissenstadt, Germany - SII-2010 (SPAdes) (version 2) | ecosystem: Environmental > Terrestrial > Soil > Wetlands > Peat | place: Germany...
CCTGTGAAGATGTACGTGCGAGAAGTCGACAGCGTTCAGCCCCTGACGAAAGAAGAAGAAACCCATCTGTTTCAAGAATTGAGAAAATTAGGTGAACTGGGAGAGGTTGCGGAAAGGCGCTTGCTCGAAAGCAACCTCCACTTAGTTCTGCCGATTGCGGAGCGACACGCGTCCAGCGGTCTTTCCATGTTGGATTTGATTCAGGAAGGCAACCTCGGCCTGATTCGGGCTGTCCAACACTTCCCGGAAACTCCTCTCGACGACTTCTCGACCTATGCCGTTGCTTGCATCGAGGAAGCCATCTCCGAAGCTATAGGGAGATTGAAATCGAAGAGTGAAGGGTCCCGTAGCTGCTGTTAAATCGCGGTTACACAAGCAACCGCTGGACAGAGCCATTAGAAGATCAGACCTTTATTCGAACTGCCTCCGAAATCGCTCCAGCTGATCCTTCACTTCCCCCACATCGCGCCGCAACGCCGCCACTTCTTCCTCAAGCCGCGCAATGCGCGCCGCATCGCCAGAATCGCGCCCAACGGTTGAACTTGCGGGAGCAGATGATTCTGCTTCCACCACATCCCCGGCGAACAAATGAGCATACCTGGATTCCTTCGTTCCCGGCTGACGCGGCAGCACCTTCGCCAACGGCGGTTCACGCTGCATCAGCCTCTGCAATGCCGATTGCACATCCTCGAGCGTTTCGAAGCGGTGCATGCGTTCGGCGCGGCCGCGGAGTTCGCCCGGCGTTTGCGGACCGCGCAAGAGCAGCACGCATAGAATCGCAGTCTCCGCCCGCGTGAAGTTAAATACCTCCTGCAGGCGCCGCTCGTACTTGGTCACGCGGCTGTCGGCGCCGCGTGCGGGGCCGGCCAGGCGCTGCTGTTGCAGACCCTCCAGGGCGTCGCGGACCGCGTCCTCGTCCAACTGCATCACCGGATCGCGATTCGTCTTCTGGTTGCAGGCATTCACCAGCGCATTCAGCGACAGGGGATAGTATTCCGGCGTGGTGATGTCCTTTTCGATCAGCGACCCCAGCACGCGGACTTCGGTTTCCGTCAGCTTTAATTCCATGGATTCTCTTGACCGCCTTCGATTGTATCGAAGACGTCAAAGTCAAAGGCAGCGGGCGAGGGCGCCCGCTCCACACGATCAACACCGGCGGGGCACGGTATACTCGATAGTTTGCCGGACGCATCCAATAGAACCAGTTGCCAGTGGCCAGTTGCCGGTTGCCAGTGGTTCAGGATGAGGCAAAAGTGACTCGGGGAGGACTGGCAACTGGCGGCTGGCAACTGCGTTTCAAGGAGGAATCGTGAGGAAATACCTGGGAGTTATGGCGGGCGTGGCTGCGTTGTGTGTGATGTCGTGGGCGCAGGCTCCCGCTCCAACTCCAGCTCCGGATCAGACCTCGGCTCCGGCTCAGACCCAGGCCCAGGCTCCAGCACCCGAGGCAACCCCGATTCCGACTCCGGCGGAGAAACCCGCCGTCCCCCTCGCGCTGCCGTATCCGCGCATCGACCTGTTTCTGGGCGGTACGTACGCCGAGGCCGGTCTTTTCAACGCCGGACACTGGGCTGGCTTGCCCGGTTGGGACGCTGCACTCGGCCTGAACGCAACCCGTTGGCTGGGGTTTGTGGTGGAAGGCGGCCAATACTTCGGAACCTCGAAGATTCCAACCAACACGCCGGCGCCATTTCCAACGTGCGGCGAGCAGAATGGCTTCTGCCCAGGCACTTATCCGACGTTCGACGTGTCGACGCGAGAATACAACTTCCTTTTTGGCGTCCAATTTGCCCGGCGCAAGTATGAACGCTGGACGCCATTTGGCGAGCTCCTGTACGGGCACCAGGGCACACGCGGCGTGGCAGTTGGTGGGGGCACGACTGTAACGGAAATCGGAACGGGCCGGGCGCTGGTGGCCGGCGGCGGCCTGGAGCGCAAGATCAATCAGCGTTTCGGGTTGCGCCTCAAGGCCGATTACCTGCAGACCGCCACCGGGTTTCCGGCGCAACCCAAGCAGAAACAGGACAACTTCCGGGTCTCGGTGGGCATCGTCATCCACAACGTGCACAAGAAGAGGCGCACGCTCGAGGATGAAACTCAGGCCGAACCGTAAGGCAGTCGTTCGCCGCTAGTCATTGGTCGTTGGCAAAACGCCGCCTTTGTCCAACGCAGCGTTCGCGAACGGCTGACGACGAGCGACTAACGACAGCAATTTACGGGCGGCGCAGCAGATCGCTCAGCGGTTTGGTCTTAGACCGTACTTCGGACCGTACTTCGTCGGCGAGATCGGAGCCTTTTTCGACCGCTTCCTCGAAACGGTCCTTGGCTTCGTCCGTCCAGTCGGAGACGGTGTCCAGGGCGTCGTCGTAGGAGCGCCGCAGGTCTTTCCGCAATAGCCGCCCAGACTTCGGAGCTAGCAACAGACCGAGGGCTGCGCCGACACCGAGCCCGATCAGCAGAAAAGTGACTGCGGTGCCGACCGTACCTTCCGAACTCTCGTATTTTCCAATGCGCATATGCACCTCCCGATCACATCTATTCTAGACCTGAATTGAATGGGCAATTTGTGATTTGTAATGGGTAATCGAAAACGCGGTGGCCCGGTTCCCATAACCCTATGCGCCTGTGTAAAATAAAGTGTTATCTCCAAGTGCGGCGGAAGCCCCGGCAACCTCCAACCAGCTGGCCATTAGCGGGCCGGGTGGGGACCCCGGACCTGCCTCGCTGCGCAGAATTCCTAGCAGAATGAAGGAGATGTAAACCAGCAATGTCGATTCCAGCGACCCAACTCCGTCCCGGCATGATCATCAAGCACAACAACGACCTGCATTCCGTATTCAGCGTCGAGCATCGCACACCGGGCAACCTGCGCGCCTTCATCCAGGCAAAACTGCGCAATTTGCGCACCGGCGCCATGTTCGAGCATCGTTTCCGCTCTCCCGACCCCATCGAGAAGGTTAACGTGGATGAGGAGAACATGGAGTTCCTCTACGCAGACGGCGACAGCTACTACTTCATGAACACGGAAAACTACGAGCAGACCCACCTGACCCGCGATACCCTCGGCGATGCGGTGGATTACCTGACACCGAACCTCCAGATCAAAGTGGAATTCTTCGATGGCAAAGCTGTGGGCATCGAGCTGCCGCAGACCGTGGTATTGACCGTGTTGGAAGTCGAGCCTGGCCTGAAGAGCGCAACCGCATCGAGTGTAACCAAGCCGGCAAAGACCGAAACCGGCCTGATCGTGCAGGTGCCGCCATTCATCAACGAAGGCGAGAAAATCAAGGTCGACACGGCCGAAGGGACGTATTTGTCGCGGGCACAGTAAAAGGTCAGAGGTCAGAGGTCAGATTGCAGAGGTAAGAACCTTCGGCTAAGGTTTTCACCTCTTCAATCTGACCTCTGACCTCTGCAATCTAACGATGACTTCCGCCAAAGACGAATCTGCTACTCGCGCTCGCCGCTTTCTGGTGCGCGGACGTGTGCAGGGCGTCGGCTTCCGCTGGTTTGTGGAGCGGGAGGCGTTCATCCTGCAGATTGCCGGGTGGGTGCGCAACAATCGTGACGGCAGCGTCGAAATCCTGGCTCAGGGGACACGCGACCAGTTGGCGGGATTGCACTCGCGGTTACGCGAAGGCCCACGGGCAGCGCGCGTGGATGAGGTGGAAGTATCCGAAGCTCAGCCGGTGGCCGGCCTGACTTCATTTCTAATTCAAGATTTCTAATTTGTGATTCCAATTCGTGATTTCCAACTAAGGAGCGTAGATGTCGACCAAGGTGGACGTGGATTGCGATGGGTTGAAAAAGCTGATCAGAGAGGTGCCGGACTTCCCGAAAAAAGGCATCCTGTTCTACGACATCACCACGCTGCTCAAGGATAAAGCCGGTTTTGCGCGGCTGATTGATGCGCTCTCGGAGAACTATATCGGCAAAGGGATTGACCTGGTGCTGGGCATGGAGGCTCGCGGATTTATCTTCGCTCCTGCGCTTGCCTACCGCCTGAATGCTGGCTTCGTTCCTGTCCGCAAGCCGGGAAAGCTGCCCGCTGAAACGTTGAAGGTCAGCTATGACTTGGAGTACGGCAGCAACGCGCTGGAGGTACACAAGGATGCCATCGGAAAAGGCCAGCGCATTCTGATTGTGGACGACCTGCTGGCCACCGGCGGAACGGCTGCCGCGACTGCGGAATTGGCCAGCGGCTTGGGCGCGGAAATTGCCGGGCTGGCGTTTGCGGTCGAACTGGACTTCTTAAAAGGCCGCGAGAAACTGGCGAAGTACGAAGTCTTCTCGTTGCTTCACTATGATCGGTAAATATGATCGCTAGAACCGACCGGTAAATCGGACCGGCAAATCGCTTCGACGGACGCGCATGATCCAGATTTCGATTCCAGAGCCGGGCAGGCTTTTCTTTTTCCTGGTGGCCACGCTGGCGGGACCATTCGCGGCCGCCGCCGATTCCCCTCCACTTCCGCCTTCCATCACTACGGCGCCGCTCTCAGTCGACCAGGTCGTAAATCAACTCGTCCGCAGAGATGTGGAGCGGGCGCAGGCTCTCGGCCACTCTGAATCCACCCGCGTGTATCACCTTTCCTATCGCGGATTTCCGGGCGATCGCGACGCCGAAATGACGGTCGAGGCTACTTACGACAGTCCTTCCACCAAGCGCTTTCAGGTCACCTCCCAAACGGGATCAAAGCTGATCATCAACCGCGTATTCAAGAGGCTGCTGGAGAGCGAAAAAGAAGCGGCCGAACCCGAAATGCATGCCCGCACGCTGTTGAACCGGGACAACTACAGCTTCGCCTTGATTGGTTTCGAAGCAGGCGTTGATTCTTCGGTCCAGAGCGGCCAATACGTGCTCGCCGTCTACCCGAAAACGAAAAGCAAGTACCTCTATCGCGGCAAAGTGTGGGTTGACGGAACCGATTTCGCCGTAACCCGGATTGAGGCCGAACCGGCTCAGAATCCTTCCTTTTGGACCAAGAAAAACGACATTCATCACGAGTACATGAAGGTGCAGGATTTCTGGCTGCCCCGGCGCAACGAGTCGGTCAGCTACATCCGGCTAGGTGGGCGCGCCACGTTGACGATTGAGTACACGAACTACCGGGTTAGCCTTTCCGGTCCCAGGCAGTAGGTTTTAGGTCTTAGAACTTGGTTTCCCTGAGACCTAACACTGACACCTGAGACCTAACTGCGGTAGTACAATCCCGCCATGGGTGGCTTGATCGAGCCGAATCTAAACCCCGCCAGGGAGCAGGAATCCAGCCTGCGCCCGGTTCTCATCGGGATCGTTCTCGTCGGGGTGGTGGTCGGCATTCTGGCGCTGATTTTCCGCGCCGAGCAGAAAAAGCCCACTCCGCCACCAGCCTATGCCGCGAACCTGAAATTTTCAGACCTGAAGACAAGCGCCGCGCAAAATTTTGTGGGCGCAACCGTCAGCTATCTCGATGGCGCGATCACCAACACCGGCGATCAGACCGTCATCCACGCGGTGGTTCAGGTTACGTTCAAGGACGATTTGGGACAGACGGCCCAGCGCGAGGAACTACCCATGCGCGTTCTGCGCACCGGCGGACCGTACGACGAAGCCGTGGACCTCACCCTGTCGCCGCTCGCGCCCGGCCAGAGCAAACCCTTTCGCCTGACCTTTGAGAACATCTCCGCCCAGTGGAACCACGCCTATCCGGAGCTGCAGATCACACAGGTCACGGTGAAGTAAGGTCAGAGGTAAGAGGTCAGATTGCAGATTTGAGCACCAAATCCGAAAGTTCTTACGTCTGCAATCCGACCTCTGACCTCTGCAATGGTCCCCTTCGGCTGCGCGGCGGTTTTCGCCTACCCGTTACTTTGACTTCTGCTGTGCAATCCACTTGTTCGTGCGCGCTTCGAGGAGATCAAGGGGGAGGGTTCCTCCGTTGAGCATCTCGTCGTGGAAGCTGCGGATGTCGAACTTGGAGCCCAGTTCCTTCTGGGCGCGTTCGCGGAGTTCCCGGATCTTGAGCTGGCCGAGCTTGTAGCTGAGCGCTTGCGCGGGCCACGCGATGTAGCGGTCGGTTTCGGACTGGATGCTGGGCTCGTCAATAGCGCCGGACTTGCGGAAGAAGTCCACCACTTGCTCGCGGGTCCATCCTTTCGAATGGATTCCGGTATCGACGACCAGGCGTACGGCGCGAAAGAGTTCGGAGGAGAGCCGGCCGTAGTCGGAGACCGGATCCTGATAGAAGCCGACCTCTTTGCCGAGTTGCTCTGCATACAAAGCCCAGCCTTCGATGTAGGCGTTGAAGCCAAGACCATGCAGGCGGAACTTCGGCAATCCGGTTAGTTGCTGCTGTACGGATAGCTGCATGTGATGCCCGGGGATGCCTTCGTGGTAGGCAATCGCCTCGTCATCAATGAGCGAGCGCTCGGCGAAGTCAGAGGTGGCGACGACGACGCGACCGGGGCGCTTGCCGTCGGGCGTGCCGGTAACGTAGTGGGTGGCAGCGGCGGACTGGAAGGCGGGTATAGCCTCAACCGTGACCGGTGACTTCGGAAGAAGAGTGAAGAGCTGCGGGAGCTTAGGCTCCATCTGCGCGATGTAGTGGCGAAAATCTTCCAGAATCTGCTCGGCGGAGGTTGGAATGTATTTGGGATTCGTTTTGAGTGAGGCGCGGAAAGAGGCGAGGTCGTTGAATCCTTCCTTCTTGGCAATCGCCATCATCTCGCCCTGGATGCGATCAATCTCGCGGAGGCCGAGTTGGTGAATCTCGTCCGGCGTCATGTGGGTAGTGGTCCGGGCATAGATGTCGTTTTCGTAGCGCTTCTGGCCATCCGGCAGAGAGGTGATGGAGAGAGTGGTACGGCCTTGGGGCGCGTATTCCGTGCGGAGGAAGGCGGCGAAGCTCTTGTACGCCGGGATGACGTCGGCGTCGATGGCGTCGGTGATCTGCTGGGTCAATCGCTTCTGGTCCTCGGGAGAGATGCTTGCGGGATACTTCTTTGTCGGTTGTAGAAACGGGTCAGCGTCGATGATGCCCTGGCACTGGACTGGAAGCTTCTCCAGCAGAAATCGGACGGGCATGAGCTTGTCCTTCATGCCGGCGCGCAGGACTTCGGTAGTCTGGCTGAGGACGCGCGGAACCTGGTGTAGACGGGCGATGTAGTCCTCGTAGTGCCTGACCGAGTCGAACGGAACCGACAGCGGCAGATCGGCGAGGCTGGTATGGATGCCATTCTGCTGGTTGACGGGCATCTCGTATTCTTTCAGGTTGAAGTCGGCGATGCGCTGCTCCAGGACACGAACCAGAAGGTCATGGGAGAGCTGGTCCTGGTCGGAGAAACCGGCAGTCGGAATGGCCTCAAGCCGGGCAAGGAACTCTTGGTTGGTCCTGTGACGCTGGAGGATCGCGTCGAGCGAGTACTCGGCGAGCTTGTCGTTGTAGCGATAGTCGCCGAAGGCGGTGGCGCGCTCGGGAAAGTTGCGGAGATCGGACTCGTACTGCTCTTCGAAAAGGGCGCCCTGCGCGGCGAGGCGGTCGGCAACTGGTTTGACGTTTTGGGCGAAGACGGAACCCACTATGGCAACGAGGAGAAAAAGGCTCTGTTGGAGACGCATAGGTGTATGAGGGTACCAGAAATGACTAAGGTGAGAGGTGGGAGGTCAGATTGCAGAAGTTAGAACCTTCGGGCTTAGGTTTTTTATACCTCTGCAATCTGACCTCTTACCTCTGCAATGGTTACAATGGCCTCGTGCCTGAAGCAAAGCCATTCCGTCTGACGGAGTCCGTTAAAGCCGCAGGTTGAGCGTCCAAGCTGAGTCCGGCGGCGCTGGACACGGTGCTTGGGAAATTAGCCCGGCAACAGGACCCGAATGTGCTAGTCGGCTTCGATCATGCTGACGATGCCGGAGTGTATCTGCTCACGCCGGAGACGGCGCTGGTGCAGACGGTGGATTTCTTTACGCCCATCGTGGACGATCCTTACACCTTCGGCCAGATCGCTGCCACCAACGCGCTCAGCGATGTTTACGCCATGGGTGGAAAGCCGCTAACGGCGCTCGCCCTCGTATGTTTTCCCGAAAAAGGCGACCTCGAGATTCTGGAGCGCATTCTGGCCGGGGGCTTATCGAAGATGATTGAAGCCGGATGCACGGTGGTGGGCGGCCACAGCATCCGCGATGACGAAACAAAATTCGGATATTCGGTCACCGGCGTGATTCATCCCAAGCGCGTACTGGCGAATCAGGGTGCGCAACCTGGCGACCGTTTACTGTTCACGAAGGCGCTGGGTACGGGAGTGATTTCGACGGCAATCAAGAAAGGTGTCGCCAAGCAGGAGTGGATCGACTCCGCCGTGAAGTCGATGACAACTTTGAATAAGACCGCGGCCGAGGTGATCACTGGCCAGTATGCTGCGGAGCTTCGCTCCGCCCGGACGGGCGAGGCGCCCGTCCCCACACGAATCCACGCCCTGACCGACGTCACCGGCTTCGGCCTGATCGGCCACGCTCGCGAAATGGCGCTGGCATCGAATGTCAGCCTCGTCTTCGAATCCGCGAACATTCCTGTGCTCGGAGGCGCACTCGATTGCATTCGCGCCGGCTATATTCCCGGCGGGCTCAAAGCGAATCGTGATTTTGCAGAATGCCTGGTCGGCTACGACAGCTCGGTCCCGAGCGAGATCCGCACGGTTCTCTTCGACCCACAAACTGCCGGGGGCCTGTTGATCTCGGTTTCCGCCGGAGATGCCGGGACGCTTTTGCGCGCTCTGCGGGATGCCGGGGTTCCAGCGGTTGAGATCGGCGAAGTGCTCCATCCGACCAAGCCTCTCATTACCATTCGCTGACAACCGGCACGTTTTGCCAGTATTAACTTTGGATAAGTAGGCGGTCAGCCGCCGCGAGCCTTTTCGCGCATGCGCTGGACGAAGCTGGGGACGTGCACCACGGTGCGTCCTACCGTGCCGCGCCCGATTTCCTGCGTGCCATCGTGAGCGCGAACGCGCATGAGATAGAAGCGCCCGTCAAACGATTCCAGTTCCGCCTCGGCGCGAATTTGCATTCCGATGCCGCTGGCCGCGCGGTGTTCGACGTGGATCGAGATTCCTACTGTAATTTCACCCTCGTCGCAAAACGGTTGCAGCGCCTGGAAGCTGGCCGTTTCCATCAGCCGAATCATGTCGGGAGTCGAATATACAGGCGGCAACTCGGGATGATGGGCGGCGAGGGTGTGCTTCAACTCAACGGTTTCCGCCGCTTCGCCGCGCACGCCGATGGGGATAGGCCGGGCCATGGATTCGAGAGACGAAATGTGATTGTAGCGTATGGCGCTAGCTACGGAGTCGGCGACGAGGTGCCTGCTAGCGCCGCTTCCACCCGCCGTGGGTCAATGAGTCGCTGCCGTAGTTTCTTCTGCGTATCCTTCCATTCTCGATCCGTCATCGACGAACGAATTGTCTTTGCCTCCGCGAGCGAGTCCTGGGTTCCCCGCTGTGCTGCCAAAAACAACCACACGAACGCTTCGGGACGGTCAGGCTTGGTGCCTTCGCCGCTTTCATACATCCGGGCCATAGCCAGCATTGAAGCCGCATTCCCCGCGCGAGCCCCTTGCTCATACCATCGGAAAGCTTCTTTCGGATTTGCGTCCACGCCCGAACCATGCTGGTAAAGATAGCCAAGGCAATAGTAGCCGCCAGAAAGTCTCTCTTTCGCCGCCGTCTCGCACCACGGGCGCGCTTGGTTATAGTCGGAAGCGTTCAGATACAAAGCTGCGAGGCTGATTGTTGCCCCCGCGTGACCCTTTTCCGCTGCTTTTCGATACCACGCGGCGGCCGATGCGAGATTCTTCGGCAGGTCCACGCCCTTCTCATACATCTCTCCTATGGAGAGGCACGCATCGTTGAATCCTTCGGGGCCAAATTCCCTTAGCGAGCGATCGGCGGCATCGTGTCCATTCGGGTTTCCAGCCTCGCTAGATAGCAAAAACCAGGCCTCGGCCAGAATGCTGTTAGCGCCGACGCCTTCACCGTTGTAGTACGCTGCGCCGAGATTGAACATTGCATTTGCATTGCCCTGGCGAGTGGCCTTCCTATACCAGCGCACCGCTTCGGTCTTGTCTTTTTCGACGCCATCGCCCGACCAATAGAGAACACCTAAATTGTCTTGCGCCTTCGCGTTTCCTTGTTCGGCAGCTTTGCGGTACCAGATTGCCGCTTGATCCAAGTTCTGCGGAACTCCGTTACCAGACTGGTAGGCCTTTCCAAGAGCGAACTGGGCAGCGGCGTCTCCAGAGTCAGCTCCTTTCTGAAGGTCGGATATTTCAACTGCCGAGAGCTTGGCGGGAGCGTCTCCCGTTACGGCCTGCGGTGCTGTTTGTAGAGAGCCGGCTGCAAGGTCAGCTGGAAGAACGAAGAGAAGGGAGGCCAACAGTAATGCCCGCATCACAGCGCAGATTACGCTAGTTCGATAATGTATTCCAGTGCTGGCTCTTGCATGAAATGGCGGTTCAGGACCGTATCATCCCTGTTGAGCCCGCGGCGGACAGCATTCGTTCCGAATGCTGTGGACATCCCAGGCTTTCCCCGGGGTATAATTCTCAGCTGCGAATTGGCCCCACCTTTGCCCGCGGTTTTGGCTGCTCTGCGAGCGGTTGCGCCGGCGGGCCGGTAACCTTCACCTTGCTTAAGAATCCGAAAGGAGTTTTCACTATGTATACCCGCATTGTGGAATGCCATTTGAAACCGGAAACAAGGGATGAAGTCGAGAACAGAATGCGCAATGATGTGCTCTCTGTCCTTCAGAAGCAGCCGGGCTTCGTGGACTTGATCGCTCTTGAGTCGGAAGACGAAACGGAGCGGCTGGTCGCGATCAGCTTCTGGAACACAAAACACGATGCTGAGCGCTATCACCGCGAGAATTTTTCGCGCGTTTCAGAAATACTCAAGCCCTACCCGAAGAGCGATCCCAGGGTGGAAACCTTCCACGTCGGGCACTCTACCGCCCATCGGATCTCTGCCGGCAAGGCAGCCTAGCCTGCGCGCCCCGGCACGTGCGCTCAGACGTGCTCCGCGGCTGCCGGGGCCTTTCCTGTTTACCGCGACTCCATTTTGCCGCGACTCCAGGTTTGCTTCGCTGCACTCAGAGAGATGCAGTGTCTCAAAGCACCTTCGCCCGCTTGGTATTGAGGTTCACGATGAAGATTCGCTCGTTGTTGCCGTCCGGGTCTGCCGGTTGCATGAAGAAGCCGAGATTCTTCGGGTTGTAGGCCACAGACGAGCCGATCAGTTTCTCGCCATCGGAGAAGGTAACTTCGATAGGCTTCCCCGGGAGTTGGAAAGGGCCGGAGGCATCGTTGTGGGCCGGATCTCCGGCAAAATCCTTGACGAAAAACAAGGCCTTCAGTTCATCGATTCGAACCGATGTTCCGGGATCGCCTGGTTTGGGTTCGACGCCTTCGGGAAAAAGCAAGAAATGGTCGCGTGCCGGAGAAAAATCGTTGGTGTAACCTTTGAGCCTGCGGCCATCGAGGTAGGCAACCACCACCTTGGCTGGGTTCTGCATGGCTCCTGCCTTCCAACAAGGCTTTGCTAGAATTATCGTACTTCGATTCCTTCACTTGACCGGAATTCTAGTGGCTGTAGTTACCATTGTGGGAACCAGTGGACTTTTCCGAACATTTCGAGGTGGTGGTTGTCGGCGCAGGCCATGCCGGATGCGAAGCCGCGATGGCGGCCGCTCGCATGGGGCTGAAGACCGCTCTCTATACCCTGAACGTCGATCTGATTGCGCAGATGTCGTGTAACCCCGCCGTCGGCGGCATTGCCAAGGGGCATCTGGTGCGCGAAGTGGATGCTCTCGGCGGCATCATGGGCGAAATCACGGACGCGGTTGGCATCCAGTTCCGCCTGCTGAATACCTCCCGCGGACCCGCCGTCTGGTCGCCGCGGGCGCAGTGCGACAAGCAGGCCTATCGCCTGAAGATGCGCGAGGTGCTGGAGTCGCAGCCGAATCTGACGATCAAGCAGGCGGAAGTGGCGGATGTGGTGGTGGAGCAGCTCTCAGCTCTCAGCTCTCAGCTCTCAGTTAGACCTGACACTACTGAGAACCGAGAACTGAGAACTGAGAACTGTATTCGCGGCGTTCTGCTGCGCGATGGGCGGAGCGTTTCGGCCAAAGTCGTCATTATTACCACTGGGACCTTTCTTAACGGGTTGATTCACTGCGGCGAGCAGCAATATCCGGCGGGACGTTCGGGAGAGCCCGCCGCCGTTCTGCTGGGTGAGGCACTCAAGAAGCTGGGCCTGCGCGGATGCCGGCTCAAGACTGGGACGCCTCCGCGTCTGGACGGGCGCACCATTGACTGGTCGCGCTTCGAGCGGCAGCCGGGCGATGTGGATCCGACTCCCTTCAGCTTTCGCACCCGCCGCGTTGCCCATCACGACTCGCAGGTGCCCTGCTACATCGCCTTTACCACGGAAGAGACGCATCGCATCATTCGCGAGAACGTGCATCGCTCGCCCATGTACAGCGGACAAATTCAATCGACCGGGCCACGGTATTGCCCGTCGATTGAAGACAAGATCGTCAAGTTCCCGGACAAGTTGACGCACCAGCTTTTCCTGGAACCCGAGGGGCTGAACACGCACGAGATCTACGTCAACGGCATGAGCACTTCGCTGCCGATTGATGTGCAACTGGCGATCCTCAAGTCGATTCCGGGGCTCGACGGCGCCGAGATGATGCGGCCTGGGTACGCCATTGAGTACGATTCCATCGATCCCACGGAGCTGAAGCGCACGCTGGAAACGAAGAAGATTGCCGGACTGTTTCTTGCCGGCCAGATCAATGGGACCTCGGGATACGAAGAAGCGGCCTGCCAGGGAATTATGGCCGGGATTAACGCGGCGCTGAAGGTGAAGAAAGAAGCTCCGCTGGTGCTCGATCGCACCGAGGCGTACACGGCCATTCTTATCGACGACTTGATTTCGAAAGGGACAAACGAGCCTTACCGGATGTTTACTTCGCGGGCGGAGTTTCGTCTGCATCTACGAATCGATAACGCTGACCGGCGGCTTACTCCGCATGGACGGCGGGTGGGGCTGATCCCGGATGAGGCGTGGGCGGAATTCGAAGCGAAACAGCGACGGCACGAGGAAGTGAAGCAGACGCTGGAGCGGACGAAGGTGACGGGGGTGATGGCCGAGCAGATCGGGCAGGCCTGTTCCACTGCCGATGAGAGCGGTCGAGCTTCGCTCGACTTGGACGGGCGAGGGCGCCCGTCCCCACACGAACCTTGCGATTTGTCCTCTGCGGTTGGGCAGCCTCTGGCACAACTGCTGAAGCGGCCAGAGATCACCATCGAGCAACTGGCGCCAGTTCTCAGGGATCTCGCACCCAGGTTTTTTGACAGAAATTCCTCTGTGTCCGCTGTGTCCTCTGTGGTAGGGCTTTCGTCCGAAATCCGGAACGAACTCAAGTCGGTCGAAACCGAGGTCAAATATGCCGGATACCTGGAGCAGCAGGAACGCGCCATCGAACGGCTGAAGAGGGCCGAGTTGCGCCGCATTCCCGATTGGTTCGATTACCGGGCGGTGAGCGGGTTGTCGCGCGAAATGCAGGAGAAGCTGGGAAAAGTCGTCCCGCAGACGCTCGGCCAAGCCTCGCGCATTCCTGGCGTGACACCGGCTGCGGTTTCTCTGATCAACGTCTATATCGAGATCCAGGCACGGCGGCGGGAGCAGGCAGCGACGCTGTAGCTCCCGCGGCGGCTGAGAAGCAGCCGAGCTGCGCTCGGCTTGGACGGGCGAGGGCGCCCGTCCCCACACAAGCTATTCAGCGGGCAACCGCTTTCTGCAACGCGGCTCGCAGTTCTTCATACGAAATCGCCCCCGGATGATACATCGCCACTTGCCCGGTGCGATTCAGGACGACAATGGTCGGCGTCGTGCTGGCTCCGTAAGCATCGAAATTCTGCTTACTCAGTGGCACGGGCATGTCCTGCAGGCTGGCGTAATAACGCTGGCGAACGGACTCGATATACGCCCGCTCCTGTGCGGGCGAGGCGTCGGCCCCCTGCGCCGCATAGCCGTACAGTTGGGTCGGGCCGATGACGACCAGACCCGCAGGAGCGAACTCCTGCCGCAAGCCGGCGATGATGGGGATCTCGGCTTTGCAGTCAACACACCAATGCGCCCAGAAGAACAATAGAACTGGCGAACCTTTCAAGGACGCCAGAGCCGGTGGCTTAGGTCCGAGGTACTGAGTTATCTGCAGGGGTGGAGCGGGTTGACCGACCAGTGCGATCAAGTTGAGGTTTTTCTGCAGCCGCGCTCGAAGAGATGTGTTTCCATAGCGCGCCAAAGCCGAGCGCAGCAAGCTGACGGCTTTTGCGTGCCGCCCTTTTTCCACCATTTCCTGGGCGAGCACTTCGTAAGCGGCGCCGAGGGCGGCTGGCAAGTGAGGTTCGGCGTCGAGTTTGCGCTTGGCCGTCGTTAACAGCTGTTCCGAGAGACGGCGCGTTTCGGTGGCATAGGCAGCGGCTTGGTCCCATTGGTTGGTCGAGGCCGCACCTCGGGCCATCCATGACAGGGCTTCGAGGTACTCCGGGGTGACGCCGTTCTGGGCCTTATACGCGCTAAGTTCCGATTCGGCCCCGGAAAAAGAGTTCTGCGCCAATTGGATGCGGACATCGACGATCAGATCGGCTTGGGCAGGCAGGGAAATACAGAAGAAAATTCCAATGATGAGGAGGTCCCACGCCCTCTGAATACGCATCATTTGATGATGAATGAGACGGTGGGAAGTTGCAAACGGCGGAAGAGCCTGGCCGCTCAGGCGGCAGGGCTATATCGGCCATCGGAATGGGCGAGGATCCCCATCATTTCCTGGAAAGTCGCAATTTCGAAGTTCAGGATAGAACGGTTGTTCACCAGGCCTTGCACCACCGCGCGAGAGGGATTCGACAGCTGGAATTGAATACGGCGGTCCCGCGCCCAGCGTTCGAGAAGCACGAGCATTCCCAGACCTCCGCCGCCGATGGCTTCGACTTCGGAAAGATCGAGCACAATGATGCGGGAGGAAGCTTGTGCGAGCACCGCCTCGCTAAGCTTGAAAACGGATTCGCTGCGCACAATCCTGCCCTTGCACTCCACTATTGCCAGTTCGCCCAGGGTCTCGACGCGTATGGCCAGCATGGGATCCCTCCGTGCTTGTGTGGTGAAAGCAAGAACCCTGCCAAAGGGCTTTAGGCCTTATTTTTCAGTTTGATACAGGAAAATGGAGGGCGAAAAGCGAGAATTTTCGGGAGGGTGCCGGGCAAATCTGTACCAGAGCCGATTACCTCTGTAAGCACAGAAACTTCTAGCCATTTAACCCCCAATATGTACAATCTAGGTGCGTTTGATCTTTGCGGTTGTGAGCAGTACCCCGCTCTACAGCGTGACCTGCCTGCACTATGCGAGTTTCAGCGCTACCTCAACACAAAGGAACACAGCAACATCATGGAAACAGGAACAGTAAAGTGGTTTAACGATGCCAAGGGCTATGGTTTCATCAGCCGCCAGAATGGTGAAGACGTATTCGTTCACTTCTCCGCCATCCAGGCAAACGGCTTTCGCAGCCTGCAGGAAGGTCAACAAGTTCAGTTTGACGTAGTCAAAGGCCCCAAGGGCTGGCAGGCAGAGAACGTCAAAGGCGTCTAAGCCACAACCAAAATTCGACAAGAGGAGCGGCCGAAAGGCCGCTTTTCTTTTTTGGCCAAGACTGGATTCGTGGAGCGACGGGCGTCTCGCCCGTCCAGTCTAATTTACAATTCTGTTCGGACGGGAGATCGATATGCCCCTGAAAGTTGGCGATCCGGCGCCGGATTTTGAACTTTCCGCAATCGCCGGCGAACGCCAGATCATGATGCGTTCGCGCGACTATCTCGGCAGCAAGAATCTGGTCGTCACGTTCCACCCCCTCGACTGGACTCCGACTTGAGCCATGCAGGTGCCTGAACTCGATGCCCACCGCAGAGAGTTCGAGGCGCTTAATGCCCAGGTCATGGACATCAGCGTAGATTCCGTCCCCAGCCACATCGCCTGGCGGCAGAAGGAAATCGGCGCGGTCGAGGTTCCGCTTTGCTCCGATTTCTATCCGCATGCCGAGGTGACGCGCAAATTCGGGATCTTGCGCGAAGGCCCGCCGGTCTCCGGTATCAGCGAGCGCGCCGCGTTCATCGTGGATAAGAACGGAAAGATAGCCTTCGCCAAGGTCTACGGCATCAGCCAATTGCCCGACATCGAGGAACTGCTGACTGCGCTGCGCGGATTGGGCTGAGCCCCCGCGCGTGCCGTCCTGCCTGTGCGCAGTTTCTAAGCCTTGTCTTTCGTTTTAAAGAACGCAACCGCGAAAAGCACTCCGAACAGCAGGTCAGCCCCTGCAAAAACCAGATCGGACGGGTGCAGGCGGCGTTGCAGATAAAGAACTGTTAGCGACGCTGCGTAGCTGAACTTCTCGGCCATGCAGGCGATCATGAGCGGGCGAAAACGCGCTGGGTTGGTGGCAATGATCAGGAACGCGATCTGCCAGGCGAGGCCGGCTCCGACGAAGCCGTAGTAGAAGCCGGGATGCGTGATCGGCGGCGGGTCGTTCCGGCCAATCAGATCGAAAATAAAATAGAGTGGAGTGAGCACCAAGAAGCCCCAGATGCCCGCGCTCCAGAAAACAATCTTGGCGAATTTCATTTGCGTAAGAGTTTACCTCGGATAAGTACCGTTACCAACGGTTGTGAGTCGTCGAACCATCCCTCCTATAATGTCCAAATGATGCGGACGTCGGAGCTGCACGAGGCCATCGAGGGTCTGTACCGGGTTTTCGAAAGCTATCGCCTCGACGCTGACACTGAAGCGTGCCCTTGCTGTCATTCGCCAAAAGACAATCAGCGTCTTCGTTCCAAATTGTTACGGGAACTCGGGCCGAAAGACCTGTTCAGCTACACGATGGATGCCTTGTACACCTGGGGCAGTGAAAGTGATTTCAAACACTTCTTGCCGCGCATCTTTGAGTTGCTGACGCTGGTTGGGGCGTCGCAATCCAGCTTCGTAGACCCGGAAAGCGTATTTGGCAAACTGACCTACGAATCATGCGGATCAACCTCCTGGCGCACGTGGCCGACGGCAGAGCAAGAGGCGATTTCAAACTATTCCATAGCTGTCTGGAATGCCGTGCTGGATTCTGACCCTAACGGGTTAACCGACAGACCATACGACTGGCTTTGCGCTTTTGCCCAAGCGGAAGGCGATTTGTCGCCCTACCTCGATCAGTGGCTGGCTGCTTCCTCTGTCAACGCGCATCGCAATCTGGCAAGGATGATAGTGTGGGACGGTGTGCCAAACGCGACACGTCCGAACGGTGGTTATTGTGCCGGTCGGAGGGAGCAGTGGCAGCAACTGGTCGATTGGCTGCGGCGGCCTGAGGTGCGTCAGAAATTGGAGTCGAGCCTGGAACAATGGAGCGACTCTCCATTTGGAAACGAGTTGTTTGATGCGGCTGTTTTACTTCCGTAGCTCCGCTTGGACAGCCGACGGTGGCTGTCCCTACGCGAGCGTCGTTACTCTCCGCCAACCGTAAGCCCGTCGATGCGGATCGTCGGCGAGGCGACGCTGCCGCGGAATTCCAAGTCGCTGCCGATTTCGGAGATGTTGCAGAACATGTCTTTGAGATTGCCGGCTACCGTGATCTCTTCGACCGGATAGGCCAGTTCGCCATTGACGATCCACATGCCAGAGGCGCCGCGCGAGTAATCGCCGGTTACTAAGTTGGCACCGTGACCGAGAAACTCGGTTACATAGAGGCCGTCTTTGATGTCCGCGATAATCTGGTTCGGCGTTTTCGTTCCCGGTTCCAGGAAGTAATTTCCCGGCCCGATGCCAGGTGTCCCGGCGAGTCCGCGAGACGCGTTGGCGGTGGTTTCCAGGCCCAGCTTTTTCGCGGTGTAGGTATTCAGCAGATACGACTTCAGAATTCCGTTTTCAATCACTACCGTGCGGCGCGTGGGAATGCCTTCGCCATCGAAGGGCGTGGTGCCGAATCCGCCGGGCATGGTGCCGTCATCGACTACGGTGACGTTCGCTCCGG
>Ga0209517_10004583_pt1 | contig 18092 bp, 16 predicted proteins | sample PeaSoiMetSII2010_FD_187695 | JGI IMG/M metagenome (GOLD analysis project Ga0209517, IMG submission 187695) | Peat soil microbial communities from Weissenstadt, Germany - SII-2010 (SPAdes) (version 2) | ecosystem: Environmental > Terrestrial > Soil > Wetlands > Peat | place: Germany...
GGCCGAGCATGACCAACAGAGCGCGAACTTCAATCTCACGCACGGTTCCTCGGAAGCAGACGCGCGCAATGTCCGGGACGCGTTGCCCGAGGCGGATATCCCCATCGTGGCTTACGACTACGGCATCAAGTACAACATCCTCCGCCGGCTTCGCCAGCATGGCTTCAAGGTGCAGGTAGTCCCGGCGTCCACTCCCGCGGCAGAGGCGCTAAAGTACCGGCCGGCCGGCATTTTCCTGGCGAACGGCCCGGGCGACCCGTCGGCGCTAGGCTACGCGGTGGCGGCGGTGCGGGAGCTGATCGACCACGGGCTGCCTATTTTTGGTATCTGCCTGGGCCACCAGATTCTCGGGCAAGCCCTGGGAGGGCGCACCTTCAAGTTGAAGTTCGGCCATCGGGGCGCCAATCAGCCCGTAAAAGACCTTGAGTCCGGCCGCGTCGAGATCACCTCGCAGAATCATGGCTTTGCCGTGGACCCCGAATCGCTTCCGTCGGAGGTGGTGGTGGACCGCATCAACCTCAACGATCAGACGGTGGAAGGCCTGCGCCATAAAACGAAGCCGATCTTTTGCGTTCAGTACCACCCCGAGGCCTCACCGGGACCGCACGATTCGACGCCGCTCTTTGCGGAGTTCCGGGCGTTGATCGAGCTGAGTTGAGCGCCGGAGTCCGGGCCGCTTTTCGGAGACGTGCCCGGGGCCGAAACACCCCTAACTTGGCGCCAGCATCCAAGCTTGCGATAGTGCTCGCGTCTGCACTGAGGTCCCCGGATCCAGAGCGATCCGTCCCTCTTTTCTGTTTGACTTGGGGTTGCAGGGCGCGATAATCGCCTCGGTTTAAATAACGTAGCTATGCCCAAACTTGTTGTCCTAAGCCCCGGAATGACTGGACGCACCCAGGATCTAAAGGTGGAAAAAACCACCATCGGGCGAGTGGAAGACAACACGTTCCAAATCGCGGAGCCATCCGTGTCGAGCCATCATTGCGAGGTGTTGGTCAAGGGCAGCGATGTAGTCGTGCGGGATCTCAACTCGACCAACGGCACGTTCATCAATAACGAGAAGATTACTGAGAGCGCCTTGAAGATCGGCCAGACCCTTCGGTTGGGCCAAATCGAGATGCGGCTCGAGAGCGATACACCGCCCGCGCCGATGAAGAAGCCCATCGATCAAACGATGGTGATGCAGCGCGGGGTCAGCCTCAGTGAACTCGAACAGGGCACGCGGCCGGGCGGGTTCGACACCAAAGGAAGCGGCTTCTCCAAGAAGGACAACAAGGTAAATACCGTTTTTATCGCCGTCGGGGCGGTCCTTTTCCTCGTGATTTTGTTGCTGATCGGCTACGTGCTTTTCACCATCAACAAGTGAACGGGCCGGGCAGCAATGACGAATGTCGAATGACGAGATCCGAAAAAAGCACGAAGCTCGAATGACCACGCACGCCGGCCCGCCTGCTTTGGGACTTCGGTACTCGGATTTCTTTCGGGCTTAGACATTAGTCATTCCCTGCTCACCCTTCTTTTAACCAGCGTGCCGCGTCCGTGGCTGCGTAGGTGATCAGGATATCCGCCCCGGCGCGCTTCATGGCCAGCAGGCTTTCCAGCGTCAGCGCCCGCTCGTCGATCCAACCGTTGGCAGCCGCGGCCTTGACCATGGAGTATTCGGCGCTCACCGAATAGGCCGCCGTTGGATAGCCGAACTCCTGTTTCACGCGTTGCAAGATGTCCAGGTAAGCCAGCGCCGGTTTGACCATGAGAATGTCGGCTCCTTCGTGGATGTCGAGCGCGACCTCCCGCATCGCTTCGTTCGCGTTGGCCGGGTCCATCTGGTAACTGCGCCGGTCGCCAAATTGGGGAGCCGATTCGGCCGCCTCGCGGAAAGGCCCGTAAAAGGCGGAGGCGAACTTGGCTGCGTAGGACATGATGGGTGTGTCGGTGAAGCCGAGCCGATCAAGCCGCTGGCGAATCGCACCCACGCGGCCATCCATCATGTCGCTGGGGGCCACCATGTCGGCGCCGGCTTCGACGTGGCTGGCGGCGGTGCGCGCCAACAGATCCAGGGTGGGATCGTTCAATATGCGGGCGTCTTTAGCCGACTTGTGCACAACGCCGCAATGTCCATGTTCCATGTATTCGCATAGGCACACATCCGTAATGACCAGCAGTTGCGGCAGGTGCTTCTTCAGCAATCGCACCGTCTGTTGCACGATGCCATTGGAGGCGTAGGCCCCCGAGGCTTTAGCATCCTTCGCCTCGGGAAGCCCAAACAGCAGGACTGCCGGCACGCCTGCCTGGTGGGCTTGGGTCGCTTCGCGCAAGAGTTCGTCGGGCGAAAGCTGGAAAACCCCCGGCATCGCGGCCACGGGCCGGCGCAACTTGCGCCCGGTTCGCGCGAACAAAGGAAGGACCAAATGAGACGCATTCAAGTGCGTTTCACGCATCAACGCGCGCAAAGCGGGGGTCTGGCGCAGCCGCCGAGGTCGATAGGCCGGGAATTGTCCCACGAAGTGCAAACTCATGAGGATAGTTTAGGCGGTGCCTAGCCGGAGCCAAGCGCCAAGTTCGAGAGGATTTGGCGGCTTGTTTTGTTCCGGATGGACCAGCTACCATGTCGCCATGCTCAAGCAGCGCTGGTTGTTGCTGGTCGTCGTGGTGGCTGTGGTGTTCGCCTTGGGGGTGGGCATCGGAGTTGTCTTGCCACGCCTGGCAAAGCTGAGCCTGGGCAACCGAACCTACAGCCCGGCGATCTTGCTCGAGCAGGTCAAAACCCTCTCGCAGCTCGTCACGGTGCAATATGTGCTTGAAAAGGTCATCGTGGAGGACGTGCCGCCGGAGAGTGTCCTGGGGCAAATGTTCGCCGGAGACAACCGCGTGCTGATGGTCGCCCACGGCATCGTCAAGGCCGGGGTGGACCTCGGGCGGCTTCAGCCCGGCGACCTGCAGGTCTCCGGCCACACCTTGCGCATCAAACTGCCCCCGGCCCAAATCACCGATGCTTACCTCGATGACCGCCAAACGCGGGTCGTCGAGCGCACCACTGGTTTCCTGCGTTCGTTTGACAAGGACCTCGAACAAAACGTGCGGCAGAACGCCGTCGATTCACTGCGGCGCGCGGCCCGCACCGCCGGCATTTTAAAGGATGCGGACGAACGGGCGCACACCGAGTTGAAGAGCTTGTTTGGTCCCCTGGGCTTTGAGGTGGAATTCGCCCGCCCGTGATGGCCACGTGGCCTTCGCGTTGCGGATCGGACCAATTTGGGCCTCGGGTCTTCCGGTTGCCACGCCGGTCATTTGTCCGGTACACTGCCTCAAATCGAGTCATTCCAGCGGCTTTTTGGGGTTGGGCCTGGAAAGGTCCGTTCTATCTCACGGGGCAAGCTCCAGTCGAGAGCTCGCTTCGCCGCCTGGGCCGTACCGCGCGAAGCGTTTGGAGTGCGCGCAGCTTGCTGCGGCTCTCGCGAGCCAGGGGTGCCCGAAAGCGCCGCCCAGCCGCTTCGCACTGGTGGTTCCCGAACCTTCTCCCTCTCCTCCTGGACCTCCTGGAGAGGAGAGAGGAGAGGGTCGTGGAGGGGAGGCCCTCTACCCGCAGTCTGTCGCACTTTTGAGACAAGGGTGTCCTGAGGAGGGAGAGGGTCGGGGAGAGGAAGCCGGCGGGCCTTCTCTATCAAGCGCTTTTTGGGGAAAGATGAGCTACCGCGCGGAGGCTTTGCCTCGGGCGGGAGACGGGCTCTTGAGGTGGAGGATTTCCACCGGCGCTGGGATATCAACAGGGTTTTGCATCTCGATGCGGAGCCGTCTTGCGGCCGGTGAGCCGTTGCGGGGATGAACACGCCAAAGCAGCAAGGGCAGCCAGCGCAGCTTGGCTTGAGGGCGCCGGGTAGCGACCTGGGCAAGACCGCGCAGCTCTTGGAGCAACTTCATTGCATTTACTTTGGTAGCCATAAAGCTCGTTCTCGGTTTTGAGGTTCGCAGGTCACGTGCCAGAAAGCCGCGCCAAATGCGCTTGGCAGGAAACGCGGCTTTTGGTTAGCTCCCCGAGCCGAATGAGACACTTGCGGACTTTCTTTATGCTCGCGTTGTGGGCCCTGCCCGCCGGGGGACTGCTCATGGCGCAGCCCCAGGAGGAGGCGTGGGAGATCGAGGGGCTCAGAGACCAAAGCTGGGTGGAATGGAGCATCAACGGCACCGCGATCGCCACCAATGGCGTGATCGTCAAATATGGCGGCACCGTCCTGACGGCCGAGCAGGCCACGATCAACCAGACCAACGGGGAGGTCACCGCCCAGGGGCAGGTCCGCATCGAGCATGACGATATGACCTGGGTTGGGGAGCACATCGTTTACAACTTCAAGACTCACCAGATGCAGGCCGAACAGTTCCGGGCTGGGATGCCGCCGGTGTTTATCGAGGGCGAAGGCCTCCATGGTGAGTTGACCAACCGTGCTTACGCCGCCACTAATGCATACGTGACCACCGATGACATTTACAACCCGGCTTTCAAGGTGAGGGCCAAATACATTCGCGTCATCCCCGGCAAAAAAATTCTGGCGCGCCACGCAACGCTTTACTTGGAAGGGGTGCCGGTTTTTTATTTTCCCATTTACTCCCGCAACCTGGGCGCGCATGCCAATAATTTCAACCTCATGCCCGGCTACCGCAGCATCTTCGGCCCGTACCTGCTCACCAGCTATACCTGGTTCTTGAATAATGAACTCGACGGTCAGTGGCATACGGATTACTACGAGCGCCGCGGGCCGGGCGTGGGGCCCACTTTCAATTATCATTTGGGCCCATGGGGCGACGGCACGCTAAAGGCCTACTACCTCCGCGACCAGGATCCGTCCATCAGCGCCACGAATCATTCGATCTCCAATAGCCGCGAGCGGGTGTATTTTTCCTACCTGGCGATGCCGGCCACCAATCTGGAGATTCGCTCCCTCGTGCGCTACCAGGGCGACAGCAACATTGTCCGCGAGTTTTTCGAAGGGGACTACCGGCAGAACCCCCAGCCCAACACCTACCTGGAAGTGAACAAGTTCTGGCAGAATTTCAGCCTGGATACCTACGCGCAGCCGCGCTTGAACAATTTCCTGGAGACCGTCGAGCGGCTCCCGGACGTGCGGTTGACCGGCTACCGGCAGGAGCTAGGTGCTTCCCCGTTCTACTATGAAAGCCAGAGTTCCGCCGGTTACTATCGCCGCCTCTTCGTGGAAACCAATGGTATAGGCACTGGGACGAACTACGAGGCCGCGCGCGCGGATACCTTCCATCAAATCTTGCTGCCGCACACTTTTTTTGGGTGGCTCAACGTCACGCCGCGCGTGGGGGGGCGCTTCACTTGGTACAGCGAGGCCTCGGGCCCTGGCGCGACGACGGACGAAGAGTCCCGCGGCGTGTTCAATACCGGCATCGAGGCCAATTTCAAGGCCTCGCGCCTCTGGCCCGAATTTCGCAGTGGCCTGCTCCAGATGGAGGGCCTGCGCCACATCATCGAGCCGTCAGTCAATTATGCCTTCGTCCCCAAACCGAATGTGACCCCCAACCAGTTGCCCCAGTTCGATTACGAGCTGCCGAGCTTGCGCTTGCTGCCGATTGATTTCCCCCAATACAACAATATCGATTCCATTGATAGCGAGAACACTATCCGGTTTGCGTTGGGCAACAAAATACAGACCAAGCGCAACGGCGAGGTCGTCAACGTCGCCAACTGGTCCATTTACACCGATTGGAACCTGCACCCACGAAGCAATCAGTCCACTTTCTCGGATTTCTATTCGGACCTGACCGTGCGCCCGCGCTCCTGGCTCGTCCTGGAATCCCTCGCCCGGTACCACCCTGAGGACGGCACGTTCCGGATGGCGGCGCATAGCGTGACCATAGAGCCGAGCGACCGATGGAGTTGGAGCATCGGGCAATTTTATCTTCGCGATGATCTGAGACCCACTCCGACCGCCCTGGGCATCGGCAACAACTTGTTCACCAGCGTCATCACCTACCGTCTAAACGAGAATTGGGGTGTTCGCGCGCTGCAGCGGTTTGAAGCCAGCAACGGAACCATGCAGGAACAGGCCTACACGGTTTATCGGGATATGCGGAGTTGGACCGCAGCGCTGACGCTGCGGGTGCTCCAAAACACCACGGGGCCTCTGGATTATACCGTTGCCTTCACCTTCTCGCTTAAAGCTTTCCCGAGGTTTGGCCTGGGCACCGACACCGGCCGGCCCTACACGTTGCTCGGCGGGTAAAGCGGGCCGTTACCCCGGGCACATCCGCAGGCGTCCGTTCCGGCCACCGGGACCGGCGCGGGGCGCAGATCATCAGGAAATGCCAGGATTTCCCCGGACAGGAACTGCTCCAGTACGCCCGCTCCTCCTTCCCGGCGGTCAATTTCGTGTCGTCGCGGGTTTTTTATTTTTTAGGTGTGATTAGGTGTGACCCACCTTCGCCAAGGCTACGGCGGGCAGGCCAACTTTCGGCGTGACTGGATTCTGGGAAAAAAAGGAAAAAGCGAAAAACCCGCGAATTTGCCAAATTTTTCGAAAGCAGCGAAAGCAGCCGAAATTTTTCGAAAAAAAGCCAAATTTCCCCAAACGCCGGCCCAAACCAAATTCATCGAAATTCATCGAAATCGATCGAAATTTTTCCAAACCTGAGGCAGGAGTTTTTTAACCGCTAATGGACGCTAATGGGGACCTGAAAATGACAAAATCATGAGGGACAAAATCATGGGACCGGAGGAATTCACCACGGAGGCACAGAGGACAGAGAGGGGGAGTTCTTTTAACCGCTAATGGACGCTAATGGGCCGGGAAAAGGGGCACGGAGATTCACCGCCGCCGGGAGAGGCAGACGAATGCGGACCCGGAAATGCGTGATTTTGGGGACACCTAATCACACCAAAAAAAATCACCAGGGCGAGTCAAAGAAGACATCTCCTTGCCGGGAGGCGCGGGGGGCAGGTTTGCCGCCGTGGTCCACGCCGTCGGGGCCGACGCTGTAGAGCAGCCAGTTTGCCCCGGTGGGCCGATAAATCAGGGTTTGGCCGGAGAAGGGATCCTGGGGGATTTGCGGCAGGTAGGCGGCCACCAATTCCTCGAGGCGACCGGGCGCATGTCCGCGGTCCGATCGGAAGCAGCGCAAGGCGAGTTCGGTGGCGATCAGGCGCTCGTGGGCGACAATGATCTGGTGGTCGGTCTCGATCCGGCGATCCTCTTTCCAGACCTGCCGCCAGGCCGCCGCCCAACGCAGCGGATGCAACCCTTTCCCCAAGGAGATCGGCACCAACCTTCGTTGGTTTCGCACGACATCCTCCCAGCGGACATGCGTTTGATCGATTTGCTCGAGTTCGGCCAGCACGACGCGGTCCTCGGCGAAGGTGAGTTTGGGCATTAATTGGACCAGGCCATTACAGCCAATCGTTTCGCAACTGATGCCGACGAGGCGGTTGTTGAAGGGGCCGCCCCGGCTGATCTGGTTGCCAAATCGAATCGCAGTATCGTAACAGCGCGCAGCCGCCAGGAACCGGTGGTCAAGCCCGGCGGCCATTCCCTCGGCGGCCAGCAACTGCACGAGGACGGAGATGCTGGACATGTTGGTGATGGCAAAAGGCAGGCAGAACTCGCGGTCCAGGCCCCGTCGCAAACAGCGCAGTGTTTGGGCATTCGTGGCCACCAAGGCGCGCAACGCCGCAGGGTCGCGCGGGTTGGCATCGTCGATGTGTCCCTTCCACGCCGCCGCCGCGGCGAGGAAGTCATCATAACCGTTTGGCTTAGGCAGAGGGGGAGCGGCCGGTGGGCGAGCCAAGAGGACCAGGAACGTTGTTAGCCCAGCTCCGGTCCCTAAAATAACCGCAAACAGCCATACGCGGCGCATTTACGTTACTGTCGCTCAGCCGGGAGTCACTTGGCAAAGGGAAAGGGGTGTTAGGAGGAGAGGGAGAAGGTTCGGGGAATCAGAGTGCGAAGCGGGTTAGCGGCGCGCTCGGGCGCCATTGGGTTTCGAAAGCGGCAGCAAGCTGCGCGCACTCCATACGCTTCGCGAGGTACGGCCCGGACGGCGAAGGCGACTCTGGGTCGGAGTTTGCCCAGGAGAGGGAGAAGGCAGCGGAGGAGCGGGAGGACGGTCAGGGTTTTTTCTTAAACACCTCGCTCGCATCCGCGAGGTTCAGCTCGGATAAATCCAGGCCGGCACCGGGGTCCCGATCCTGGGCGATCTGAAGCTGGGCGGCGATATGGCTGGCAGCAGGGAGGGCAAAGTACTTGACAACTCCGACGCTGACGGAGGCTTTGAAGATGAGAGCCAGCAGGCAATGCTCGTCCACGCAGACGACGAACATGCTGAATTTTTCGCCTTGCTGATAGACGCTGTTAAAATTGGTCTCGTGAACGAGGTTGGCGATGGTCTGATTGGCCATGTAGGCACCCGAGGCGAGCGCGGCGATGGTAGTGAGGTCGAACTGCCGTGCGTCGCCCTGGCTATTGATGAGGAAGCCGCCCTTGTCGATCACCAACGCCGTGGTGGCATCGGTTTGCGTCAAGAGCTCGCGCAACTCTTCATCGAGTCGCGCGATGTCTTCCTCGATAAGTTGGGGCAGGGTGGCCATGTCATGCGTATTGCGGACTGCCCTGGCTGATAAATTTGTTGAGCAACATCCGCGTGATCATGTTCAACGCTTCGAAGACGCCCTCGCACCGGTGGGCGACCGAGGTGAAGGAGGGCACTTGGAGCTCGCGATTGTTGAGCAGGAATTCCAGGTATTCGACAGGGGCGACGTTGGGCAGGTCGCGCTTGTTATATTGGAGCACGTAAGGAATGTCCGAGAGGTTGAGCTTGAGGGTTTTGAGATTCTCGTCGAGGTTGGTGAAGCTTTCCACATTTTCGGCCATCTTTTCGTACTGGGAATCGGCGACGAAGACGATGCCATCGACGCCGCGCAGGACCAACTGGCGGGTGGTATTGTAGATGACCTGGCCGGGGACGGTGTAAAGCTGGAACTTTGTTTTGAAGCCCTTGATGGACATGGCCTCGATGGGGAGAAAGTCGAAGAAGAGGGTGCGGTCCGAGCTCGTAGCCAGGGAAACCAGCTTGCCTTTGTTGCCGGCAGCCGTTTGAACGTGGTCATGCACCTGCACCAGGTTGGTGGTCTTGCCACCCATGGCGGGGCCATAGTACACGATTTTGACCTGCAGTTCTTTGGTTGCTTGATTGATAATTGCCATACTTTATTTCGGCTTGTGATCCAATTCCATGGCCAGGGCGGCCAATTGAGCGGTGGGCAGAGGCTCGCCGGCGCGGCCCAAGGCGGCGAAAAAGATCGCGTTCACCCGGAAGATTTTCCAGGGCACATTGCCCACCGTGAAATTCAAGTTGTTGAGTTCACCCATCCGGAGCTCCTTAGTGCATTGGCTCACTTTCCCAAAAATCTGCGGCAGGAATGCTGCCAGGGTTTCGGCGTTCAAATCGGCGGATAGACGGCTGGCCACCATGAGTCCGTCAGGGAGGGCAATCAGGGCGCCCGCCACTCCCTCGAGGGCAGCGGCGCGCGAGACGATCTCGTTGGGCGTGGCATATTTGGCCACGAACCTTGTCCCTGGTGTTGGGCCTTGCCTGGCTTGCTGTTCGCGCAAATGGACGGTGTCACTGCTCTCCTCCCACACGTAGTAGTTGGTGTCCACCGGTTTGCCGGCCACAGTACCCGCCGTCGGGGTGGGGGCCTCTGGCTGAGGAAATCCGAAGAAGAGGTTGGGAATTTCTGCATCGACCGAAACTTTAGGTTTGGCCTTGACGGCCTCGCGTTGGCGGGCCAGAAAGAGGGGTGCGACAATTTTGAGGGGCAGTTCCAGCACGACGCCGTCATTCGGGGAGGCCGAGGGCAGCACCGGTGGACGCACCCAGCTCCGGATCACTTTCCAGGGATAGGCGATGCGTCCCTGTCGCAACGACTGTTCGACAGCGTCGAGGGGCAGCGCTAACTTGGCGTCCACCAAATTCAGCTCGACCAGTTCTCTGCGGACAGGTTCGGGCCAAGACTCCGCTCCGGAGGCCAGGCCGAGGATCAGGGGCTCTACGACCGGGGCGGGAGGGGCCGGGGGGGCAAGCGGGGGGGCCGGAGCAGCCACCTGGGCAGGGGCCGGAGGCGCCGGAGGAGGCGCCGGAACGGAGGGTGCCACCGGAGGCGATGCGACGGCTGGCCGGATGCTCAACTCGCGCAATGCTCTCGAAGCGGAAACCATCGGCGTTCCACGTTGAGGAGTGGCCGCTGGAGCAGGCGGGGTGGGCGCGAAGTTCAGCGAGTTGCGCCCAGCCACAGCCGGCGGGTTGGCAGCCCAACTCGGTGGGGGGGCCGCGGTCGGCTGGGGTACAGGCTCGGGTTTGGCCGGACCGACGGAGAAGATGAGTCCGCGGCCCTGCGGATCAAAGGGGCTGCTAATCTCTTCAGGGACTTCGACCTGTTTTTGCACACGGCGGCGGGTGATGAGGGCCGGATTGAGGCGTGAGATGATTTCTCCCAAGGGGAGGGGAACCATCACGCGGTCGCGATCGGTCTCGGCACTGAAAACTTGGGGTGCAGCCTGGCGCAATTCGCCAAAGGAAATTTTCACCGAACCTCGGGCGAGCTGGGAGAGAACTTTCTCGAGCGCGACGGTAATGGTCAGTTCGCCGACGTTGGCACATCGGACGCGAGGTTGGAGTTCGAGAGGCAAGTCCTGAATGATCCCTTGGAGAGGCAGCTCGAGGCCCCGGCCATTTTGGAGGGAACCGTGTTGGAGTTGCCCGGCGGTCGGTTTCGGCGAACCGGGCCTCCTGTGTGTGGCTGCGGGTGACACCAGGGAGGCTCCCGTGATTGGAGCGGCCTGGGGGCTGGACGATTCGTCGCCTGAGGCCGGTGCTTCCTCCGGTTTTCTACGAAAGTGCTTTAAGAAACCAAACATTTGATTCGTTCCAATCGAACTGTTCGCGAGCCTTCACGCAGGAAATATGCCACGCTCTTCTTTGGGGGTCGCCGGTCAAGCGTTCATCGGCATTTGTCCACTGGCGAGGCGAGACCTGAGATCATGCAGCCCGGCCGGTTCCCTGCCGCGCAGACGAAGGGGGCAGGACGCTCAAGTTCTGGGACTCCCCAGGGGCCGGTTACGGGCGCCCAGCTACCCAGCCGGGAGGGGCAGGTTGTCCCATCCGTGGACTGGCTGTCCCGTGGCTAGCGTTCTCCAAGCACAGCTACGCCCGGCGGGGGTCGTTCGGCCGGCCTTTTTCGCCCCGGTTTAGTCGCAGGAGGGGCCACCCAGGCGAGTTTTCGACGGAATTGAGGCTTGTTTCGGGGCTCCTAAAGCGGCCAGGCAGGGGAATCGGGAGAAATCTGCTGCTTGGGGGTTAATCAGGAATAGCCCTTGCTACATTTGGCCAAAAGACCGGGCCACGTTGTGGCGAGTTTAACGTGTCTTTGAACGAGAATTAATAACGACGCAGCAAGCGATGAGCGCGCGGCATAAAATCCTGCTGCTGGATGACGATCCAGAATTGCTGGAAGTGTACCGGGAGATCCTGGAGCGGCTGCCGAGCCGGCCCGAGGTTTTTACGGCCACCTCCGGGTCGCGAGGGTTGGCGATGCTGGAAGGCGAACCGTTCCGGCTGTTAATCTGCGACCTGAAGCTACCCAAGATGGACGGTCTGCAGGTGCTTTCGATCGTCCGGCGCAAATACCCGCAACTGCGCACGGTGGTGCTCACGTCGGTAATGGACGAGCAGTTTCGGTCCCGCGCGTATGCGCTGGGAGTGGACCTGTTCTGGCAAAAGCCGGACTGCGAGCAGGAACTACAAATGTTCCTCGAGTGCCTCGAGTCCTTGCTGGGGCGCGAGATGGAGGGGGGGTTTCGCGGGGTGCAGAGCAAGAGTCTGGTGGACATCATCCAATTGGAATGCATCTCGCAAAGCTCGTCGGTCCTGCGCATCACGAACGGCCAAGCCAGCGGTAGGATTTGGATTCTGGAAGGAGAGATTATCGATGCCGAGGCGGGAGAACTGAACGGCGAACAGGCGTTTCATAAGATCCTCTCCTGGCGCTCCGGCAACTTCGAATCTCTAGCAGCCGACACTACTCGGCCGCGCTCCATTTTCAAGTCTTATAACGGTCTGCTGCTCGAGTCTGCCCAAGCGTTTGATGAATCTCAAAATGCCGCCCAAGCGGCGGCCCCTTCGGCTTCGGGCCCTGCCTCACCGCTGGCGCAGCTATCGCAGGTCGAAGGTGTCGAGTTTGTTTTAGCGCTCAAGGACGGGGACGACGCCCACCCGGTTGCCCGCGGTTTGGAAAATCCGCAGCACATGTCGGCGTGGATGCGGGAGAACCTGGAGCGGTTTCGCGAATTGGGTGATCGGTTGCATGCCGGGCCGCTCGAGCACATCGAGGGCCTCGGCCCCCAGCGTCATGTCGCCCTGGCACGCCAGGGACAAACAGAGTTCTGCGTGGGCTGGACGCATTCGCTGACGACGGCCCAAATCTGCGAGAGAATGAAAGAAGTTTTGGCGTTATGGGTCTCTTGAACATATTTACCAAGCCGACTCCGTCCCTGCTGCGATTGCCCACGGGCAGTTTTTCGGTGGACCGGGAAGGGTGCGTGCTGATCGGCACTTTGCCGTCGAGTTTTCCCGCGCCATTAATAGATGATATAGCCCAACAAGTGCTGGCGCTTTTTCGCGAAGCGGCCGCCGCCCAGTTGCCGCTTTCAGAAGTTGTTATTAACTATCCGAGTTTGAAAATCACCGCCCGGGAATTGCGCGGCGGTGCCATCGTATTCCTTTGTCCCAAAGCTCCGTATGCCACCGCTTGTCTAAACTAAAGCCATCCGCTTATGCGCAACAAACAAATGGACCAACTGATCGATCAGATGGAGAACTATCTAGAGTGCTGGAAGCAGTTCAACGGCTTCGTCAACACCGCGCGCAGCAAGAAATTCAGTCACGAAGACGACGGCCAGTTTCTCGAGATTAAAAGCGTCATCGTTCAGGAGTTGGAACTTATTTTGGCAAGCATTGAAGTCAGTTCGCCGACCAAGGAAGAAATTCATACACTGGTCGGCAACGCACCATCGTTGCGCTACTTGAGCGAATTAAGCGAAGGGGCCTTGCGGAACCTCGAGAGCCAGTGGCACAAAATCTACATCGGCTGGCACGCCATCCTGGGCCAGCTCAAAGTTCGCCAGCGCTCGGAGGACTCACAGTCCACCTTCGCCGCCATGTTCAGCCGGCGGAAGAAGTAAGCGTCTGGCGCTTCTCAATCGTCGAACGTCGGCAGTTTGCGGGGGCGTTTAGCAAAACCAACCCCTAGTTCCACGCAGAGCATCAACGCGCGGTGACAATCCCGCTCGTGCACGATCCATAGTTCAGCATAGCTATCCTGGGGAAACATGCCTTCGGGGAACGGCCCGTGGCGGACTTCGCAAGGGATGCCCGCCGCCGACAACTCCCGGCTGAGCGCATCCACTTCCGCTCCGTCCGACGAAAAGTACAACATTTTCACCGGACATAAATTTCCAGTCTAGGGGCCGTTCCAACAATCCGGGAAGAACCTGGAAAGCACCCAGGGAGATCACTGGGGCAGAGCCAGCTTACTTCTGCGCCGAGTGCGACCCGTAGAATAGTTTGATACTGTTGGTCAACGAGTTGTTATGGCTCGTATCCACGGCAAAGGCCTGCAATAGGTTGGTTCCCGGGGTGAGCGTCAGGCCGGCCGTCCAGTTCGTCCAGCCATTGGAGCTTTGCGCCAGGTTCCAGCCAGCGCCATTGAGTTGATAGAACACGGCGGCTACCGCCACGTTGTCACTGGCCTTCCCCGTTACGGTCAGCACAGCATTGGTGAAGTGCGCGTTGGCTTTGGGAGAGATAATTGCCATCACCGGCCGGCTGACATCCACGAAGTTAGCCGTAAAGGTGAGGTTGGAGGCCATAACAAAGGTAAGCTTGGGGTTCGTTTTGGAAACACTGCCCGTCCAGTTAGTGAAGGCAAAACCCCGCTGTGGCCGGGCGGTCATGGTGTAGGTCTCATCGATGGCCAGCAGTTGGCCGTTGTAATTCGGCGCGACTGTTCCTCGCCCGTTGGTCAGGACGGTTATGGGGGCGCTGAGGATATAATGGAATTTGACGGTGTTGGTCAGCGAGACGTTGCCGTAACTGTCCAGGGCGTAGGCCTGGAGGATGTTTGTGCCCGGGGTGAGTTTCACGCTCGCCGACCAGTTAGTCCAAGCGTTGGCGGCTTGGGCCACGTTCCAGCCTGTGCCATTGAGTTGGTAAAGGACCGAGGCCACGGCGAATTTGTCCTTGGTTTTGCCCGAAACGGTCAGCACGGCATTGCTCAAGCGCTCGTTGGGAGTAGGATGCGCGATAGTCAAGGTGGGCTTGACGACCACCTCGCTAAGGTAGGCGTTCGAACTGGTGGTTAAGCCGTAGGGATTGGTGACGACGACAGCGTAAGCGGCCACATCGGCAGACCCGAAGTCAGTTATGACCAGCGTGCTAGTGGCCACGCCGCTCACGTTGCTGCCATTGACGAGGTTCGTGCCGTTCTTGAGCCACTGATAATTCAAGGACCCGCTGCCGCCGGCAAAAACCTGGAGCACCGCAGTCGCACGATTCGTAATGGTCTGGCTAGCAGGCTGAGTGATGATGAAAGGCGGGGCCGTCAGTGTGAACTGAAAAACTGCGCCGCCATCACTGGCGCCTCCCGAGGAAGTGGCGCCGTAGAGGTTGCCATCAACAGCTTGCACAAGCGGGGCGTAAGGGTGAGAGCCGTTGCTGCCGTTAAAGGCCACCAGCGGTGTCAGGGTGCCTCCAGGGGTTATTTCGAACGCAGTGCCTTCATCACTACTGTTGGTCACGCCCGTCGTGGTACCGTAGAAATTGCCATCGCTGGCCTCGATCACGCCGGCATAAGGATTGGCCCCGTCACTGCCGTTCGTGAATGAGTACACCGAGGCGAAGGCACCGTTGTAATTGATGCGGAAGATCGAACCGAAGGTGGGAGCGACGCCGCCCTGGATCGGTGGTTGCCCGGAAGTCGTGCCGTATAAATTACCGTCGCTGGCCTGAAATAGCGGTGCGTAGGGATAGGCGCCATCGAAACCCGAGAAGGAATGCAATGGGGTGAGTTGGCCGGTGGGCGTGAACTGGAAAACCGTTCCACCGTTGAGGCTGGCGAGCGGGCTGGCGCCACCAGCGGCGGCGGTCCCATAGAGATTGCCATCATTGCCCCACACCAGGCCGGCGTAGGGAAAAGCGCCATCGCTACCGCCGGAGAACCAATAGAGCGTGATCAAGGAGCCGTTGGTGGTGATGCGAAAGATGGAACCATACCCATAACCGCCGCCGGCGGAGGTGGTACCGTATAAGGAGCCGTCCTCAGCCTGGAGTAGCGCGCCGAAAGGGTTGGCGCCGTCGTTGCCGCCGGTGAACGAGTAGAGCGGGGTAAGCACGCCGTTGGTGGTAATCCTGAAGACTGTTCCGGACCTTGAAGAGCCACCGCCAATGGCGGTTCCATAGAGTGCTCCGTCGCGGTCCTGTACCAGCGCAGCATAAGGACCGGCGCCATCGCTGCCGCCGGAAAACGAGTAAAGGGTCGTGAGCGTCCCGTTAGTGGCTATTCTGAACATTGTGCCGTCGTTATTCGTTCCCCCCTGCTCCGTCGTGCCGTAGAGGTTCCCATCGGAAGCCTGGACCAATCCACCATAGGGTAAACTGCCGGACGGGAAGCTGGCGAGATCGGCGAGCGTGCCGCCGTGCGCACGGCTCGCCAAGAGGAACACCAAGCTTCCGCCGGCGGCGAGCCAGCGCCAGTGGCGCAGGGAGTTCTTGGAAAGTTGATCCTTCCCCCAGCTAAGGTTGGCTTTCTGCAGTCGCCACGGTCCGAAATTGATGATCGAGTTAGTCACAGTATCATTCAGAGGCTTTTCCGTAGGAATGTCAAATAAGTTGAGACCAGCACCTGCTTAGTCTAAGGAACGCTTTGTCCAGGACTTGAGTGACAAAGTGACCGAGCTTAGGTTCTTTCGACGCGCGCGGGCCCGCGACGTTGAGGGTGCGGATTCGGTGTTCCTGGAGAAAGGCGCACAGGAGGTTGGCAGCTTTCTTGGTCCCATGACGTTGCTGGGAGAGGTGCAGGCAAGGTTTGCCGTGCTTGCGCGCCAGTTGGCGTGTGACGCGGGCACCTCCCGAAAGGCCCTGAGCCAAACTAAGAATAACCGTGCCATCAGAATCCCGCACGTTCCAGGCGGTGCGCGCCGCATAAGCTGAACCCTTGGTTTCTCGCAGCTTGTACCGGCGGGAAATCACGCCATCTTCAGCCCGTCGCCCCGCCGGGCACCAACCGCCATGCGGCACACCATGCTTGATGGCCCAATCGAGTGCCGCGCGGTCCGCCCCGGTCTGGCCGCCGGAAACGATCTTCAGTTTGGGATGGCCTTTCAAATCCCCTTTTCCTGATCCTCGAGCTCTGAGACCACCTCAACGACCGGCACCTCCCACTCGAGGACCTGGTATTTGTCCCGCAGCTCGGCGTCGGCCTGTTGCTCGGCGCTGCGATGGACCATGGCGAGCACGCGAACGGTGCGGACCGCGGGCAATCGGGGGGTCCATTCAGCGGCGGCCTTGCGGGACAGCCGAGCCACCCGAGTCCCCTGCCCATCAAAGAGCGCGAGGCCTTGCTCCTCCTCCGGGCGCAGATTCACAGTATCGCCAGGCTGAAGCTGCACCAGCGCCTTATGGATCAAATGGTCTTGGTTGAAGTAGGCGGGGAAGCCCAAGTGAATGTCATCCAATCCAAGGATCTCGTAATCGGCAAGGAAGTCCCACGTTCGAAAATCGTGACCCGTTCGCAGTTCATCGGGGTCTGCTTGTGAGCCGCCGGGGTTCGGAGTTCGAGTGGCCGACCGGCCGTTCTTGGTGGCTGTAGTCGGCCGGCACTGCAGCACCGCCGACCCCGCCAAGGTCTGCGGCAGAGACGGACGCACATCCAAACGATCGAACACCGCCAAGCTCAGCCGAGCGCGTGTCATGCCCACGTAAAATGCGCGGCGGACTTCCTCACTCTTGGCTCGCTCGCGTTTCAGAGGCCAGGCGCCAATGAGCAACACGTGGTCGAATTCCGTGCCTTTTGCGGAATGAACGGTGCTCAGAGTTACCCCTGTTCCGTAGGAGAAATCCCGCCGGCTCTCTGCGCAGGTCTCATAAAAGAATTCGATGGCCTCCTGCACGGGCAACTCGGAGTCGCCGGCCTCACTGCGCCAAGCCTCGAGCATCCGTTGCAAAAACTGAGTCCAGGGGTTCCGTGAATCCGCTTCCAACTCAGGCGCGGCCAAGGCCGGCAAATCCCGGGCGCGCACCAAGCATGAGCGCTTTTGCGCCAGTTGTTGAAGGAAGGCGTGGATTTCCCGGACTTGGTGCAGGGGCGGCATGGCCTGTTGGCCCGGGCTCCAGCGTACCGGGATGTCATTTCTTTCCAGGAGCGCGCGCACTTGGGCCAGCTCGCGATGTGTGCTCGAGAGGACGGCCATGCGCGACCAATCCGAGACCCCCAATCCCCGCAAACGCCGTAACTCTCCGAACACCGCCTGCGCCTGGCCGACCGCGTCGGGAACGCGCACGACCTGGACCTTCCCCCGCGTGACTTCATCCAGCCGGCCAAACTCTCCGCCCGCAGGGAGGCTATGGCGCCGCCGGTCAATGCGGATTGGGTGGCCGGTCTTCATGCGATCAGCATTGGCGGCGATGAGATGATTGGCCGCTTCAATGATGTGGCGCGTGGACCGGTAATTCTCGACCAGGTAATGGACCTCGGCGCGATAGTCAGCCGCGAACCGGCGAATAAATTCTACGTTGGCGCCGCGGAAGGTATAAATGTTTTGGTCGTCATCGCCAACCGCCAGGATAGACAGCTTGAGCTCGGCGTCCTCGAGCGTGCGCCCCGCGATGGCGCTGATCATGTCGTACTGCGGCTCGTCAATGTCCTGATATTCATCGACCAGGATGTATTGGAAGCCCGCCAGGAGCCGGTCCCGAACTTCGTCGGCCTCGAGGCCGAAGGGAACTTTTTCCCCCCGCAGCAGCTTCAC
>Ga0209517_10004584_pt1 | contig 18086 bp, 13 predicted proteins | sample PeaSoiMetSII2010_FD_187695 | JGI IMG/M metagenome (GOLD analysis project Ga0209517, IMG submission 187695) | Peat soil microbial communities from Weissenstadt, Germany - SII-2010 (SPAdes) (version 2) | ecosystem: Environmental > Terrestrial > Soil > Wetlands > Peat | place: Germany...
GCTGTTCATGGCGCTGCTGGTCAGGGTCAGCGTCCCGGTACGCGCGCCCGCAGCCGTGGGGGTGAAATTCAGGTAGATGCCGCAATTGCTGCCTGCACCGAGGGTGCTGCCGCACCCGTTGGAATAGATGCCAAAGTCGCCGTTCGCCACCGCGTTGGTGATCGCGATGTCCGTGTTTCCCGGATTATAGAAATAGATCAGTTGGTAGTTGAAGGTCGTCCCCACCACGGTGTCGGGGAACTGCATCGAAGAAGCGCCAGCCACCACGGTGTCAGAGGCGGTCAGGCCATTGCCCGAGAGGTTGACCACGGTGGGGCTGTTCATGGCGCTGCTGGTCAGGGTCAGCGTCCCGAGACGCGCGCCCGCAGCCGTGGGAGTGAAACTGAGATAGACAACACAATAACTCCCTGCGCTGATTCCGCCGGTGCAACCGTTCGAGTAAATGGCGAAGTCGCCGGTCACGGCGGGGGTGCTGACCGAAACGTTAGTATTTCCAGGGTTGTAGAAGTAGATGGCTTGGTAGTTGAAGGTGGTCCCCACCACGGTGTCGGGGAACTGCATCGAAGAAGTCCCGGCAACGACACCTTCCGTGACGGCAAGACCGTTCCCGCTCGCCGTCACCACTTGCGGACTTTGGGCGGCGTTCGAGTAGACGGTAAACGATCCAGTCCGTGTTCCTACAGCAGTGGGGGCGAAGGACATCAGAGCCGTGCAGGAAGTATTAGGCTGGATGGCGCCGAGACAGCCTCCGTTGACGTGGAAATCTCCACTCTCGGCGATGCGGGTCACGCTGACCGGCAGCGTGCCATTGTTGCTCAGTGCAAGGTACGCGTATCCCCATCCATCATTCGCCGTGCTGAAGCCCACCACGGTATCGGGAAACGTGACATTGGCAGGAGAAACGGAGAGCGAGGCAATGGCCGCGACTCCGGAGCCGGTGAGCGCGATCGTGTGCGGGGCGCCGGGTGAGTTGTCGTTGATGGTGACCGCGCCGGTCCGCGTGCCGGCAGCGGTTGGCGTGAAGGTGACATAAACGTAGCAGTACTGGCCGGGATTCAAGGTGACGCCGTTGCAAGCATTCGCCGCAAGGCCAAAATCCCCCGCTATCGTGGCAGTGGAAATCACGATGGGAACAGTGCCCTGGTTCCACACATAGGAGAGCTGCGCTGGACTGGTGGTTCCTGTGGGTTGGTTGGGGAAGTTGAGATCGGGGGGATCCAGGAGCAGAGCGGCGTTGCCGGCTCCGATGCCTTCCCCGGCCAGCGAAACATAATACTGGTTCGCATACGTTGCGCCGTTGCTGAACACGTACAGGTATGCACTGCTGGGACCGATCGCCGTGGGGCTGAAGGTGACCGAAATCGTGCAGCTTCCGCCGGGGGAGATCTCGCTGGCGCAATTGTTGGTCTGAGCGAAATCGGTGACGGAGCCGAAGTAGATGCTGGAGAGCGTCAATGTCTGGTTGCCGATATTGCTGACGGTGACGGTCTGCGGGGTACTGGTGCCGATCGCCTGATTGCCGAACGACAGTGATGTGGGTGTTAGCTGCTGTACCGCGGCGTCCAACGCGGTGCCGCTCAGATTCACCACCGTGGGATTGTTGGGCGCATCGCCGGTGATCGTCAGAGTCCCGGTCCGCGTGCCATTCTGAGTGGGCTTGAAGGTCATCGAGAACGTGCAAAAACCTCCGCCCGTGATCGCGCCGTTGCAGTTGTTGGACTGCGCAAAGTCGCCGGTGACGGCAATGTTGGAGATATTCACCGCAGCGCTGCCCATGTTGCGGAGTGCCAGCGTCAGCGGCGCGCTGGCCACGCCCACGGCCTGCTGGCCGAAAGTCAGACTGCTCGGGACCGGCAACGGCAGCGAAGCCGGTGTGGGACTTATCTTTACCAGGACTGCGTAGCTGGCGGCGGATGGAATGGTGAATGGAAAGTCCGTCGAATTAGTGAAAAACTCGACATAGATGTTGCCGGCACCATCCACGCCGGCCGCCGGCGTGTAGCTGGAGCCGTCGCTTTCGCTGTTGCTCCCGCCCAGATAGCTGGAAAACACCTGCGCCGAGCCATCGGAGGCAATCTCGGTGATGAAGGCGTCGTTGCTTCCGGCATTGAAATCCTGCACCGGGTTTAAAGTAGGATAGTCAGTGTCCGGCGTCCATCCGGCCACATACGCGGTACACGTTGTGCATCCCGGCGGGAGAGCCACGGAGCGCGGATGCACCTGCTGGCTCGGACCGCTCAGAAACGTGGCATATCCCAGGGCGGAACCGGTCGCGTTGAGTTTGCTCAGGAAGCCGCTCGGAAACGCAGTCTGGAACGCGCCCGTCGTCGTGGGAAAATCCGCGGCGCCGGGTTCGCCGGCCACGTAGGCGTCACCCGAGCCGTCCACCGCGATGCCAAACCCCTGGCCCGGCCCCAGGTATGCCGAATAGGCCTGAGAGGCGCCATCCGCGCTGAGCTTGGTGACGTATGCGCCACCCGACCCGACACCATAGCCGTCATACTGGAAAGACCCTGCGGTTACCGGGTAGCCGCTATCGCCAAAACCGGTGGCGTAAGCGCTGCCCGCTGAATCCACAGCCACGCCATTGAAATAGGAGCCGTTGCTGCCCGGAATCAGCGTCGAATACACCAGCGATGCACTCCCGGAAAGGCTGGGGTTGATCTTGGTGATAAACCCATCGTAGGAGCCGCGAAAGGCAGTTCCGGTGGTATTCGGGAAGCCCGCCGAGTAGGTTTCACCAGCGACGTAGGCGTTACCCAAGCTGTCCACGGCCACTGCGAATCCGTAATCGGTACTGCTTCCTTGCAGGTAACTGGAGTACACAAGATTGCTGCCGGTCGGATCCAGCACAGCAATGAAGGCGTGATAGGCGCCGCCGGTGGACGTTGTCTGGTAAGCGTTGGGAGTGGTCGGGAAATTTCCGCCCAGCTCGTAGCCGGTCACGTAAGCTCTCCCGGTCGCATCCACCGCAATCGCCCACGGTGTGGCGCTGTAGGTGGATGTTCCCAGTGCGGTGTAGTAGAGCACCGTGTTGCCATCCGGGCTGATTTTGGTGACGAAGATGTGTCCGCTCGTCGAGCCGGTCAGATACGAATTGCCGGAGCTGTCGACCGCCAGGCCATATACACGGTCCCCACTGGAACCGGCGTAGCGCGAATAGCTCAGGACTGGGTCAATGACCAGAGGCTTGTTGGGGTCATAGTTGCCAACTGCGAATTTCACGATGGGAGCTGCGTTGGAAGGATGGTTGACGACCCGATAACTCGCTTCAACCAAGTGTTTTTGTGCGGCCTTGGGGTGACGGAGCGCCTGTGGGCCATCCAGTTGATACGCGATGGGTTTCAGGAACTTGAGCTTGGAACCGTTGACCTCAACTACGAGGCTGCCCTCGGAGTCGATCCTGGCTGACTGGGCGCCGCGCAGTACCAATTTGATTTGTTGCGGGTCGGCAAAACGGCCAAGGACGAAATCATACTCCAGCCTGTTCTGATTGCCATAGTAGAACAGGTCAATACCGGGATATACCTCGGTGTACTTTACTTTCGCGTATCTCGGGATACGAGCATGCCAAGTGCGCGGGTCCTGGGTCAGCAAATAATTGCTTTCTCCTGGCTGGCGATCCATGCCCCGGATCTCAGCACCACCGGCCCCGAGCAGTTCGACCCGAAGCTGCCGTTCAGCGGCAGGTGCGGAGATCATGTTCTTGCCGGCTGCGCCCGCACCCGGACCGGATGTTGGTAAATGAGGTGTTGGGGAACCCGCCGGCCATGAGAACGTTGCCCAGGTGTTGCCAAGAGTCAGGCGGTAACCTGGAGCGTATGCCAGGAATTGGATTTCAGGAGATACCTGTCCCTCGTTGGGTTCAAAACTCAGAGGAACATTTGCGAATCGAAGGTCTCCCAGCGCGCTGACTGAACTGGGTATCGTGGAACGAAGTCTCTGGTCGTCTGTTCCACGATCTGAAGTGGTTGCACTGGGGCGGCTTTTACTAGGTGACGCCTGCAAACGGACTTGGACTCTAGAGCCAGCGTCAATGGCAGTGTTAGCCGGAGTGACGTGTCTCTTGGATCTGATTGCGCCGTCTTGAGCAAAACCTGAGCCGAGGAGGAACAGAACTCCGGCAAAAACCAAGGGCCCCTTGCGCTCCATCGCGCGCCTCCACCACCGGTTTCTGGAATGGCACCGAACAGCCCCGCGTAGCTGCGGGCTTCCCGTTCTTTCGGCGGAGCGCTACTTGATACCTCGCCGCCGTGGCGCAAGTCAAACATTCTCCGCGGACTTAACCAATTTCCGTTTGAAGGGGGGTGTTTAATGCTAACACGGAGCACAGCGCTGTCAATCCAAAACGTGCTGCCCTAACTTCGATCATCTTAGTAGTCCGTGGAACAGCGCCTCAGACTTCTGCGGAGGCGGGACAGCCACCGGCAGCGGATTCTGCAGACTTGTTCAGCACTGGAAACGACAGGGCGCAGACGCCAGCGGCCTACGAGTTGGAGGTCGCTCAGGACGAACTCCAGCACACCATCGTCATGCCCGTATCCCGGCCGCAAGTTCCTCAACTGTGTAGTCGCTTCGGCATAGCCCAGCTTCAAGCAAGCCTACGCGAACAATTCCACTTCGAACGCCCCGGTTGTGTTGCGCATGAGGCCAATGGCTGTGAGCATTTTCCCAAGGATAAAAATGGGCGAGTACATCCAGTACTTCCGCCCCATGGCAGCGAGCGCACGGTCGCGCTCGGCGGGATCAACGAGGAACCGTGCCTCCGCCTCGAACTTCTCGCCGCCAACGGAGAGCTTGATTCGCGGGTTCTTTTGCACGTTCTGCACCCACTGCCGCTGCACGTTCGCCGTCCCGATGAACGCCCTGTTGCCCTCCACGACGAACCAGATTTTGACCTCGTAGGGCTTCCCGGACTTCCGCCCGTAGTGGGTCAGGACCACGGTCTGTTTGCCAGCAAGCCGCTTCAGCCGTGCTAACGCGTTCGCGTCCATGGGCACCCCGTTCTTTGCCTGCATTGCCGCACCATTCGTTCGCCCGAGTCCTCGATCTGCTGGTGAAGCATGGCCGCTGTGATCACTCCCATTGGCGCGGCAACGCGGTTTTCACCAAATCCACGGCGGCCTGCGGGTCGGCAACTTCGATGATCAGTTCGTTGTACCGCTCGTCCTTCAGTTCGATGACGACCGTATTGTCTGGATTGTGAACGTCCCAGAACACCCGCTTGCCGTGCTGGTAGAACGTGCCAGCAGTGAGCACTCCGGGAATGTTGGTGCCGGGCATCCTTAGCCCGTGCCACCAGCCATGAGCTACGGCCGGGTCCGCCCGAATCTCTGCAATGTGCGCTAGCGGGATTTCGAGGGAACTCTTAAGCGCCCACAGTTTGTCGGCTCCACGGACGTGCAGCACCAGATTGCCGCCCGAAACAGATAAGTCCACCATGCCATTGCTCCGTGCCCCTGTTATACGCCCATCGTCGCTCTACGTTTATACCGGTGCGGCATGCAGTACCTAAAGATAGCTGGCCACTGGACAAGGGGGACGCACATTGATGACATCATCGAACGCCAGCGCAAAATCGTACCCAGACACATACGCGGCGAGAACGAGCACGGCTGGGCAGCCGTTTACGACACCTTCGTGCAGGATGACAGGGAAAGCCTCTCCTGTCGCGGTTGCCGCTTTTTGTCGGCTCGACCGGCACGATGCCGCACCAACGAGCGGACAGGATCATTTCCTGAGGACTTTGGAACGCGACGGGCAGCCTGTTGCAGCACGCTGTACCACATCGAGAAGCGTGCCAAGAAGAGGGCCGCCAGAGGCGACGGGCCAGTTCAGGCCAACTGCGTGATGTCTTCAGCGATTTTGGGGAAGTCCGTGAGCATCTTCGAGTCATGCCCTGGGAACATGTTTTCCACTGGGGCATTGGAGCGCAGCTTGTCGTAGGTTTCGAGCCAGATCGGCAGGTTCGTGATCAAGCTGCTCGGCACATCCTCTTTGAAGCTTCTGAAGAGATGCGCGCTGTCAGAACCGACGATGGTTTGTCCCTTGGCCGTGGGGATCAGCACCGCTTGTAGTCCCGGCGTGTGGCCTGGTGCCAACAGAAGCTGCATATCCGGGCCAATTACCTTGTCCCCGTCTACCTGAATAACTCGTGGCCCCTTGGCCAGCTCGGCGAAGGCTTTGTTTGCATCCGGGTTCTGTAGAGACTTGAACGCAGCTCTCTGTGCCAGTGGGCTGTTGATCCAGAAGTCGAATTCTTTCTTCTGCACGTAGAACTTGGCATCGGGAAACAGCTCGGCAAATTCCGCTCCGCCACCGATATGGTCAAAGTGCATATGAGTGACGACAATCCTGGTCACCTGCTCGGGCCTGATTCCGAGCCGCGCTACCAACTGCTCGGGCGGGAAGAACCCCTTGAACTTCGGACCCCGGACCTTGCCTGTCCCGGTGTCCACGAGGGTGGTCTCGCCGTTTTTAGCGCGGATCGCCCATATGTAATAGTTGATAGCGATATCTTCGGTCCAGCCAGTGTTGAACAGCGTCATGGCCAGCTTGCGATCAAACGGACCGGCATACTTCAGAGCGAAGACTTCGTAGGTTGCTTGCGTGCCGGAGGACATACCTTCCGTCTTTTTCTCTTCGGCCATGACCGGATTAGCCCCAGCCAACGCCGTCGCCCCAACGGCCACAGAAAGCGATTTCACAAAGCCCCGACGATCGATGACGCTCATGAAAATCTCCTTTATGTCTCATCGTTTCCGAGATTGTTCCGATAACCAAGATGATGGCGGACGATTGCGCATCAGTTCCCTGATGAGCTTCAGCGCCTTTTCATGATTCCCAAGTACCGCTGAACTTCTGTCGAGCGGGCAGCACGGGCTCACGCAGCCTTTCTGTCGCGTGGCTTCTCCTCCCGTTCATTGCGTAGGAGCTCGCGCTCACACACAACGGACAGCAAGAAGAAGACTCCGAGGAAGAACCCTACTACCAAGAGGATTGTAAGGAATTCGGGCATATGCCACCTTCTCGCTGTTTCAGCGGGAGACAGAGTCGCCGTTTATGGGGCGTTGAAACTGGACCGGTCTGCGGCACCATAAATCATCGATCCCAGAAATCTGGAGCCCGCCCAGCCCAGAAAGATGCCGCTGGCTAGAAGGATCGCCCCGCTGGTCAGCGGCACGGTTCGCTTGGGCCCGTGCTCCTTCCTCCGAACTTCTTGGTGCAGGCGCATGCCTTGCCGTATCCTGCGCTGCTCATGTTCCGGTAGCACCTCCACCTCACTTGGATCAGTGACGCGGTCGCTTGTTCGCGGTTCGCGTGACGCCATGAAAGCCTCCCTGTTCCCAATCGCAGATCAGCGGCCAGCCGCTTGCCAGACGAACAGCGCGAAAGTTCATTCCAATCAGCCAAATCAGAGCGTTTGCGAATTCACTGACCCAGCGGCGCACACGGATTCCAGAGTGTGCGGGTCGCGCCTCCGGATTCGAGAGAGGTGTCCGGGTCATTTCTCACCTCTGGGAAGGATACGGTGGGCTGAATAATGCACCGCTCTGGGACGGGGTGCTGTGACCTCTGTCACTGGGGCATGTGATAGTCCAGAAAGCCTCGCGTGCGGCTGATCCACCGTGCACAATTCGCGCTGCAATCTGTACGCGGAGGCATGTCATGGCTAAAGTGAAGCAACTCACCGTAGCGCTGGAGAACCGACCCGGCGCACTGGCTCATGTGGCAAAGGTTCTCGCCGATGCGACCGCACGATTGCGAATCGAACTCGTGGGCCGGTTCCGATGGGGCCGTCTGAACTTGGTCTGCCGATTGCCCGGTAACTTGACTCATAATGATGAGTCAGATGGACTCATGGTATGGCTAAGCGGCTGCAAGTGATTCTGCAGGATCCCGAATACCGGGAGATTCAGCGCGCGGCGCGCTTGCGCCGCATGTCCATCGCCGAGTGGGTGCGACAGGCGCTCGAGCTAGCGCGCCGGAGCGAACCGGGGGGTACGGCCGCCAAGAAGCTCGGGGTCATCCGTGCGGCCGCACGACTCGACTATCCAACGAGTGATATAGACCGCATGCTGGCGGAGATCGAGACGGGATACGGGTCTGCCATCCCGGCGACTCGGAAATCGCGGCCCGCTGGAGAGCCTGGCTCGGGTGCGCGATCGTGATTCTAGTGGATTCGAATATCCCCATGTATCTGATCGGTGCGTCTCACCCTCACAAGAGCGACGCGCAACGATTGCTCGAAAGGCTGGTCAGCGAGCGCCAGCGTCTTGTCACCGATGCTGAGGCGCTGCAAGAGATCTTGCAGCGCTACGTCGCCATCGATCGCCGCGACGCCATCCAACCGGCATTCGATGCTTTACTCGGCATTGTCGACCAGGTGCTGGCCGTTGATGGGACCGCCGCAGAGCGCGCCAAGGAGATTGTCCTTGGACATCGGCAGCTGTCGGCGCGCGATGCTATACATCTGGCCGTCATGGAACAGCATGGAATCGAGCAAATCTTGAGTTTTGATTCGGGGTTTGGCGGGTTTCCGGGGGTTACGCGCCTGTCATAATTGGTGCGAGCCGCCGTTAACACCACCTTGCCAAGCAGCTAAACCTGCAATCGTGATATCGTCCCACTAATGAGCGGCGTGTTCTCCGGGTACGACGATGATATATGCGTCAGGTTGGCCGGGTCTGATCAGGTGAGGCATATCGGCGGCAGGCGGCGGCGAGCCGATGTCTTTATCGGTTGCATAGGGGGCATAGAACATCAGGTGAGGTGGAATATGAACCATTTGATTGTTCTCCGAAATATATAGGTACGCGGAGCGGGACATCATATAGACGATCCCTGGTTTTCGCGGGGCGATGAATTGTCCGTTCTTGTAACCCTTTTCAATATCTGCGGTGATCTGCTCTTCGCTCTTGCCTTTTGCCCGTTGCTCCTCCGCGTAGAGCCTTGTCAGCAGCGTCGTGGCGCTTCCCTCCCTGTCAAAGCACGTGGGTTCCTGGTTCAAGGGAGTTTGGCGGTCCACCAGGCACGAAAACCCGTTCGTGCCCCCGCGAACCTTTACATATCCCGTTCGCTCAAGGAGATAGACCGTGGCCTTGCCCGAAATCTCAGGCGGGGCCGCGCTTTCCGCCAGCTTGATTCTCTCCTCACCCGGCAAGGAGAAGTCGTAAGCAGGCCTTGGCTTATCCGTCTGGGCAGGTGCCATCAAGTTTGTCCCGAGGAAAAGGCCAACCAGCAGCATTCCGCGCATGAATTGCCTCCGGGGCAACTTTCCCGACCCAGGTGAAAATTCGTTCTTGGCCGAGATGATCTCCCCTCAACCACGACCCTATATCAACGGGTGAGATCCGCATGGAACTTGAACCGTCACACTGGATAGACGCGGAAGACGTCGGAGGGGTAGCAGCGCCCAGATGGGGTTTGCCCTTCACTCCAGGGGAGTCCCGGCAGGTTCATCTGCTCCTGACCGCTGCCCCGCCGTCCGTTCAATGACGTGCGTCTCCTTAGAAGTCGTCGGTGCTAGGGAACGGTGGTCGCAGCCGGGGCGTATTGTCGGCAACACGGAAACTATCCATACCCTTGTTGCGGCCGTGTTGCTGCCGCAGTTTCTTGGCAGCCGCTTGGCTTCAAGGCCCGCCGCGCGGGTATGAAGCGCACGCCCAGCCCCAACGGATTTCCACCAACGCCTAATGCATCAATCTCTTCAGCGCCGCACCCGCCTCCGCGACCTGCGGCAGATGCGTTTGGGAGCGTTCAAAGTGCGAGAGGAAAGACTGGTATTGGTTGATGGCCTGGTCACGCTTGCCGCTCTTCTCGTAGATCTGCGCAAGATAGAACTCCGAGAGCAGCGGAAGCAGCGGCATGTAACGACGGATCTGATTTTGATCGTTCAACGCCCGGTTTTCCGCGGAAGCGGCATGAAAAGCCTGCTCCGCGCCGGAGTAGTCGCCCAGCATGAGATGAGCCCGGCCTGCACAGAACAGCATCTGGGCTTGAACCACATCTGAAGCCTGCCCGGCCGCGGCCAGCGCCTGCTGCGGGTCATTGTGCAACAGGGCCGCAAACGCCTCCGCGGTGGCGCGGGCGTGCTCCACCGCATACTGCGAAACCCACGGTTTCGCTGCCGAGAATTGTTGGAACGACCGGCCGGCGCCGGCCACGTCCCCGCCTGCGCGCTGCAGCCACGCGATGGCGAGATATTCCTCCCCTTTCAGCTTCTGCTGGCGAGCGAAGGCTAGGGCGGGAACCGCTTGGCCGGTCAGCGTCGCCGCCACTGCGTATAACAGCAGACAACTTCCGGCAGCTTCGTCCTGGCCGGCGCGAGAGAGCTGGGTGACCGCCTGGCGATAGCTTTCCAGCGAGCCCTCCGGGTCTCCCCGAGCCTGCTGCAGTTGGGCATAAAGCACGGGCAAGTAGGCGCGTGCGAGCGGACTCGCCTTCTGCCCGTACTCCTTAAGGGACGCTTCCGCCAGAGCGTACTTACCCTGGTCCAGGTACACTTGCGCGGCCTTCGCGTAATCGGAGTAGTCCTGGAAGTCGGGTTTGAGCTCGATGACCTTGCGGTAGGCGGCCAGGGCTTCCTCATCATGCCCGGTACGAAAGAGAATATCGCCGCGCGTATCGTAGGGGTTGGGGTCGTTCGGACGCACTGTGATGTATGAGTCGTTGGCCTTCAACGCCGCCGGCAAATCGCCTCGCCAACCTTCAACGTATCCCAGGACGTTGAGGAGATTGTCATCTTTCGGATCCGTGGCGAGTCCTTCTTGAAGCACACTGGCGGCCTGAGCCGATTGGCCCCTGAACGCGAGCTCCGCCGCCAGGCCCGAACGTGCATCCGTGTCACGCGGGAACTCCGATACCAGCATCTCCAGCGCCCGCTTCTGGGCTTCGCGGTCCCGAACGTAATACGTCCGGTTTAATTGGAACTCCAGCTGCTCACGCCGGGGCAAGCGCGCCTGCATGTGCTCCACCTTCGCAGCCGTCTCGTTGGCGCGGCGAAAATCGCCGCTGCTGCTGTATACCGAGGACAAGTGCAGATACGCGAGCGCAAACTGCGGATCCAGGCGGACCGCCTCGGAAAATTCATTCGCCGCTTCCGCCGCCAAGAAGCGCTGCTCGTAATCTCGTCCCAGCTGGTAGTGGCGGTAGGCTTCGACATTCGAGGTGGACGACTGCTCAATCGCCGGAGCATTGCCGGAAACCGCCCCGCTGGGCAGGAAATGACCGGCGATCCGCGCCGTCAGCGAATCCACCATCCCGAAAATGTTCTGGATGCTCTCTCCCTCGAGTTTTTCTGATTCGAGGATCTGGCCGGTCCGCGTGTCCTGCACCCGCACATTGAGGCGCAACTGCGTGGGTCCAACCTTCAGCAGGGCGCCGGTGATGAACGCGTCCGCGCCCGCCTCGCGCGCCACCGCCTGAGCGACGCCCGGATCAATGGCAACGCTGTCCTTCTTTCCCAGCCGTTGTACGGAACCCTGGATGCGTTCGGTCGAGAGCACGTCCAGCCCCTGCACCTGGGCGAGATTCGTGGTGAGCATCTCGGTTAATCCGCGGTCGAGCCAGTCAAGGGATTTGTCCTGCGACAGGTTGCTGAAATACAGCACGGCCACCGATCGGTGACCAGTGGGCGAGGCAGAACGAGCGGCGCGGCCGCGCAAGAACCACCAGCCGGCCACCGCCAATAGGATGACCACGGCAGCAGCGGCGGGGAGAATCCACTTGCGCGTCGGGGCTGCGAACTGCGCGGACACAGCGGGGCTAACGCTGGCCGCAGTCGCGTGCGTGACCGCCGACGTGGCGGACACGCTGGTACCGCTCGCGGGCGTCCCTTCCACAACCGGCGTCGCGGCGCTTTCGCGCGCGGCCACTGGAGTAGCGCCCGAACCCGCAACGGCGGCATGCCCCGATTCGCTGCTGCGCTTCAGCCGCTTGAGGTCGGCGCGAAGGTCAGCCGCGTGCTGATACCGCAGCTCGCGATCTTTGTCCAATGCCTTGCTGATGATCTCTTCCAGCTTGGGGGAAATGTCAGGATTGATGCGAACCGGCGCGGTCTGCGTGTTCTCCAGGATGGCATGGAAAATCACTCCCGAGGTGTCGCCTCGAAACGGCAGGATGCCAGTTGCCATCTCATACAGCACCACGCCGAACGAGAACAGATCGCTGCGCGCATCCAACTCCTTGCCCCGCACCTGTTCGGGGGACATATAAGCCACGGTGCCCAGTGTGCTTCCCGGGCTGGTCAGATGCTGTTCGCTCACCGCCGTTGCCGCCGTTGCATCCATGCCGGCGGCTTGACCCCTGGTCTTCAGCACCTTGGCCAACCCGAAATCCAGCACCTTCACCTGGCCACGCTTGGTGATGAAGATGTTGGCCGGCTTAATGTCGCGATGGATGATGCCTTCGGTGTGAGCGGCATCCAGCGCATCCGCGATCTGAATCGAAATATCGAGCACGGTTTCGGTATCGAGCGGCCGCTCCGCGATGCGGTGCTTGAGCGTCTGCCCTTCCAAAAACTCCATGGCGATGAACGCCTGCCCATCCTGCTCGCCAATGTCGTGGATCGTGCAGATGTTGGAGTGACTCAGGGCAGACGCGGCGCGAGCTTCGCGGCGAAAACGTTCCAGGGAGCTTGGGTCCTGGGCAATATCTGGGGGCAGGAACTTCAAGGCCACGAACCGGCCAAGGCGGATATCCTCAGCCTTGTACACGACACCCATCCCACCGCCGCCCAACTTCTCGACGATGCGGTAATGCGAGATGGTCTGGCCGATCATGCCGAGGAGGGCAACAAGAGCGCTAATCGTAGGGCGGCGTGGGCGGCAAGTCAACGAAAAGCAGCCGGGGACGGCCTCGCACACTGGGCGGAACTTGGACGGCAAACCCCTCACCGGCCGTGAGGAGGACGAGCTAATCTTCGGACAATGAAAGGCGTCGCCCTTTGCCAAGAATTCGCCCGAACCTAAGGATTGCCCTCGGCATCTTCGCCTTGCCGGTTCCTGCGCTGAATGACTCGAGGCCCAGCGATCGTTTCTGGGGCAAAACCCGGCAGCACAAAACAATTGGGCGAATCGAATCACGAGCTCCTGGAGGATGCTTCCGGCATGTTCGCCCACTGCCAACATGGTCTACAGTAAGGGCGAGAGTGATCTATCCCGCCGTTAGTGACTTCTCGTGTGACAGCCCGCCAACAAGAGCCTGCCACTTACTCTACTGGAGCCCGCGTCTTGCGGGGACCTGAAGTTCCTCAACGAGCCGGTCGAATGGCATCACTTCTGTCTTCGAATCAAGAGGAAAGCGATCCTGTCCGGGGTAGAGAACGATTTGGCGAGTGGCTTGGAGATCGGCGCAGCCGATGTAGAAGCCTTTACTGGGTGCGGGATTGCTGATCGAACGCTTAACTTCTATGGCCCAAGTGCTCTTGGGACCGAATTGGAGTACGAGGTCGATTTCCGCACCGACCGCGGTTCGATAGAACCATGGGCGAGCGATCTCGGGAAGGCTAGTGAGAATGTTCTCGATTACCATGCCCTCCCAGCTGGGGCCAACAACCGGATGCCCGAGCAGTTCTTCCTGAGTACGAATACCCAGCAGAGCATGAATCAAACCGCTGTCCCGCACGTACACCTTCGGAGATCGCACCAGCCGTTTTTTTAAATTCGCAGCCCAGGGCTGTAGCCGCCGCACGAGAAGCAAGTCCACCAGAATGTCCAGGTAGCGGGCGACCGTGTGGCCGCTCACTCCTAGGCCTGCGGCTAGCTGGGCGGCGTTCAACATCTGTCCTTGATTGTGGGCCAACATCTGCCAGAAACGGCGCAGAGTCTCCGCCGGGACTCGGGGACCGAGTGCGGGCACGTCGCGTTCGAGGTAGGTTTGAATGAAGGCCGTGCGCCACTCAAAGCTGGCTTGGTCATCGTCGGCCAGAAAGCTTTCAGGAAATCCTCCTCTCAGCCACAACCTGTCGGTAGCCGAGGGGCTGGCCTCACCAACTTCAGCAGCCGTAAATGGAGTCAGTTCGAGGTAAGCGATTCGGCCGGCTAGCGTCTCTGCCGATTGGTGCATGAGATCAATGGACGCGGAACCGAGCAGCAGAAATTGACCTGCTTTTCTCCCCGCCCGACGCTTGCGATCAATTACGCTGCGCAGCGTTTGGAATTTGCCGGGCAGACGATGAATCTCATCCAGAATTACGAGCCGATCCGCATGTTGCGAAAGGTACAGCTCAGGATCAGTGAGCTTGACCCGATCCGAGGGTAGCTCCAAGTCGAGGTACAAGGCCTGCGGCTTGAGTTCTTCTTCCAAGGAAAGCGCTAGAGTCGTCTTGCCGGATTGGCGGGGACCGAGCAGCGCGACAGCCGGGAACCGTCCTAGCAAATCCATCAACTTGGCTTTGGCGGCCCGCAGAATCATCCCTGTAATTATGCCATCAAATAGCATAATTTCAATGTACAAAATGGGGGCTACTGCAAGTCCCTGAAATTCTGTGCGAAGCCCTGCTCACGGATTGTGATGAACCTCGACTGCGGAGAGCGAGCCGCAGGACTGGAGATTCACATCGTGCTCGACAACCTCCCGGCACACAAGACTCAAGCCGTGGAGAAATTCCTGTAGCAACATCCCAAGGTGTGGTTCCATTTCACGCCGACCTACTCTTCGTGGCTGAATCAGGTGGAGCTATGGTTCGCCAAGATCCGGCGTGACGTGATCGCGCGCGGGGTCTTTACCTCAGTCCACGATCTGGCGCGCAAGCTTCGCCGCTACATTCGTGCCTACTCGAAATCAGCTCGACCGTTTCGCTGGACCTATACCAATCCCCAGCACCGGATTCAAACCCAAATCACCGAGACAGCTCACAGGTCCAAGGCGCCTACCACGAATGTCGCAATCTCCTTGCGCATGCGGCTTTCGCATCACGACTGGTCACGTTCCAGGGCCTGACTGATCATCAAGTCTGGATTGCCGTTACCCCAGTTACAATGAAACTGCGATGCAAGAAACTCTGATCATTCTAACCGTCGCGGCCGTCTGTCTGAGCGGCCGCAAGAAGTCTACGACTCCCTCCGGGGCCACTGGGCGGTCCGGCGACGCGGTGCAGCAGAAGCTGCAGGAACTTGCCGGGAGCGGCGCCACCGATTGCGGGCGCCTCCAGTCGCAGGCAGAGGAGCATATGAAGCCCGCTAGCGATTGCGCCATGCAGGCGGCGCAGAGCAAGCATCCCTTCTACGTGGCGTACGACATGCCTGGCCTGACGACGGGTGTTTCGGGTGACGCCGCCGGAAACCTATACTTTGTTCAAGTGGAACAGCCCCAGCACGCCCAGCCTAGTGTGAGAGCCGCGATCCAAAGCAGCCCCTGCCCGTCGGAGTTGCGGGTCGCGCTGAGTGGCCGCGTTACATGCTTCGCCGCAGGCACGATGGGGCCGGGGGCGCACGGCGGCATGCCCATGCCGCCCCCGGGTGCGGAAAATCCGCACGGCGGGATGGGTTTGCCTCCGAGCGGCACGCCCAACCCTCACGCCGGCAAGACGGCAGCCCCGCCACCCAAGAAAAACTAATTAGGGGTGTTGCGATGGAACCCGATGTGGACCGAGTTGGGCGGACTTTACCGTGTCGCGTGAGGCAATTGCATCCAGGCGCATTCGGCGATTCAGGATCGGACCTCGTGTGCGCAGGATGGAACTCTGCACGACGATTGCTGTGCCGCTGTAGCAGTACAATACCGTCTGCTCGGAACTCCGAAACGGTAATGCTGGTGCAAACGGGGTAGAGCAATGCCCGAGTCCATCGACTGGCCACGGTCGCGTGCGGCAGCGCCCTTTTGGACAAAAGGCTATCGCTGTGCTGCGTGCTTCTGGGCCTTCTTGACGCCGTCGACCAGTTGCGCTGCGCATGGATTCGATGTTCGCCACTTCTGGCCGAGATTTTCGACTCTCTTAACCGCGTGCATCGTCTCGTTCGGGCTTATCAAGCTGAGCCGAACGGAGAGGCAATGAAGAAATGAAAAGACACGTTCGACGTAACTATTCGGCGTTCTTCGTAATTCTCACACTGGCAGCGAGCGCACCACGGATCATAGCTCAGCAGGTCGCCTCGTCAACAGGTATCCCCGTCAAAATGCTGGTAACCGTGGAAGTGCGTCATGGTAATGACGTACCCGTGATCTACCGCGAAGACGTAATGGTGTATCAGGGTCGAGACCGCGTGCCGGTAAAGGACTGGGTTCCGCTGCAGGGAGATCATGCTGGCATCGAGTTGTTCATCCTGCTTGATGACGCCGCGAATACCAGCTTGGCCTCGCAACTTGATGAACTCCGAGCATTGATCAACTCGCAGCCCGCAACCACCGCGATTGCTGTCGGCTACATGCGGAACGGTACGGTTCAGACGGTGCAGAAGTTCACTAAGGATCATAGCCTCGCCGCCAAATCGTTGCGCTTACCTGTTGGCAGCGCTGCATCCGGCAGCCCCTATTTTTCTGTGGAAGATCTGATAAAGCAGTGGCCTGAGGGCCCGGTTCCACGCCAGATCCTGATGGTGTCTGATGGTATAGATTGGGTCGGCAACAATGGCCCAGACAACCCCTATGTAGTCTCGGCTATCGAGTAGGTGCAGCGTGCTGGTATTATCGTCTTCACGATTTACACGCCCGGTGTTGGCCATTATGGACACAGTTACTGGCGAATGAATTGGGGACAGAACTACCTCTCGCAGATCGCAGACGAGACTGGTGGCGAGGGGTACTACCTCGGACTTGGTGCACCCGTTTCATTCAAACCTTACCTTGATGACGTGGGCCACCGACTGGCTCATCAATACATGCTGACGTTCCTTGCGAAGCCCCAGAAAAAGGCCGGACTGCGGCCAGTGAAACTCACCACTGAAGTGCCGAATGCGGAATTGGTTTCAGCGGACAAGGTCTATGTTCCCGCAGCGCCGTAATCTGGGCTAATAAAGGGACCGTGAGGCCGAAGCAGTCTGGAGGCACGGCACCACTAGCGAGAATTGATGGCTTTCCGGCGGGAGAGCCTGCTCACCTACTCTGTCCTGAATCGCTGGCGAAGCGAATCGCCCGAAAGAAGTCCGCAAGGGCAAGTCAAAAAGTTATGAAGGAATGATACGCACATGACCAATGGAATGAGTGGGCAGCCCGGCATGTCCATTAGCCGCTGGTGGCGCGTGGTGGGTGGGCTGTCGATGAACCTGGCTCTAGGGACGTTGTATGCCTGGAGCATATTTGTGGCGCCGTTGGAGAAGCAGTTTGGGTGGAAGCGGACGCAGACCTCGAACGTGTTCACCATCGCGGTTGTGGTGTTGGCTCTCACCTTCATCATCGCCGGACGGCTGCAGGACAAGTTCGGGCCGTTCTGGGTGTCGTTGACAGGCGGAGTGCTGGTGAGCCTGGGCTTCTTCCTGTGCGCCTACACCCACAGTTTGAACTATCTGTACTCTTGCTTTGGGGTGATTGCAGGAGTGGGCAACGGTTTCGGCTACGCCACGCCCATTCCGGTCATGGCCAAATGGTTTCCCGACAAACGCGGACTGGCCGTAGGCCTGGCGGTAGCCGGGTACGGTGGAGGCTCGGCGATTTTTGGTCCGTTGGCCAACCTGAAGCTGATTCCCGACTACGGCGTGGCGACCACGTTTCAGATCCTCGGCGTGATATTCCTGGTCATGACCCTGTTCGGAGCATTCCTGTTGAAGAACCCGCCGGCAGGATACAAACCTGAGGGCTGGACTCCGAAGCCGGCGGCCAAGGTGGCGGCCACCACCTACGAGTTCACTCCGGCGGAAGTCGTGCATACGCCTGCGTTCTACTTCATGTGGATCGCCTACGCGCTGGGCTGCTCGGCCGGCCTGATGGTGATCAGCCAGTTGGTGCCGTTCGCCAAGAGCGTAGGCATTGGCAGCGCCGCGTTGGCCACCATGGGTCTGGTGTTAGGCGCAGCCGGCAATGCCAGCGGGCGCATCCTTTCCGGCTGGATGTCGGACGCGATCGGCCGGCTCAACGTACTGCGGCTGATGATCGCAATTTCCATGATCGCTATGCCCATCCTGTACCTGGTGGGCGGCAACATCTCGCTG
>Ga0209517_10004585_pt1 | contig 18081 bp, 15 predicted proteins | sample PeaSoiMetSII2010_FD_187695 | JGI IMG/M metagenome (GOLD analysis project Ga0209517, IMG submission 187695) | Peat soil microbial communities from Weissenstadt, Germany - SII-2010 (SPAdes) (version 2) | ecosystem: Environmental > Terrestrial > Soil > Wetlands > Peat | place: Germany...
CCCTCGCATCACGTCGCCTGGGACCCCATCATGGCGGAAAAGGGCGGCTACAAGCATTTCATGCAGAAGGAAATCTTCGAGCAGCCGCGCGCCGTCCGTGACACCATCCTCAACCGCATTTCCCAGGACACCGGAAAAGTCTTCCTGGACGAAATGCAGATCACTGATCAGCAGTTTCGCGGCTTTGAGAAAGTGCGCATCGTGGCCTGCGGCACAAGCTGGCATGCAGCACTTGCCGGCAAGTTCATGATCGAGCGGCTCGCGCGCATTCCGGTGGAAGTGGATTATGGCAGCGAGTTCCGCTATCGCGATCCCATCCTCGATTCCAAGACGCTGACGGTGTGCATCAGCCAGTCCGGCGAAACCGCGGACACGCTGGCGGCGCAGCGCGAGGCCAAGCAGAAAGGCTCACCAACACTGGCGATTTGCAACGTGATGGGTTCCATGATCACGCGCGAAGCCGCCGGCACCATCCTGACGCACGCGGGACCCGAGATTGGCGTCGCTTCGACGAAGGCGTTTACCTCGCAACTCGCTTCCCTGGTCCTGCTGGCTTCCTACCTCGGGCAGCTTCGCGGCAAGCTTTCGCCGGAAGCGGCGCGCCGCTTGATGCTGGAATTCACGCGCATCCCGCACAAGATCGAATCGATTTTGCTGACGGATGAAAAGGGTTTCTACGAGGGGCTGGCGCGCCAGTTCTTCCGCCATACGGACTTTCTGTATCTCGGGCGCGGTGTTCATTATCCGATCGCGCTGGAAGGCGCACTGAAGCTCAAGGAGATCTCCTACATCCACGCGGAAGGCTACCCTTCGGGAGAAATGAAGCACGGTCCCAACGCGCTGATTGATGAGAACCTGCCGGTGGTGGTGCTGGCCACGCGCGACGATTCCGATCCCGCCTCCATGACGTTGTACGAGAAGAGCGTGTCCAACATCAAAGAAGTGAAGGCGCGTGACGGCATCGTGATCTCGGTGGTCACCGAAGGCGATCACCTGGCGCGCGAGGCCTCCGATCACATCATCGAACTGCCTCCCGCACTCGAATTGTTGGCGACCATGCTGGAAATTGTGCCGCTGCAATTGCTCGCCTACCACATCGCCATCCGCCGCGGCTGCGACGTCGATCAACCCCGCAACCTCGCCAAGTCCGTCACCGTCGAGTAGCGAATCCTTTGTAGCGGCCGATTCCTTACCCGTAGTACCTGAAGTGTGCCCAGAACTCTGGCCAGGGCCAACGCAGGTTGCGACAGACAAACACGTCAGTATAACCAGCGATCGTGGCATTCTCGATGCCGTATGGATTCGTCAAACTGCCAGCCAATTCGCAAGACTCAAAGTTCTGCTCCACAAAATCGCGGTGCTCACCCAGCACGATCACGGTCTGGGGCGAAGGATCACCGTAGCCGCGCATCCAGTTGGAGTTCATCCCACTGATGGCCCTTGGGAGGCCATACGCCGAACCATACAGGTTGACGGCGCCGGTCTCGCCTTCGTCACCCGCCAGAATGCCCAGCCTGGCCTGTTCCTGCGCGGGCAATGAATCGCGTATTTTGGCCACTGTTTCCACCAACTCCGGCCAGCCGATCTGCATATTGAAATTGCCGCCGTTCAGACGGTCCGCCACGCACCACCAGGCAGAGTTCAGCGGAGCAATAGGGAGCGTCACTGCGGCGGCAAGTAAGCCCGCGACCGCCAGGGTTCTCCAGGTGATTCGCCGGACTCTCCAAGCGGAGCGAGGGCTCAAGGAACTCACCCACTGGTCACCCCAGACGGCTCCGACCGCGAGGAGTATGGGGTAAGCCGGGGCCAGGTAATAGTCGCGCCCTCTGGCGACGAAAAACGCCAAGAGCGGAACAACATACATCCAACCCAGCATGCGGTAACGCTTGCCGTCTGGCACCGCGAACAAGTACCACAGCCCTGCGAACCACAGCGGTACCGTGACGATGTTGGCGCATTTCCAGAATTGATTTAGCAAAAAGTAATCCGTCCAGCCCCAGCGGATGTCGCGTGCGTGAACACTCTTCAGCCACTCGAGTGCGACAAAATGATGCTGGATTTGCCAGATGATGTTGGGCAGCATGATCAGCAACGCTACGCCGGCCCCGCACCACAACCATGCGCTCTTCAGGTATCGGCGGGCCGGCGACAGCAGCACCCCTCCCACAACCCCCAACACCAGAAATCCCATCGTATATTTTGTCATCATGCCCAAGCCGATCGCCGCGCCGATGGCGACCCACCAGCGCGGATCATCCGATTTGAGCAAACGGATCGCAAAATAGGCCACCAGCACCCACCACAGATAATCGAACGATGTGTAACCCAAGAACCATCCAGCAACCAACGAGGGGCCTGCGATTGCTACAGCCAAGGCAGCCACAAGTTGCGCTTCGCGTTTGCCGCCAAGTTCGCGGGCGGCGAGACCCGTGAGGAGCAGCACGAGTCCTTGCGACACAGCCGCGAAAAAGCGGAAACCTCTCAGCGAAGTGCCAAAGAGTTCCAATTCCACGCGGCCAAGGAAGGGCGTCATCGGTGGGTAGACCACGTAACCCCAATCCAGGTGGCGTGCGTTGTTCAATGTCAGCAACTCGTCCCGGTGGAATCCGTACTGGCCGTTGGTCAGTGTGTGCAGGAGGATTACGGCGAGCGCCAAAAAGATGAGTATTCCTAAATCACTTGCTGCTGCGCCTGGCGAGACGCGATGTTGCCTGGTCGAGGACTCGTCTTCCCGCATCGGTTGCAATCCTGTCCGCCCTCCGTCTTCACAACGACGGACACTTCGAAGAATAACGGATTCTACTACGCCCACAAGAGGATGTCCCAGATGTCGAGGCCACTCGATCCAGCCCACACCAAATCTCACGGGTGTCATTTAGCTCCCGCCGCATGCCATCGTTCGACTGCGCATAACAGGCTCTCTCGATCGAACCGAAAAAGCTGTGGAGAGCCCTTGGGCGTTGCTTGAGGTTTCCAAGCTCCAGATAAAGACACTAATCGAAGACCGGCCCACGACCACCCTAGATGAACAATTTGGCCTTCCGCAAATTGAGGTCTAGAATAATCCCATGCGGCTCCGCCTCTTTCTTCCGCTCGCATCCGTTCTCTTTTTCGCGCTCCCCAATTTAATAAATGCGCAGACGGCCACGCTTAAGGAAATCCAGGCCGACGGTTTGAAAAAGCTGACGGAGGAACAGGTCATTTCTCTTTCGGGCCTGAGTACAGGCTCGCAAGTCGGCCGCAAAGAACTCCAGGACGCCGCCGACGCGCTGGTGCGCTCCGGCTTGTTTGCCAAGGTCAGTTACAATTTCACCACCCACAACGATGCCCTCACCCTGACTTTTCATCTGGACGAGAACCCACGCCTCCCGGTGTCCTACGACAATTTTCCCTGGTATGCGGACTCGGAACTCGGCGACGCCATCCGCAAAGATCTGCCGCTCTACGACGGCACGCTGCCCGAAGGCGGCGCCGTCGTAGAGCAAGCCGCTAACTCCCTGCAGGCTTTCCTTGCGGCGCACGGCACAAACGTTCAGATCGTACATGCCGTTCTGCTCAGTCCGCTGACCGATGGATCGTTTCAGCAATTTCGCGTGGAGGGTGTCGCGCCGCAGATTGCCAGCATGGAATTCAGCGATGCGCATCTGAAGGAATCGCCGACGGTGCAGCAGCATCTTCCTGAGATTCTCGGAAAGCCCTATTCCCACCTGGCCATCGATGTTTTCCTGGCCGAAGCGATTCGCCCGGTTTATCAAGAGGACGGATACTTGCGCGCGAAAATTGGCCCCGCGGAAGTGCGCCTCTCCGGAAATCCGAGCCAGAAATTGCCAGAGCAAATCCCGGTCTACGTGCCGTGCCAGCCGGGGCCTGTCTATCACTGGAACGGGGTGGAGTGGGGCGGCAATCAGGTGCTGTCTGCGATCACGCTCACGACGACGCTTGGCCTGAAGCCCGGAGACGTCGCCGACGGCATGATCATTGAAATGGGATGGGATCGCATCCGCGAAGAATATGGCCAGCGGGGCCATATGGAAGCGAAGTTGACGCCCACGGCCACGTATGACGATCAGGCGCACACGGTTTCCTACGCCGTTTTGATCACGGAAGGGCCGGTGTTCCACTTCAACCAGATGACCATCACGGGGATGTCACTCGCGGGCGAGCGCCTGATCCGGGAAGCCTGGCCCGCGAAGCCCGGCGATGTCTTCGACAAGAAAGTCTTCGAGCAATTCCTGAATCGCCTGGAAATTCACCGCGACACAATCTTTAAGGATTTGCCCTTGCACTACGACACCGTGGGCCATTGGCTGCAGACCGATCCGGCAAAGGCCACCGTCGATGTTCTTCTCGACTTTAAATAACCTGTAGTTTCCCGCTGGCCCCGCCGCACCAACATTGAGGCATTACCAGCCAGAATGCTGCACCGCAGTCCCATTGGCGCTATACTCATCCGTGCGATGAAGACCCTGGTGCACATCCACAACGAAGAGCCTTCGACGCACGCGGCTGGCGAGAAGGAGCAGCTCCTTTTTTCCAAGCTGGCCAGCCTCCCTTCCCTGATCGTCGCGCTGTCCGGCGGAGCGGACTCCGCCTACCTCGCCTGGGCCGCCCATCATGTCCTGGGGAACCGTGCCCTCAGCGTGACCGCTGTATCCGCGAGCTATTCCGCTTACGACCGCGAGCAACTGGAGAAGATCCTGCAAACTACGGGCCTGCGCCACGAATTCATCGAAACGCACGAACTGGAAAATCCCGCTTACCGCGCCAACGCGGCGGACCGCTGCTACTACTGCAAAGACGAGCTTTTCTCCGCGCTGGAACAGATCGCCGCGGACCGTCATTTCTCCGCCATCGCCTACGGGGTCAATGCGGACGACACCACCGATTTTCGTCCCGGCCATCGCGCGGCCCACGAGCACCACATCCTTACGCCGCTGCTGGAGGCGCAGCTCCGCAAGGTCGAGATTCGCTTTCTATCCCAGCGCGCGGGCCTTCCCTCCTGGGACCGCCCCGCCTCCGCCTGCCTCTCCTCGCGGTTGCCTTACGGCACGGAAGTCACCGCAGAGCGCCTTTCGCTGGTCGAGCGAGGCGAAGCGGCCCTCCGCGAACTGGGCTTCCGCCAATTCCGCGTGCGTCTACACGACAATCTGGCGCGCATAGAACTCTCGCCTGCCGAGCTTCCCCGGGCGCTCACGCCAGAAATGGCCACCGCCATCGCTAACGGCTTGAAAGCAGCGGGTTTCACCTACGTGGCCCTCGACCTGGAAGGCTACCGCCAGGGCTCCTTGAACGAAACTCTGGCGAAATCTCCGGGAACATAAATTACTGTTTTCCGTACATTAATAATAGGAGGGCCTGGAAACTCAGGCAGAAGCGAACATGCGTACACACAGATTTGCTTTGCCCGGCATCGTCCTTTTCGCCGCGGCATTTTCTCTCTTCACCCTGCAAGCTTCCGCCGCGGATAACACCTTTGACCGGACCTTCACCGTATCCGGCCCTGTCCGCCTCGACCTCAGCAACGGCTCCGGCAACGTCGAGATACGCGGCACTGGGGATGGCAAGGTCCACGTCCACGGAAGAGTCACCAAGGGCTGGACCCTCTGGGGCAGCTCCGAAAAGAACATTCAGGAAGCGGTTAGCAATCCCCCTGTGGAACAGCGCGGCGACACTATTCTGATCGGCAAGGAAACCTCCTGGTTGAAAAATGTGTCCATTGATTACCAGATTGAAGTCCCGCGTGACACGGAAATTGACGCGGGCGTAGCCTCGGGCGGGGTCACCATCGATCAGGTGCGCGGCCCGGTGAAGTGCTCCTCGGCCTCCGGCTATGTGCACGTCTATCGCGTGGACCGCGAAACCCAACTCTCCGCGGCCAGCGGCTCCATCGAAGTTTCCGGTATCGGCGGCATCCTGCGCGTCTCCACTGCCTCGGGCAGCGTGGACATCGCCGATGTTAAGGGCGACATCCAGGCCACTGCGGTTTCCGGCTCCATACACATCGTGAATCCAGGCGGCCGTGTGGAAGCATCGAATGCCAGCGGCTCTGTGAACGTTGCCGGGGCCAACAACGACGTGCGCGCCCATGTCATCTCCGGACCCATCGATGTGACGGGGAATCCCAGCGGCAATCGCTTCTGGGATCTGAAAACCGTTTCCGGTTCCGTGGACATCCGCGTCCCCGCAAACTCCTCTTTCCTGCTTACGGCCGACGCCACCTCGGGTGATATTCGCACCAATCTTCCGGTGATGATCGAGGAGAAGGGCAAACACACTCTGCGGGCCCATGTGGGCAATTCTACGGGCCGCATCGAAGTGCACACCGTATCTGGTGGCATCAGGGTGCAAAGCGGCTCCTGAGCCATCCCAAGACTCGCGCCCCCCCCGCCCGCGTTTTACTGCAAGAGCGCCCGCGACCGGGTACAATGCTGCCGTGCAAACCTTTCGCCCAGCCCATGCGAGGCGCATGGTGTTCTTTCTCGCGCTGCTTCTCTCATTCCCAGCGCTCGCACAAGAATCCTCGTCATCCGATCCGGCCGCGCCGCCCTCCAGGAATGCCAACTCCAGAAAGGCGGCGGCTCAGGATGCTGCCACCGAAAACGCGGATCTCCAGAAAGCCATCTCTGATGCCGGGAACGACCGCGCCGCGATGGTGCGCAATCTGGACGCCTTCCTGAAGAAATACCCGGAATCCAGCCAGCGGCCACAAATCTACCGCGCTATCGTGGAATCGAGCCTCCAGTTGCGCGATTTTCCGCGCGCCACGGAATATGCCGAGCGCATTGTGGCCCTGAATCCGGACGACACTTCCATGACCGTCCTCTCCATCCAATTGCTCGATCGCTATGGCGGCGCGGACGGTTGGCGCCGCGCCATTTCCTATTGCGCGCGCGTGTTGGACCGTTTGGGCCATGCTTCGCTGGCGGACAAACCGCAACGCGTTTCCGCCGAAGAATGGGAAACCAGCCAGAAACGCGACATCTCTTCCCTGTTGGTGGAGCGCGGCCGCCTCTATCAGAAACTCAACGATCTTCCCAACGCGCAAAGAGACTTTGAAGCGAGTTACGCCGTCTTGCCCAATGGCGCCGCCGCCGAATCCCTCGGCGAAATTGCGGAGCTGAAAAAGGATCTGAACGATGCGCTGCGGGAGTATGCGCGCGCCTTTTCGTTGGATGATCGCGGCGACGGCGTCTCTTCGCAACGCGAATTGCGCAAGAAGATCGGCAACGTCTGGCGACTGGCGCACGGCTCCGAAGATGGGCTGGGCGCTTATCTTTTGCAGGCGTACGATGAAACCGCGGCGTCGATCATTCCTCCCAAAACCGTTCCCAATAAGGGCTTGAAGGAGCCTTACGAATTCACATTGCGCAAGGCCCCGGAGGGTACGCCCTTCCCTCTTGCGGATAGCAAAGGCAAAGTCGTGGTGCTGAATTTTTGGGCCACCTGGTGCGGGCCCTGCCGCGAACTGGAGCCGCACTTTGAAAAGGTGGCGGCGCATTTCGCCGGCGAGAAAGATGTGCTCTTTTACGGACTGAATTGTGATGAAGACGAATCGCTCGTCGCGCCCTATCTTGCGGAAGAGCGGCCCAAGACCACCATCCTCTTCGCCGATGGTTTGGACATCCTGCTCCGCGTCAATTCATTTCCCACTACCGTCATTCTCGATCGCGCCGGAAAAGTAGCCTACCGCTCCGACGGCTTCGATCCCGACGACATCGAAAAGGTACTCACGGAAGCCATCACCCGCGTAGCACACCCGACAGAACCCCCCGCCCCCGCCCCTGCCACAGCCTCCGCCCGCCCGTAGCAAGCCATTGGGTCGGGCAGTTGTCGCGCGAACTTGTTTTGCGAGGTTCCAAGACAGGAGTACTGTATTGGACTCGTGGAAACGCACGAGCCTCCCGAACCCAACTTCCAGCGATGGCCTTGCACAAATCCCAAAGACATCACCTTTCATCAGGAGGCCTTATGAACCGGCTCATGCAAATGTTCACCAGTTTGGCTGTGCTTTGCGCTTTCTGTTTCGTCACCACAATCCCCGCAAAGCCGGCCGCGCCGCCCGAAGCGATTGTTTCGCGCAAGGCTATGGACCCGTGGAACTCCAGATCCCTTCGGGCTACAAGTCCGGAGTGATCCTCGAATCCGATGGCCACGGCCCTTTCAAGTGCCACTCCAGCGTGTGTTCCGAAGGCCGCAAAACCTGGGACGACGACCGCAAGCACATCGAGTTTGGCTTTGGTCCCACCCTTGTACGTGTCTCCACCGTAAACGGCCCGGTCTCCGTCGACTGAGCGGCGCCTCGCGAGGACACCGCGCTCCGCGTCGTGTTAGCATCGGGAGTATGAAGACCACTCACCGAAAACAGCCCTGCCGCTGCGGGCACGGTTCCACAATCCACCGGCCCGAGCCCGGAAGAGCGAAGCGCCCTCGCGCAATCTGCTATCACCCCGGCTGTAAATGCAAGAATTACAGACTGGCGGGTGACACACGCGCATAGACCTGAGGCAATCCCATGTGGCCTAAGGCCCAGGACAAGCGGGATGACGGCAGGAAAGAAACCGGTGTCAGAAGAACTTGCGGCTATGAGGTTATTCTTCGGCCGCTGGGCCAAGAATGAACGGAGTTAGCGAACCGCGGAGGCCCGTTTGCGCGGAGCCGGCGGTTCATCCTGCAGAGACTTTATGTAGGCGGCGAGATTCTGAATGCGCACTTCCGTAAAGCCAGGAGGGTCGCCGTTCATGGACTTCAGGAGAGGTTCCCAGGTGGGCATGTAACCCTGTCCCCGGGGCGCGTGTCCTGTGCCGTGACGCAGGACTTGGCAAACCCATTCGGCGGGATAGTTGCCGTTATTCCTCAGGGCAAGTTGCGTTAAGTCGGCTGGCGGTACGGTGCAGTAGCTTGAGGAACGGCCTTTGCCCCGGCCGTCCTGACCGTGGCACCCGGCGCAGTAGGCGGTGTACTCCTCTTGACCGGAGGTCGCCGTGATTACGAGCGCGAAAAGAGGCGAAGCGTGGGTGACTGCCGCATGGCCGCCGATGGCAGTAAGCGCGTAGCCGCCCGCCACGACGAGCAACAGCAGGAGCATGGCGGCCCGGGAGCAACGAGTCGCATTTACCATAAAACACGTTCCTCCGTCGTGACGCTCATGGTTTCACCTGTGGTAAACACACTCCGCCCTTACAGAGAATCCCTCAAGAGTACTGGTGGCTTAAATAAAAGTTTGATGCTGTTATGGTAATTACTGACAAGATGGGTCTCGTTGGTCAGATACCGGAAGAAACAGCCCGGCAGGATGGCCTGACCGTGCAGCGGATAGTGGATATATAGAATCCATTTGTCTGGAATGTTCCTGAAATCAGGCATTTAGGGAGGAAACGCCGGGATGCGCATAAGGGTACAGGCATTCCTGACGGCCGCTCAGCGCGTAATGGGGCTTGGCAAGGCAAGATAAGAGAATTGCAGCGAAGGCTGGTCGCTGAGAGCGATCCGCAAGTGCGTTTACCTTATGAGCATGCTCCGGTGAGGAATGTTTCCGAATCAAAAAACCCGGACTAAGCTTAAAGTCAATGGCAACAGGTCCCCGAAAACCGAAAGGAGTGTCCGCGCCCTACATGTTGAGAATGATCGTTGCTTTCGGATTCGTTGTTCTGATCCTGAGCGGAAGCCGAGCCCTGGCTCAAGATTCGGAAGCGCTGTACACGCAAAAGTGCGCGAACTGCCACGCCAAGGACGGAAGCGGACATACGAGCGTGACATCGAGGCTGGCAGTGCCTGACCTTCGATCGAAGCGGATCGTGGATATGAGTGACACTGATATCTACAATGCCACCGCTCATGGCACGCAGCACAAGGAGTATCCTCACGCATTTCTGCATATCGGGATGACGGAAGAGCAGGTCCAAGGATTGGTAAAGTACATACGCGTCCTACAACGTGCAAGCCAACAAGGCACGCCGCGAGGGACAGCGAAACCCTGACGTGGGCACAGCGAGTCTAAGTCGCCTGTGGCTGAAGGGTTACGCTCCCGTCTAATCCCCCGGTATACGATTCACCAATGTTACCTACCATGATCGCGCTTCTCCTTGTTGACGTCTTGGTCTGTGAACTGCTGACCGGGAAGTTTTCTGGCCGCGCGGGACGATACCTCGAACGCAAAAAACAGCCCTGCTTGCATTACGGCATTCGTGCTATTGAAATGATTGTCGTGACTGGCTTTGTATTCCTTGTGCTGCGCGATTCCCATCTAAAAAGTCGCAGCTAACTCAGGGCCCCTTAATAAGAGCCGTTGGAATGCTTGCGATGGCCCTATGCGTATTTAGATGGCCTCAGGAAAACTTGCGGCTGTGGGGAAATGTTTCGGCGACGGATTTGGCGGCGAGGATGGTGTTCACGTGGATCTGCACGGTGTCTTCGACGCGGCGGGCGTAGCCGCCAGCTAGCGTGGTTACTACCGGAACGTCGCGCTGGCGGGCTTCCTCGAAGACGCTTTGATCGCGCGTTTGCAAGCCATTTATCGTCAGGCGCAGGCCGCCTAGCTGATCTTCCTTGTACGGGTCGGCGCCGCCGACATAGAAGAGCATGTCCGGGTGAAACTTCTCGAGGCCAGCGCGGACGGCGGGCAGCAGCGCTTGCAGGTATTTCTCGTCGCCAACACCATCGTCCATGTTCAGATCCACGGTGGAAGCCGGCTTGTGCCCGGGGTAAAGGTCCAACTGGTGGATGGAGAGAGTGAAGACGGAAGGGTCATGCGCGAAGATCGCGGCGGTGCCGTTGCCGTGGTGGACGTCGGTGTCCACGACCATGGCGGTGCGGATGGTGCCATCGGCTTGCATTTTGCGGATGGCCACGGCTACGTCGTGGATGGCGCAGAAGCCTTCGCCATGACCGGGATAGGCGTGATGGAAGCCGCCGCCGATGTTGCAGCCGAAGCCATCGAGCGCGGCGGCTTGCGCAGCTAGAATGGAACCGCCTGCTGCGAGCCAGAAGGCGTTGACGAGTTCCGGCGAGTACGGCACTTCGAGAATCATCACATCGTTTTGCGTGAGCGTGCCGGTCTTGAGCTTGTTCACCCAGTCGGGGGTGTGAACGCGGAGGATGTCCGCGTCGGCAGCGGGTTCCGGGCGCAGGAAATTATCAGGGAGGGCGATGCCGTCGTGCACAAGTTTGTCGGCGATCAGACGGTATTTTTGCGAGGGAAAGACGTGCGCGCCCAGGTTGAGGTCGTAGCGTTCGTGGTAGATGAGCTTGAAGGGCAACATGAGCGATCACTCTGGAGAATCAGGTTTTCCCGGGTCATTTCGGAAGAGCAGATCCCTCGCTCTGCTCGGGATGACAGTGATGTAGAGTGTTTCAGCAATTTGCTAAATTGCAAGTTAATTTTCGCGCTCGAGGATGAAATCGGGCAAAGTGAGCAGCGCACGGGCATATTCGGAGTCGCCGTGGCCGTTGAGGCAGGCTTTGGCGCGGCCTGCGTAAACGAGGGCCAGGCTGCGCGCGCGGTCCAGAGCGCCGGAATCGCGCACCAGCGCAACGAGTTTTTCGGGCTGCACAGAATGGAATTCCTTTTCTTGGAGGACACGGGCGACCAGTTCGCGCGCCTCGCCGTGGCCATTTTCCATGGCGTAGATGAGGGGCAGCGTGACCTTGCCTTCTTTCAGATCGCTGAGCACCGGCTTACCGAGCTGCTCGCTGGAAGCGGTGAAGTCCAAAAGATCGTCAACGAGTTGGAAGGCCAGGCCGGCATTGCGCCCGTATTCCGCGAGGGCTTCTTCGTGCTTGTTGCCCAGGCCGCCCAACACGCCGCCGAGCCGCGCGCAGCCGCTGAATAGGCACGCGGTCTTGTAGGTGGCCAGCTTCAGCGCATCTTCTTCGGTCACATCCATGCGGCCGATTTTGGCAAGCTGCAGGAGCTCGCCTTCGACCATTTTCTGCGTGAGATCAATCAGGATGTCGAGCACATGGAAATTGCGTTCTTCGAGGGCAATCTGGAAGGACTGCATGTAAAGCCAATCACCCGCCAGGACGCTGCGATGATTGCCCCAGCGGGAATTCGCGGAGGGACGGCCGCGGCGCGTGTCGGCGCTGTCAATCACGTCGTCGTGGATCAGGGTGGCACTGTGGAGGAGCTCGACGACGGCGGCCAGGCGGATGGCGCTGCGAGTATCGGCGAGGTTTCCCTTTGCGTAGCCGTGACACAGCAGGAGAAGCGCGGGACGCAAGCGCTTTCCGCCGCCGCCCAATAAATAACTGGTGATTTCCGAAACCGGCTGAAACGCCGCGGCACTCTGGCGGGACAACTCCTGCTCGACCTTCACGAGGTCGACGCGCACCAATTCAAAAATCTCTTTGGCCGTGAGAACTGCGATGACTTGCCTCCTGCAGCCGCTGTCCTGATTCAGCGGGACACCGCAGGCGGGGCCGTCCCCGACCGGGTGAGTGGAAAGAATCGCCGGAAATTTTCCGCGGTGGCCCGGGCGACTTCCTCTAGCTCTAAGTCTCTCACATTCGCAAGGACCCGCGCCACTTCCACTACGTAGGCAGGCTCGTTGCGCTTGCCGCGGTAGGGTTGCGGCGCCAAGTATGGAGAGTCCGTTTCGATCAAAATATTCTGCAGCGGGAGAGCTTTCGCAACGTCGCGCAGGTTCTGCGCTTTCGGATAGGTCAAATTGCCCGTAAAGGAAATCATGAAGCCCAGGTCGAGGCCGCGCCTGGCATCTTCCAACGTGCTGGTGAAGCAGTGGAGGACGCCCCCGATGCCGGTAGGTTTCCAGACTTCTTCGAGGAGGCGAAGGCAATCGCTCCAGGCATCGCGGCAGTGGATGATGATGGGTAGCTTGGCCGCTTGGGCGAGTTCCATTTGCTGGCGGAAGACGCGTTCCTGGATGTCGCGCGGGGAGTGATCGTAGAAGTAGTCCAGGCCAATTTCGCCCCAGGCGACGACTTTGGCATGCTGGGCGAGCTTGGTGAGAGTTTCGAGATGCGCGGGGGTGACTTCCTTCGCTTCGTGGGGGTGGATGCCGACCGTGGTGTAGATCCAATCGTGCGCTTCCGCGTAGGGCAGCGCGGCATCGAGTTTTTCAGGGCCGGGACCGGTGCCGATGGCGAGGATGGTGGAGACGCCGGCAGCGCGGGCACGTTCGAGCATGGCTTCGCGGTCGTCCGCGAATTGTGGGAAATCGATATGAGCGTGGGAGTCGATGAGATCCATGGGTTGAGTGCTCGGCGATGGAAGATAGTCATCAGATATCAGTTATCAGATATCAGGAAACGGGCCTGGAACTTGGTTTAGGTGACGACCACAGCGGAATTCCCGGGTTCCTGATCACTGATATCTGATCGCTGATATCCGTCAGCAACACCTCAGGCTGAAAATTCTCCTACTTGAGGCGCGAACCCACCTCCACGTCTTCGAGGAAGCCGGCTAGAACGGGGCGACCTTCGGGGCCCACGGAGGCGGCGATGACCATGCCGTTGGACTCGACGCCGCGGAGTTTGCGCGGTGCGAGATTGACGACGACGGCGACTTTGCGGCCGATGAGCGATTCCGGTTCGTAATATTGGGCGATACCGGCGCAAATCTGGCGGATTTCCGTGCCGATGTCCACGGTCAGCTTCAGGAGTTTGTCGGCGCCGACGATGCGTTCGGCGGTTTTGATTTGGCCGACGCGCATTTCGACCTTGACGAAATCTTCGATGCCGATTTTATCGGGCACGGCGGGAGCTGCTGCTGCCGCGGCTGGTGTGGCTGCGACCGCGGGCACGCTGGCGGGTTTCGGTGCGGCCGATGCGGAATTTAATTCTTCGTTCGCCATGGCTTCGATCCTCTCTATTGCTTCAGTTTTGTCAACACGGGGGAAAAGAGTTTGCGATTTGCCGAGCGGCGTGCCGGGAACCAATTGGCCCCAGCGCAATCCGTCGAGTTCCACAGAACCCAGGGGAATTGTCTGCCCTAGGAGCGACCAGACTCTCGCGGTGCTATCGGGCAGCACGGGATGTGCCAAAGCAGAGACGATACGCAACAACTCTGCGGTCGTCCAGAGAATCGTGCCTTTGCGCGCTTGGCCGGCATCGGAAGCGCCCAACGCCCAGGGTTGTTCGGTGGTGAGGTATTTGTCAGCGGCGGCGATGACGGCCCAGATGGCCTCGAGGGCGCGCGCGAATTCCATTTTATCGAAGCGCTCGAGGACTTCGCCGATGGCGGACTGTGCTTCCTTGGCCAGCACGTCGTCCTGCGGCTGGCGCTCGGCGGGCTTGGGCACTTTGCCGGCAAAGTTCTTTTCGATCAAGGCGGTGGTGCGGCTGGCGAGATTGCCAAGGCCGTTGGCGAGGTCGCTGTTGTAGCGGGTGACGAGGGCGTCGTAGCTGAAATTGCCGTCCTGGCCGAAGACAACTTCGCGCAGCATGAAGTAACGGAGCGCGTCCATGCCGAGCATGTTGGCGATGGGGCGCGGGAGGACCACGTTGCCTTTGGATTTGCTCATTTTGGCCGCGTCCATCAGGAACCAGCCGTGCGCCCAAACTTGTTTTGGAAGGGGCAGCATCGCGGCCATCAGGAATGCGGGCCAATAGACGGTGTGGAAACGGATGATGTCCTTGCCGACGAAATGCACATCGGCGGGCCACATGCCGCGCTTTTCGTAGTCTGGGCCGCCGACAGCGCTGAGGTAGGCCGTGAGCGCGTCGAACCAGACGTAAAAGACATGGGGTTCTTCGCCGGGTACGGGAATGCCCCAGCGGATGGTGGTGCGGGTGATGCTGAGATCCTTCAGGCCGCCTTCGACGAACGTCACGACTTCGTTCCGGCGGCTTTCCGGCTGGATGAAATTGGGATTCTTGCGATAAAAATCGAGCAGCGGCTTTTGAAAGGCGGAGAGTTTGAAGAAGTAGTTTTCTTCAGTGAGCGTTTCGAGGGGGCGGCCGCAGTCTGGGCAATTTTCGCCGGGCTTGGCGTCGCTCACGAAGGCGTTGTCGTAGATGCAGTATTGGCCGGTGTAGTGGCCTTTGTAAACGTAGCCGTTTTCCTTGCAGAGTTTGAAGAGCCACTGCACGGCACGGACATGTTCTATGTCTGTGGTGCGCACGAATTCGTCGGCTGGGATGCCGAGCTCATCCCAGAGGGAGCGCCACGCCTCGGCCATGTTTGCCACGAATTCCGATTCGGGGATGCCGGCTTTTTTGGCGGCGCGTTCGACGTTGACGCCGTGCTCGTCGGTGCCGGTGGTCATGACGACTTCGTAGCCGCGCATGCGCTTGTAGCGGCGAACGGTGTCGCATACGACGGTGGTATACGTGTGGCCGATGTGCGGCAGGCCGTTCGTGTAGTAGATCGGCGTGGTGAGATAGAATTTTTCTCTGCGTTCGGGCATTGGTGTCTTTAGAAACTATCTCATAAATTCTTTGTTACCACGCCATGGCTCGCTCAGGGGCTTTGCGGCGGGCGCATGAAGAGAAACCAAGAGCGGGGTCGGCACATTATCGATTTCGCCGGGATGGTGCGCAGCATGCTGCGCACCTACGGGGGCGACCTAAAAGTGCCTACTTCTGGCCTTGGCGCCACGCGTACAGCGCTTCCTGAATGACGCGCTGGAGAGGTACTGCTTTCTCCTCTGCCAGTTTACGGCAATCCTCGTATTCAGGCGAAGCCTGGACGACCTGGCCGTTGACGCGAGCGACTTTCATGCGGACTTCGCCGAAGCAAGTGGCCACCTTTTCCCACTCGCGAGGCAGGACGCGGCGCTGGGTGGTGTAGCTACGCACGCCGAGCGTGGTCGTCTCCGCAAAAATGAGATCCTGGAATTTTGCCTCATCCGCGGGAATACAAAGGACCGTCAGCAACGTGCCGGGACGATTCTTTTTCATTTGCACGGGGGTGGTGAACACGTCCAGCGCACCGGCGGCCAGGGCACGCTCGACGAAGTAGCCGTACACCTGGGGATTCAGGTCGTCGAGATTGGCTTCGATCACGCGAATCTCTTCGGTGTGAACGCCTTCGTGTTTTTCCGGGGACTCGCCGACCATCAGGCGAAGAACGTTTGGCTGGCCTTCGAGGTCCGCCGTGCCCGCGCCATAGCCGATCGCGGAGACGGTCATCGGAGGCTGCGGGCCGAAGGTATCGCACAACGTGGCGACAATGGCCGCGCCGGTGGGCGTAACGAGTTCTTTTTGGATGCCGGTCGAATAGGTGGGCTTGCCCAAGAGCAGGCGGGCGGTGGCTGGGGCGGGCACGGGGAGAACTCCGTGAGCCATTTTCGCCGTGCCGCCGCCGACGTTCAACGGCGAGCAGGCAAACCGCTGAATGCCCAGAAAATGGAAGCCGCTGCAAGCGCCGACGATGTCCACAATGGCGTCCACGGCGCCCACTTCATGGAAATGGATTTTTTCGAGAGGCACGTCGTGCACCGCGGCTTCCGCCTCGCCAAGGTTGCGGAAGATTGCGGTGGCATGATCGCGGACGGGATTGGCAAGCTTGGATCCTTGTAAGATAGCTTCGATTGTGGAGAGCGAACGGTGCGTGTGGGTTTCTTGCGTTTGCACGTGGACGTAGGTGGCGGCCATGCCATTTTTCCAGATTTTTTCCGCGCGGAGTTCCCAACCGGGGACGGCGAGGCCGTTTAGTTCTTCGCGCAGGTGCTCCAGAGGCACACCCGCATGGACTAATGCTCCCAGGGTCATGTCCCCGCTGATGCCGCTAAAGCAGTCAAAATAGGCGAGTTTCATTGGGCTTTTGATTTCCCGCCTGATGATACTAGCTGTTGGGGTTCCTTAGCGTCAAACGCGGGCGGCTGGGGTGCACGCGCGTAAAAGCGGATCGCTCTCCGACTTTGCGGGAGCGAGATGACAAGTGTGTTTACGTCTGGCCAAGATCGAGGGCAGAGGTGCGGAGTGACCTAGCCACGATCCCTCCACTGCGGCCCGCAAACGACGCGGGCCTCCGGTCGGGATGACAAAATTCCCACGCTTTGCTCCGGACTACGCCTTGTCGAAATGCGGTCGAGCCCTTCGCTGCTCAGGGTAAACAGTGCACGAGCCCTAGACAGCGCGACCGGCGGCGGCGCCAGAGGCCCAGGCCCATTGGAAGTTGAAGCCGCCTAGGTGGCCGGTGACGTCGACAACTTCCCCGATGAAGAAGAGGCCAAGGACTTTGCGGGACTCCATAGTTTTGCTGGAGAGTTCGCCGGTGTCAATACCGCCGACAGTGACCTCGGCTTTGTCAAAACCTTCCGTGCCTGCTGGATTCAGGGACCACGCGTGGATTTTTTCTTCCAGAGAGGCGAGCGCGGGATTTGTCCAAGAGCGGGGGGCGTTGTGGTGCAGCCAGGATTCCGCGAGGCGTTTGGGGAGAAACTGCTGGAAGGCTTTTTCCGCGGCGGTTAGATTGCGCGTGCCGGCCTGGCGGATGGCGGCGGTGGCGTTGCGGTCAGGGGCGAGATCGATGCGGACGGGTTCGCCTTCTTGCCAGTAGCTGGAGATTTGCAGGATTGCGGGGCCGCTAAGGCCGCGATGAGTGAAGAGCATTTTTTCGCGGAAGGGTGTTTGATTGGCCTGCCCGATTACTTCTGTGGAGACACCGGCAAGATCGCTGTAGCGCTTGCGGTCGGGGGGAGCGAAGACGAGAGGGACGAGACCGGGGCGGGGCGTGATGATGTTCAGGCCGAATTGGCGGGCGAGGTCATAGCCGAAGGAGGTTGCGCCCAGTTTGGGGATGGAGAGGCCGCCCGAGGCCACTACCAGCGCGGCGGTGCGGTATTCGGCGGATTCGCTGCGGACTATGAATTGCGTATCGCGAGAGACTTCGGTGATCTTGCTGTTCAGAATGATTGTTGCATTGGTGGCGCGGCATTCGGCCTCGAGCATTTTCGTTATGTCGCTGCCGGAGTTGTCACAGAAGAGCTGGCCGAGGGTTTTTTCGTGGTAGGGGATGCGATGTTTTTCGACCAAGGCGACGAAATCCGCAGCGGTGTAGCGGGCCAGGGCGGATTTGGCGAAGTGGGGATTCGCGGAGAGGAAATTCTGCGGCAGGCAATGAATGTTGGTGAAGTTGCAGCGGCCTCCGCCGGAGATGAGGATTTTCTTGCCGATGCG
>Ga0209517_10004587_pt1 | contig 18078 bp, 14 predicted proteins | sample PeaSoiMetSII2010_FD_187695 | JGI IMG/M metagenome (GOLD analysis project Ga0209517, IMG submission 187695) | Peat soil microbial communities from Weissenstadt, Germany - SII-2010 (SPAdes) (version 2) | ecosystem: Environmental > Terrestrial > Soil > Wetlands > Peat | place: Germany...
ACGGTTTTATCCATTGTTACAGTGAGCCGGGAATCGGTACGACGTTCAAGATCTACCTGCCGATACTTGCCGAGGCTCAAGACAATATGCAGCCGAAACTCGGAAGTCCTGTGCCGGAGGAACTCCTCCGGGGAACGGAGACGATTCTTGTTGTGGAGGACGATAGGGCACTGCGCAAGTTGTCGACAACAGTGCTTGAGGACCTCGGCTACACCGTCATCGAGGCGGTTGACGGGGTGGATGCGGTAGAAAAATTCCGTGAGAACAGGGAGCGCATTAGTCTGGTCCTGTGCGACGTCATCATGCCGAGGATGAGCGGCGAAAGGGCATATGAGGTGATCAGGCGCTTATCGCCCGATGTCAAAATTGTCTTCATGAGCGGCTATCCTGCCGACATCATCCGGCAGAAAACTCTCGTAGACAAGGAGGCTAACATTATCCTGAAGCCGGTCTCGCCTGCGCTATTGCTCAGAAAAGTGCGTGAAGTGCTTGATCAGTGACCTAGTACCTCGCTGAAGTCCCGGGGTTTTGAGAGTTGGAGAAGCTCGCTATCGTCAGAACATAATGGTCATGCGCTCCATCACTGTGCGAGTTATGACTCATAATACCAGGTATTTACGAACCATCATCGTGCAGGGCAAGACGAGTTTAAAATCTCGCCCAAGGACATAGCCGCGGGCATGTTTGCATCGCGGAACGTCAGGAGCGGCATGGGGACTCTTCTATTAAGCAAGGGGACAACGCTCTGCGCGAAAAACATCGAAGCGCCCAGGCAGCAGGGGCAGGTTGACCCGGCAAATAACGCTGTTTATGTTTGGGTCAAAAAATAGCTGGGCCGTGGTTTATGATCTGGGGAGAAATTACGATGAGAAAAGAACATACTGTGCTTCTTCTTGACGATGAGCCGCATGTCATAACTGCATTAAGGCGAGTTCTTCAAGAACTCCCTGTCACGACACTGTCAGCTTTGAGTGGAGCTGAAGCTCTGCGCCTGCTTGAGGATCAGAAAGTTCATGTCATTATATCTGATGAACGCATGCCCCAAATGGCAGGCTCTGATTTTCTCGCTGTGGCAAAAGAGAGATATCCGTTCTCGGTAAGAATGATGCTTACCGGACAAGCTACTATCGAATCCGCCGTGAGCGCCGTAAACTCAGGAGCGATCTACCGGTTTTTTCTGAAGCCATGGAATGATCTGGAGATAGTGCTGGCGGTGAAGAGTGCCTGCGATCTCTATGATAGGGAGGAAGAAAACCGAATGCTCATCCGCAAGGTCAGGGTCCATGAATATTATCTGCGAAATCTTGAGCAGCGGTTTCCTGATATTCCACGGCATGAAAAGGACGCTGACGGGAATATCGTGTTATCGGGGCTAACGGCAGAAGAGCTTGATCGTATGCTCGGGGGGATTGGAAATAAGTAATTGGGCGGTAAGTTCTCCCTTGCTGAGGCAAAAAAGTGTGTACAGCGTGACAATATTCACTTGCCTGGTGCCTGGTGAATTACGGGTATCGCTTTGTTTTTTCGACCGTGCCTCAGAGTGAAGGCAGTGCGGTCCTGTAGCGAGCGTCCTTTTCGCTGGTCAGTTCGAATGTCAACCCCATGGTGGACAGGGTGTAAATCTCCATACTGCCAAAAGAATTCACAAAATTGACCAATATTGTATCGCTTTTTGCGTTAAGCCGGTAACTGCTCAAGTAATTATTCCTTGGCTTGAAATACGATCATGCAATGTTAACGCTGTCATCGGCAACAACCATCCACCCGAGTAGAGTGAATCCTAAAAATAGTAGTTAGCATTTCATAACTTAATGGAATAAATGCCGTCTGGCTTATTACTGATTAACTGAATCATGGAAAACTGTGTTGGGTTTACTATTAAACCTGTGGATATATCCGTTCATTGAACTCGAGAAATAAACTGTAGTGAGGTGCACTCAGACGAGTCGAAGATCAGTTGAAGATCGAAGAAAGCTGGATGATCCAAACTGCAAGGGGCCGGAGTGAAGAAACGGCAAAGAGAGAAGATCGGTCAAAGATCCCCAAAATATAAATTATGATCATGTAAGCGATTTATAAGCGTCATCGTCATCCGTACAAGACCAGAGAAGATAACAATTGGAGTAACAGCATGCGGGATTTGAGGAAACACAAGGATCTTCTCTGACATTATTCGCCTCCCTTCTCGATGGTATCCGTAAAGCTCCCAAAAGGTTCAGTCCATCCTTTTCCGCAGACTTTCCACTTTCCTCACAAAGATCCCCGCCCGGGAAGGGTCCATCTGATGGTACCGTTGAAGCGCTCCGATAAGCGTAGGATCGAGGAGGGTGCCTCGCGCCAGGATGAGAAGCCCGCTTCCGCTTCTCACATCCCGTGCCAGTACCATGCCCGTGGTTAAATGATGGGGCAGTATTTCGACTTCCTCCGAGCGGACATCGCCCTGTTTTTCCAGTTCCTCGATCTTCTTCGTGACGATAAGCGAGAGATGCTGATATATCGATCGATCATAATGAGTCTCCAGATTATATTCGATGTTCTTCAGCGCTTTCAGCAATCCCTCTGCAGAAGGCTTGCCGATATTCGTCATGCGGTCAAAGACATCGGCGATCGCGATAATGCGGCTCCCCAGCGGAATCGATGAGCGTGTCAGCCCATCAGGATGGCCCGATCCGTCTATGTGCTCATGGTGGTGCCTGATCAGCAGGCCTATGTCACTGAACCCATCGATCGCATCAACCGCTACCTGCCCCCGCACGGCATGTTTCCGGTACTCGTTCAGTTCATCACCGGCCATTTCATCGGGCCGCTTCATCAGGACGGCATCGGGAATGCCGATCTTTCCGATATCATGGAGCAGTGCCGCCACGAGGATATTGCTTGTCTCCTGTTCCGGCAGGTTCATGTTTGCAGCGATCTGGCGAGAGAGAGAGGCAACATTCTTGGAATGGCTCGACACGGACCTCTCGCGCATCTCGATAAGTCCGGAGAACGCCTCGATGGACTTCCTGAAATTTTTCCGGAGCTGCTCGTTCAGTTTCTCCAGCTCCCTGTTCTTCTTCTGAATGTCAATGGTCTGCTCCTGCACCAGCACTTCAAGCTCGGTGTTCCATTTTTTTAGCTCATCATTTTGCTTGTTCGTGAGCGCTGTGAGCCGGGCGTTCTCCTGTTTGAGACCGTACGTCGCGACCGCGTCGCGGATCACTAGCACGAGGTCCGTATCATTCCAGGGCTTGGCAATGTACCGGTATGCGCCTCCCTCGTTAATTGCGCTGACCGCAGCCTGCACATCGGCGTACCCCGTCAGCACGACCCTCACAGCGTCCGGCTGGATCACCCGCGCCTTGCCGAGGAACTCCGAGCCGCTCATCTCGGGCATGCGCTGGTCAGAAACGATGACCGAAAAGTTTGTTTTGCCGAGAATTTCAAGGGCCTCCTTCCCGGATAACGCGGTCATCAGGTCATAGGGCTCATCCATGAAGACGCGCTTCAGCGACTTGAGCACATTTTCCTCATCGTCAACAAAGAGGATGTTCGTCATATCTGTGTTCCCGTTTTGTTCCATTTCAGCTCTCCCTAATTGTCGAAATGAACACATCGAGGATCTCCGGATCAAAATAGCTTCCCCGAGAACGCTGGAGTAGTTCGATCGCCTGCTCACGGGGCATGGCCTTGCGGTACGGCCTGTCCGAAGCCAGTGCATCGAAAAAGTCCGCAATGGCGACGAGCCGCGCGAGGTAGGGGATGTTTTCCCCTTTGAGGCCGACAGGGTAACCCGCTCCGTCAAACCGCTCGTGATGGTGCAGGATGATGGCAATCACGGCCTCGGGAAGTTTGGCAAGCCGTGCGACCTCCGCGCCCCATCGCGGATGGTTTTTTACGACGTCCATCTGCTCGGGGGAAAGCGGACCGTTGAAGCCAAGAATGGCTTCGGGCACGCCGATCTTACCGCAGTCGTGAAGCCAGCAGCCGTGCCGGATATGCTTTGTATCGCCCTCGGAGAGTCCGAGGCGCTCGGCCGTGCGAATAGCATAGTTCGCGACGCGGTCGCAATGCCCCCGCGTGTAGGGGTCCTTGAGCTCGATGGTTTGGGCAAGCGACAGCAGGGTCGCCTCGTCTGCCGATTTCATGGACTCGGCCATATTGAAGCGTGCCACGGCGCCCGTGACCGTTTTTTTCAGCTCTCGGTCATCCCAGGGCTTGGTGATAAAGTGGGATACGCCGCTTCTGTTGATAGCATGAATGGCGGCCTGCAGATCGGCATGGCCGGTCATCATGATGCGAATACTGTCAGGCGCAAGCTGCCGGGACCGCTCGAGGAATTCAATGCCGCTCATACGCGGCATCCTGTTGTCCGAAACAATCACAGCGACCGGATCATTGTTCATGATTTCGAGCGCAGCCTGACCGCTTTCGGCGGTGAGAACGGACAGGTCATCTTCCATGAAAAGCCTCTTTACGGACTGAAGGATATTGATCTCATCGTCAACGAACAATATTCTGGTGTTCATATTTAACCCGCAACCACCGGTATCGTAATCGTGAAGGTGGTGCCTTTCCCGCTAGCGCTCTGTACGTCAATCGAACCGTTATGCTTTTTTACGATGTCATACGCAATGCTCAGGCCGAGCCCGGTGCCCTTGCCCACTTCTTTTGTGGTGAAAAATGGCTCAAATATCCGTTTTATGTTGTCCTCGGGGATCCCGCAGCCCGTGTCCGAGATCGAAACGTTGATGGTGCCTCCGTCAGCCCAGGTCATGATCGCAATCTCGCCCCGATTCTCGATGGAATGCGCCGCGTTCACCAGCAGGTTCATGAATACCTGGTTCAGCTGACCGGGGTTGCATTTCGTCTGGGGGAGGTCGCCGTAATGCTTCTTCACCTCGGCCTTGTATTTCAACTCGTTCCAGACTATGTTGATGGTGCTCTCCAGGCCCGCGTTGATGTCGGCAATTTTTTGGTCCGCCTCGTCCAGCCGCGAGAAGCCTTTCAGGTCCTGGACGATCTTCTTGATCCGCTCCGCGCCGTCCAGGGACTCGCTTATCAGGCTCCGGAGGTCATCCGTGATCAAATCCACCTTTAGGGCTTTCCGCTGCTTCGCAATTTCTCCAATCCGAACCTCGGGCAACTCCCCGATCGCCCGGTCCTGCTCTGCGATGAACTCGGTCAGCCTGTCCACATATTTGCGGAGAGACCCCAGGTTGCTCATAATGAAGCCCGTGGGGTTGTTGATCTCATGGGCGACGCCGGCGGCAAGCTGGCCGATCGACGCCATCTTTTCCTGCTGCACGAGATGGGCCTGCGCTTCCTGGAGCTCATGGTATGCCCGCTCCAGATCGTGGTGCTGAAGATCCAGGATGTGCATCATATTGTTGAAATTCTCGCCGATCTGGTAGATCGGGTCGGATGTTGCATGTTTGAATGTGGGGCACTCGGAGCAGTTCTTGAACTTTTCCGCGAAGACGCCCTGCACCTTTCCCCCGCAAAAGGTTCCTGCGACCTGCCAGCAGCGTCTATCTGTGCCGTCATGGCAGGGACAATCCTTTTTTGTGCAGCCCTTGACCTCACGGCAATGCCGCAGGTTGGGGTTCGAGAACCTGACGCTGAAATCCTTTTTCTGCGTCACCTCCTGGATCAACCTGGATAGCTCATCCAGCGCCCGCTGCAGCTTGGCCCTGTTGCCGTCGATCTCTGCATTGGACCGTTCCAGAGCCAGGGTCATGTTCCTGACCGCCGTTATGTCATGAATTGCAATAACCGTCTTTTCACGGTTGGCCGCGTCCCTGAACCGGTATGCAGCGGACTGCAACCATCTGTTGCTGGCCTCATGAAATATCTCGGCCGTTTCCCCATGTCCGGTTTTATCGGTCAGGCCATGAACCGCCGTAATCTGGTCCCACGACTGACCGAGCAACCCATCGTAGGTCATTCCAGTAAGGTCCCGTAATGTCCGGTTGCAACGTATGATTTTCCCGTGGCCATCCAGCAGCACGAGCATGTCGCTCGTTGCATCGATGGTGTTTTCCCAGTCTGCCTTTCCGGAGGCGACTTTGTCGAAGAGTTTCCGCAGTTCTTCCTTGGAAGTCGTCAGTTCCCTGTACGCTGACCGGAGTTCGCTGTTCTTCTCTTCAAACAGCCGTTCTGCCCGGATCCGGTCGGTGCAGTCCCGCAGGGTCCCCTCGATACCACTGAAATTTCCATGATCATCTTCGAGCAGCCGGCTGGTGGCCTCGAGAAATATCTCCGTTCCGTCCACTCGTCGTCCACGCAGGAGGTACGATTTGACGGATTTTCTTTTCCTGAGCTCGGCGACAAAAACGGCCCTTTCGGCCGGGTCGGCCCAATAGTCGTTGACGGGTTTGCCAATCACCTGGTCCGGCAATGAGTGCCCCAGAATAGTCGCGCCCGCTTGGTTTATCCGCTGGAATACACCCTCCTTGTCGGAAAAATAGGCGCCATCGAGGCTCGTATCGATGAACATGCGATAACGTTCCTCGCTCAACTTGAGCGCTTCATGCTGGCCGTCCAGCTTGTCGATCATGCCGTTGAAGGCAAGAGCAAGCTTCCGTATTTCGTCACCGCCATTCAGCAGGAACATTCTCTCCGCCCCCGACTTTGTGGGCAGCCTTTCCACGTGCTTAGCAAAGGCCAGGAGCGGCTTTGTAAGACGGCTCATGATCAGCCAGACGGTGAGGAGGGCAATGGCGAGTGCCACCGCCAGGACAAAGAGAAAATACCGCTTCGCGTCGCTGATTGGCGTATACGCTTTGTCCATTGGATAAAATGCGGCAAGTATCCAGTTATTTGTCCTCAAGTGTTTGAACGACATGAGAACACGCGTTCCCTGTGACGTCATCATTTCCTCCGTCCCCTCAACACCGGCCACTGCCGTATCGAACTGCCTGTTCGCCCCGACGGGAACGTCGAATTTCTGAACACGGTTCTTGTCTGGAGGAACGATGACCGTACCGTCCCGGTTTAAGAGATAGGTATATCCGGCCTTGCCGATCTTGATCTGACCGATAGTGCTGAGGAGATTTTCCTTCATCAAGTCGAAGCTTCCGGCGAGGACCGCGGCCACCGCACCGTGTTTGTCGAAGACGGGCGCGGTCATAACGATGATCGGGTGATGGTGCTCTTTGCGCGATATATGGGGCTGCGAAATCACTGGCTTCCCGGTCGACAGGGTTTCCCGGATATACTCCGCGTCTGAAAAATCCGCACCCCGGCGGCCAGGAATGAACGGCGATTCAGCGATCAGAATGCCTTGCTTTGAAAAAATAAATATTCCGTTGTCAAAGTGCGTCCGTATTATCATCCTGTCGTCGAGCCACTCCTGAGCCCAGTCACCGCTTCTTAGCGAGTCGAGCGGCAGGACCTTGGATACGGCGACGAGCATGGCCTGGGAGTCTTCAATCTTGTCGTCTATGTCGCGTGTATGGGCGGCAACGAGACTAAACTGCTCGTCGGAGATCAGATATTTGAATTGATTTTTAAAATAGGTGAAGGCGAGCATGGCGGTGGAGAGCAAGATGCCCGCGGTCAACAGTGTGATCGTGAAGACCATCTTGCTTTTTAGACTTCTCATGCTCATGTGAAAGCCCCTTCGTCGACGAGAACAGGGATGGCGACCTATTTCTACGGATTTATATGAGGAACGAACTTTCTATCTTCCTCAAGGATATGGCACAGGAACCAGTCTCTGAGCAGGGGCAAGGCCTGCTTGAGGTCATCGGGCCTTCCTTTTCCATGGCTGGCCCGGAGGTCCGATACAAGTGATTCGAAACACTTGTGTTGCCTCTTTTGATGCTCCAGTTCCTTATATCCTGCAGACTGCATGAGCGACTCTTCGAAGCGGAAGTGCATCTTGACGTACTGGTCGACTCTGTCGAGCAGTTCCTGCCCAATGCAATCCTTTGTGCAGCCGGATGTGCTGTCGTAATATCCGTTCAAGAGCTCCATGAAGGACTTGTGCTGCAGGTCAATGTCCGCTAAGCCTATTTGGAAGCTTTCCTTCCACTGGAAAAATTTCATTTCCCTTCCTCTCGTCGGCACTGCTCATCCCTGCATTTTTAAACGTACGGCGAGTACAACTTGTCGGCATTCTGTGTGTGACTGATCCACCACTTTTTTATAAATTCAAACACTTCCTCCGTTCATAAATCCTGGTTCCTGATCACAGACTTCGCAAGCTCCCTGGTCTTTCCCGCCATCCATGCGTGTTGGCGCACGTGTGCCTCCACCTCGGGATAACCCACCGCCCGCATCAGATCCTTTTCATAGTTGAAATGCGTCTCAGTATACCGCATCAACAGGTCCATCACGTGCCGTTGTGTTACGAGCGACTGCTCCTGCTTCGCTTCGTAGAGTTGGTTGGGAATGTCAGCGATCTGCATGTGCTGTTCGTCAATCTTCTTATTGCCGACACTGAAAGCTTCGCACCACAATATGAATTGAACCATGCTTCCCCTTCTTCAGTTGGCAGACGAAAGTTCGAATGCGGCGGCATCAGCTGTTGGTAAATCTGCACCAATCACTGCGAACTGTCGCTCGTAAAAATCCCTGGTGACAACCTGCCGTTCCATCACTTTATTTACAATATCGCGATAATTATCCAACACAAGTTGGACGATTCTCTTGTCGACGATATTCATGTCTGCTTGTTTTCTCAATATTTTCTTGATTTCTTCATACCCCATACCCTTGCGGTAGGGCCGATCCTCGGCCATTGCCGTAAATATATCCGCCACTGCCATTATCCGAGCGCCCGTACCAATCCGGCCTGCTTCATGGTGGAATGGATAGCCGGAGCCATCGAGTCTCTCATGATGAAATGCCGCCCACTCAGCGATATGCTGAAGGCCACCAATCGTGTTCAGGATTGAATAGGTAAAATAGGTATGCTGGCGTATGACGGCAAACTCTTCCTTGGTCAATTTGTCCGGCTTGTTAAGGATAGTGTTCGGCACCGCCAACTTGCCGATATCGTGAAAATTTCCAGCTACCCGCATAAGATCTGCCTCGGCATCGCTGAAACCAAAGAGTTGCGCGAGTATCCCGGCACATTCCGAGACTCCCGATGAATGGGTAGAGGTAAACCGGGACCGGAAGTCGATGATATTTCGAAAGAGTTCGCCGACAGCTGTTATCGACGAAGGGTCTATCTCTACGCGCCTGTACGGCCCATTGTGCAAGAGAAGCGAATAGAGCCGCGGCGAGACAAGATCAAGCCAGAATTCCTCACGCCGCGATATTTTCCGAAATAAATAAACAACATCCGGATGAATGGAAGTGCCCGCGAGTTCGGTTATCTTTCCGGAAATGTGTTCATCTTGATGAAGAATGTAGGCGTTTCGTCGAATAATCCGTTCGAGATAGTCGGCTAGAAAAAGGATCTGTGCTTCCAGGACGTCAGGATTCGTGATCGGTTCCTTCCAACAATTCCAATCCTGATGATGAAACCTGACGATCTTTGCGGAGGATTTGAGCCAGGGAACAGTTTCCAATAAGACGCTTCCCCTTATGCAGTGGGACAAAGTATCTCTAGATTCGAACTCGTGAAGACTTATCTTCTCTTCAGGAGCTAATGCCCCGATATCATGGAGCAACCCTGCAACGAAAAGCCGTTCGATTGCGTCGTCGGCCAGACCGGCGGCTTTTCCCATCTCCCATGATATGAATGCGGTTCGCTGTTGATGCAGGGCAATCGACGAATCTACCAGATCGAGGGAGTCTGATAGAGAAAGGAGTAGATTGCCTAAATTTACCGATAGCCGCTGATACATAGCCCCCTCCTAAGCCGTTATATCAATTTTCTTATCGGTTTATTTGTGATTAAACTTTAATGAAGGAAGGCCTCAGATCCTCTTCATAGGCAATAGGTTATTATATAATGCTTCAATCGCATTGCTCGTTTTGGCGCTTGGGAAAAACTATTTACAATAGAAACGTCCAATTGGTTCATAACACCGCCCTGCTAAAGGCTTCGGAGATTGGAAAACAAAACGTGCGATTCTCCATAGTCTATGCGGCAAAGTCGATGCATTCGATAAAACTGCGCTCATTCGTATGGTCCGCGCTGCCGGTCAAGACGCGGTCGTGCGTCTCCGAGGAGCGGTCTTTCATTATTTGCTTATATGCCTATATGAAGAGATAATGTAGTAAGCTTAAGAAATATGCCACCACGGGGACTGTCCATGATCAAGGTCTTACTGAAAAAAGATAAACGATGACGTTTGGGCTGGGGATGAGAAAAGAAATTGAGTTTGTAACCCGATTGCATCACGGGCTTGACGGCAAGACGGTCACTGCAACGGGATAAGCCGCGTCAAATGCCGGACAGAAAAAACATGCAATGCCTGAACAAGGAAGCGCATAAAAGGGCTAAAATCGCGGCCGACGTCCTTTCCGATTCCAGATTCAAAACGCGGGAAGATTATGAGAGTGAAAAGAGCAGAAGATTAAAGAGAACAGGCTGAAGGCCTAGCCCGACGAGCTACCGGACTGCTCCACCCCGCGATGTGAAAGTGCATATTAAATGAGCTATGCCGGAATATCAAGGAAATTCATTCGTAGGGCGCCCGATTGCATCGCCCTGCGGAGCCGTCGGGTCTGTTACGGCGGTTTCCGGGGTATCCGGAGTGGTTGATTTCGCCTGGATCCCGCGATCATCCCGGCTTGGGTTCCGCAACGAATTACCCCTTGTCCCCTCCGTAAAAGTCAGCAAACCGTCTGCAGGACCCGGGCATCCCCAAGCCAATTTCCTGGCCTTGACATATCATGCTATGTGGGCTATTATAGCTATGGTTATCCACATTGTAAGAGGGGGTTATCATGAAGACGATACAGATGACATTGGATGATGAACTAGTAGCGACTGTTGATCAGGTTGTCAAAAAATTGAAAACAACCCGGTCCGCTTTTGCGCGCAAGGCATTAAGAAATGCTGTCAAGCAGGTCAATATCGACTTGCTTGAAAAAAAGCATAAAAAAGGATACGGGCTCTACCCTGTTGACAAAGCGGAATTTAGTGTCTGGGAATCGGAGCAAGAATGGGGTGGTTTATGAAACGAGGCGAGGTGCGATGGTACAAGTTCAAACACCCCGATAAAAAACGTCCCATAGTTATTTTAACGAGAAATTCCGTCCTGGAATACTTGGGTGAAGTTACTATTGCACCTGTAACTTCAACAATACGAGATATCCCGAGTGAAGTGCTTCTTACCCGACAGGATGGTATGCAGAGTGATTGTGTAATTAATTGTGACCACATACAAACGGTTTCACAATCAAATATTGGATCTTTGATCACCACTTTGCCAAAAGATAAGGTTGATAAAATGAGAAACGCTATAAGATTTGCATTAGATCTCTGAATATTCGACGACGAAGTTTGTGAAATCTGTGCCGATATTAAGGAGATAGCGATTCCTGATATTGCCGTCACTGAAATTCTGCAGGGGGATTCGGGACGACGGGAAATACCTGAAATCATCACTCCTGACATTTCCCCTCCTTTCCTTAAAGGGGCATGATTCCCCTATCGCGGCAGCAGACTTGTACAGAAAATGCCGGAAGAAAGGCGCTGCCGGAAGAAATACCGTTCATGTATCCGTAGCGCAAATTTCTCTTGAGCATAAGGCAACTCTTTTACATAATGATCGGGACTTTGACGCCATTGCAAAGATCTGCGAGCTCACGATCTATAAGAAGTGAAGTCGCCTTATTAAAAGGGCACTGGTACTCTACAACAGTTTCATCTTACTAAATTACAGAATTTTTCCTGGAGCTGTTGAAGTTTCTATTCTTTCCAACAATCAAAGTTTGAACCTGTTGAATTCACCTGAGACTTCCCCATCGCTATCGTTGAAGTCTTCTCCCTCCGAAAATCATGTATTCCCTGAATCCTTCATGCACTCATTTTTTATTTTGTCAATAGAGGCAATAATCTGTCTTGATACCGTTTCGGCTGCCTGGTATAGCTGGTCTGCTTTTTCCCTGTTGCCTGCACGGTAAGCCACAATGGCTTCTTTTGACAGCTTGTGAATTTCCTTATGTGGCTCTTCCACTGTCTTATAGCTTGGTAGCTGTCCGCAAATTCTCTGGCCATCCTTGTCATACCACTTCCCGAACCTGCAGGTGTGGTGGTCGGGCAGCTGGTTTTCGTCCACTGCTAACTCTCCTTTCAAACAGGAGGCTATTTTCGCCACGAACGCACGGTGGTCGTTTTTTGCAAGCTCAAGCATTATTGCCGCGCTGCCCTGGGTCCTAACGCTTGATGTCGCGCTTCTCAGCTCATCGGCAACTTGCGCGAGTTTCGTCACCTCGATTGACACGCCATCCGCCAGTTTCTCAATCTCATGGGCGATTGAGGAAGTTGCCTCTATATTCTTTGTAACCTCTTCAGTCGCGGCCGATTGCTCTTCTACTGCGACCGCTATCTTTGTAATTTCATCTTTAACCTTCTGGACTTCACCCAGTACCGAGTTCAGGGAATCTCCCACTTTCCCTATGCTTTCCGCTGCACCCTCCGATTTCTTGGTCGTTTCCTCCATAAACGCAGCCGTCCGTTTGGATTCATCCTGCACTGTCTCGATTTTGCCGGAGATATCATCGGTTGCATGAATAGTTCTTTCCGCCAGTTTTCTCACTTCATCGGCAACAACGGCAAAACCTCTGCCTTGTTCACCTGCGCGTGCCGCCTCAATTGCGGCATTGAGGGCCAGCAGATTTGTCTGGTCGGCGATGCCCTTGATCATGGTTGCGATATCTCCGATTTCTCCCACGCGATTATTGAGATGCCCAACCATGGTAGCAAGCTCCAGCGACGACTTGTGCACCTCTTTTACGCTCGTAACGGCGTGATCAGTTGTCTCTTTGCCTTTTACCGCAATGTTCAGAGCCCCCGCCGAAGTTTCGGACGCATTGGATGCGTTTTTCGCAATATCACTTATAGTCTGGCTCATCTCTTCTGCTGCCGTGGCAATCTGTGCAGACTGCTCGGATTGTTTTTTGGCGCCTTGTGAAGTCCTCTGGACCGTGTCTTTGAGAATATCGACCACCGGAAGTGTTTTGCTGGTTGTGAACATCATTCTGTTAATCATTGTTGTGAACTGGCGGACGAGCTCCGATACGTTGTCCGCCACATGGGAAATTTCATTTCCACCCTGAAACGACATATCCGAATCGGAATATTTATGGCTTGTCTCCCTGAGCTCTTCGATGAATCTTTCAAGTGGTTTGAGCGTAAAGCTCATAATTGCAAATACAAGTGCCGCTACCGCTCCTATGCCCAAAAGACCGAGCAGCATGTACTCATACTGCAGTGTCCTAACCCTCTCTGCTGATCCTGTTATAGGAACCTTTATGCTTACTCCGCCAAGCACTTCTCCTTCCTTCACCAAATGGCAGGAAAGACAGTTCTTCCCCATGAAATCGCTCTTAGCTATATAGGGGTAAACACCGCGGATGTAAGACCCCTCAATCACGACCTTTTCGACACCTTTCTCGACTACTTCTTTTTCGAGGGGGTCTGAAGGGTAATCATACGTTTTCCCTTTACCGGGTGCAAAGTCCTTGTCGACATCGTTTGTTCGTACGACCTTCACATCAGCTATTTTCGCCATCTGGCCGAGAAAGGACTCCCGTGATTCCTGGTAATTTCCTGTTATCATCATGGTTGTCAGGGCATTCAGAACGGTGTCCCGATAGCCTTCGAGAACCTCGTGCCTGATTTCTTCAAAAACTATATCCTTTGTTTTGTACCCGGTTACCGCAACAGACACAACAACTCCGATGGAAACCAATATGATAATTGGTAGAGTTGTTTGCCACCTTAAAGACATATTCTTAAACTTCATTAGAGCCTCCATCCTTCCGCTTATATTTACATAAAATTTATTAAAGTCGAACGTCTTCTTGGGAACTTGTCAGGGTTTAGTCGGACTATGTTTTCTTGAATGCCAGATTTTATAATAAGGTTGTCATTATATTTGCAAAAGCCCGCGTTGATAATGGAGCAATAACAATCGGCATCTGGAGCATTTCCTCCCGCTGCACAGTATGCTCAATTGTATCCGGCGAAAGAGCATACTCTTTTTTGATATGATCCATTTTGGGTCTTTCGCCATGATTGATAATCTCTTTAATGGAAACGGAGCGCGGTAGAGCCATCATTACGGCCGCGATGACGTGCATCTTCCAAGACTAACTGCACCCGAGAAACGATGTTAATCATTTTATCGGCCAAGCGATAAAAAAACTTTAATCCCTGACCCGATAAGAACTAAACAGGGAAAGAAGTATCTGGACTGAAGGAGATGATCCAAATCCCCGTCTTGTTTCACCCTTGTTTATTTTTGAAACAGGAGTGTCAGTAGACTCATACATAACATCTCGGGATCACACATTAGCATGCAATTCCCAACTTGTTTTCTGCATCTCTTTTTTTCAGTCGCCGGTGCACGCTTGCAGGTGTATCTCGTTTTTTTGACAAATTGCCACTGTCGTTGATTCCTTCCTGTATCTCACGAAGTTCCCGTTCTTAAAAACACCTCAATTTACAAACTGCATTCGTTAGCTTTCTACCCATTTTTTACCCATTCGATATCCCTATTCGACTGCATTCACAAACATCACAAACATAATACCTTGACATCTCTAATTCGTGTAGGCAAACCCAAAAATCCTTGACTGACCGATACTATATTTGCGATAATATGTCACAATCCTCGACTCTCTTCACCTACGATTTTAAAATCCAAGTCAAAATGTCGTAAGAGTACTAATATGTTACTAAACGTTAATGGGATCAATCTGTTTTACACCGCACTGGGTTCAGATAGGCCCATGATGCTTATGCACGGTGAAATGGGGCTCAACCATTCTTGTTTGTGTATGCGGCCCTGGGCTTGATCCGCTGTCCGACCTTATGAAACTTATCTACTATGAGCACCGCGGCAATGGCCAATCAATCTCGGCGATGTGCACCTGATATTCTGAGCAGTTCGTTAACAGTCCATCAGGACAAACAATTGAACGCATAAACTGACAAAGCAATTCTAGTATAACCGACGCACAAAATGAAGAGAGACTGAACGATGAAGACAATTCTCTTGGTAGATGATGATCCAGAAACCTTGATCACCCTTACGGAAACATTGGAAATATCCGGGCATAACGTTATTCCCAAGCCCGATGCGGAGTCCGCGCTGTCTCTCATCAGGGAAGGGACGAAAATCGATCTCGTGAGCACTGATTTGCGGATGCTGGAATGAGCGGTTCTGAATTTGTGACCATACTCAAACGAGTGGTGCCGGCGGTCCCGGTCATCATGCTTACCGCCTGTGGCAGTGTCGACACCTATTTTAAGTCGAGGATCAGCGGAGTGTTCGAGTATATCAATAAGCCGGTTAAAGTAACAGAATTACGCCTTATTGTGAAAGCCGCGCTCGATTGGTCCGAGGCACATCATTCTTCGACTGGATCGTGATTATCAATATAAACAATTGAACGCATGCAAAAAAAACACTTAGGCATCTCTGTCAGTCATTCTCGGGATAAGTGCGCGGATAGGAATTTCGTATCAGTGACATCAAGAAAAATCTGCATGCTTCGAGCGGGACCCATGCGGTTATGTTAGTCCTTGGACAAGGCCTGCAGGACTTTGAATAATGGCCTGCCCCCGCTACGAACATAATATCGCTACTCATACCTGTAGTTTCGCGTAATGACTATAAACGTGCTGTTACAGTAACCTGAGGAATAAATTAGATGAAAGAAAAAAAGCAAACCGCAAAGGACAAGCTTCCCGACGCAGAACTGCTCTATCAAACCGCATTCAATCAATCACCTGATGGTATTTTAGTCACTGATACGAAAGGAAATATCATTGCATTCAATGATGCCGCCAACCGGCAGCTTGGCTACTCAAGAGAGGAATTTGAAAAACTTCATATGTCCGACATTGAGCCGGATGCAAGCTCTGAACAGGTGCGGAATAGGATCAAGAAAACTGTAGACAACGGGAGCTTTGCGTTTGAGGTCAAACACAGAACCAAGTCCGGTGTAATCAGAGATGTTCACGTCATTATGCAATCACTGACTATATCCAACCGCATAGTTTTGCATACTATATGGCGCGATATCACCGAGCGCAAGAGCATTGAACGATCCTTGCGGGAAAGTGAGGAAAAGTTCCGGGCCCTCTTCGAATCCGCGGGCGACGCGTTGTTTATCATCGATATGCAGGGGAATATTCTCGATACGAATACTGTCGCATACGAGCGGCTGGGTTATAGCAAGGATGAGTTACTGCGCATGTCCCTGTCCATATTGGTTGATCCCTCTTTTGGCGCTATTCTTTCTAAGAATATGGCGCGCATGAAAAAGAACAGCCGTGTAAGAATGGATTCGGCACATCTCAGAAAAGACGGATCGAGCATGCCGGTCGAGATTAATGCCAGGGTGATGTCTTTGAACGGCAAACCGGTGATCTTCAGCGTTATCCGCGACATCACGGAGCGAAAGCAGTATGAACGAGCGCTACAAGAGAAAACCCGCCAGCTTGAAGACCTGACAGAGAACCTCGAAAAGCGTGTCGAAGAGGAGATCGCCATACGGACGAGAAACGAGCAGATGCTGCTCCAGCAGTCCAAGCTTGCGGCCATGGGCGAGATACTGGGAGCTGTTGCGCACCAGTGGCGGCAGCCTCTGAATGTCGTCGGACTCATCGTGCAGAACATACAGGAAATCTATGAAAAGGGCAAACTGGACAGGGACTACATAGTTAAGAGCGTGCAGAAGGTCATGATGCATGTGGACCACATGTCCGAGACAATCGAAGATTTTCGGAACTTCTACAGACCGGACAAAGAGAAACAAGGCTTTGACGCGATGAGAGCCGTCGGCGATGTACTGAAACTGTTCTCAGCTCAGTTATCCAGCGACAATATCGGGTACCGGCTCACGTGTCACACCCATGGGAAGACCTTCGAGAATGAAGCGGACATCGTTATCTGCGGCGAAAAGGCCGTCGAGGGCTTCAAGAATGAATTCGAGCATGTTGTGCTCAATATTATTAATAACGCAAGAGACGCGATCATCGAACGACGTGTGCGTCAGGAGATGGGACCTTCCCAAAAGGGGTTGCTATCTTTTGATTTTTATAATACGGGTAGCAAGGTCATCATCGACATAAGTGATAACGGAGGTGGGATCCCTTCGGAAGTGATCGGCAGGATATTTCATCCCTACTTTACCACAAAAGAAAAGGCCAAGGGAACCGGCCTTGGCTTGTACATGTCCAAGGTGATTGTCGAAGATCATATGTGCGGCAGACTTTCCGTGAGGAATAACGAGCAAGGGGCGGTGTTTACGATCGAACTCCCGCAGCCAGGAAAAGAATTGCATCATGAGAACACGATAACGCCTTGACATTCCGCTCCTTTGCCGCGTGAAGTAAACAGAGGAGGCACAGATAATGGACTTCATCGAGATCATTTTGTTTCCCGGGCAACCATCGGGAAAAAGCTCGTTTTTTTTGCCGGAACGTTGCTCATCATAATCTGCGGCTAAGCATCTCCTGAAACTGCGTCGGGACCTTCTAAGTCGGTTGTTGTGAGAGATATGGATATTCCGCTTTTTTGTCAGCACAATGAATAATGTTCAAGCTTCTTTCTGTTTCCTTTTTTGCAGAAAGATGCTTGAACATTACATAGTACATCTAGGCTATTTGCTGCGCATGCCCTAAAAATACACCAATTATTTTCTTTACAACACAGTCAGTCCTGTACTAAAATCATGCCACTTAATTCTGAATCATATCCCAGAGTGTGTATTCTGGGAACAAAAGAAAACCAATATTCCAGTCTAAGGAGGGGCCCATGAAGTACGCAAGGAATACCTTAATTGCATTTGTCATCGCATTAGTCCTGTCGAACGCATTCAAAGCCTACAGTCAGGAGACAAAGCAGGAAACCAAACCAGATGCCACAGGCGTAGCGATCCAGGAAACGACACCGGCACTGGCCGCCGAAGGAAAAACCGATGAAAAGGATGCAGGGCACGACCATGCAATGGGGA
>Ga0209517_10004588_pt1 | contig 18076 bp, 10 predicted proteins | sample PeaSoiMetSII2010_FD_187695 | JGI IMG/M metagenome (GOLD analysis project Ga0209517, IMG submission 187695) | Peat soil microbial communities from Weissenstadt, Germany - SII-2010 (SPAdes) (version 2) | ecosystem: Environmental > Terrestrial > Soil > Wetlands > Peat | place: Germany...
CCCGCCATAACAGCCACCAGCAAGAGTCCTAGCCAGACAGTCCTTTGCTTCATGCAGCACCTCCTTGACGTTTTCGATTTGCCCACGGCGGAGAGAAAAAGCAAAGGTGCGGCCAAAACATGCATGGACCAATTCGGTGGCCGCCAAGGCAATCGTTATGCCAACACGACTCGCCCCAACAACACCCCTATAAATCTTGGCGGGGCTTGGCTTTCCGAACAGCGCGGAGATTCTGTTTAAGCTGGCGAAGGAGTCATTGAGGCTTCGTGCATCGCAGTACAGAAAGGTTGAGCTTTCCTGACCACGTCCTTAGGAAGTAAGATTTACCAAAAGGAGAGCAGATTTTTCCCTGCGGCTAGCGCTTACGGAGGCAGTGCTTGAGGCATTTCTTCTTGGCTATATGCGTGCTCGTGGCGCCTGGTCACTTGTTAGCGGAGACAGGGTACGCGGCGTGGCTTCGTTACGCTCCGATTGACGCCACGATTCGCAAGCACTACGACGCGTTGCCTGCCAATGCCGTCGCGCTCGGCGATTCCGTGATCATCAAAACGGCGCAGGAAGAACTGGTTCGAGGCGTGCGCGGCATGCTCGGCAGGACTTTGCAGGCCGAGGCGAGTCTTCCGCGCGAGCGCGCGATCGTTCTCGGGACCTTCGCCTCCCTCAAGCCTCTCATCCCGGCGGCTGACTTCCCTCAGCACGTGAGAAATGATGGCTTCGTGCTGAAGGTTGTGACGCTCGATGGCTTCTCGTGTCTCGTCATCGCCGCGCCCAACGACCGAGGCGTCTTGTATGGTGTGTTTGCACTGCTCAGCAAGATCGCGCGTCACGACAGCGTTTACGGACTCAATGAAGTCCAGGAGCCTTACGCGCCGATACGCTGGGTAAACCAGTGGGACAATCTCAACGGGTCAATTGAAAGGGGCTACGCAGGTCGCTCCATATTCTTTGAAAATGGCAGCGTTCGGGCCGATCTGAAACGCGCCGCCGACTATGCGCGCCTGCTCGCTTCCGTCGGAATTAACGGATGCACCATCAACAATGTGAACGCTGACCCGCGGATTCTCGAGTCCGCTTTCCTCCCTCAACTTGCTCGCGTTGCCGAGGCGTTTCGTCCTTGGGGAGTCGCCCTTTCGATCTCGGTCGACCTGAGCAGTCCGAAAGTGATTGGCAGCCTCGAAACGTTTGATCCGGTGGATGCGCAAGTCGGGGCGTGGTGGAGGAGCAAGACTGATGCGATTTACCGGCAGATCCCGGATTTCGGCGGATTCGTCGTAAAGGCGGATTCTGAGGGCCGCCTCGGCCCCTCGAGCTACGGCCGGACGCCTGCGGACGCAGCCAACGTGATTGCGCGCGCGCTCAAACCGCACGGCGGCGTGGTCTTCTACCGGGCGTTCGTCTATAACCATCATCTCGATTGGCGCGACCCGAAGAACGACCGCGCCAAGGCGGCTTACGACAACTTCCACCCGCTCGACGGGGAATTCGATGACAACGCCATCGTTCAAATCAAGAATGGCCCGATCGATTTCCAGGTGCGGGAACCGGTCTCCCCGCTCTTTGCGGGATTACAGCGCACGAATGAGGCGATCGAACTGCAGATCACACAGGAATACACGGGCCAGCAGCGACATCTCTGTTTTCTTCCCGCGATGTGGAAAGAGGTGCTGGACTTCGACCTGCATGCCGGCGGAGGCAGCACTCCCGTTAAGGACCTCGCAGCGGGTCGAACCTTCCATCGTCCCACGGGTGGATTTGTGGGCGTGGCGAATGTGGGTATGGATACGAACTGGCTCGGCCATCCTCTCGCCATGGCTAATCTCTACGGGTTTGGCCGCCTCGCCTGGAACCCCGATTTGAGTGCGCGCGACATCGCCGAGGAATGGACGAAGCTTACGTTCGGCAACGACCCGACCGTTGTCCGCACCACCACGGCGATGCTGCTTGCGTCCTGGCGTATCTACGAAAGCTACACCGGCCCGCTGGGCGCAGGAACGCTGACCGACGTTCTGGGAAGCCACTACGGGCCTGGGATCGAGTCGTCCGAGCGTAATGGCTGGGGCCAGTGGCAGCGCGCCGACCACGAGGGAATCGGCATGGACCGCAGCGTGGCCACGGGCACGGGCTTTGTCGCGCAGTACCCGGCAGCCGTGGCGAAGCTTTACGAGTCCCGGGAGAAAACTCCCGACGAACTGCTTCTTTTCTTTCACCACGTGCCGTACAATTACCGGCTGCATTCCGGAAAGACCGTAATTCAGCACATTTATGACTCGCACTACGAAGGTGCGGCAGAGGCGGGAGATTTGGTGCGGCAGTGGAGTTCGCTCCAAGGGCGCGTTGACGACGAGCGTTACGAGGCGGTGCGGGCGCGGCTTGACTATCAGGCCGGGCATGCCATCGTCTGGCGGGACGCCGTCTGCAATTGGTTCTTCCGCATCTCGGGCATAGCCGACACCCGCGGACGCGTCGGACATTACCCGGATCGCATCGAGGCCGAGGCGATGCAACTGCAGGGCTACACGCCGTTAGACGTAACTCCACCGGAGAACGCCTCCGGCGGGAAGGCGATCGTATGCGAAGCGCAAGCCCAAAAGTGCGAAGCCATGCTCCGGTTCGACCGGCCGGCGGGACGATATGAATTGGATGTTGAGTACTTCGACCAGAATAACGGCGAGTCCAAGTTTCGGGTTTTCGTGGGCAACAAAAAGGTGGACGAATGGATCGCCGACGACCGTTTGCCGGCGACGAAGCCGGGTGGCGACTCTTCCACTCGGCGCCGCATCACCGGCTTGGCGCTCCGCCCGGGCGATGAGATCCGCATCGAGGGAAGTCCCGACGGAGCGGAACGTGCCCCTCTCGACTACATCGAAATTCATGCCCGTTAGAGGCTTTAGGTCGCGTTTCCGAAAGCGGCTAACCCACAGTTATACTCTGCAATTCAGGACCGACGCAGCGAGGCGGATTCGCCGCAATTACAGGAGGGAAAAATGAGGAAAGTCCGGTTCGGGCTGTATGCAGTTGCGTTCTTAGCATTGTCTTGGCTCGTCATTTGCCCGTCGCTGGCGCCATCGAATCCACCGGCAGTCCCGTTGGCCGCATCTTCTGGTTTTCAACAACCGAGTGGTGTCGCCTCCCCCGAGGATGCGGGTCTTTCCCCGGCACGTCTGGAGCGCATCGACAGCGCCCTCGAGCAGAGCATCAATGACGGGCGCATCGCGGGCGCGGTGGCGCTGGTTGCGCGGCACGGCAAGATCGCGTATTTCAAGGCGTTCGGCATGGCCGACCGCGAGGCGAAGAAGCCGATGCGCACCGACGACATTTTCCGCATCTGCTCGATGAGCAAACCCCTCACTAGCGTGGCCGTGATGATCCTCTATGAAGAAGGGCGATTCCTGCTGAATGAGCCTGTCTCCGACTTCATCCCGGAATTCAAGAACATGAAAGTGCTGGACCCGCCAGTCCCGCAGGACAAGACTTCCCCGCCGGGCGCCCTGGTGGATGCCCAGCGCCCCATCACCATCTTTGATTTGCTGACGCATACTTCCGGCCTTACTTATCCCTGGAATTCGCGCCTGGGCAAAGCCTACAACGCCGCGGGCCTCGGCACCGGCCTCCTTCAGCAGGAGGGTTCGACAGCCGATTCCATCAAGAAACTGGCGTCGCTTCCGCTGCTGTTCCAGCCCGGCGACCAGTGGGAATACAGCTTGTCGGATGATGTGCTGGGTTACCTTGTGGAAAGAGTCTCCGGAATGCCATTCGACAGGTTCCTGGAGGAGCGCGTTTTCAAACCGCTGGGGATGAAGGACACCTACTTCTTCCTGCCGGCCGATAAGGTCTCGCGCCTCGCCGCCGCGTATGCTTATTATCCTGATAAAGGGCTCGAGGTGATCCCGGAAGGAAAGGTAATGAAAGAAGGTGATTTTTCCTACTCGTCCGATTATCCCTATCGCGGGCCGCGCACCTATTTCTCGGGTGGCGGCGGACTCTGCTCGACGGCGGAGGATTATTACCGCTTCTGCCAGATGATGCTGAACAATGGCAAGCTCAACGGTGCGCGGTTGCTCAGCCGCAAGTCGGTCGAGTTGATGACGATCGACCACGTGCAGGGAAAAGTCGATGGCATGGGTTACGGCCTCGGCTTCGGCGTCAACAGCGAGCCCAGGTATTTGACCGAGCTCGGTTCAGTAGGCGGGTTTTATTGGGGCGGTTTCTACTATACCGACTTCGTGATCGATCCCAAGGAAGATATGATCGCGGTGGTTATGGCCCAGCTTCATCCTACCGGGGATATCAACGTCAACGCTCGAGTCATCCGGCTGGCGTATTCGGCGATCAAGGATTGACGAAAGGGATTGGGGGGTGGCGGAGGCGCCCGCCACCCCCTTCGGGGATTTGAGATTCAAAATCTCAGATTCAAGCATCACTGGGTTCGCGCGGCGTCCTCGTCCGGAAGGTCGAGGGCCATGCCCGCAGCGGGAGTCGCCGCGGCGGGAATCGTGGCTTCCGCCGGCACTTCCTCCACCGGCCGAGGCGGTGCGGCCTCGCTCAGCAGCCTGAAGTTTCGGTAGAACTCGAGGCCGGTGCCAGCGGGGATCAAGCGGCCCATGATCACGTTCTCCTTGAGTCCGCGCAGGTGGTCCACCGCGCCGCGAATGGAAGCTTCCGTGAGCACGCGGGTGGTTTCCTGGAAGGACGCCGCGGAGATGAAGGACTCGGTGGCCAGTGAAGCCTTGGTGATGCCGAGGAGCAAGGGCCTGCCGGTAGCAGCCTTGCCGTCCGCCGTCTTGGCCCGGTCGTTCTCCTCCCTGAACCTGAACTTATCTACCTGCTCGTCGAGAAGGAATTCCGTATCGCCGACGTCCTCGACTTTCACCCAGCGCATCATCTGCCGGACGATCACTTCGATGTGCTTATCGTTAATGTTTACACCCTGCAGACGATAGACTTCCTGAATTTCGTCGACCAGGTATTTCTGCAACTCTTTTTCACCGAGCACCGCCAGGATGTCGTGCGGGTTGCGCGGGCCGTCCATGAGCGGCTCGCCGGCCTTCACCCGCTCGCCCTCCTGCACGGAGACGTGAACGCCGCGCGGAAGCAAGTACTCTTTGACCTCGCCGCGATCCGGCGCGACCACGATCTTGCGCTGGCCCTTCACGACATCGCCGTACTTAACCACGCCATCGACTTCGGTAATGACGGCGGGCTCATGGGGTTTGCGGGCTTCGAACAATTCCACGACGCGCGGCAGTCCTCCCGTTATGTCTTTGGTCTTGGTGGTCTCACGCGGGATCTTGGCCAGTACATCGCCGGCGCTGACTTGCGCGCCGTCCTCAACCATCAAGTGAGCGCGAGAGGGCATGAGGTATTTCTTTGAGCCCGCTTTAGAGGTGCCTTCGCCACCAGGCTTGATCACCAGCCGGGGTTGAAATTGCTCTTCCGGCGCCTCCGTCACCACCCACTGCGACAGGCCGGTTACTTCGTCGACCTGCTCCTGGAGAGTAACTCCCGCCTCGAGATCTTTGAACTGAACCGTTCCGGCGACTTCCGTCAAAATCGAGAAGGTATAGGGATCCCACTCCACCAGGATGTTGCCCTGCTTGACCGGCGCGCCGTCCGAGTATTTGATCCGGGCGCCGTAGACCACCGAGTAGCGCTCGCGTTCGTGGCCCTTGTCGTCCACCACCACCACCGCGCCATTGCGATTCATGGCTACGAAGTTGCCCTCGCGGTTGGTAACGGTCTGGAGGCTGACGAACTTCAGGAAGCCGTTGTTCTTGGCCTCCAGCGTGGTCTGCTCGCTGATACGGCTGGCGGTTCCGCCGATGTGGAATGTCCGCATAGTGAGCTGCGTGCCGGGTTCGCCGATGGACTGCGCGGCAATGACTCCGACGGCTTCGCCCATCTCCACCACCTTGCCGGTGGCCAGGTTACGACCGTAGCAGCGGACGCACACACCGCGCCGCGACTCGCAGGTGAGCACGGAGCGGATTTTCACGCGCTCGATGCCGGCGGCCTGGATGGAAGCGGCCAGATCCTCGTTAATCTCCTGGTTGACATCAACGATGACATTACCTTCGTAGTCTTTAATCTGCTCGAGCACCACGCGGCCTACGATGCGGTCGCGCAGCGGCTCGACCACCTCGCCGGCCTCGACGATGGGCTCGACGTAAATGCCGTCCAGAGTGCCGCAGTCGAATTCCGAGATAATCACGTCCTGCGCTACGTCCACCAGGCGCCGCGTGAGGTAACCGGAGTCGGCGGTCTTGAGCGCCGTGTCCGCCAAGCCTTTGCGCGCGCCGTGCGTCGAGATGAAGTATTGCAACACGTTGAGGCCTTCGCGGAAGTTGGCGGTAATGGGCGTCTCGATGATTTCGCCCGAAGGCTTGGCCATCAAGCCGCGCATGCCGGAAAGCTGCCGGATCTGTTGCTTCGAACCGCGCGCGCCGGAATCCGCCATGATGTAAATGGGATTCAAGTCGCCGGATTTGTCCTGCGCTTCCATGGTCTGGAACATCTCGTCGGCGACGTGGTCGGTGACGTTCGACCAGATGGCGATCACCTTGTTGTAGCGTTCGCCGTGGGTAATGGCGCCTTCCTGGTACTGTTTCTCAACATCAATCACTTCCTGCTCGGCGTCGCTCACCAGCTTGGCCTTGCTCATCGGCACCACGAGGTCGTCGATGCCAATTGAAATTCCCGCCTTGGTGGCGTAGAGGAAACCGAGGGTCTTAACTTCGTCCAGCATCTGCACGGTGGTCTCGAGGCCAAAGCGCAGGTAGCAGTAGTTGACCAGCGCGCCCAGGCCCTTCTTGCGGAGCAGGCCGTTGACGAAGGGCATGAGGGGTTGCATTGTGGTCGAATCTTTCGGCAGATGGTCGTTGAAGATTACGCGGCCTACGGTGGTGTTGATGAATTGGCTTTTCACCGTGATGGGCTCGGCGTGGAGCACGTCCTGATCGTCATAGGCGGTGCTGAGATCGATCACACGGCCGGTGAAACGCAGGCGAATGGGCGTGAGGCTCTCCACCTCGCCCGCCTCGAGGGCCAGTACGACCTCTTCAGAATTGGCAAAAGCCCGGTCTTCACCTTTAGCCCCACGCTTGTCCTTCGTCAAGTAATAAATTCCCAGAACGATATCCTGGGTGGGGACCGCCAGAGGCTGGCCATTGGCCGGCGACAGAATGTTGGACGACGAGAGCATGAGCACCGAGGCTTCGATTTGTGCTTCAGGCGAGAGTGGAATGTGAACGGCCATCTGGTCGCCGTCGAAGTCGGCGTTGAACGCCGTGCAAACCAGGGGGTGAATCTTGATGGCCTTGCCCTCCACCAGCAGGGGCGAGAAAGCCTGAATGCCCAGGCGGTGAAGCGTGGGAGCGCGGTTCAGCAGCACGGGATGGTCCTTGATGACTTCCTCGAGGATGTCCCACACCACCGGTTCCTGTCGCTCGACCATCTCCTTCGCAGCCTTGATGGTGGTGCAATGCCCGGCCTGCTCGAGCCGGTGGTAGATGAAAGGTTTGAACAGTTCGAGCGCCATCTTCTTGGGCAGACCGCACTGATGCAGTTTCTGTTCCGGGCCAACGACAATGACGGAGCGGCCGGAGTAGTCGACGCGCTTGCCCAGCAGGTTCTGGCGGAAGCGGCCTTGCTTGCCTTTCAGCGTGTCGGAAAGCGACTTCAGCGGGCGGTTGTTGGCGCCACGCAGCACGCGGCCACGGCGGCCGTTGTCGAACAGGGCGTCTACCGCCTCCTGAAGCATGCGCTTTTCGTTGCGCACGATAACATCCGGGGCATGCAGTTCCATCAACTTCTTCAAGCGGTTGTTGCGGTTAATCACACGCCGGTAGAGGTCGTTGAGATCCGACGTGGCGAATCGGCCGCCATCCAAGGGCACCAGGGGGCGAAGTTCCGGCGGGATTACCGGAATCACATCCAGGATCATCCACTCCGGTTTATTGCCGGACTTGCGGAACGCCTCGAGCACCTTCAGCCGCTTGGCGTACTTGACGCGCTTCTGCTGGGAGGGGTCGCTCTTCATGCGCTCGCGCAACTCCTCGGTAAGCGCTTCAATTTCCACTCGCTTCAGAAGCTCCTTGATGGCTTCCGCACCCATCGCGGCGCGAAACTTACCCGGGAATTCCTGTTGAAGCTGCCGGTAGCGTTCCTCCGTCAGTAACTCCTTTTCGGTGAGAGGAGCTTCACCGGGGTCGACCACGACGTACTTTTCGAAATAAAGAATGGCTTCCAGATCCCGGAGAGAGATATCGAGCAGGTGTCCGATGCGGCTGGGCAGACCTTTGAAAAACCAGACGTGTGAACAGGGCGCCGCCAGCTCAATGTGGCCCATGCGTTCGCGCCGAACCTTGGATAGCGTTACTTCGACGCCGCACTTGTCGCAAATCACCCCGCGGTGCTTCATGCGCTTGTACTTTCCGCACAGGCATTCCCAGTCGGTGACCGGGCCGAAAATCTTGGCGCAGAAAAGTCCGTCACGTTCCGGTTTGAAGGTACGGTAATTTATGGTTTCAGGCTTGGTCACCTCGCCGTGAGACCAGGAGCGGATCTTCTCGGGCGAAGCCAAACTAATGCGAATAGCGTCGAACTCTCCGATCAAACTGACTCGATCATAAGGGCTGCTTCGAAACAATGTTGCCTCCTTTGCCGTGCGTGTCGAAAATCGAAATTCGAAAATCGAAACTCGAAGATCGAAAGACTACACATCCCTGGCAAACCAACCTCCGGCCATCCTGTCATCCTGAGCGAAGCGAAGAATCTCTGTATTTCGTGCGGTCCTGAACTGCGGAGATTCTTCGCTTCGCTCAGAATGACAGGGTTGGCCTGCCGTCAAACTTTACAACACTCACTCCGGATGAACGGGGAGCGGCGCGAGTTCTTTCGGTTTCTTGATCAACTCCACATCCAGGCAGAGGCTTTGGAGCTCCCGGACCAGCACGTTGAAGGACTCCGGAATGCCGGGCTCGATGGCCGCCTCTCCCTTGACAATGGCTTCATAGATTTTGGCGCGGCCGTACACGTCGTCGGACTTGGCGGTGAGCAGTTCCTGAAGGATGTGCGCCGCGCCGTAAGCTTCGAGCGCCCAAACTTCCATTTCGCCAAAGCGCTGGCCGCCGAACTGCGCTTTGCCGCCGAGGGGTTGCTGAGTGATGAGCGAGTAGGGTCCGATGGAGCGGGCGTGGATCTTGTCATCTACCAAGTGCGATAGCTTCAGCATGTAGATGTAACCCACCGTGACCGGTTGTTCGAAGGGCTCTCCCGTCATGCCGTCATAAAGCTTGATCTTCCCGGAAGTGGGCAGCCCGGCCTTTTCCAGGTACCCTTTGATTTCCTTTTCGGTCGCGCCGTCGAAGACCGGAGTCGAGAAAGGAATGCCTTCCCCGAACGCGCGTCCGAACGCGAGCACCTGCTCGTCATCGAGGTCATCGAAAACCTTGGCAGAACTGTTATTGCGGAACACGCTCTTGAGCTCTTTGCGAACCACCTCGGCATTGGATTCCGTCGAGACGAGTTGACGCAGTTTGACCCCCAACTCTCTGGCGGCCCACCCCAAGTGAGTTTCCAGAATCTGACCCACGTTCATTCGGGAAGGCACGCCGAGGGGATTTAACACCACTTCCACAGGCGTGCCGTCGGGCATATAGGGCATGTCTTCTTCGGGTAGGATGCGCGCGATCACGCCCTTGTTTCCGTGGCGTCCGGCCATCTTATCGCCAACCGAAAGTTTGCGCTTCATGGCGATGAAGACTTTCACCAGCTTGATGACTCCCGGAGGGAGCTCGTCGCCTTTCTTGAGCTTTTGAATCCTTTCATCGGTGATCTTTCTCAGGATGTCAATCTGCCGCGAGGTCATCTCCTCGACCTCGTCGATCCTCTCCATCAGGGTCGGATCTTTCTTGGCGATCCGGATGCGCTTCAGGTTGTGGGTTGAGAGGCGCGACAGGACCTCACGATCGAGTTCCGTGCCTTTGACGAGGAGTCGTTTGTTGGTTTTTTCGTCGTGCAGGTCCGCCAGCAATTTCTCCCCTTGGAGCAAGGCGCAGAGCCGCTTCAGACGCTCGTCCTGAAGGATGCGGATTTCGTCGTTCAGGTTCTTTTCCAGCCGGCCCTGCTGCGAGGTTTCGATGACTTTCGCGCGCTCGTCTTTCTCCGCTCCTTTGCGCGAGAAGATCTTGACGTCCACGACGATACCTTCGATTCCCGGAGGGCACGTCAGCGAAGCATCGCGAACGTCGCCGGCCTTTTCGCCGAAGATGGCGCGCAGCAGTTTTTCCTCCGGGGTGAGCTGGGTTTCACCCTTCGGGGTTACTTTACCGACCAGAATATCGCCGGGCTTGACGTAAGCCCCGATGCGGATGATGCCGCTTTCGTCCAGGTCCTTCAGCAAGGATTCCGAGACATTCGGGATGTCGCGAGTGATTTCTTCCGGACCCAGCTTGGTGTCGCGAGACTCGATTTCGAACTCCTCGATGTGGATGGACGTGTAGGAGTCCTCTTTCACCAGCTTCTCGCTGACCAGGATGGCGTCTTCAAAGTTGTAACCTCGCCAGGGCATGAAAGCCACCAGGATGTTGCGGCCCAGGGCCAGTTCGCCGTGGTCCGTGCAGGGGCCATCGGCAAGCACCTGCCCCGCCAGCACGTGCTGGTCTTTTGAGACTGCCGGCTTCTGGTTGATGCAGGTGTTCTGGTTGGAGCGGCGGAACTTGGTCAACTGGTAGATGTCCGCCCCGACTTCGCGGGAGAATTGGCCGCTGTGCCCGTCGCCCTCGACGCGCACGATGATGCGCTCGCTGTCCACGCTGTCCACGGTGCCATTGCGTTTGCAAATCACCACCGCGCCGGAATCGCGGGCCGTGACTTCCTCCATTCCCGTACCGACCAAAGGAGCCTGTGCGCGCAGCAGCGGAACAGACTGGCGCTGCATGTTGGAACCCATGAGAGCGCGGTTCGCGTCGTCGTTCTCGAGGAAAGGAATAAGCGACGCCGCGACGCTCACCAATTGCTTCGGGCTGACGTCGATGTAATCAATCTCATCGCGCCGCTTCAACACGAAGTTGCCGGCCTGCCGGGCATTGACCAGTTCCTGAACGATGCGGCCTTTGTCATCCACGGGAACGTTGGCCTGAGCGATGATGTGCTGGTCTTCTTCCCAGGCGGAGAGGTAAAAGGAAAAAGGCTCGTGCTCAACCAGCTTACGTTTCTTCTCAGCAAGCTCTTCGTTCGCCTTCTCAACCTCGCCCACCTCGACGTGCTCGCCCACGCGCCAGGAACTATCGCCCGAGTGCATGATGGTGACGTAATCCACGATCCTGCCGCCACGGACTTTACGATAAGGGCTCTCAATGAAACCGTGCTCGTTGATGCGCGCGTAACAGGAGAGCGAGGAAATAAGGCCGATGTTGGGGCCTTCCGGCGTCTCGATGGGGCAGATGCGGCCGTAGTGGGTGGGATGCACGTCGCGGACTTCGAATCCGGCGCGTTCGCGCGAGAGTCCGCCCGGTCCCAGAGCCGACAGGCGCCGCTTGTGAGTAATTTCGGAGAGCGGATTGGTCTGGTCCATGAATTGGGAGAGTTGGGACGAACCGAAGAATTCCCGGATAGCCGCCATGACCGGCTTGGCGTTGATCAGATCATGGGGCATGGCCGTGGACATTTCTTGATAAACCGACATCTTCTCTTTGATCGCCCGTTCCATGCGGACCAGGCCAAGGCGGAACTGGTTCTCGAGCAACTCGCCCACCGCGCGGACGCGGCGGTTACCCAAGTGATCGATATCGTCTACAGTAAAATTACCGCCAATGTTCTTATGCAGCTTGAGCAGGTAACGGATGACGGCGTAGAAGTCCTCGGGCTCGAGGGTGCGCTTGTCGAGCGGAAGTTGAATGGGCGTATGTTCGGAATGCTCCGTGGCCATCGTGCCTTCACAGGCCCTGACGACCTCCGAGCAGATGTTCCCCTCCCGCTTGCCGACGAACATCTTCTCCTGATCAACCACGACGTAGAAGTTGGCGGACGGAAAGCTTCGGGCGTCCTCGAGTTCGAGTTCGGTGGCCTTGTCGTTGATGCGGTTCCGGAGTTTCGTGAAGTAACCCAGCTTGATGTTGAACTTCAGACGGCCGACACGCGAGAAGTCGTACTTGCGCGGGTCAAAAAACATGCCATTGAAGAGCGCAGTGGCGGTATCGAGTGTGGGGGGATCTCCGGGCCGCATCTTGCGATACATCTCGATGAGAGCTTCCTGGGGCGTCTTCAAGGCATCGCGGCGCAAGGTCTGGCTGATCACCGCGCCGGTTTCGTCGCGCTCCGGGAAGAACACCTGGATATCCGAAAGGCCGGCCTCCTGAATGGAATTCAGGGCGCTGGAGGTAAGCTCGTTGTTCGCCTCGAGCATCACTTCCCCGGTCGCCGGATTCACGACGTCGACGGCGGCGAAGGCGCCTTCCAAATCCTGGGCAATCACTTCCAGTTGCGTGATCTTGGCCTTTTGAATCTCTTTATAGACCGATTCCGAAACCTTCCGGCCCGCGTTGACCACCACCTCGTGGGTTCGCGGATGCTCAACGTTCTTCGAGAGCTTGATTCCAATCAATCCCGGAGAAACTTCCAGGAAGAGCTTGCGCTCCTTCAGCAGAAGCTTCTCGACCGAGTAGAACGCCTTGATGATCTCGGAATCGTTCTTCAGGCCCAAAGCGCGCAGGAAAATCGTGGCCAGGAATTTCCGCTTGCGGTCGATGCGGACGTACAGGATGTTCTTGGTGTCGTACTCGAACTCCACCCAGGAGCCGCGGTACGGAATAACCTTGCCCAGGAAATACGTGCGTTGGGGCGTGGCTTCGAAGAACACGCCGGGCGAACGATGAAGCTGGCTCACAATGACGCGTTCCGTGCCGTTGATGATGAAGGTGCCGTTTTCGGTCATCAAGGGGATTTCGCCGAAGTAGACCTCTTGTTCCTTGATGTCCCGAATGCTCTTGTGGCCGGTGTCGCTATCCTTGTCGTAGAGGGTGAGGCGAATAGTGACCTTAAGCGGAGCGGCAAAAGTCATGCCGCGCTCCTGGCACTCGGTGACGTCATATTTGAGCTGGAGAGCGACAGGGTCGCCGCACTTGTTGCAGAAGGTCACCACGTTCTTATTGAAGGTGCCGCAGCGTGTGCAGAGCACATCTCCCACCTTGAAGGGATCGGTGATAACGGTGTGGCCGCAATTCCGGCACGTGCTGCGCAAGTGGTGGAGTCCCTTGAGGCTGCCGCACTTGCATTCCCAGTTGCCGATCGAGTAGTCGACGAAATCCAATTGCGCGATGCCGCGAAAGTCCGTGATCGGGAAGACGGAATTGAACACGGCTTGCAGCCCCGCATCCTCCCGCTCCGAGGGGAGCAAATTCATCTGCAGAAATCGCTCGTAGGACCGCCGCTGAACCTCGATAAGATTGGGGATTTTTATGACTGTCGGTATTTTGGAAAAATTGATGCGCTGACGGACAGCGCCATTGCCGCTGTTAACCATTCGCGTTGCTCCTTGCCTGAGATTTCAATACCCTGCCGGACAATGTTGACACAACACCCTTATTAGAGTGATGCACGAAGAGGGCTTGGGGATGCCGCACTGTTTTGCGCATGACCCAACGCTCCACTGGGCGGTTCCTGTTTCCTGAACGCGAGGACGTCGCCTCCCGAACCGCCGCTCGGGAGACGGAAGAAGACCTGTCGACGCCTGGTGAAAAGCTGCTATTTCACTTCGACGGTGGCGCCGGCTTCGGTGAACTTTTTCTTGAGGGCTTCGGCCTCGTCTTTCGTGATGCCCTCCTTGATGGGCTTGGGCGCGCCGTCCACAAGATCCTTGGCCTCTTTGAGGCCGAGACTGGTGACTTCACGGACAGCCTTAATGACGTTGATCTTGTTCGCGCCTACCGTGGTGAGGATGACTGAGAATTCGGTCTGTTCCTCGACAGGTGCTGCGGCTCCGGCCGACGCCGCGCCCGCTGCCGCCATCATTACAGGCGCCGCCGCATCGGCGGAAACTCCCAATACCTCTTCCAGCTTCTTGACGAGGTCGGAAGCTTCCAGCAATGATAGCCCTTTGATCTCTTCCACAATCTTATCGATCCGTTCCGACATTTGCTTGTATCCTCCTCTATAATCCCGCTCCGCCGCTGACTGTAGCGCAGGCGGTCTAACTGACAGGCAGAAACCCAAAACGCCGGTCTCCGCTACGCCTCTCGAAACTTGTTCTCCTTGACGGCCTGCTGAATCACCACCGCCAACTTGCGGCCCACTCCCGCGATCGCCACCGCCACGTTGCGCGCCGGCGCCTTCATAAGGTAGAGCGCCTTGGCGAGCAGTTCTTCCCTGGCGGGCAAGCTGGCGACGATGCTGAGGTCCGCCATGGAGACCACCCGGCCTTGCACCACGCCAGACTTGAACTTGAAGATGGGGTTCTCCTTGGCATAGGCGGTCAACGCCTTGGCCAGAGCCACAGCGTCCTGTTGCGTGTAGGCCAGAGATGTTGTGCCCTTCAAGCCCTTCGCCGCCGGCTCGAGCGGCGTGCCTTGAGAAGCCCTTTCGATGAGGCTGTTCTTGACAACTTTGTACTTCGCCCCAACCTGCGCAATCTTGCGCCGCAACTCGAAGTCCTGGGCCACCGTGATCCCCTCGAAACCCGAGAGAAAGACAGTGTGCGATTTTTCCAGCTCCTGGTGTAATGCCTCAGCTTTCTGTTTCTTCTCGTCTTTTTTCATGCGATAACCTCGAAAACACATCGTAGCGCCGACCTTCAGAGCCTGCCCTGAGCGGAGCGAAGGGTCGGCATCCCAGGTGCTGACTTGAAGGTCAGCGCTACGATCCTAAGCGGCTTCTACCGATGCCAGATCGATGCGCAGGCCAGGTCCCATCGTGGACGACACGGCGATGCTCTTGACATAACGCCCTTTGGCGGTCGCGGGCTTTGCCTTGATGACACTCGAAATCAGAGCGCTGGCGTTTTCGGCCAGTTTCTGAGCGTCAAAGGAGACCTTGCCGACCGGGCAATGAATGATCCCCGTCTTGTCTACCCGGAATTCCACCTTGCCGGCCTTCACTTCTCTGACCGCCTTCTCCACATCCATCGTGACGGTTCCCGTCTTGGGATTGGGCATCAATCCTCGAGGGCCCAGAATCTTGCCCAGACGGCCCACAGACTTCATCATGTCGGGCGTGGCGACGACGGCGTCGAAATCAACCCATCCGCCTTGAATCTTTTGCACGATATCGTCTCCGCCCACTTCGTCGGCTCCCGCCTCGCGAGCCTCACGGACCTTGTCCCCCGAGGCGATCACGATTACCCGCTTGCTCTTCCCAAGACCGTGCGGAAGAACCACTGTGCCGCGGACCATCTGATCCGCGTGCTTCGGATCTACCCCGAGGCACATCGCCACTTCCACGGTTTCGTCGAACTTGGCGAAGGCCGCCTGCTTGAGAACCGGCATCGCCTCCGCTACGGTGTAAGCTGGTTTGGTAACCAGTTTAACTGCTGCCGTGAACTTCTTTCCCGCCTTTGCCATCGGTGACTCCTGTCGAAATTCGCAAAGCGTGAACCTGTCATTCTGAGCGAAGCGAAGAATCTGCTTTAGTTCGCCTCGGACCGGAACTGCAGATCCTTCGCTTCGCTCAGGATGACAGTGCACTTGCTGTTGCTATCCTCCATCGTTACGCTACAACATCGATTCCCATGCTGCGCGCAGTGCCCTTCACCGTCTCAACCGCAGCCGCAATCGCGCGGGCATTAAGGTCCGGCATCTTCAGCTTGGCGATCTCTTCCACCTGCTTCTCGGTTACCTTACCCACTTTATTGCGGTTAGGCTCACCCGAGCCTTTAGCGATCCCCGCGGCCCGTTTGAGCAGAATCGAGGCCGGTGGCGTCTTGGTCACGAAAGTGAAGCTCCGGTCGCTGTAGACCGTAATGACCACAGGGATGATCAGGCCTTCCTGATCGCGTCCAGACGTCTTCGCGTTGAACGCCTTGCAGAACTCCATGATGTTCACGCCGTGCTGTCCCAACGCCGGGCCAGCAGGAGGAGCGGGGGTAGCCTTCCCCGCCGGGAGTTGCAACTTCACCATCGCCTGGACTTTCTTAGCCATACTTTTGCCTCCCCATAGATCTTTGGTCTGCGCGCTTTGTCCGTTGTCCGTCGTCCGTTGTCAGTTGCCATAGCAGTGAGTGGGGACCAGCAACTGACCACGGACAACGGACTACGGACAACCCCGTCAGATTTTCTCCACTTGTTCAAAATCCAACTCAACCGGGGTCGAGCGGCCAAAGATCGTGACCATCACGCGCAAGGTCTGACGATCATCATGGATCTCGTCCACGATTCCATTGAAGTCCTTGAAAGGACCCTCGGCAATCTTCACGTTCTCGCCCTTGTCGTACTTAAGCCGAGGTTTCGGGTGTTCCGCGGCCACCTCAACCTTGTGGACGATCCGGTCCACTTCGTCAGGCGAAAGGGGGCTGGGCCTTTGTCCGGAACCGACGAAACCTGTCACGCGGGGCGTTTCCCGCACCATGTGCCAGGTGTCATCGTTCATCTCCATCTCCACCAGCACATAGCCAGGAAAGAAGAGCTTGGGCGTCACTACCTTCTTGCCCTGCCGCGTTTCGAGGATGTCCTCAGTAGGAACCATGATCTCCCCGAACTGCCCGACCAGGCCGGCGGCCTCGATGCGGCTTTTCAGGGTTTCCGCCACTTTCTTCTCAAAACCCGAATAGGTGTGAATGATGTACCAATTCTTGTCCATGCCTGTTTGTCAGCTCTCAAGAATCAAAGGGGGCTAGCTCCGCCGCCCTCCCCGCCGCTCGCAGCGCGGGCCTCCGTGGTTGAACTCCGCGACTCTTGAACCTTTACGCACCGTGCAGGAAGTGTCGCAATATCCGGGAAACAGAAGCGTAAAATACCTGATCGCAAACCCAGAAATAAAACCCGAAAAGAAACGTGGTGACAAGCACCATGACGGTGGTGCCGTAGATTTCCTGTCTATTCGGCCAGGTTACACGCTTCATCTCCGTTCGAACGTCGGAGAAATAGTCGCGCATCTGGACCCAAGTGCTCTTCTCGATGCTGACCTGCTCGCCCATAATTCCCTTTGCCTTCCAAGAACCTCAGCTTCGTGCCGAAAACTCTGGCAGGGGCGGAGGGATTTGAACCCCCATGACCGGTTTTGGAGACCGGCAGATTAGCCGTTAATCTGACGCCCCTGCAAAAAACAGTAAGCAGTAGGCGGTAAGGAGTACGCAGGCTTGCTGCTTACTGCCTTCTGCCGACTGCCTACTTGACTTCCTTGTGGACCGTATGGTGCCGGCAAGTGCGGCAGAATTTCTTCAGCTCCAGCCGGTCCTGCTGCTTCTTTTTGTTCTTCGTCGTAGTGTAATTGCGGTTTTTGCAGTCGCCGCACTGTAAAGTAATAATTTCGCGCATAACACCAGCCTTCAGCTGTCAGCTTTCAGCTGTCAGCCCGTCTTCCACTGCAACCACCTCGTGCCTGACATCCCCATGCATTGCCTGTCATTCTGAGCGGAGCGAAGAATCTCTGCAGTTGCTCTTCCCCCAACTGCCGGGATTCTTCGCTTCGCCCAGAATGACAACCGGTGTGCGCACCGGCTCCTGCTGACGGCTTATAGCTGGAAGCTACTGTATAACTTCCGTCACGCTTCCGGCGCCCACCGTGTGGCCGCCTTCCCGGATGGCGAACCGCAGCCCTTTCTCCATGGCGATGGGCGTGATCAACTCGATCTCCAGCGCCACGTTGTCTCCCGGCATCACCATCTCCGTCCCGGAAGGCAGCGTCGCCACCCCCGTCACGTCCGTCGTCCGAAAGTAAAACTGCGGCCGGTAGCCGTTGAAGAACGGCGTGTGCCGTCCTCCTTCTTCCTTCGTCAGGATGTACACCGCCGACTTGAACTTCGTGTGCGGCGTGATCGACCCCGGCTTCGCCAGCACCATCCCCCGCTCCACATCTTCCTTCTCCGTCCCCCGCAGCAACACCCCGATGTTGTCCCCGGCCTGCCCTTCGTCCAGCAACTTCTTGAACA
>Ga0209517_10004589_pt1 | contig 18073 bp, 13 predicted proteins | sample PeaSoiMetSII2010_FD_187695 | JGI IMG/M metagenome (GOLD analysis project Ga0209517, IMG submission 187695) | Peat soil microbial communities from Weissenstadt, Germany - SII-2010 (SPAdes) (version 2) | ecosystem: Environmental > Terrestrial > Soil > Wetlands > Peat | place: Germany...
TACTTCCTTCAGAACCTCGTCGCCGGCGGCGTGGCCCAGGGTGTCATTGACGCGCTTGAAGTGGTCAATATCGCCCAGGATGACAGTCGTAGGCTTGCCCTCGCGTCCGCCGCGGGAGAGCTCGCGGTCGAGCGCGGCCAAAATCTCCGAGCGGTTCAGCAGGTTAGTCAGAAAATCGTGAGTGGCGGCGAAGCGCAGGGATTGCTGCAGTTCCAGAATCCTCTTGCCCACCATGATGCGGGAACGCAACTCCGCCGCGTCCACCGGCTTCGACAGGTAGTCGTCGGCGCCGGCTTCCATGGCGATCAGCCGGTCCTGCTTCTGGGTTTTGGCCGTCAGCATGATGGTGTAGATGTAGTTCCCCCGGCTGAGCTTGCGGATGCGGCGCAGGACATCAATGCCATCGAGGCCGGGCAGCAACCAGTCGAGCAGGGCCAGATCGGGAGGATCGGGAGACTCCAGCAGCTTGATGGCTTCCGTACCACTGCCTACGCCGACGTGCTCGAGTCCCCAGTCGGTCAAATAGCTGCCCAGCTTGCGCCGTTCGATGTAAGAGTCTTCCACCAGCAGGATCTTCATGGCTTTCCCCCTGCATGTTTGCAGCAAGGCGATGCCCTTCACAAGTTACGAGCGGGCACGGAAGGACATGTCCGCGAGGGTGTGGGAAAGCCGGAATCGAGGGGCGGACGCTGCTTGCCCTGAGTGACGCCGAAGGGTTCGCAGGCTTTAGTGCAGGGGCGGACGCATTCGTCCGCCCCGCGACCCCGAGCGAAGCGAAAGGGAGCGTGCGCTTCATTGCGCGCTCTGCGCACAACCCCGGACGAATGCGTCCGGGGCTACACTTCGTACGCTCACGCTACCAGCGGAGCATTGGCGATTCCAGCGGTGCCAAAGACCCGGCTGTAGCGCTCGATTTCTGCCGGGGGCCCCAGCGCCTTGGAATAGTTGTCGGAGAGCTTCACGGCCGGGCGGCCCTCGACGGTCGAGACCTTGCAGATCAGGCCGATGGGATCAAAACCGCCGCCGTTGTTGGGATTGCAGCCGCGGAAGTCGTTGGTGAGTAGCGTCCCCCAGCCGGCGCTGAAGCGGATGCGGCGGTCGGGAGTCCACTTGGCGGCATCGTGAAAATCGGAGGCGCTGCAAAAATCGGAGGGGGCCAGGCCCTTCGCCAGAGTCCCGCCGAAGTAGGCGTGCAATCCGAGGATCGCATCCACATCGAGGGTGTCGGAGGCGATCAGCAGCTTCTCGCGGGGATCGCGCCCGCGCGCTTTCAGCCACGCGATGAATTCATCTCCGGCAACGTAAGGATTCTTGCTGTCTACGCGCTGGCCGGTCCAGTCGGCCACCCAGTCGGGCGCGCCGACGAGAAATTGCGTTGTTCCAAACGTATCGGGAAGCATGACCCGCAGCGCGCCCTCGTAGGTCTGCTGCCACAGTTCCAAAACGCGGTACTGCGAGGCTTTCAGGGCCACGTCGTCGGGCGCCAGCGCAGCCATGACCATGGGAATCTCATGGGCGTTGGTGCCGATCGCCTCCAGATCGTGTTTGTGGGCCAGGAATGCGTTCGAGGTGCCGATGAAGTTGCTGCCCAGATTGGCCGCCATGGCTACAACCACGTATTCCTGCCACAGAAAGCTGTGGCGGCGGCGCGTGCCAAAGTCCGCGACGCTCAGTCCGGGGACCCCGCGCAGCCGCTCGATCTTGTTCCACAGCTTTGTCTTGGCGCGGGCATAGAGAATGTCGAGTCCGAACTCGCTCAGCGTCTTCAACTGCGACCGCGTCTTGAGCTCATCCAGGATCGCAAGGGCGTACAGTTCCCACATGGTGGTCTCGGCCCACGGGCCGTCGAACGAGAGGTGAATCTGGCCGTCCTGTACCGACAGGTGATAGTCCGAGAGTTGGAAGTCGTGCTCCAGCCACTCCAGAAACGCAGGCTCGAAAATGCCCCGCCGCCCGTAGAACGTGTTGCCGGCCAGCCAGACCAGTTCCGACTTGCGGAAGCGCAGCCCGCGCACGTGCTGCAGTTGCACCTTGAGATCTTCGATGGGGGTGATGTCGGCCATCCGCATCGCGGGATGGCGGTTGAAGAGCGCGAACTCTACGCGCGTCTGGGGAAAATGCTTCCAGATGAACTGCAGCATCAGCAGCTTGTAGAAATCGGTGTCGAGCAGCGAGCGGATGACCGGATCGAGTTCCCAGTTGTGGTTGTGCGCGCGTTCGGCGAGGTCGATGATCATCGAGGGGGGCAGTGCTCAGCAACAGTCTAGAGGATAAGCCGGATTGCTGCGAGATGGGATTGGCCGTCTCTGCCTTAAAAAAGCCTTGTTTGGGCAAATTCGGCTGCGGTGGCTATCGGACGGCAGGTTCCAGCGTCAAAGTCAACTGGGGCGCTGTGGACGGTGAACGACTCCCTTTCAGCCGCACCCCTTCCGTGTAAAATGCTGCTCGCTCTTGTGACCAAATGAGTCTCCGGTTGAAGCCAACCTCAGTTGCCGCGCTGCTTCTGGTTCTGTCGCCCCTTTTGCACGCTGCTCCCCCGGCGATCCAGATCCCACGCATTGAAACTCCGCCCACTCTGGCGGATTTCGAGGGCATGCGTCCGGACGCGCGGTTTGCCGACCGCATGCTGAAGATCACGGGTTTCATTGCGCGCGAGCCATCCGACGGCGCCGAACCCACGCAAAACACAGAGGTCTACCTCGCCTACGACGATCGCAATCTCTATGCCGTCTTCATCTGCTGGGACAAGGAACCGGACAAGATTCGCGCGCGCATGACGCGCCGGGAGGACATTTCCTCCGACGATTCGGCGGAAATCATGATCGACACCTTCAACGATGCGCGCCGCGGTTACACCTTCGCCGCCAATCCCTTGGGCATCCAATGGGACGCGCTCTGGACCGAGGGCTCCATCGGCACCGGCCTTCCCGCCGACTATAGTGGATTCGATTCGTCGTTCGACACCGTGTGGAACTCCGAGGCGCGCCTGACCAGCCAGGGATACATCGTGCTCATGGCAATCCCCTTCAAGAGCCTCCGCTTTCCCAACACCGACAAGCAGGAGTGGAGGATCATCCTGAACCGCAGCATCCCGCGCACGAACGAGAACCTGTTCTGGCCGCGGATCACCAACCGCATCCAGGGGCGCTTCAACCAGGCCGCCACGGCTACGGGAGTGGAACACGTCTCGCCTGCACGCAACATTCAACTCATTCCCTATGGCTTGCTGCGAGGCTTCCGCGACATTGACCAGCGCGACCCGGCCAAACCGTTCTTCGAGAGCCGCGCCCTGCAGCCCGAGGCCGGGCTCGACGCCAAGTTCATCCTGCACGACAGCTTTGTGCTCGACGCCACCGTCAATCCCGACTTCAGCCAGGTCGAGTCCGACCAACCGCAAATCACCGTCAACCAGCGCTTCGAAGTTTTCTTCCCGGAAAAGCGCCCGTTCTTCCTCGAGAACAGCAACTACTTCACCAGCCCGATCAATATGGTCTTCACGCGCCGCATCGGACACCCCGAGTTCGGCCTGCGCCTAACCGGAAAATCCGGCCCTTGGGCGGTGGGCGTTCTCGCCAGTGACGACCGCGCCCCGGGCGAAGCCCTGCCTCCCAACGATCCTCACAGCGGAGACCGCGCCACCTTTACGATCGCGCGCGTCAGCCGCGACATTCTCAATCAATCGACGATAGGCGCGATCTTCACGGACCGCGAATTCGCCGGCGGATACAATCGCGTCGGCGGTCTCGACGCCAATCTCAAACTCAACCAGAACTGGCGTGTACAGGGCGCGGCCGTAACCAGCTCCACGGTCGACATCGTTGCCGGCACGCGCTCGGCGGGGCCGGGCTACAAGATCGACCTGGAGCGCGCCGGACGCAAGTTCAACCTGCAATCTCTTTATCTCGACTACAGCCCAGGTTTTGTCACCGAAACCGGCTTTGTGAATCGGGTCGACATCCGCCAACAGAATATTAACGCCAGCTACTATTTCCGCCCCGAGGGCAAGTTTCTGATCTCTTACGGCCCCACACTCCAGCAGTTCAACATCTGGGACCACAGCGGAACTGCCCTCGACTACTTCTTCTTCCCCGGCTTTCGCGTGGATATGGCCCGCAGCACCTACGTCAACTTCCATCCCTTTGCTTACGATGACGTCCGGCTTCGCCCGAGCGACTACAGCACGCTTTCGCGGGTAACCTCCTATCCCCAACCATTCTGGGGAATCGAAGCCGGGACGAGTTGGCTAAAGCAACTCGACTTCACTGCGTTTTTCGTTTCGGGCGGCGGCGTGAATTACAATCCCGCAGCGAACCGGGCCCCTGCCATCGGCCATGAGGATCAGGGAAACTTCACCCTCACGTTCCATGCTGCCGGACGCCTGCGCATCGACAATGCCTACCTGCTCGAACATATCCGCGAGCGCGACGCCAACCTGACCGCCGTCACCAACCATATTTTCCGCAGCAAATGGAACTACCAGTTCACGCGCGAGCTCTCGGCGCGCGTCATTTTGCAGTACAACGCAGTGCTTGCGAACCCTGCCATCAGTTCGCTCTCTCCCACGAAAAACTTCAACGCAGATTTCCTGATCACCTACCTCGTGCATCCCGGCACCGCGATCTATGTCGGCTACAACAGCGACCTGGAGAACCTGAACCGCAACCTCGCCGTCGATCCCGTGACCGGCTTCATCCTTACCGCCCCTCACGGCTACATCAACGATAGCCGGCAGTTCTTCGTCAAGGCGTCATATTTGTTCCGGTTCTAATCAGACCTCCGCCGTATTTGTGTACCCCGGACGCCTCGTCCGGGGTTGCGCGCAAAGCGCGCAACGGGGGCGGTTGGCAGGGCCCGGCTTCCCGAAGATTCGCCTTGTAGAATCGCAGCATGGCTTTCGTGCGCACCCTGGGATGGCTGGCCTGCGTCGTCTATTCGACCATTCCCTCATTCTGGCTGATGGTGCATCCGCGGGCGCATCGCTGGCGGGCGCGGGTGCGTTCGCCTCTCCGAGTGCTGGTGCCGGCTTGGATTCTGATGTGGGCGGGCGTGGGGGCATTGACTGGCCCGTGGCGCAGAGTGGCGCTTTATTCGACAGCGTGGACGTGGATTCTTGCAGCGCTGCTGTTTGGCATTGGAATCTATCTTTATTTGCACGCGGGAGCGCACTTCAGCCTGGCGCAACTGGGTGGCCTGCCTGAGATTCGGTCCGGTCATCAGGATGACCGGCTGGTGACGACAGGCATTCGGGCGCGGGTAAGGCATCCGGTGTATCTGGGGCATTTGTGCGAGTTGCTGGCCTGGAGCGCGGGGACGGGCCTACTCGTCTGCTGGCTGCTCACCGTGTTCGCGATGATCACGGGCGCGGTGATGATTCGGATGGAGGATAAGGAGTTGGAGAAGAGGTTTGGGGAGGAGTTCCGCGACTACCGGAGTCGAGTGCGTGCAGTCTTGCCGAGATTCGGGGGATGATCTGCCTCTATGTCACATCGATATCCCGATCCGTGATTATCCTATCGAACATTTCACGCACGGATCTTTCGTCCGGAACGAAGGCCCTTTCCCTAGGCAAGTAGATTCCGGAACAGTTGGCGTCGTACAGTTCCCTGCACAACCTCGCGAGCAAACCGTACCTAGACTCGAAATCCATCCCCCCTTTTACGTAGTCGATTGCAGTAAATGCCGTATGCTCCGCCCAAGCGGTGCGATGATCCAATAGCCGCCAAGACTTTCCGAGTTCTGGAGAATCATGGCCGTACGGCTTGGTGTAGAACATGAAGCTAACCGTGTGCGGACCAACCTTCATGAGGGTGAACAGGACTTGCACGTACACACAGTGGCGTGAATTCTTATCGAGCGAAAAGTCTACTCCGTAGGCTCTTTCCGCGGCTTGACGAAGCTCCTCCAAGGTCGGGAACCGCTGTTCTTTCAGAAGCAAGACCATCGACGCCGGAGGCTCGCCTGGCTCCTGCCCGGCTTTCCCGAGGTTCAGAATGGTTTCGAGCGCTTCTTTGAGTCCCATATCTTGGCTGGGATTATAGTTCACCTACACCGAAAGAAGGCCACGGCGAAGCGAGGCCGTTGCCTCCCCGCTATAATCCAACTTGGCTGAAAGCTGATGGCTGACGGCTGACAGCAGTTCCCCATGCGCTTCGAACTCTTCATCGCGTCCCGCTACCTGCGCGCCAAGAGGCGGCAGGCCTTCATTGGCATCATCACGGCCATCTCCGTCGCCGGGGTCACGGCTGGAGTCGCGTCGCTGGTCATCGCGCTGGCCATCAACAACGGATTTCGCCAGGACCTCCAGCAGCGGTTGCTGGGTTCGACTTCGCATATCAGCCTGCTGCGCATTGCCGATGACGGCATCAAGGACTGGCCCGCGCTGATGGACCGGCTGGGGAAGCAGCCGCACGTCGTGGCCGCCGCTCCTGCCATCTTCGAGCAGGTATTGATCTCGCGCGGGCCGCGGGCGCGAGGAGCCGTGCTGAAGGGAATGATTCCGCGCTATGAGCGGAAAGTCGGCGATCTGCTGAGTACAGTTAAGGAAGGATCGGCGGAGGCGTTGGAGGAGAGTGGTGAGCAGCCGGGCTTGCAGCCCGGCCTGTCCGGGTCAGAGACCCGGACCCACACCGACAACCCCGACTCGCTCGCCGGCGTCGAGCAGCGCGTGGCGGCCATGCCGCCGATCGTGCTGGGCAAAGATATGGCTGACAATCTGGGAGCGACGGTCGGCTCCGTCGTGCTCGTGACCTCTCCTCAGGGCGAGTTGACTCCCTTCGGCATGGTGCCGAAATATAGCCGCTTCCGCGTGGTGGGGATTTTCAATTCCGGCTTCTTCGACTACGACTCGTCGTGGGCCTTCGCCCGCCTGTCGGACGCGCAGCAGTTGTTTGGCCTGGGCAATCTGATCTCGGTGATGGAATTCAAGGTGGATGACATCTACCAGGCCGACGTCATCTCGCGCAGCCTCGAAGACGCCGCCGGCAAGGGCTTCATGGCCACCAACTGGATGGAGCAGAACAAGGCGCTGTTCCGCGCCCTGCGCCTGGAGCGCGTGGTCACGTTCATCACCATCGGCCTGATCGTTTTCGTCGCAGCCCTCAACATCCTGATCAGCCTGATTATGATGGTCATGGAGAAGACGAAAGACATTGCCGTGCTCATGTCCATGGGGACGCGCAAGGCGCAGGTGCGGAATGTGTTTATCGCCCAGGGAGTGTTGATCGGCGTGATCGGCACCGCCATCGGCCTGGTCGTGGGCTACGCGATCTCCTACGCCGGAGGCCATTACCACATCATTTCGCTTTCGCCCGAGGTTTACTCGATTGACTACGTTCCGTTCGCGCCGCGGGTGATTGACGGCGTCATCGTGGCCTTGGTCGCAGTGGGGATTTCGTTCGTGGCGACGCTGTATCCGTCGTGGTCGGCGGCACGGATTCTGCCGGCCGAGGCGCTGCGGTATGAGTGAGGCAGGGGGCAGGGATCAGGGGTCAGGAATCAGTGGCCAGTGGTCAGTGGTCAGTGTTTTGCGCAGACGCTCCCGTGACCTGAGTCACATCCGAGATGCGAGATGCGGTATACAGTTTCCGCAGGTATGGATTTTGGAAGGTGAGAGGGCGGCTCCGGATCTGAGAAAAGGCCGCGCCAGGTAAACTCCCAGTCGGTTGGCACCGGCCAGACAATCTCTTTACACGGAGCAGGAGCGGCCGAAACGCCGGTTTGGAACGAAAGAGACGCGAATTGCATCTAACCGAACAAGATTGGATGTTGCGGGTGGAAGGACTGAAGAAAGCGTTCCGGTCCGGCGAATCGGATCTGGTGCTCTTTGAGAATCTGTCGTTTGCGGTAAAGCGAGGCGAGATGCTTGCCATTGTGGGCGAGTCGGGAGCGGGGAAGAGTACCTTATTGCACATCCTGAGCGCTCTTGATCGAGCTTCCGCAGGTGACGTATACTGCGCCAACTTGCGATTGAATTCTTTGTCGCACGACGAAGCCGCGGACTTTCGAAATCGGGAGACTGGCTTCGTGTGGCAGTTTCACTATCTGCTGCCGGAATTCACGGCGGCGGAAAACGTTGCCATGCCGCTGCTGCTGCGGGGGCAGACATGGCAGCAGGCCGAACCCGAAGCATTACGCTGGCTGCGTGAGGTCGGACTGGAGCAGCGCGCGCATCACCGCTCAGGCGAGCTGTCGGGCGGCGAGCAGCAGCGGGTGGCTCTGGCCCGGGCGCTTATTACCCGGCCCAAGCTGTTGCTGGCGGATGAGCCCACCGGAGACCTGGACGGGCAGACGGCGGAAGCGGTTTTCGCTTTGATTGCGCGATTGCATCGCGAGCACCAACTCACCTCCCTCATTGCTACGCACAATTTGTCGTTCGCGCGCCGCTGCCATCGTGTATTAAGGTTGCAGCGCGGGCGGGTGGAGGAGATTCCTCCGGAATCGTTGCCGGGCTGAGGCATTTGACGCAGTAAGAGCAAGATTAGTGCGTAAAAGTGAAAGAAAATGGCTCGCGCAACAGTTTGTGAAGGAACGACTTAGACAGTCTCTTCGGTAACGTGCAAGGGGTTAGGGAAGCGTTTCCGGTTTGGGTTTCCAGGCCCTTTGATTGCATAATGTAAGGAACGAGGTAGGTGTTGACCGGGGTCGTTTAACCAGGTCGTTTAACCAGGGGTCGGGTTTGGTAGGTCGGGCGGACGGCGGCTCGGCCGGGAAGGTCAGGGGCAGGGCATTATGTTCGAACGCTATACGGAGAAAGCCAGGCGCGTCATCTTCTTTGCGCGTTACGAGGCCAGCCAGTTCGGCTCTCCTTACATTGAGACGGAGCACCTGCTGCTGGGGCTGCTGCGGGAAGACAAGGCGCTGACCAACCGCTTCCTGCGCTCCCACGCCTCGGTCGAATCCATCCGCAAGCAGATCGAGGGGCACACCACCATCCGGGAGAAGGTCTCGACCTCGGTGGACCTTCCGTTAAGTAATGAGTGCAAGCGGGTTCTGGCCTACGCCGCCGAGGAAGCCGAACGTCTTTCCCATCGCCACATCGGGACTGAACATTTGTTGTTGGGTTTACTAAGAGAAGAGAAGTGCTTTGCCGCCGAGATACTGCACGAGCGCGGCCTGCGGCTTTCGACCATTCGCGAAGAACTAGCCCGCAGCACTCAGGAAAAGGCGCAGCCCCAGCGGCAGCGCGAGTCGTCGCTGTTGAGCGAGTTTTCCCGCGACTTGACGCAGGCGGCCACTGACAGCCAGCTCGATCCGCTGGTCGGGCGCGAAAGCGAAGTGGACCGCGTCATCCAGATTCTCTGCCGCCGGACCAAGAACAATCCCGTACTGATTGGCGAGCCCGGCGTCGGCAAGACCGCCATCGTCGAAGGACTGGCGCAGCGTATCGCCGACGGCGAAGTGCCATCGTTTTTGGCAGACAAGCGCATCCTGGCGCTGGACCTTTCGCTTATCGTCGCCGGGACGAAATATCGCGGGCAGTTCGAAGAGCGCCTGAAGACCATCATGAAGGAGCTGATGGAGTCGCAGAACTCCATCATCTTCATTGACGAGTTGCACACTCTGGTGGGCGCAGGCTCGGCCGAAGGCTCGCTCGACGCCGCCAACATTCTCAAGCCGGCATTGTCGCGGGGCGAGATTCAGTGCATTGGCGCTACCACCCCCGGCGAATACCGCAAGTCCATCGAGAAGGACCGGTCGCTCGAACGCCGGTTCCAGGCAGTGAAAGTTCCGCCGCCGAACGAGGTGGACGCGGTCAAGATTCTGTTTGGCATCAAGGACCGCTACGAAAAGTTCCACGCCGTCACCTACACCGACGACGCGATCAACTTCGCGGTGGCGCACTCGAACCGTTACATTCCCGACCGTTTCCTGCCCGACAAGGCGATCGACCTGGTGGATGAAGCTGGGGCCCGGGTCAAGCTGCGCCAGACTTCGCTGCCGGAGGAATTGACGGAAGTCCAGAAGCGGATCAAGTTCATCGTGCATCGCATGGAAAACGCGATCGCGAACCACGAATTCGAGAAAGCGCGGTTTTACTCGGACGAAGAACGCAAGGAGCGCGAGAACCTGCGCGCCCTGCGCGAAAAGTATCATCTGGACGAATCTTCAACTGGCGTCGTGAACCGCGAGGATATCGAAGAAGTCGTCTCGCGCTGGACCGGGGTTCCGGTCACCTCGATCAAGGAAGAAGAAACGCAGAAGCTGCTGCGGATCGAGGAAGAGCTGCACAAACGCATCATCTCGCAGGATAAATCCATCAGCGCGCTGGCTCGGGCCATCCGCCGCTCGCGAGCGGGACTAAAAAATCCGAACCGCCCCATCGGCTCCTTCTTGTTCCTGGGCCCGACGGGCGTGGGCAAGACGGAAGTGGCCCGGACGCTGGCGCAGTTCATGTTCGGTACGGAAAAGGCGCTGGTCCGCTTCGATATGTCGGAGTTCATGGAGAAGCACTCGGTCTCGAAGCTGATCGGCTCGCCTCCGGGATATGTGGGCTACGAAGAGGGCGGCCAGTTGACCGAGCGCGTGAAGCGCGCGCCCTACTCGGTCGTGCTGCTCGACGAAATCGAGAAGGCGCACCCGGATGTGTTCAACATCCTGCTGCAGGTCTTTGAAGACGGCCAACTGACCGACGGCCTGGGCAACACGGTGGACTTCAAGAACGCGATCATCATCATGACGTCGAACATTGGGGCACGGCACCTGCAGAAGCGCGAGGGGCTGGGCTTCGCATCAACCAAGGAAGACGCCATCGCCGACAAAGTCGAGGAACTGGTCAAGAACGAGGTCAAGCGCACCTTCAACCCCGAGTTCCTGAACCGCATCGACGAGATTATCATCTTCAACGCTCTGGGCGAGAACGACCTGATCCAGATTTTGGAACTCATGGTCACGCAGCTCAACCAGAACCTGGCGCAGAAGTCGATCACGGTCACGGTGGCCGACGACGCCAAGAAGTGGATCCTCAACCAGACGCTGACCGATCGCAGCTACGGCGCACGGCCCCTGCGGCGGGCGTTGCAGAAATATATCGAAGACCCGCTGTCCGAGGCGCTGATTCAGGGGACGATCACCACGCGCCCGGCGTTCATCGAGGTCTTCCTGGAAGACAACAAGCTGTTCTACCGCCCGGTGGATTCAGAAAAGGCGGAAGGCGTGCTGTTGTACGAGAATTGATTTTTGCGTAGGGGCGGACGCATTCGTCCGCCCCGCGAGCGCAGCGAGCGTAGCGTCATTGCATTGCGCGCTTCGCGCGCAACCCCGGACGAATGCGTCCGGGGCTACGTGTTTTGGCGTTGCGCGGGAGGGTGAATCGTGATCCTTGACTCGTCCGGATCACTCCTCCGCCAAGTCCACCGATACTGATGCCAATCCTCAACTAGCCCTTTGCGCACCGGGTTCTGCAGAACATAATCCACCTTCGCGTCTAGTCCTTCCGAGAAGCGCAGCACATGATCGAACGACTCTTCCTGCCAGACCGCTCCGTGTCGTCCCATTCGCTTATTAATCTCCCGGCCAGACGCACCCTTAATGCCGCGCATGATTTCGATGAGAGAAAACATCTGACTCCGGCGTTCATCGATCAAAGGCGTGAGAATCATGTGAACATGATCTGGCATCACCACCGCGACGTATAGCTCGTACAACCTGCGGCGATCACGGCAGCAGGAAGAAAGCGCAACGTCGCGAGCCCAGTCAGGAAGGACCCAACGAAGCTTCGTAACGAACGTGATGAAATGCGGCTTGAAATCCCTCTGCAAATGCGGCAAGTTGCGACGATAGAACTGCATGCCAAATTCTTGCACAACGGGAAGGACGGCAAAGCCGCTAAGACGTTCATAATTCGCGCACCTTCCCGACCTGGGAATCTTGGCGACGACGCAAATCACGTCGGGGCGGACGCATTTGTCCGCCCCGCGAAGCGAAGCGAGCGCGTTCCTGTGGCAGGCTGCGTCATTTGTTTCTCGACGTTTCAATTCCTCGGTGGCCCCGGACGAATGACGTCCGGGGCTACATGCTCAATTCTTTGCGACCTATGCTTCCCCGAACAATCTGACTTCTATGCACAAAGTCAACATCGCCGAAAAGTTCGCCAAAATCTCCGAATACTGGAAGCCCTATGTCGCGGCCGAGCTCAACGGCCAGTGCGTCAAGCTGGACAAGATAAAAGGCGAGTTCATCTTCCACCATCACGAACATGAGGACGAACTGTTCCTCGTGGTCAAAGGCCGCTTTCGCATGGATTACCGCGATAAAGACCTTCGCGACCACCACGAGTGGGTCGAAGAAGGCGAGTTCATCGTCGTCCCTCGCGGCGTGGAACACAGGCCCGTCGCCGAGGAAGAGTGCTGGTTCCTTTTATTCGAGCCTGCCTCGACGCTCAACACCGGCAACGTGGTGAACGAGCGAACGCACAGCGAACTGGAGCGGGTGTAGGCTGAGTCGCGTTCGGCAGCCAGCAGCAGACTCCCGTCAGCTCGCGATGCTGACCGTGTGAGCGGCACCCTCAGCGGCTGAAGCCGCGGCTCTCTTGTGGCAACTCTGGCGGCACGGCTGAAGCCGTGCCCTTCCCGGTCTTGATTTCTGCTCGAGGGCAACTCAGGATTGTTCTAGCCCTCACCCGTTTGTACATCCCCTTCGGTACCGTGGCAAAACCGCGCCAGACGGGCGAAGATAGCCACTCCAAGCTCAGCTCTCCGAGCGTCCATTTGCTCAAAGGACTGAAATAGAACGACTTGGAGTAAGTCGCGGACGCTGCCGGGGCACCTAATGGCCGAATTGCAGAACGATTCCCAGAACAACGATTCCCAGATCACCGAACCCATGGTTCCTACGCCCAGAGTTCCAACGCCCGAGTCCGCACCGGGTCCGCAGGAACCCAACCCGGTTTGCGACTCCTGGCAGCAGTTGGTGCAGGGCGTGCTCGCGGTCGTGATGTTCGTGGGAGCGTTAGCCATGGTGCACTATTACGCTCCGATGGCAGCGCAGAGTGCGCCGCCCGATGACCTGCAGAAGCAGGTTCACGACCTGAGCGCGCAAGTCGAGCGGCTTAAGCAGGACCAGGACATGCCAGCCCTGGTGCTGGACCGCTATCGCAATTCCATCGGCTACATTTACGGCGTGTACCAGGTCGGCTTTCCCAACCAGCGCCCGGCGGTGCGGGCTCGCGTTTCGGGCACGGGCTTCCTGGTAGGCAACGGACTGCTGGCCACCAATCGTCACGTGGCCGAGCCCTGGTATGGAGATTCAGAATCGGAAGCCCTGATGCATCGCGGAGCCTCGGCCACGCTGGAGAGTCTGGTGATCTTCTTTCCCGGCTCGCCTCAGCCCGTAAGTCTCTGGCCGGCTGCGGTTTCGAAGACGTCCGACTTGGCAATTCTGCGCACCGCGGGATCCGATGCAGTGCGCGGCCTGCCCGTGCTGCCTTTGGCGAAGTCGCCGAGTTCTCCGGGCGATCGAGTCACCGTGGTCGGCTATCCCATGGGGATCGCCGGGATGGTGGCGAAGTCTCCCTCCGGCATCTACGAGCGGCTGGCTTACCGGCACAACGACATCAGCGCGGCCAGCGAACTGGCGGCGTTGTCGCTGATTCGTCCGTCGGCCACCTGGGGACATCTGGGCGATGTAGTGGGCGACAAGCTGATCTACGACGCGCCCACGGCCCACGGCGGCAGCGGCGGGCCGGTCTTCAACGCGAAGGGTGAAGTGATCGGCGTCAATTCCGCCTACATGGACGGCTTCTCTGGCGGCACGCTGGGCGTTTCCGTGGATTCGCTGCGTCCGCTGCTGGAAGAGGCGCAGAAGAAACAGTAGGTTCGGACTCAACGCCCTGCCTATCGCTCGCTCTGCTTATCCTTACTTCTTGCCTATCCCTCTCCGAATACCCGGTAGCGCTGGGCTAGAACTCGCCTCGCTAGCGCCAGAGATCCGTCGGCGGGGGACTGAGAAGAATCAGCCTGACTACTGCGTCTGCGAATTCCTTTTAGGGGAAATCGTAAGCCATCCCGGCTCAAGTACGTGCTCGTCCTGGAAGCGACGCAGCCGGGCGGCGAGAATCGCCGCGCGTCCGAGATAGCCCACGACTTTGCGTTCGTCGGCGCGATCGACAACCGGCATTCTGCCGATGTCGAAGCGCAGCAGCTTGGCCGCCGCCTCCGACACCAGTTCATCGGGATACGTGACGACTACGCGCGTCGTGCCCGCCTCCTCGACCGTCATCGCGCCGGAAGAATCTTTGTCGAGCGCACGCACGATGTCGCCGCGGGTAATGATTCCCGCGAGCTTGCCCGCGTCGTCAAGAAGCAACAACGCTTCATGCCGGGCCACTGCTGGATCGTGCCGTGCAATGCCTTCCGCCAGCGCTGCCACCTTTGTGCTCGCTGCGATGACGGGCGGCTCTTTCTCCATCGTCTCGCCGACCGTGGCTTGGGTGAGCGCATCGGCTTCATAGTCCTGGTGCACACGCAGTCCGCGACGCGCCAGCTTTTCCGTCATGATGGAGCTGTGGGGCATGAACAGCATGGCAATTCCGTCGGCAATGACCGAAACCAGCATGAGCGGCAGCACGGAGTTGTAATCGCGCGTGATTTCGAAGGCGAAGATGATGAAGGAGAAGGTCGCGCGCGAGGCCGCACCGAACACCGCTCCCATGGCCACTAGCGCGAAGGCTCCGGGAGAGAGATGCGCCGCCGGGAAAACGTGATTGCCCACGATGGCGAACAGGCCGCCCATGGCCGCGCTCCACAGAAACGTCGGCGCCAGCAGGCCGCCCGACGTGCCCGATCCCAGCGAGATCACGAGCGCGGCAAACTTCGCGGCCATCACGATCAGCAGGAGCTTCCACACGAGCTGGCCGTTCAGGATGTCGCCGATCGTGTCGTATCCAACGCCAAACACGCGCGGCACGAAGAAGCCGATAATGCCCAGGGCCAGCGCCCCGATCGCCGGCCACCACAGTTCATCAACCGGAAGTTTTTCGAACGAGTCTTCCACCCAATACAGCGCCTTGGTCAGAGCGATCGCGGCCAGGCCGCAGACCACACCCAGCACCAGATAAAAGGGCAGGGCATTCGGAACCCCGAAGTCCATCGCCGACACGCGAAACATCGGCCCTGGGCCGAGAAGCTGCATGTGCACGGCCGTGGCCAGCGTGCTGGCGACGACCAGCGGAATGAAAGAGCGTGACTTGAATTCGAAAAGCAGCAACTCGATGGCGAGAATGACGCCGGCGATGGGGGTATTGAACGTGGCGGACATGCCGGCTGCCGCGCCGCACGCCAACAGCGTTTTGCGCTCGACTGCCGTGGTGTGCAACGCCTGGCCCACCAGCGAGCCGATTGCCCCGCCGGTCTGAATGATTGGCCCTTCGGCGCCGAACGGCCCGCCCGTGCCGATGGCGATGGCGGCGGAGATCGGCTTCAGGAGCGCGACTCGCGGCGCAATGCGGCTGCGGTTGGTCAACACCGCTTCCATCGCTTCTGGGATGCCGTGCCCTTTAATTTTGGACGTGCCGTACTTGGCCATCACCCCGACGATCAGCCCGCCGATGACCGGAACCAGAATGACCCAGGCGCCAAGATGATGCGAGCCCACGCTGACAAAAGCCGTCGACCAGCGGTGGAAGAAGAAGAGGTTGGTGAATAATCCGATGAGTTTGTAGAGCGCGTACGCGACCACGCCGGCGACCAGCCCAATGCCTGCGGCAAGAAACGAAATCAGCACGATGCGAAACTGCGCTGGCTGTGCGGGCATTACGCCCGGAGATTTATGGCTGTTCGCTGGTACCACCGTCGGGCCGGCAGTCATATCGGGGCTATCGCTCACCTGCCCTCGCTGACGGTGGCGTGTTTGCGCGCAGCATTCTTTCCGCCTTGCATCAGCCGCCGCAGGGCGGCGACCAGACGGGGGGCGGCGCTGCGCAATTCCTCGTGATGGTGCAGGGCCAGTTCCGCGAGCACGCGCTCGCCCTTGGGCGAGAGCACGAGCAGAACCTCACGCCGGTCATCTTGCGCGCGCGCGCGGCGAACGTAGCCGCCGGCTTCCAGCCGGTTGATCAGTTCCACGGCGCTGTGATGCTGAATCTGCATGCGGTTGGCCAGGTCACGGATGCGCGGCCGCACTCCCGCCGGCATTCCCTTAATTGCCAGCATGAGCTGGTACTGCCCGCGCTCCAGGCCCCCCGCCTGCACCGCCTGCTCGCTGAAGTGCAGGAATTTTCGAATCTGGTAGCGAAACTCGGCCAGAGCCTGATAATCCGCGAGGGTGAGTCTTTTCATGCCGCGATTGTATCGTGTTGCGATAGTCTAAGGCTAGTATATCGTGAAGCGATACATGGGGGAATGGCGCCGAGGTTAGTGGCCTGGTTCGAACCTAGATTCCGTTGAGGCGTCATCCCGAAGCCCCGCGCTTTCACCAGCGGGGCGAGGGATCTCGCGTGGACTACCAAGTTTTTTCCACGCGCGCGAGATCCTTCGCTCCGCCTGAAAAACGGCTTCGCTCAGGATGACGCCTTCAATTGGATGGAAGCCGGCTCTTCACTGCTTTGGCGGCGTGTGCTCGAACGGCAGCTTGGTGTAACGCACCTTCTCGACTTCGATCACCAGCGCGACTCGCCCTTCCGGATTGCGAAACGGGAACGGCTTGCCCGTGTACCTGTGCGAGACTGCGTCCATCACCTTGAAGTCCGAGTCCGGCCGGCGCTCAACCACGCGGCCGCGAATCTGAACTTCTTCGTAGGGATTGGTGAAGTCCACAATCGACAAGGCCACCCGTGGATCGCGGAGCGTATTCCTCGCCTTGAGCGAGCCCTCGCCGGTGCAGACCACGATGCGCTCGCCCTCACGTCCGACCCAGACAGGAACGGATTGCGGCGAACCGTCGGGCATAAGGGTGGCCAGATGGGCGAAGTTGGGACGGTCGATGAGTTGCTTCACTTCAGGTGACAGGGAAATGGACATGATGACTCCTTCAGTGGTCAGTGATCAGTGGCCAGTGGTCAGTAGAATCTTGCTCGACACTCCAAACTCAGGTTTTGCTGGCCACTGACCACTGGCCACTGCTCACGGCAAGCGGTTGATGAGCGAGGCGACATACCCCGCGCCAAAGCCGTTATCAATATTTACCACGCTGACGTTCGAGGCGCAGGAATTGAGCATGCCGAGCAGCGCGGTCAGTCCTTTGAACGACGCTCCGTAGCCCACGCTGGTGGGCACGGCGATGACGGGAACGCCGACCAGGCCTCCGACGACGCTGGGCAGCGCGCCCTCCATGCCGGCGCAGACGATGACGACGCGCGCCTTGGTCAGAGCCTCGCGATTGGCCAGCAGGCGGTGAATGCCGGCGACGCCCACGTCGTAAAAATGCTCTACCTCGTTGCCCATAAGTTCGGCCGTGGCCACGGCTTCTTCGGCGATGGGGATGTCGCTGGTTCCGGCCGAGACGACGGCGATTACGCCCTTCCCGTACTTTGTGCGATCCCGCTCGAGGACAATGGCCCGAGCGAATTGGCGATATTCGGCGCTCCGTACCTTCTTCTTTACGGCGGCGAATTGTTTTTCGTTCGTGCGCGTGGCCAGGATGTTGCCGCCATGTTTGGCGAGTCGAGCAAAGATCGTGGCCACCTGCGCCGGGGTCTTGCCTTCTCCGAGGATGACTTCCGGCATGCCCGCGCGCAGGGCGCGATGATGATCCACCTTGGCGAAGCCGAGATCTTCGAAAGGCAGGTGACGCAGGCGGGCCACGGCTTCGTCGGGTGACAGCTTGCCCTTGCGAACCTGCTCGAACAGTTTGCGGATGGATTCGGCGTTCACGGTGAAGCACTCAGCAGTCAGCAGTCAGCACTCGGCATTCAGCACTGAGCCTGGCGAAGTCTAGAGTAGCATCTTGCGAACTATCCCGCCTTCAGGCGGGTGCAAGTACGATTCGAATTGGGGTGGCGCAGCGCTTTCAGCGCTGCGATAAGGAATCTATTTTCGGCGCGGCTTTAGCCGCTGAGGTACCTCTGGGGCTAAAGCCCATTTCTTCTAGCAGCCTTGTCGCAGGCCTAAAAGGCCTGCGCCACCCAAAATCAGGTGCGACT
>Ga0209517_10004593_pt1 | contig 18068 bp, 15 predicted proteins | sample PeaSoiMetSII2010_FD_187695 | JGI IMG/M metagenome (GOLD analysis project Ga0209517, IMG submission 187695) | Peat soil microbial communities from Weissenstadt, Germany - SII-2010 (SPAdes) (version 2) | ecosystem: Environmental > Terrestrial > Soil > Wetlands > Peat | place: Germany...
CGGGGACAGGCCAGCGCCTGTCCCTTTTTCTTTACATCGCGCGGACCAATGGATTGCCTCAGAACGCTGGCCCTTCATGCTACTGCGCGTGGTAAGATTCACGCGCACCTCCTTTGAATATGGCGCGACTCTGCTCTTCCCGTTTTGAGCGAGCGGCGCGAAAGCTCGGCTGGACCCGCATTGCGGGGCTCGATGAAGCCGGGCGCGGCGCGCTGTTTGGACCCGTTGTCGCCGCCGCCGTGATTCTCAATCCAAAACGCAGAATTGTCGGCCTGGACGACTCCAAGAAACTCACCGCGGAGCGCCGCTTGGAGCTCGCCGAGCGCATCCGCGAGCACGCCCTCGCCTGGGCAGTGGCGGAAGTGGACGCCCAGCGCATTGACGCCTGGAACATCTACCAGGCCAGCCGTCAAGCAATGACTGCCGCAGTTTTGCAACTGGCCATGCAGCCCGACTATCTCCTCATTGACGCCATGCAGCTCGATCTACTGATGGAACAGAAGTCGCTCATCAAAGGCGACGCGCGTAGCGTCTCCATCGCCGCGGCCTCCATCCTGGCGAAGACGCACCGTGACGCCCGGATGGAAGAGTGGGATGCCGTCTACCCTCTCTATGGCCTCGCGCGCCACAAAGGCTATGCCACTCCGGACCACCTCGAGGCGCTCCGCCAGTATGGGCCGACGCCGTTGCACCGTCATTCGTTTGCTCCCGTCCGGGATGCCGGGTGCTGGGCCGCTGGAGCCGTCCAGGAAGCGCTGCCGCTGGGAATCTGGCCATCGGGAAACTAAGTTCCCTTTCGCCATTTCTTCCCCTGAGTTGGCGTATCTGCCACGGGGATAACTGCCTGCTAACAACCTGCCGCGCTTTGATTGACGACTCCCACGATGGACTGTAGCGTGAAAATGTAGCGTTGTAGAACTCTCGGCATCTGCAACGCCATCAGGGAGAAAGTCGCGGACGGCTTTCGCGGGGAAGCTGTCCCCTATGGGGCATGGCCTACAACAAAAGCAAATTCGTTGAAGCCGCACAGAAACTGCTGAATCAGGGCAAGGTGACGCAAGCCATTGCCGAGTACCAGCAGATATTGAAGTACGAGCCGAGGGACCAAGTCACCCTGATGACCGTCGGAGAGTTGTACATCCGCCAGGGTGAGACGTTCCAGGCCATTGATTACTTCGAACGGCTGGCGCAACTTTTCGTCAGTGATGGTTTCCTGACGAAGGCCATCGCCGTTTACAAGCGCATCGCGAAGCTTGCCCCCGAAGAGATTCGCCCGCTGGAAAAACTTGCGGATTTGTACGTGCAGCAAGGCGTCATGAGCGAGGCCCGGCCGCTCTTCCTCCAGCTGGCTGAACTCCACCTGAAGAATAACAAGCAGCCGGAAGCGGTGGCGCTGCTTAAAAAACTTTTGTTGGCGGAACCCGACAACTTGCGGATTCAGGTGCGCCTGGCCGATCTGTATCAAGCCATGGGGCAATCGGGTGAAGCTCTGGAAACCTATATTTCCGCGGCGCAGCGTGCCCTGGCCCGCGGCGAAATGCAGGAATGCGAAAAGCTGGCCGATAAGGCGCTGCACCTCAACCCGAAAAATCTGGATGCCTTGATTATCAAGGCACGAGTACTCACGACTACTGGGAACATTACCCAGGCGGCGGAAATCCTGGAGCGCGTGCCGGATCTGGAAAAGGGCGGCGAGCCGGCTGAACTGCTAATGGATTTGTATCTGAAAAACGCCAAGTGGGACGAAGCCACGGCCCTGGCGTTGAAGATTTTCTCCTCTGACCAGAAGAACTTTACGGCAACACAGAAGGTGACGGAAGCGCTTCTGGAATCCGGACAAGGTGAACGCGCCATGTCCGTGCTTTCCCGCATCCGCATCCCCATGATTGACGCGGGCGAGCACGAGGGCGTGGTGCACCTGCTGACGGAACTGGCGACACGGCTGCCCGGCCGGCTGGAACCGCTGGAGTGGCTGGTGGACACATTCGGCCGGACCAGTGATTCGTTCCGCCTGCCCGATGCCTTGGCGCAGTTTGGCGATGCGCTGGTCGCCGCAGGAAAACTGCAGCGGGCAAAAGAGATTTTCCAGCAGTTGGTGGACCGCGAACCGGAAAGCGATTCGCCAAAACGCAAACTGAATGACGTACTCCGCAAGCTGGGCGAATTGCCGGGAGAACCCGTGGCCGAACCTGCCGCCGCGTCGGTGGAAGCACCCGAAACGCTGCAGGCCGAATTGCCCGAGGCACCCGCGCCCAAGCTTCGCCCCGACATGGAATCCGACACTCCGGAAGTGTCGGCGCAGACGGCAGCGTCCGCGCCGGGGGAGCCGGAGCTCGACGAAGAGACCCAGAAGTTTATCGCGCAATCCCTGACAGACGTTGATCTCTTCGCCAGCTACGGGCTGACCCAGAAAGCCATCGGCCTGCTCGAAGCGATTCTGCGGCGTGCGCCGATGCATACGCCGACGCTCGAAAAATTGCTGGATTTCGTCCTGGGAGCCGGCGACGACCGGCGCACCGCCGAACTTGCCGCACAGCTTGAGCACATTCATTCCCTGCGCGGCGATGTACGCAGCAGCGAACGCTTTGGCGAACTCCGCCGCAGGTTCCAGCGCGCGGCTGGTTTGACGGATGAAGAAATCGCCGCTGCCGTGGCCGCAGCCATGCCGCAGCCCGTGGAGACTGTCCCCGTCGGAGAAGGGGGCGTCGAGGCTTCGACGGAAGGTGTGGAAGATTTTCCCGTCGAAGCAGCCGCCGTGCCGGTCGAAGAAGCAGCAGTCGCGCCCGTGGAAGCCAGCCCCGTTACACCAGCCCACACTGCGAAAACGAAGGAAGAAATTCCTGAAATTGAGATTGTTAAACCGGTGCCTGCGGCAACTGCCTCTTCGCACGAAGAAGTTGATCTCTCTTCCGAGTGGGCTACGCTGTTGGAAGAGACGAAAGAGCCGGAACCGACGACAAAAGGTGCAGCGCCAACTCCAGGCGCCGAAACGCCCTCACATGTGGAGGAGGTCGAACTCCAGGATTTGGTGCTGGAAGATGAGACCCCCGTGCAAGTCCCGGATGAATTGCTGCCGCACGAGGCTCTGGTGCCGGCGACCGAGGATATTGGAACACCGAAAATTGCCGTGCCTGTTGATGCTGACGATCCGGAAGGCTGGGGCGCGCCAATAGCGGAAGTTCCCGCGGAGACGCCTGACCCATCGGCAAGTGCTCCCGTGGTGCCGAGCGCGCCGCCTTTCGAAGGAATCCCAGCTCAACATAAAGAATTGTTGCCCGACGAAGAGTTGACCGCTCTGCCGCAGCCGGAGCATGGCGCAGTGGCCGCCGAGGGGCCGGAACCAGCCTTGGAACTCCCACAGGCCGCCCTGCCCGGGCCGGTGCCTCCGGAACCTGAATTTGAGCTGGATCAGGATTTCGAGTTGGTGATCGAACCGGAGCCCGTTGTGCCGGCCCACGAAATGTTGGGCCAAGTGCCAACGCTTCCAAAGAAGGAGGAGGCTGCGGCAAGCGCACCACCGGAAAAGCGGGAACCGAAGGAAAAAGTGCCTGCCGGCGCGCCGGTAAACGGCAACGTATTCTCTTCCGAAGATTTTCTATCGGATCTGGCGAAAGAGATCGATCAACTGGGCCTGGGCGATCTGCAAAAGCCGGCCGCCGCGGAACCCGAGCCCGCCGCCCCGGTTGCGAACAAGGAAGAATTGGTCGCGGAGCCTGCTAGTGTAAACGGAGAATCATCCCCGCTGAAGGAAGTGTTTGAAGAATTCCGCGCGGAACTCGGCGAAATGGGCGCCGAAGATGAAGATCTGGAGACCCACTACAATCTGGGTATTGCCTTCCGCGAAATGGGCTTGCTGGAAGAGGCCATCGGCGAATTCCAGAAAGTTGCGAAAGCCAACGACCGCGGCAAAGCTTTCCGTTACGCCATGCAGTGCTGCACGTTGCTCGGCCTCGCCTTTATGGAAAAAGGCCAGCCTAGCATTGCGGCCATCTGGTACGACCGCGCCCTGCTGACCCCCGGGATCGACACGGAAAGTAAACTCGCCTTGCGGTATGATTTGGGAGTGGCCCAGGAGTCGGCCGGTGATCTGGATTCGGCACTCAAGAGCTTTTCCCAGGTCTACGCGGTGAACATCGACTATCGCGACGTTGCCGAGCGCATCAGTGCGCTTCAGAAACCCGCTCGCTGACCACAGGTCTAAACTTAGCCAGGGGTCCTGCATCCCTCGATGAACCGCATTCTGCGTGCCATGACAGTTGTGCTGTTGTTTGAGATGGGTGCGCTGCTGCTGTACCTGCCGTGGTCCTCTTTCTGGGAGCAGAACTTCTTCCTGCACCGCTTCCCTTGGCTGATGCCCATCCTGCTGCATCCCTCGATGCGGGGGATCGTCAGCGGCATCGGCGTGCTGGATATCTTCGTGGCCTTTGGCATGTTCAGTTCGCGCCCGGCGCCGGTTCCCCCACAATCCAATCCGTGATCTGAGCTTGCATGGCATCGCCGGGAGTCAGCCGGGTTGTGTCTCGCCAGAAGCTCCCTTAGAAGCGTCGTTCAGCGGTCCATCAAGCGGCGAAGCAGCCGGATTTGGCCAGCGTGATAGATGTCGTGGAAAGCTACGCCGGAGAGCGAGCGAAGGGTTTTACTCGAGGGCTTGGTCTTCAAGCAGCGCCGCACGCTCTGCTCCAGGGCGCGATGTTCTTCCTCCAGCAGAGCAAGGTCGGCGCGCCACGCAGCTTCCGTGCCTTTCCCTTTTTCGGGACGCGCGAAGAAGTTACTTCCCTTCAAGGCGAAAGAGCCGCGTTTTCCGCGCTCCAGTTTGCGGCGCACAGCGTATTTCCAATACGCAGCGTGCAGCGCGAGTTCCCAGATATTATGACGCCCGGCAGAAGGCCGCCAGGCCGCTTGTTTCGCGCTGACGCCTTTCAGCGCTTGACGCAGATTTGGACCGTGCCATGCCGGCCGCTTGTAGCCCTCCGCGATCAACGTCAGGATCAGCTCATTTTTGTCCATGGGCGCCTCCTTGAATGCCTGGGCTCGAGTCGAGTAAAGCGTGAAACTCGTTGCCAGGCTGAAATCAGGATTCTACACATTTGTTCACGCAGTTATGGAAGTAGTGCCGAAATACGAGTGAGGCATTGAGGGATGCCCGGCCAGAGTTCAATCAGCGTGAGCCGTCTGCCAGCGCAGGGCTTTCTTGTTGCGATACAAAAGACGATCCGCTGCTTCCAGAAGTTCCTGGGGTGATTGGCCATCCGCGGGATAGACAGCCGAACCAATGCTGGCGGACAAACGAGGTTCCCCGGGTTGCTCGTTCAGATGATTGGTGATGCGTTGTGCGATCTGCTGGACCCGCTCCGCGTCCGCGTCGATTAGAAGGATGGCGAATTCATCGCCACCGTAACGTGCAGCCAGATCGGTGACGCGACAATTTTCAGTCATGACGCGGGCCAGACGTCGCAGGGCGCGATCGCCAGCCAAATGGCCCATGCGGTCATTGATACCTTTCAAGTCGTCCAGGTCAAGAAGAAGCAACCCAAAGGAGTGATGGCTGCGCTCGGCACGGCGCACCTCTCTTTCCAGGCTGCAGTAAAACTCGCGATAGTTGGCAAGGCCCGTCAGTCCGTCGTGGGTAGCCTGGTGCCGGATTTCCTCTTCCGTTTTTTTGCGCTCGGTAATGTCCAGAGCCACGCCAATGCAGCCAAGAATGGCTCCGTCCGAATTACGCAGGGGCTCGAGGCTGATGTCAAAGACATGATTGCGGCGTCTGAACTCGAACCGGGAGGAAATCCCGCGCAGTGCCGCAAGGTGTTGCTTTACGGGAGCTTCTTCTTCCCGCGGGCAGCGCAAGAATTCATGGATGGTCTGGCCAACGACCTTCGCGCGCATCCGCCGGTGGAGGCCCAGCGAGGGGCCCCAATGCGAAGTGATGCGCAAGCGTTGGTCGGTGGTCCAGAAAACCACGGGCATCTGCTGAACCATCAGCCGGAAATGCGTTTGCGAAGGAGAGCCTGCCGTGGCGGTAGAAAGCGTACGTGTTCTTTCCAGGACGCCTAGGATTTCACCGCTCGCTGTACGGATCAGCGACCTCTGCAAGTGAACCGGCATGCGCATGCCCTCCTTGTGGAGGCGTTCCGTGGCTTCTGCCTCGCTGGAATCAATGCGCAAGGGACTTTGCAGGAGCTCCTCGAGGGCAGGCAATTCGTAGAGGGGCAGAAGTTGTGCGATGGACTTTCCCAGGACCTCTGGCTCCGTGTAGCCGTAAAGGTCCTGCGCAGCGCGGTTCCACAAGACAATGGTGCCATCCGTCTGGAAGCCGACGAGGGCCTCGTCAGACCCGGCGAGCAGGTGCTCGAGCAACGATTCAGAGGGCAGCGAGGTGCACATAGTTCATCCCGTTGGACTCGTAACTAGAAATATACACGCAAACGCAACCGGGGGGAGTTGCTGTTAGCAGCAGAAAATCCTGGGGCAAGAGGAGGAAGCCCATCAGGCGGCGCAAAAGCACGCAAACCGCAAGAAGATAGGAGCAAGACTAGCACCGAACTGGCGGAAAAAGAAGAGAGAGAAGGTAGCGAGCAAGAAGACAAGTGCGGGGCTCGTAGTTGCAACTGAATTGCATATCATATCGGACCATGCTAGTCTTATTTCATGCCGACGCTGACTCCTAATTCGTTCTTTTTGTTCACGCTGCGCTTCTACTTCCTTTTTCTGGGAGGTCTCGCGCTGCTTTTATTTCCTCATCCCTCCTACTCCCAAGAGAACCCTTATATCGTGGCCTATGACCACAATCTGGAGGAGCCGGGCAGCTTGGAGGTCGAGTACTTCTCCACTTTTGGAACACAACGTAGCGGACCGGATTTCCATGCCTACTGGACAGAATTTGAGTATGGGGCAACCGCCTGGTGGACCACCGAGCTGTACCTGGACGGCCAGACGACCTTTGGCGAAAGCACCATTTTCACCGGCTCTCGTTGGGAGAACCGTTTTCGCCCACTGAAGAACGAACATCTGATCAACCCCGTCTTGTATGTCGAATTTGAGAACACGAATGGTGCCGACAAGATCCTGAAAGAGGTGGAGGGACACGACGCAGAATCGGATTACGCTCTGCCAAACGCGGCGGCGCGCCGGGATCACTCGCGCGAGATGGAGTTCAAGCTCATCCTCTCCAGCAACTACAAGGGATGGAACTTCACGGAAAATACCATCGCCACAAAAAACCTGAGCAATGAGCCGTGGGAATTTGGCTATGCGCTAGGAGCAAGCCGGCCACTGGCAATGAAAGGCGCGGCGCACCGCTGCAACTTCTGCCGGCAACATTTTGTAGCGGGAGTCGAACTCTACGGCGGTCTCGGCGATCGATACAGTTTCGGACTGAACAACACGTCGCACTATCTCGGCACGGGGCTAGCCTGGAACCTTCCGTCCGGCTGGACATTCCGGTTCGAGCCCACTTTTGGGCTCAATGACAACAGCCATCAATTCCTGTTGCGCTGGGGAGTGTCCAGAGAGTTTTCGGGATTTGGCAGTATGGTCAGCGGACTATTTAAGGGGCACGAAGAATGAAGCTTTATCAATTTGTCATCGCCAGTGTGTTGCTCTTCAGCGGACTTGTTGCGGTGGCAGGCCCACAGGCCTCGCCAAATCAGCACGAAAAGGAATCCGTGTACGCGGAATTGAAAACGGCTCCAGAGAAGTACCGCGAAAGGGCGAACCCACTGGCCAACGATGCGGATGCGGTTGCGGCGGGGGACATTCTGTTTGAGGAACATTGCGAAGAATGCCACGGGAAGGAAGGAATTGGTGGCAAAAAGGCACCGAGCCTGCGGGCCGAGGAGGTACAAAGTTCTCCGCCCGGCGCGATCTTCTGGATTCTGTCAAACGGCGTGGTGCGCAAGAAAATGCCCGTGTGGTCAAAACTTCCCGAGCCCGAACGCTGGCAGTTGGTGAGCTACCTCAAGTCGCTCGGCAGAGCCGCCGCAGAATCCAAATCTCCCGCGAAGCCCTAATTCGCGGAAGGCGCCGGAGCTGCGGCTTCATTGAGGATCATCGCCAGCCGCACACCCGCCTGCGCCAGGCGTTTCTCGACAACGATTGCGGCGGCATCCTGGTACGTCTGCCCCGCTGCCAGATGCATCTGCAGCAACCGCTCGCCAATGTGATTGTCGTCGGCGCAGGAATGCACGGCAGCGGGTGCCTCCACCGGAACTCTGGGTGTCAATTCGCCGTACGCCACGGATTCCGCCGCGTCGTGGCTCTCCCAAGTCCAATCTTCGACGTGAATTCCCGCCTTCTGCCATTGCTGCACTTCCGCGCCAAAAACCTGCTCCAGATGCTCCGCGAATTCCGGGGGATCGGCGCCTTCCATATCGCGCTCGAGGATGGTGGTATCCCAAATTGCGTGGAGATTCGGCGAAAAACTCTCATGCGATTGATGGGGCTTGCGCCGGAAGTATTGAAGCGACACACAGTTGCCACCCTCATCATCGTTGGTGGTGGCATGCAAAGGCATGTGCAGGTCACCGACAAAGTGGATTACATAACGAAGGGCTTCAGCGCGCTTGCGTGGCTCAGCCTGGGCGTCTTTCAGAATGGCCAACTGTTCGGCGATGGCCTTGGTGACGCAGCCCTCCGCGGCGCAATACTCCTCCAATGGATGGCGAGGAGCGCCCCGCGGAATGTCGATGTAATGCCACGGACCATTCTTGCGTTCACCGCGCACGTCGTCCGCCCACGTGGAAGCGTCCGCCATCAAATCGCGGAAAGCGAAACCACAATACCGTTTGAGTTCCGGATCAACCGGATTCTCAGTGAGGAGTTTCGCAACCAATTGCTGCGCTTCCGGCGTGAGGTATTTTTCGGCGATAAGGGCCACGGTCTGATGGCCTTTGCATCCCCAGGCGCGAGCAGGTCGTGCTCCCGCAATCAGATTCACGAGTACAAGAAACGCAATGCCGGCGAAGAGTTGAGCTGATCTGGTTTCGCATTTCATGTTTCCCATCCGCGTAAATGAAGGGTTAAGCGCTTAGCCAGCGCGCCACGGGTTTCGCCGACTCGGTATGGTCGCAGATAACGCGTAACGCCGCGGTAATGGGGATTCCCAGGATGAGCCCCATACCGCCCCACACCCAACCCCAGAAAAGCAAGGAGATGGTGATGGCCACGGCGTTCAGGCGCACTTGACGACCGACCAACTGCGGCGCAATCAAGTTTTGCGCCACAATGTGGATTCCAGTCAGCACAATGGCGATCAGCGCGAAATGGCTGATGGATTTCCACTTCACGATAGCCAAAAGAAACGCCGGGAGCCACGCAAGCACTGCACCAATATAGGGCACCATGTTGAACAAGCCGGAAACGATGCCCGTGAGCACGGGGTAATCCAGCCCGAGCGCGAGGAAAAAAATGCTGCTGAAGGCGATCACCACCAGCGAGACCACCGTCATGCCCACCAGGTAATCGCGCAAAACGTTGCGCAAATCCTCCAGCGTTTCCTTCACTTGCGTGCGCTGAGCCACCGGAAACAGTTGCAGGGTGCTATGCCACGCCTCGCGTTTCCCTGCCAGCATGAAGAAAACCAGGAAGGGCACGAAGGTCGCTTCCAGTACCAGGGCGTACAACGAACCAATGCCGCGGACCAGCAAATTGTGGATTGCGGCGCTGTCGGGGCTGGATTCCACGGGCTTGGGTGTGCCAGCCGGTGTGGTCAGTTCCGTTACGCCTCCTTCAATGCCGCTCAGCTTTTTTTCCACCGAACCAGTGGCTTCCTGCAGCGTTCCCCGGTATTTTGGCCAGTCCGCGGCAAAATCCGCTGTGCGTGTCCACAAACCATAGCCCACCAAAAAAATCACCGTGATCAGCAGGAGGACCATGATCAGGGAACCAATCGTTCGCGGCAGGTGCAGCCGTTCCAGGAACTCCACCGCCGGATCGAGGAAATAAGCCAGAAGAACCGACAACAGCAAAGTAATGACGACACCCGCAGCATAGTAAAAGAAGAGCAGGATGATCGCGGCTGCAACGATGCGCAGGCTGAAGCTTGATGCTGATACGCGATAAATCGTCGGAGGTGTTTCCGTAGTGGACACCAGCGGCCCCCTTTCGCCCAACACGGTAACATATTCGGGCTGTTTCGGGGTGGCCCGCAACTGCAAAGTTACATTCCCTTAACACGCTTTCTGCGGCAGACGGCGATTCGCATGAACAATTTGGAAAACCACTTCTTGAAAGCCTAAAGAGTGAATTTGCCCGTATGTTAAACTGCCACGAGACAGCAACTGCTCGGAATTTCACGCACTCATGGCAAAAGAACTCTTCGGTACAGATGGAATTCGCGGTGTTCCCGGAACGCCGCCGCTTGACGACCATACACTTTTTGCGACCGGGCGTGCCCTCGGCGCCTTTTTGCGCCGCGAACACGGCTCCGCTCATGTTCTGATCGGCATGGACACGCGCGAATCCGGTCCGCACATTGCCGCGGTGCTGGCTGCGGGACTGGCGAAAGCTGGAGCCAGCGCCGAGTTCGCCGGCATCATAACCACTCCAGGCATCGCCTGCCTGGTGCGCCAGAATGACTTTCAGGCAGGCGTCGTGATCTCCGCGTCGCACAATCCCTACCACGACAATGGGGTGAAGCTATTTTCGCATGCGGGAATGAAATTTCCGGATGCCGAGGAAGAAACGCTGGAAGCCGAAATCCTCCGCCTGCGTTCCGAGTCCGTTTCCGGCGAGCGCCCCACACTGGTGGCGAATCACGCCAGGCATGTGGAATACATCGATTTTCTGCGCAGCCGCATGATCGACAGCAGCGATCTCTCCGGGCTGCGCGTGGTTTTGGATTGCGCAAATGGAGCTGCGTACCAGTTGGGCCCAGAGCTTTTTCGAGCCTTGAAAGCGGATGTGGTGGCCACGGGTGTGAATCCCGACGGGCGTAACATCAATGCTGGTTGCGGCTCTCTCTACCTGGAAGGGCTGCAGAAGCGCGTGGTTGCGGAAGGCGCTCGCTTGGGTGTGGCGTTTGACGGCGATGCGGACCGTGCGTTGTTCGTCACTGAATCTGGGAACGTCGTCAATGGCGATGGTGTGCTGCTGGCCGTGGCGCGCTACCTGAAAGCACATCATGCGCTCAAGAATCAGCGCGTCGTGGCAACATCCATGTCAAATCTTGGATTAGAGCGCGCCTTGGCCCGTGAAGGCATTTCGCTGGCGCGGGCCGCCGTGGGCGATCGCTACGTCTTGGAAGAGATGCTGAAATCGGGCAATAACCTTGGCGGCGAACAGTCCGGCCACATTATTTTTCTTGATGATAGTCCTGCAGGCGATGGCCTTCTTACCGCCGTGAAAGTTGCATGCTTGGTAGCTCTGCGGGGCTCGCTCGGAGCCCTAGTTGAGGGTCTGAAGGACTATCCGCAGAAGATTGTAAATGTGAAGGTGAAAACGAAGCCGCCGCTCGATTCCCTGCCCCAAGTGGCTCGCGCGCTTGCTGAGGCTGAAGCGGCCCTGGGGAACAATGGCCGGATCGTATTGCGCTATTCCGGGACGGAACCCCTGGCGCGCGTCATGGTGGAAGCCGAACATCACGAGGACGTAAACAAATATTCGGAGTCCATCGCCAACGCCCTGCGCTCTAGCATCGGAGCGTAGCCCGGCAAGGCCCGCCTGCAAGAATTCCAGTCTCGCTCGTTCTAAGGGAGATGCCGTAGGAGGCTATCCCATGAGAAACGCTATCGTGTCGCTCCTTACTAAGTTCCGCGCACTATCCCCCGTTCGACGCGGATTAATCGTGGTCCTGGCGATTTTCGTCGGCCTGTTTATCTTTGCCCGGCTGAGCCCTCAACCCATGCATAAAGCTCCCCGGCACACGGCCGACGTTCCCGAGGCCGAAATTGCCATGCCAGAACTCCAAACGGAAGCTGGCCGCTTGAGAGAAGAAATGAAAGAGACCACCAAGAGTATGGCAGTACCGTTGCCCATGGATTTCGGCGGCATTTCCAACGGCAAGGTGGCGATGGCGACGCCGCCTGGCGAACCTTTGATTGCCCACACGGCGGAACTCGCCGTGGCCACCAAAGAGTTCGCCAAATCTCGCTCCTCAATGGAAGAGATCCTCGACCGTCATCGCGGCTATGTAGCAAAGCTCCGCATGGTAGGCAAGCCGACGGGGAGCACTCTTTCGGCCACGCTGCGCATCCCTTCGTCGGAATACGGCGCGACGCTCGACGAGTTAAAAACACTTGGCCAGGTCGAACGCGAAGAGGAAGCCGCCGATGAAGTCACCCAACAGCGTGCCGATCTGGAAGCCCGCTTGACCAACGCCCAGAGCACGCTCCGCCACCTGCAGGAACTCCTGAAGAAACAGTCCTATCCCGACCGGAACGTCATGGAACTGCAGCGCCAAATGGCCAGCGTGAATGCCGACATCAATCGCCTGGAAGCGGACCGCATCGCGTCGGAGCACCGCGTGGTCTTCGCGAACGTCCTATTTGCCATGCGGGAGGAGATCAGCCCGCCCACTGAGACCCTTTCAGGGCAATTCCACAACGCGGCCATTGCGGGATTCTCCGAGGCGGTAACCAGCATTTCCGCTCTGCTCTTGCTACTCATTAGCCGGGGACCTGCGTTTCTCCTCTGGCTCGTGATCCTGTATCTACCCGCCAGGTTGGCGTGGCGTCGTTTGCGGCCTGCCGAGGCCCGCGTAGATACGCCCGCCGCCAGCATCTGATGGGGAATCCCAGCTGGGAAACCTACCCTATTCCCAAAGACTGTAGGAAAACAGGCGCTAGTCTGTGGGATTTTGTAGATTGATAATTGTGGGAGGCGGGTCTGTCGCGGTGTTCTTGGCGTAAGTACTTTGTTTCTAGTATCTAGGTGCCTTTTCTCAGACTTCCATAGACTTGGCAAAGCGCGTGCATCGTATCAAAACAATTCATGAGATTGGCTTCCCGGGGTGGCCGGTACTCAACCTCGACTGAGTAAACCGGTTATTGGGGGGTCGATTCGATTAAAGAAGGGGGCTTGCACCAGCCCCCTTTATTTTTTGTCCGCACGACTCCATTTCCTGAATATGCGGTTGAATTTCCTACCTTAGCCGAATTGCTGAGAATCTCTACACCAAAAAAAAGTGAGCGGCCGGTGGGGGTGCCGGCCGCTCTGGCGTGGGGGATGGAGGGTAAATGTGCCTGAAGTTCGGTTCGTCTCCTTAGCGCTCCGGAGGGGCTGGCCCTTCCACTGCGCTCGCCAGCAGCAGAACGACGCACAGGATTAAGATCCCTACGATCATTCCACCCGCTCCAGATGCAGAACCTAACTCCCGATCACGTCCGTAAGAATGACGGAGGCAAGGAAATACGTCACTAGTCCCCAGGTTTCATTCACACCAGTACTTCGCCGCGGGACTCCAGGGTCGCCCAGTTAGTACTCTTCTACCAGTGCGTCCGCAGGGCGATCGGCGATGGCATTCTCGGAGATTTCTCATGCTCACCTGACCTCTGCCACACTTCGCGACAGTTCCCCTTGTCGTTGCCCCGCTTTCTCTCGGCTTCGGGCTAGGCTATGCTCATAACACTATGCATGATCTAAGTTACTTCCGGGAACATCTGGACGTCTTCGCTGAGATGGCGAAGCGCCGCAATATCACACTCGACCTCGACGGGTTTAGCGCGCTGGACAAAGAGCGCCGCGAGCTGATTACGGAAAACGAGCAACGCAAAGCGCAGCGCAACAAGGCCAGCGACGAAATCGCGCGCCTGAAAAAGGCCAAGCAGAGCGCGGACACCATCCTTGCGGAGATGAAGCAACTTTCCGAGCGCATCAAGCAGGCCGACGAGCGCGTTGCGGAACTGGACGCCAAACAGCGCAACCTGCTTCTCATCATTCCTAACATTCCACATTCCAGCGTGCCATCCGGCCACGGGGCAGAAGACAACCAGGAAGTCCGCCGCTGGGGTACGCCTCCGCAATTTGATTTTCAGCCGAAGCCGCACTGGGAGGTCGGCGAGCGCGCCGGAATCCTGGATCTGGAAGCGGCTACGCGCATTACCGGAGCGCGTTTTGCGGTGTACAAGAGCTGGGGAGCGCGGCTGGAACGTGCTTTGGCGAATTTCTTTCTGGATGTGCACACGCGCGAGCACGGCTATACGGAAATCCTTCCGCCTTTTCTGGTGAACACAGCTTCGCTGATGGCCGCGGGCCAATTGCCGAAGTTTGCCGCGGACCTTTTCAAATTGCAGGATAGCGATTTCTGGCTGACGCCTACATCCGAAGTGGAGCTGCACAACCTTTATCGCGACACTACGGTCACCGAAGATCAATTGCCCATTCTCGTTACCGCATGGACCTCCTGTTTCCGCTCTGAAGCCGGCGCGGCAGGCAAAGACACGCGGGGCATCCTGCGCCAGCACCAGTTTCAGAAAGTGGAACTCTTCAAATTCACGCATCCCGAAAAAAGCTACGAAGAACACGAAGCACTAACGCGCAACGCGGAAACGATCCTGCAGAAACTTGGCTTGCACTACCGCACCATGCTGCTCTGTTCCGGCGATATGGGTTTTGCTTCCGCGAAGACGTACGATCTGGAAGTCTGGCTGCCAGCGAGCAAGGAATTCCGCGAGATTTCCTCGTGCTCAAATTGCGAAGCGTTCCAGGCACGGCGCGCGGGGATCCGCTTCAAACCAAAGGCGGGTGGAAAGAGCGAGTTTGTGCACACACTGAATGGATCGGGACTCGCTGTGGGCCGCACGTGGATCGCCGTGGTGGAGAATTATCAGCAAGCCGACGGTTCCATCGTGATTCCGGAAGTGCTTCGCCCGTATATGGGCATCGAGCGAATTCCCGCCGGAAAGTAGCTGACAAGGGGCCCTGCCGGGGCCGACCCGTCGAAATGAGTATAACTATATTATTTACAATATGTTACGACGGCACGTGACCGGCGGGAAGGCGCTTCTGCCGCAACCCTTTCGCCGCGCAACCCCTTGAAAGTACAGCTTTTTGTTTGACTCCCCGTGAGGCCCTGCATACACTCGCCTCAACGCCATCCAAGGGATAGAGAGGTTGAGTGAGGCGGCGGTCACACTCATAATCAGAAGAGATGACATTTATTGTCCGCATGTTACGGTTTGTATTCTGGGTGGTCGTACTTTCCTGGAGTGTGGCGCTCCTGCGTCGTCTGGTGCGGCGCATGGGACAAGGCGCGCTACAATCTCAAGCGCCGGTGGACGTTCCCGCGGATACGCAGGCTCGGAAACTGGTTCGAGATCCCGTGTGCGGCATGCACATCGCCGAAGTGCTGGCGTTGCCGATGCGGCAAGATGGCGAACTGGTGCACTTTTGCTCCGCTGCCTGCCGGGAAAAGTACCTGAGCGAAACGCGGAAAATGGCCGCGAACGGCTAACGCCAAAGACTTTGTAGAAACAAAAGTGGTTCGGTGCAGTAGCAAGCCGCTTAAGAAATCCAGCGCAACGGAAAGGACCGAAGCTGATGGCCACGGTCGCAAAACCACAAGTCCCAACCCGACCCACGGGTGTTCCCCCGATGGTGCCGCGGATCGCGCCGCGTGAAGAACTGAATCCCTTCCGCATCGCGCAAATTCAATTCGATATGGCGGCCGAAGTCCTGAAACTTGATCCGGGACTTCGCCAGGTTCTGCGCACGCCGAAACGCATTCTGGAAGTGTCGCTGCCCACGAAAATGGACAACGGACAGGTGAAGGTGCTGACCGGCTTCCGCGTGCAGCACAACATCGCGCGCGGTCCCGGCAAGGGTGGCATCCGTTTCCATCCCAACGTGACGGTGGACGAAGTGAAGGCGCTGGCGGCGTGGATGACGTGGAAGACCGCAGTGGTGAATGTGCCATTCGGCGGCGCGAAGGGCGGCGTCATCTGCGATCCGAAGCGCATGTCCAAGAGCGAACTCGAACGGCTGACGCGACGGTTTGCCAGCGAGATTCTTCCCGTTATCGGTCCGGACAAGGATATTCCAGCTCCTGACGTCTATACCGACGCACAGACCATGGCTTGGATCATGGACACCTATTCCATGATGGTGGGCCACACCGTGCCGGGCGTTGTCACCGGGAAGCCGCTTTCGATTGGCGGCTCAGTAGGACGCGCGGAAGCGACGGCGCAGGGGTTGGTATACGTCGTCGAAGAAGCCTGCAAGATGAAAAAAATCTCTTTGCGCGGCGCGACCGTGGCGATTCAGGGTTTTGGCAATGCCGGAGCCACCGCGGCACGGCTTTTGGCGGACAGAAAAGCGAAAATCATAGCGCTCAGCGATACGCGTGGTGGCGTCACGAATTCCCGCGGCATCGATCCCATCAAGGCCATTCGCTATAAAGAGCGTTCCGGCACAGTGGTTGGCATGCCGGGCGCTTCGCGCATTTCCAATGAAGATCTGCTGACGATGAAGTGCGACATCCTGGTGCCTGCGGCGCTGGAAAACGTGATTACCCTGCAAAACGCGGAAGCGGTGAAAGCGCGCATCGTTGCCGAAGCGGCCAACGGCCCAACCACGCCCCACGCCGACGAGATTCTGGCGCGCCGCGGCATCACCATCTTGCCGGACATCCTGGCAAATGCCGGTGGTGTCACAGTCAGCTACTTCGAGTGGGTGCAGAATCAGGAAGGCCTGTTCTGGGATGTGGACGAAGTGAACCTGCGCCTGCAGAAGGTCATGGTGCGGGCGTTCCACGACATGGTGGACGCCATGCGCAAGCACCATGTCCCGCCGCGCGCGGGCGCCATGGTCCTCGCCGTCGGCCGTGTCGCCGAAGCCACGCTCGTCCGTGGGTTGTTCCCGTAGAATTCGGCTGATCACGCACTGACCTTGAATCTCTCGGCGCACGGACTTTTTTATCTTTCCAACCCCACAAACCGCAGCAACTGGGCCATACAAATTCCTCTGTGAGTGAAAAACTCCTTGCAGTGAGAAATCAGTGCGCGTACATTCGCAAGTGCCGGGCGTTTTCTGGTGCGCGGCCTTGATTCCGCGCTCCAGACACAACGTGTCCGGCTATTTTCTTCACGGAACGCGAGCGCACACAGACAATCATGAGCCATCTTCATGTACAAGCTATCGCCGCCCCGCCCATTCTTTTGACTATCGGGGGATTTGATCCCAGTTGCGCCGGCGGCGTGGTTGCAGACCTCAAGACCTTTGCGGCCTACGGCTGTTACGGTGTAGCCGCTATCACTTCGCTGACAGTTCAGAACACCCAGGGCGTAGAGGGCGTTCACAATACGCCCAGCGCGGAATTGCGCGAGCAACTGGAAGTCCTGACGAAAGATTGCAGCATCGCCGCCGTGAAAATCGGCATGTTGGGAAACCGCGGGAATGCCGCGGTGGTGGCGGAATTTCTCGACGCGAATAAGTTTGCCCACGTGGTGCTCGATCCGGTGATGCGTTCCTCCAGCGATTCCGAGCTGCTGGATGCGGTGGGCATCAAGTATCTGGCCACGGAACTCCTGAAGCGCTCCAGCGTGATTACGCCGAACATTCAGGAAGCGGAAATCTTAACCGGCTTGACAATCAAAGACGTGGGAGACATGGAAGCGGCGGCGCGCAAACTGGTGGAGATGGGTGCGCACGCCGTCATCGTAAAGGGCGGCCACCTGGAGAAGGCCGTGGACCTCGTATTTGATGGAAACGAACCCCACTTGCTGAGTGGCGAAAGGGTGAAGCTGGAGCACACGCACGGAACGGGCTGCACCTTTGCTTCCGCCATTGCCGCACAATTGGCCGCGGGAAGGTCGCTGCTGGAGGCCACCACGCTGGCCAAAGCCTACGTCATGAAGGCCATCGAACGAGCTTATCCGGTAGGAAAGGGGCGGTTACCACTCGACCACTTTTACCGCATGAAGATTGAACCGCTCACGCGGGGAACGCACGAGGTGCCGCAGCACGGGTTACACCCTGCGGCTGAACCTGCGGCGCACTGACGAAGAGTTTCGGAGCTCAGGCTCCTCCGAGTTTGATTAGGAGGGCATGTGCAGAAAATCTTCCGATGCGACAAGTGCCAACGTGGAATGCGTGTGGTGGGGTCTACGGGTCTGGGGAAGGAGGTCGAACGCGTGGTC
>Ga0209517_10004594_pt1 | contig 18067 bp, 29 predicted proteins | sample PeaSoiMetSII2010_FD_187695 | JGI IMG/M metagenome (GOLD analysis project Ga0209517, IMG submission 187695) | Peat soil microbial communities from Weissenstadt, Germany - SII-2010 (SPAdes) (version 2) | ecosystem: Environmental > Terrestrial > Soil > Wetlands > Peat | place: Germany...
TTCGGCCACTGGATCGTCATATAGCGAGAATCGCTAACAGCGGGTACAGCAGGAAAGTACAGCAACCAGTGCGGACGACACCGGACTGCCTGACACAGCGAAGGACGGTGACCTGCGCGGACGCACGGCTGGCGGAACGCGCAAAACGATTCTTTGCGCGTTATCGCCCGACCGATTGCCGGGATCGCCAGCGCATATTGACCAGTTATGTACTGACCGAAAGGCGGGCAGGCGGGCCTGCTTTCCGACCGGGGTCGGCGGTGAGACGTGCGTCATGGTTTCGGCCGGTGGCGACGCCGGGTGGGGTGCCGGGTTCCTGGCTGCCCGGATGAGCTGGCAGCGGGTGTCTGGATCGCCCCGTCCCGATGACGGCGGCGTCGTTGCCCGTGAGGCTGAGTGGTCAGCAGGATGGGGTCATGTCTGCTCAGGAAATCGATAAGTACCTCGAGGGTCTGGAGGAGCCGAAGCGCACGACGCTGGCCCGGCTGCGCCAGGTGATCCTCGATGTCCTGCCCGAAGCCGAGCAGGGGATCTGCTATGGCGTCCCGGCCTTCAAGGTCGGGGGGAAGACCATCGCCGGGTTCGCGGCGTTTACGAGCCACCTCAGCTACCTGCCTCACAGCGGCTCGGTCTTTCCCCAGCTCAGCGATGAGCTTCAGGGGTACTCGACCTCGTCGGGAGCGTTGCGTTTCGGTGTTGACGAGTCCCTTCCGGTGCCGCTGGTGAGGAAGCTGATCGCAGTGCGGCTCCGGCAGGCATTTCCTGCTGAGGGCCCGCACCCCGCGGGATAGCGGCGCCCGATCTGCCAGTTGGAGTCGCCGGTCAGCTTCCGTAGGTGCGGATCACGCCACGAAGACTGATGCCGATGGTGCCTTTGTTCGGCTCGGTCTCACCGGCTCCGACCGCCCGCGGCACGCCGGGGACAGCGGCCACGGCGGTCGCAGTTCCTGCGCTCCCAGGCCGAGGCGATCCTAGCGTGCGACTTCTTCACGGCCGACTTGCTCGACGGCACCCAGGCCTATGTGCTTGCCGTGACCGAGCAAGCGACGCGGCGGGTCCGCATCCTCGGCGTCACACTCCATCCCACCGGGGACCGCTCAGCAGGCCCGCAACTGATGATGGATCTCGGCGACCAGACAGACCGAGTCAGGTTCATGATCCGCGATCGCGACAGCAAATTCACGTGTGCGTTCGACGCGGTGCTCGCCGACGCCGGGATCCAGACCGCGCTCTGCAACATCCAGAAGCCGCGCATTGAACGCGATCGCCGAACGGTGGATCGGCGGATGCCGCCGCGAGCTCCTGGACCGCACCCTCGTATGGAACACAGCCCATCTGCGGCGGATCCTGCGCCATTACGAAACTCACCACAATCACCACCGGCCGCACTGCTCCCTGCACGGCGCCGCGCCACTAACAGCGCTGACGGAGCGGACGCGGATGGGTAACGGGAGGTTCACGGGCCACCTGGCAGCTTGATTGCGATGATGGTTGAGCTGCCGAGAAGCGGATCGTCGGCGTAGGGGCGCTCGAAGAGCCACGCTGTCGTGCACAAAGCCGGTGTGAGCGGCGGGAGGTCACCGAACGGCAGTCCCGGGCTTTCGCCGGGGCGGCTCAACGGAGCCTGCGCGCAAAGGTGCTCCTGAACCGCGACGGTAGGGATTGCTACAGAGTTTGAAAGGCCTGGGTTTACGGCGGCTCGGGTTCGAGGGCGAATCCGGCCCGGGCAGGTGCGCTCCGATTCTGAGTACCCATTGGGCCATTTACACATGGTCTATCCGTCGTTACTGTGAGCGGTGGAAGTGGATGGCTGGGGGACAGTCCAGCCACCGGGACGAAGGGCCGAGAGGTCATGCGCGTGCCCGAGGGCAGTCACCGCGCTGCCGGCGGTCGAGGGGCCTTAGCCCGCGGGCGGCGGGCCGCCGTGGCGGCGGTGCTGGCGATGATGCCGCCGGCGGCCGCCGGGATCGCCGCAGTGCCCGCCTCGGCGGCACCCGGCTGCAGCGGCTACAAGGTGACCAGCATTACCGTCGGCGGCAGCCCGGCCGGGGTGGCGGTCGATCCCGCGGCCCGCACCCTCTACGTAGCCAACTCCGGCGATGGCCCCCAGGGCACCGTGTCGGTGATCAGCGAGGCCACCAGCAAGGTGACCCGTACCATCCCCGTGGGCACCATCCCCGTGGGCGTGGCCGTGGACCACGCGACCCGCACCGTCTACGTGACCAACAACGACAGCAGCACGGTGTCGGTGATCAAGGAGGCCACGAACAAGGTCACTGCCACGATCACCGTCGGGCCCAGGTACACCTTGCCGTCCGGGGTGGCGGTGGATCCCGCGGCCCGCACCGTCTACGTGGCCAATGCCGGCAATGGCACGGTGTCGGTGATCAGCGCGGCCACCAATAAGGTGACCGGCACCATCCCCGTGGGCAGCGGCCCCCTTGGAGTGGCCGTGGACCACGCGGCCCGCACCGTCTACGTGACCAATTCCAACAGCAACACGGTGTCGGTGATCAGCGAGACCACCAGTAAGGTGACCCGCACCATCCCCGTGGGCAGCGGCCCCCAGGGAGTGGCCGTGGACCACGCGGCCCGCACCGTCTACGTGACCAATGCAAATGACGGCACCGTGTCAGTGATCAGCGAGGCCACCAGCAAGGTGACCCGCACCATCAGCCTGCACAGCTCCACCGCCGGGGTGGCGGTGGACCCCCGCACCCGCACCGTCTACGTAACCGACGGAACGGAAGGCAGGACCTGGGTGATCAGCGAGGCCACCAGCAAAGTGACCGCCGCGGTCACGGTCGGGGTCGGGGCCGAGTACACGGACGGGGTGGCAGCCGATCCCCGCACCGGCACCGTCTACGCCGCCACCGGCTACTACCCCGCCGCGAGCGGCTACGACCAGCCTGGCGTGCTGTCGGTCATCAGGCGGTGCTGCCGGTAACCAGCAAGTGCAGCTGATCGGCTGCACGGTCCCTGCGGGGACGCCCTGGCCACGGTCGACGAAGACGTCACCATCCGCCGCGACCTGGCCCGCGCCCTGCCCCGCCGTTTACATGGCCACGCTCAAATCGTCCTTGACGCTTCTGGCAGAAGCTCTCGCCGCCATGGGCAGGAAGTCCGAGGCTGACGCCGCGAGGGCCGAACCTGCCCGGCTCAAGTGATACGGCCATCCTCTCGGCTGGCGAGTGACAGGCAGCCAGCCTGTCCGGTACGCCGAGGAAACGCACCGGCCATGGGCGGACCGGCGGCCAGCCATCCCGCGCACATTCCACCGCCAGCGGCAAGAGACCCCGACCCGCTGCAGTCAGCTGCTGCGACCGAAGCAGGCAAAGGACCCGGCGCACTTCCTGAGCTGGGATGTCTCCTGGTGGCAGGTGCTGGGTCGAACCAGCGCAGGCTGGGCCGACGGCTTTCAAGAACGCTCACCGGAGCCGTCTGACCAGCGGGACGCCACGGCCGTAGTGCACTCTCGGCACAGACTTGGCACGGTCGAGTTCCAATGGGCGCTGTGACGGAGTCATCGCGATCCAGTATCCCGTCCACTGCTGACGTGCAGATCGATTCGGCGCGCTACCGGCCGTGGCGCGGAACTATAGCTGTTCCGCTCATATTGACCAGCTCGGTGCTCATGGTGGTCCCGAGCGGTCGCCACTGAAGCTGGCGAAGGTGCCTCCTGGCGACAGGTCGGACTGGATTTAGTCGCTGGTGTCAATAGGATCAATGGAGGCGGCCTGAGGTGCATGAAGATTCGCAATGCGTCTGCGTCGCCTTCAGGTCAGGTCTGGGACTTACGACTGTGACGCTTATATTTGCTTTGAAGCGGTAACCAGGTCTTCGTGGTCAGCCAGGTCCACGGCACCTGGGGCCGCGCCATCGAGGTTCCCGGCACGGCCAAGCTCAATATTGGCTTCGGCGCTGAAGTCAGCTCGATCTCCTGCCCGTCGGCCGGCAACTGCGGCGCCGCGGGGATCTACGCCGACACTGGGCTTTCCGGCACGTTCAGCAACGGCCAGCCGTTCGTGGTCAGCGAGGTCAACGGGACCTGGTATAAAGCGATGCCAGTGCCGGGCGTGCCGCGGCTCAACAAGGGCGACGACGCCTGGGTCGAGTCGATCTCATGTGCGACGGCGGGCAACTGCGGTGCGGGCGGGTACTACACAACGCCGGCGCTAACGACGGGCTGCGCTACGACAACGAGGCCTTCGTGGTCAGCGAAGTGCACGGGGTCTGGGGGAGAGCGCTGGAAGTGCCCGGTACCGGCGCTCAGAACACCGGGAAGCTAGCCAGCGTCACCGCCGTCTCCCGCGCCGCGCCGGGCAAGTGCAGCGCCGGCGGGTGGTTTCTCAACACGAAGACCGGTTACGAGACGTTCGTCGTGAGCAAGTCTTAGTTAGTGTGACCGAGCGTGTTTACGCGGATCGGCGGCATGAATCGTCGCGACTTAGCCGATCCAGGTGATGTCGAAGATACGCAGAGTCTCTGACCGGTCGTCTGCGTGGAAGCTGAGCAGGCCGTTCCCTGAGCCGAAGATGGTCATGCGGAAGGCGGGGTCGTTGCCGGGCGGGATGACGGCAGCGTCCCAGGGCTGATCGACTAACTCGACGACGCGCTGCACGAGCGCGTCGAACGTATCCGACGGCAATCCGTTGAGCTGGATGAGCGCCGCGCCTCGAAGCGGACACTGTAGCTCACCTTGGCCGAGGCCAGCCGGGTACGGCGTCCTGAATCGGGACAGAGCCGTCCAGGCTGCCGGTCCGCACCGCCTCCTGGACGGCTCTGAGGCGGTCGGCGTATCCGGGGTCGGACTGAGCGGCGGCGGTAAGCCGCCACAGCCGCAGCGTCTCGCGGAGCTGCCGGTAGCCGCCGACTTGCCGTGCTGCCGCAGCGGCAGCGCCGAAATACTCGCGCAGGAACTGCTCATGCAGCCGGGCGGGGAGGTCACGCAGGATCTGCACCGGGTCATCGGGGTCCAGCTCATGTACAGGCAGCGCACTCATATCATCGCAGGCTAGCAGCGAGGGGCGACAGTAGCGTCGGGCTGGCACTGGTACTCGGCAGGGTCGATACGATGACGACGGTGTCCATGAAGTCGCCGAGGGCCTTCCTGGCGTCCTCGTCTAGTCCGGCGCACTCGCAGTCTGCGGGTTCGTCCAGTTCCCACCGGAACACGGGGTCAGACGCCGTACCGTTCGCGGATCTGCGCACGGCTGACCCGCTGCCCCTGGGGTGGCGGTCCGTCGGCGAGGTAGTGGTCGACGCCGGCCAGGTACTCGCCGTGCGCGGCGGGGTCGCGCCAGGTGTCCGCCTCGTACCACCAGCGGCGGACAGTCTCAAGAGGGTCGGGTCGCCGCCGCGGCGGGCCTGCTCGAACGCGGCATCCAGGTCGGCGTCGTAGCGGCGGACCGTGTCGGCGTCGGAGTGGGCGGCCAGCACTGCCCGGATCGCGGCGGGGGTGCATGCGGGGCGTGGCAGTGCGGGCGGCTCGCCTGGGTGTGCCGCGGTCATCGTCACCTCCCGGCAGGTCCAGATAGGCTCACTCTAGCCGTGGCGGCGGACAGCCAACGGGACACGAAACTCCGGCGGTCGGGCCTGACAGCTTGCACGAAGTACAGCACGGAAGTACCGCAACCGGCGCGCACGGGAGCGGACTGCGGTATACGCACCAGGACGGTGACCTGCGCGGATGCACTTCCGTGGACGGGCTGCCTGCTGATGGCATGCAAGAGGTCCGGAGTTCGAATCTCCGTAGCTCCACAGGTCAGACAATTAATTCGAAAACCTGAACTTCGGGTACAGCGGGAAAGTACAGCAGCAGTGGCTGCGCGGAAGCGGCTTTCCGGCGCTAACTGGTCTTGATATCAGGTGGCGGCTGCTGGCAGGAGCGTCGGCTTTGAGGGCGGCACAGTCGGCTTGCGGCTCGCTGACCAGGCACGATCCCTCGTTCCTGGCTCACGTGACCACTTGGCGCTGACGTGCCCGCTGGGGTCACTGAGAGGCTGACTCTTGCCGCCCGGGCAAGACGTCAAGGGCAGTCCGCCCGATAGGGCGTGCGCGCCAGCATGTCAGCCACGAGCGCAGCTCGGCGCGCCTGGCCTGCGCTGAGTCGGCCGGGAGTGGTGCCTGTCAGCGCTGAAGTGGTGTGCCTCGGCGCTGTGCGCCACCTGGCGCGAGTTGCCGGCGCACAGAGGCGTGCGGCAGCGTGGGCCAGGCACGGCCCGCATACGCATCAATCGCCGGACGGGGCCGCTGCGGATACGGACTGCGCGCGGTGGCGGCAGACCGCCGAATCCAGCGCCTGCCGCACCGTCCGCCAGCGCACCTGATGCCTATCGGCAAGCGCCCGGGTCGACGACCCCGCGGCCCGGCGGTCTTTCCTGATCTGCTCGAACAGCTCCACTCGTGACCGCGCCACTCCCGGACCTCCGCACCGGCAACACCAACGCCAAGATCCCAGCCCTGGGTGAGGCCAGATTTGGTGACTACGTCGCCCACCCACCCAGCGCGATCAGACCCGGGCGGGGCCGCAATTCGTAAAGAAAGATGTCCCAGCCGGGGCCAGTGCGGGTGACCACGCTCACGCGTCAGACGGTGTAGCCCTTCGGGATGATGAACTTGATCTTGCAGTCGTCCGCGAGGCTCTTGATGTCCTGCTCGATGGCCCCGGCCTCGGTCGGCCAGCCGGGCTGCAGGCCGCCGGACTGGTCGTTCAGGAACGCCCCGGCATCGGTGTCGAAGGTGCCCATGTCTGCGGGCAGAGAGCTAGGCCGGGCGGGGCTAGCGACGGATGCGTCGGGAGTGAAGCCGCTGATGGCCGACTGCAAGTCCTGGCCCTGGCTGGTTGGAGCACCGCTGAGTACGCCCACCCAGTTCTCTTCCAGGTTCTTGTTCTGCGAGTTCTGGTCAGCCACAAGCGTGGATATCGTCTGCATGACTGTCTCGCCATTGCTCAGCACCGTGCTGCACTTCAGCGCGACAGGGGACGCTGTCGTGGTCTGAGCCGCAGAGCTGGCGGAGGGATGGGACGCTGGCGCAGTACCCGAACTGCATGCGGCACCGCGAGGGCAGCGGACGCTGCCATGAGGATGACGCCGACCTGCACAGTGCTATGAGGCCCGGCTTGTTCGCCCGGTTGTCTGTGAAATCGCCTTTAACCTCAAGCGCGCAACCATGACCGTGCGATCTACTCGTGGTGCGACCATTTTGCCTTCTGCACAATGCACCGCTTTTTCGTCGTCGTAGTCGAGGAGAAGACCGCGGCGGGCATGCCTGTTTTCCGGAGCTGCTGGCGTCGCGTCTTTGAGCCACACCAAGGCGAGACCCGACAGGCTGGCACGTCGTTATAAAGCCAGACCCGCGAGCGGCTGGCAGGCGGTTCGGGAGCCAGCCCATCGGACCCCTGAACGCGACGACCAAAGCCGCAACGCCTGCATCGATTCTTCCAGCAGGCGGTTCTTGACAGACTGCGGCGCTGCTGGTGGGTCGGGCGTCCCCAGCGAGTCGCTGATCGTAAGGCTCGGCTGTGCGGTCGGCGGCAATGCCGAGCGCGACGATACCCGGAGCGCTGACTGCAGTATCGGGCTGCGGGCTGGCTCAGCTGCTCATGTCGCGCAGGTGCTGGGCCACCCTGGCACACGCGGTCTTGGCGATGACGCTCCAGCCGATGACGGCTAGCAGCTGCTCGTCGGTGAGGCTGCTCGCGGCGATCCACGGCGAACCCTCGGTCTCGGCCACGCTCTTGGCAGCGTGATCCCTGATCGCCTTGATGATCGCCTCGTCCGAGGTTCCGTACTTGATCCGGTAGCCAGAGCAGCCCATCTTGGCGGGCCTCGCCGCCGGCGCAGGCGTGGGACTGACTGCCGGAGCTGCAGGCTTGACGGCTGGCCGACGATCGCCGACTGCAGTCCGACCGCCACCGCTGACCTCGATCACGTTGGGCTCGACTACAGCATCGCCGCGCGCTGGGCGCGACTGAAGGGCTGGCTTGGTCGGGGTCGGTGTCAGAATCTGGTTCCTCCCTGGGTGGTGTGACCCTCGACAAGGGCCTCAAGATTGATTATAGTCGGCGGGCTTCTCTGAAGCTACCCAAATCGGACATACAGTGCACCTTTTCTGTTCTGATTCTGCGCGATCGTCCGTAACTCCTAGAGCAGGTCGCTCAGGCGCGCATGTTCACCCGGTCAGTCCTGCTGGGCCGGGACGAGGCAGAGGCGGCCTTAGTGGTGTCGGAGTTGGCGACCAACGCGATCCGGCACACGGCGAGCGGGGAGCCGGGCGGGGTGTTCATCGTGTCGGTGACGGTGCGGGCCGACGGCGTGATGATCGCCGTCGATGATCTCGGGTCCGCGACCGAGCCGGCGATCAGAGATCCTGTGGAGGAGCTGGCGGCATCGGGGCGAGGCCTGATGCTCGTGGCGACCGTCGCCAAGGAGTGGGGGATCAGCCGCACGGCCACCGGCCGACGGGTCTGGGCCGAGCTGTCAGGGCATGACGCGGCGGGCGGCGCGTAGTGTCCGGCCCGCCCATCCCCCGACGGCGCAGGCGGATCACAGCGGTTAGCCCCCTAACCGGGGCTCCCCTTCCACCAGCATTGTCTAGGGTCCTAGACTCTGGGCAGGAGCGGGAGGAAACTGGCTTGGTGAGCGACTATGAGCGGATCGCACGGATCACCGATCCGTACGAGCTGCTGCGCGCCGCCACGAGCAGGCTAGGGGAGGCGCAGCAAGAGGTGACCGAGCTTGCGCGGCTGCGCCGCAAAGTCATTCAGGACCTGCACGCGCAGGGCCTCTCCTACGCGCAGATCGGCGAGGCCGCCGGGCTGAGCCGAGGCCGGATCCACCAGATCCGGCACACCGGCCCCGCGCCGGAGGGCGCTTTCCTGGGCACCGGCGCGGTGACGGTCGTGACGCCGCTGCGCCGCGACACCGCGAGCAGCCGCCAGCTCGTGGCCCTCGACGACCTCACAGCGGGCCAGCGGGTGGCGGACCTGGCCCGTACCTTCGGCCTGGCGGTGACGACCGAGCACGTGACCGCTGAGGGTGACATCGACCTGAACCGGCCTGGCCTGATCGTGATCTGCGGTCCCCGAATGTCGGCCGCGATGGCGAAGGCGTACGACACCGACCCGGTGATCCGCTGGGAACGCGACGGCACCTGGTGGGTCCTGCACGACACCGGGACTAGCACGGCGTACCGGTCCGGAGCCGATGGCGACCCGGCCCGCCCGCACGACGTGGCCTACCTGGGGCGGCTCGCCCGGCCGGACGGCAAGGGTTCGTTCCTGGCGATCGCCGGCATCCACCCGCAGGGGTCGCTCGGCGTGGCGCAGCTGCTGGTCACCGACATCAGCGCGCTGTGGGGGCAGGCTGCGGACGGCCGGTTCTCGGTGATCGTCCGCACCAGCTATGACCCTGAGACCCATGAGCCGGTCCGGACCGAGCTGGCCAGCCCGCTATACCGGCACGATCAGGGCTGAGCGCGGGAGCGGCCGGTGCGGGTAGTCCTGGCGACCGACCCTGCCACGCTGCGCTGGCCGAACGAGGACTTCGCCGCGGTCGCGCCCGGCGCGGCCGTGCTCCTGGACGGCGCGACCACGTTCCCGCGCGGCGCGGACACCGGCTGCGTGCACGGCGTCGCCTGGTACGCCGGCACCCTCGGTGCCACCCTCCTCGCCGCAATCACCGCCGAGCCGCGCGTCTCGCTCCGCGACGCCCTGGCCGGCGCGATCGGCGACGTGCGCGCCCGGCATGAGTGCAGCTGCGACCTGACCAGCCCGCTCACCCCCGCGGCCACGGTCTGCGCCATCCGCGCCAGCGGCTCGGGCATTGACTACCTCGCGCTGTCCGACTCTGCCATCGCTGCCGATCGCCGGGAGGGCGACCCGGTCATCGTGACAGCCGGCACCCGCCCGGCCGCGAGCGCCGAGCCGGATGCGGTCACAGCGGCCCGGACCGGAACGTGGCCCCGCGCTGGGCTGCGCGGCATCGCGCTGCTTAGTGACGGTGCCTTCCGCATCACCGACAGGTACGGTCTGCTTACCTGGCCCGCCGCTCTCGGCGTCATCCGCGATGACGGTCCGGCCGAGCTCATCCGCCAGGTCCGGGCCGCCGAGAACGCCGATCCGGACTGTGCGCGCTGGCCCCGCGCGAAGGCCCATGACGACGCCACGATCGTCTACTGGCAGCTCTCTGATTAGACCCCTAGACACACATCGGTCCAGACGTGCTACAGTCCTCCGCATAGTCCCCTAGACACCAGAACGGACTGACTCGTCGGACGGCGTGTCTAAGGGGATGGACAAGCTGGAGGATCGCATGGCACTAGGTGCTCATCGCATGCAGGGCAAGAATCCCGCGAGGCAGGACTCAACGTTAGGCAGCCCCGTGATGCTCGCTGCCTACCAGCGGGGGAGCGGCCCCGGCGACGATCACCTCTTGCCTACTGGCGGCCAGACGTTCTAGCGACATCCGCATAGCCATATGTTGGCAGCATGCGCCGGATGAAATGATCGGAATCACTAAATCCCGCCAGCTAGCTATCCTTGACATCGACGCTCGCGACAGCCTAGGTGCTTGCTGGGCAAGGGCAGAGCTAATGAAGCTGTAGGACGGCGAGGATTACTTCCTGCAAATCGACAGTCATCATCGGTTTGCGCATGACTGGGATATGAAGCTTGTCGAACAGTTTCGGCGATCGGAGAGCGCGCTACCTATAGTAACTACATATTGTCCGAACTATAATCCGAAAGAGCCAGGCGAACTTCTAGGTTCTCCGACCAAGATGATGTTGGACTCATTCGCTCCAGACGGCATACCACTCTTCCGCGCGGCATCGGTCGATGAAGAATGTCAGAAAGCTCGACGCCCCCAGCGAGCCAGGTTTATCTCCGCCCATTTTCTCATTACAGTCGGCCGTTTTGTCGAAGACGTTCCGTACGATCCAAGGCTGTACTGCCATGGCGAAGAGATCACGCTCGCTGTTCGCGCCTACACGCGGGGGTACGAGTTCTTTCACCCATCTGAAGTAATAATGTGGCATCAATACTCGCGACACGGCCGGCCAAGACATTGGGATGATCACTCAGATGAGTCCGGCATCGACATCCCGTGGTGGCAACAACGCGATGCAGCTAGCCGTGCACTAGTCACCGGCTTCCTTCGCAACCCGACTATAGGGCCGCTACGCGTGCGGACCAAACCGCACCTTTGCGGAATATGAGACTTTTAGCGGAATCGACTTTCGGCATGCGATGGTGCAGGAATACACGCTCGCAGGAGGAGAGCCGCCCAACCCTGGAGATTCGCCCTGGCGCCAAAGTGCCAATAGCTGGATAGTCGAACTGTCCATTGACCGAGAATGCCTGCATCGCAGTATCCTTGTCTCGGCCGAAACCTGGGAGATCATCGTCGAAGACAGAATCCCATTTGCCTCGGGAAGTAATCGAAGCAATTCTATCGGATGACAGCCCTATTGTTGCGTTCCAGATAACGATAGATTCGAGCCGACGTCCCCGGAAGTGGTCGCTTCGCGTGCCTAACGCCCGGCGACTTCATCGGCGATTACTGATTTCGGGTGGTCCCCTTTTGCGCGGCTGCTCGCGCGGCGCGGATGCGGCCGCTGGGAAGTGATCATGCCGCTAGGCTGGCGATATCATCTTCTAGTTAGACTTCTATTACTAATAGTTACTACAACTGCCTATCGACAGGCCGTTCGGCGTGACTGGACGCTGTCGCTGTCGTTCCTGCTGGCCCGTTCGCGGCGGCTTGGGAACCAGCCGGCTCCCTTGCGCGCGTTGGCTGGTGGTGGTGGGTCACGTCTCGCCGAGTGGTGTAACTCCGGCGTTCCCCAGCTAACCGGGGTGGGCCTCCACCCGGACCCGGCCGGTATTACCTCGGCCGCGTGAAGATCGACTACACCGCGAACCGGCAGCAGGGCTGGCGGTATCAAAAAATTCCTTCGATGAGACGCACGGCTCGGGTCACCCCTTCCTCTGCTCCGACCTTTTGGGCCATGACCCTCGCTCGCTCGTGCATCCGGTAATCGTTTGTCGCAAGACGAATCGCAGTTGCAAGCCGATCCGCAGTCAGATGCTTCCGGGGGATAGGAGGTGGGCCGGCACCGAGCTCGGTAATGCGTTGGCCCCAGAAGAATTGGTCGCCGTAGATTGGCGTAGTGATCGTCGGCACACCTGCCCGCAGCCCGGCGGCTGTCGTTCCAGCTCCCCCATGATGGACGACCGCGGCCATCTGCGGAAACAGCCAGTCGTGAGGAGTGCTATTCAGCAGCAAGACCTCGTCGGATGCGTCCACCTGGCTAATGCCCAAAGAATCGTTCTGTACGACCCCGCGCTGCCCGCATTGTTCCAGTGCCTCAACGATCAGCCTGGCCACTCCAACAGGATCGGCGGACGTCATGCTGCCGAAGCCGATATACACCGGAGGTGGTCCGGTATCCAAAAAAGCCTCGAGCGCCGCGGGTGGTTCCCAATGGGTTGGGGCATCCAGAAACCAGTAACCGGTCACGTGAATGTCGTCGCTCCAATCTGTAGGTCTCGGCACGATCGACGGGCTGTAGGCGCAGAGAAAGGGATAGTGATCGCGCAGTATCTGACGGGCCATGCCCCATCTGGGCAACGGGCGAAAGTCGAATCGGCGCTGGTGTCGATTCATGCTGCCGCGGTAGAGCTGCCACACAGCCTCATTGAAAATGTCGTATGTCAGCAGATTGCCGGGCCCAGTCAGAGAGTGCCGTCCCGAACAGAAGGCGGGGTTGGGGAAGACTCTCGTGCGCAGATAGGGGACGAGGAGGGTTCCGATTGAAGGGACACTCAGTAGCTTCGAGAGCTGATAGCCAGGGTAGATCAGCAGATTCGACGTGATGATGAGGTCGGCCTCTTGTGCGAAACGCAGAGCATCAGCCAAGAGGCGTTCCATCATGCTGTTGAGAATGCCTTTGGTCTCGTAGGCGCGCCGAAGAAAGCTTCCGCCAGAAGCGATCACTCGCTCAAGAAATGAGAGGGGACTCTCCTCGAACAAGGCGAACTCAAGTCCGTACGCTCTAACCAGCGCTTCAAAGCGGCCATGCGTGGCCAACTTGACCTCATGCCCCGCTGCCCGCAGGGCCGTGCCCAGAGCGACATAGGGCTGAACATCGCCACGGGTGCCAGCAGTCAAGATGCAGATGCGCATTGGGACGTGAACTCTTTTCTTGGATCAGCGAGACTCAAGGGACGACGCAATATTAGGTGCCGTCTTCCTCGAGGCGAGGGCCGCCATTGTGTATGCCCACTCTCGGATCGCGTTCCAGTCCCGCAGGTCGCGCCTGTTGGTCACGTGGCGCTTCGGCGGATCGACCCCGCCGAACACGGCGATCGCGGCGGCTGTGAGCCAGCCATGCTTGGCCAGGGCGCGGTTCATCTGGTCGCGTGAACGTTGCCAACCTCCTTCGTCTCCGGACCGTGGCCCCATGCCGAAAACAGCGACCGGAACTCGTCCGAACTCGTTGCGGTGCCGCTTCAGGAACCGATGTGCATCGCGATGCCACCGCCCCGAGTAGATCGGCGCACCGAGCACCACGAGATCCCACCCAGCGACGGACTTCGTTACATCTCGGGCGCGGCGAAGGTCGACGTCGCAGCCGGAGTCACGCAAGCTCCCCGCAATGGCGGCTGCCACCTCCTCGGTCGAGCCGTTCTTGGTGGCGAACGCGACAAGAATCTGGCTCAAGGCATACACCTCCTGTCACAAGATGATGTGGTTAACCAGCCAACCGCGGCGTAGGGCCAAACGTCACAAGCGTGGTCATGACTCTCGTTTCCGCCATCTCCATGACAGGTGACAGCGAGCGCATCGGAAGAGGCGCTGCGCGCACGCGAGGAGACTGGGCGGCTCGACCTCGCGCACGTCGGAGTGGCAGCGCGGGAACTCGGCCACATCCGGGTGCGGGCTCGGCGACACGGAAGGCGCCGAACAGGCCTTTAGGCGCGCGCACGAGTACGGCATCTCTCCCGAGCCCGGCATGTCGCTCGTTCGGCTCGTGCGCGGAGACCCAGTCGGCGCCACACAGGGACTCCAGACCGCGCTGGACGCGCTCGGAGATAGCCGGCTAGTGCACCGTATTCTTGAAAGGACGGTGCATGGTGGCCAGGATCTGCTCGGCTGATTTGACCCAGACGAACGGCCGGCTGCTCTCGTTCCAGGCATCGAGGAAGCGCTGGATGGCGTCGATCAGCGCCTGGAGGCTGGTGAAGGCACCGCGTCGGATCGCCCCCGTCGGCTGAGGATCGAGAACCAGGTCCCTGTTAACCGGCCCTCGGCTAGGGGACACGCCCGGACTGCCTGAGGTCCCGCGCCTTCGGGCTGGCCGGGAGCAGACTCGCGGCAGCTATCCGGGGGGATGGGTGCCATGCGTGTTGTCCTGGCCAGCCACGGTTACCGGGTCGAGGGGTGCGGCCAGGACGGTGAGCTAGTCAATCTGTTCCTGGCGCATCTGGGGTCGCGGGCGTTCTCGCCTGCCACGGTCCGGGCTTACGCCTTTGACCTGCTGAGCTTCCTGCGGTTCCTGGCCGGGCGGAATGCGCGGCTGGCTGATGCCGTAGCGACCGACTTATTCGACTACCTGGACTGGCAGCAGCATCCGCCGGGCACGGTCGGCCAGATGGTGGTCAGGCTTTGTGCCGCCCACGGCGCGATGCGCGCCACGATGAACCGGCGGATCGCGGCCCTCCGCGGCCTGTTCGAGTTCGCGGTGATGCCTGCGCGCATGCGGACAACCCGATGCCGGCGGCGCGGCGGTCCAGCGGGCTGTGGGCCGCCCGCCGTGGCCCGCTCGGGCATATCGGCCAAGGCCGCCCCCGCGTCGGCGGCCGGCTGGTGGGCCAGCCCCGGCGGCTCCCCGAGTCGCTGGAGCCTGACGACGTCACGGCGTTCCTGGCGAACCTGCGGGCGTTCCGGGACCTGGCGATCACGCTGGCGATGCTGCTGGGCGGGCTCCGCGCGGCTGAAGTCAGGTCGCTGCGGCTGGCCGACCTGGACATGGGCATGCGCCGCCTGCGGGTGACCGGCAAGGGCGGCAAGGAACGCGTCGTCCCGGTGGACCGGGCGTTCTTCGCCGACCTGGCCGCCTACCTGCGCAACGAACGCCCGGCAGGGTGCCGGACGCCGGAGTGCTTCGTGGTGCTCCGCGGCCCGACTGCCGGGCAGCCACTCACTGAGGCGGGCCTGCGGCGGATCTTCCGCACCCACCGGCTTGCCTCGGGAGCGCTGCGGGTGCGGCCGCACCGGCTGCGCCATACCACAGTACCGAACTCGCATGCGCCGGACCGCTGCCACGCTCATCAAGGGCCGCGTCCACAACGCGCTCGAAAGCCAAGCCGTGCCGGGTAAGGCTGCCAACTCCCAAGCGAGCGGCGACCTCAGCCATAGGTCGCTCCCAGAAGCGGCAGCAAGGAAACTGAGTCAGATGAGTGCGTCCGCGTGGCGAGGGGCCGTTCGCGGGGGTGTTGCCGGGTGACTGCGGTACCCGGTGCTCGGCGGCCGACAGTGCGGCCGTCTGTGCATCGTGATCTTGTCGGCCATCGAGCCGGACATCCTTTAGGATATCCTTAACATGCGCGTCCGGGCGGATGGGAGGAACGCGTGGAGTGGGAGATCTTGATGACCACCCAGGTGGAGGCTTTCCTCGACGATCTGTATGACTCCGACCCGGTGAACCACCAGCTGGTGAATCAGGCCATCCTGGTCCTGGAGGGCAGCGGCCCGGCGGAGGGCCGGCCGCTGGTGGACACGGTGACGGCGTCGCGGATAGCCAACATGAAGGAGCTGCGGCCGCCGTCGGGCGGCCGCAGTGAGGTGCGTATCTTGTTCGTCTTTGATCCGTGGCGGTCGGCTGTCTTGTTGGTGGCGGGCGATAAGTCGGGGCAGTGGGCACAGTGGTACCGGTCAGCTATCCCGCAAGCTGAGCAGCTGTATGAGGATTACCTGGCTGAGCGGAAGAAGGAGATGGGGTTATGAGCGGGATGTCGCGCTGGCGGGAGTCAGGGAATCTGGAGCGCGCGGTGGCGACCGCGGGCGGGCAGGAGGGGTTCGATGCGGCTGTCTCCGCGATGCTCGATGACGCGAGGGGCTGGCGGCTGGCGGAGCTGCGTAAGCGGCGGGGAATGACGCAGGAGCAGGTAGCGGTGCGGATGGGTGTCTCGGTCGCCCGGGTGTCGCAGATCGAGGGCGGCGACGTGTCGACGCAGGATGTGCTGAACCGGTTCGTCGCTGCGCTGGGCGGCACCTTGAAGCTGATCGCCGATTTCGGTGATGAGCAGCTGAAGATCGCCTGACCGGGGGAGCAAGACGGGGAGCAAGCAGGCGGCGATTGCAGGCGACGGCGAGCGACGTCAGGCGAGAGAAACTGCTGGCAGGGCCATGTCTGGCGACACCGGGCCACGCGCGGTGTCCGCATGGCATGCAAGAGGTCCGGAGTTCGAATCTCCGTAGCTCCACTTCCCCGTTCGGACGCATTATTTCGAACTAACATTCCTCCAGACCGAACGGTGTTCGGCGAGCGGTCGCCCCGTCAGGCTCCACATCATGATTTCGTATCCATGCAGATCACAGGCTAATATCGCACGCTTGGGCGACAAGGCTATGAGCGCTTGCACCGAGTGCAAGCGATCACGGTAAGGACATGACGTTCGTGCAGGTCAGGCCGGGTTTTCGGCAGGCAAGATTCGGTGGGTGGCCACCGGGAGGGCCAGCCAGTCTCTGATGACGCGGCCAGATGTGTGCGATTCCATGACCCGGCCAGTGCTGTCAGCGATCATGAAATTGAGCAGTGAGGGGCGTGCTGCGATCACGTAATTGACCACCCCGATCACGTTATGACCATGGTCAGCGCGTGCGTGTCGGGGTGGACCTGGTCATCGGGAAGTCAGGATCATGTCTCCTCGTCCTAGGGGCGGGGAGAGCCGATGGCGAGGAGGACGTTCGACGTGATCGATATCTGCGAGATTCTCGTGCACTGGTATGCGGGCCGGTCGAAGAACGAGCTGGCGGGCAGCCTGGGGCTGTCGCGGAACACGGTGCGCAAGTACGTGGCGGCGGCGGAGGCCGCGGGGATGGTTCCGGGCGGGCCGGAGGTGAGCGCGGAGCGGTGGGCGGAGCTGGCGCGGGAGTGGTTTCCCGGAGCTGGCGGATACGCGGCTGCGGCAGGTGACGTGGCCGGCGATCGGGGAGCACCGGGATTACATCGCGGAGCAGATGAAGGCCGGGGTGACGGCGGCCACGATTCATCAGCGGCTGCGTGATGAGCGGGGGCTGGCGGTGTCGGTGGCGTCGCTGCGCCGGTATGTGGCGGCGAACCTGCCCGAGGAGGTCCGCCGGGCGCAGGTGACGGTGCTGCGGCTGGTCCCGGCTGAGCCGGGGCTGGAGGCCCTATGCGGAATTCCGCATAGCGCCTCGGCGCCGGGCGGGGACGGCGGCCGCCAGATCTCCAGCTCCGCCTCCCGCGACCGCTCCGGGAACTGCGCCCGCACGTACCGGCGGACGCTGGCCACGCTCGCCGCAAGGCCCGCCTCATCACGCAGCCGCTGCCAGATCACCGACACCGGCACCACGCCCAGCAGCTCGCCGATCCGGTCATGGTGACGCGCGATCTCCGCCCACGACGTCTGCCGCGGCGAGATGCCGGCCAGCTCGGGGAACCACTCCCGCGCCATCGCCCGCCACCGCTCCGCGCTGACCGGCGGGCCGCCCGGCGCCAGCCCCGCCGCCTCCGCGGCGGCCACGTACTTACGGACCGTCTTGGCATCCACGCCAAGACTGCGGGCCACCACTGCCTTCGGCCGGCCCGCGTACCAGTGCTCCAGAATCTCCGCCACGTCAACCATCGTGAACGTCCTCCTCGCCATCTCGCCCTCCGTCCATCAGCGGACGAAGAACAGCCTCAACTTCGGAGGACCAGGCGCGGAACCCCCAGCCGCGCGATGCGCCCAGCTAGGGAAAACGCTGATCGAGGGGGTAGGGAATTACGTGATCGTCAGCACCGGGCGATGTGAGTCACCCATCGGTCACCGATG
>Ga0209517_10004595_pt1 | contig 18067 bp, 16 predicted proteins | sample PeaSoiMetSII2010_FD_187695 | JGI IMG/M metagenome (GOLD analysis project Ga0209517, IMG submission 187695) | Peat soil microbial communities from Weissenstadt, Germany - SII-2010 (SPAdes) (version 2) | ecosystem: Environmental > Terrestrial > Soil > Wetlands > Peat | place: Germany...
AGAATACGCCCGATGGTCGCCCTGTGATTGATCGCCTCGCGGACCCCGGCAATGTCGTGCTCGCGACCATGTCGAGCGTGGGTTTTGGTCTTTCACCGGCCTCGGGCCGCGCCATCATGGAGCTGGTGCGCCACGGCCGCTGCCTCTTCGCCGACCTGACGCCGCTCTCGCTTGCGCGCTTCAAGGGCTTGCCGACCGATTGGCGCGAGCGGCAGGGCTGGCTGCCGCCGGATACAGCCCTCGCTAGCGACTGAGCCGCTTGCTCAGGGCTTGTTGCGCTGCTTCCAGGGGTCCTTCACGGCAGGAATGGTGTCGACCACGGCATTGACCAGGCGGCCGTCGACGCGCTCGACGCGGCGGATGTAGATGTCGTTGATCGCGTCGCGCGTCTCCGGATCGATCCGGAAGGGCCCGCGCGGACTGCGCGCCTGATAGGCCTTGATCACCTCCATCGCCTTGTCGCCGTCGATCTTTCCGTCGAGCGTGCGGATCAGGTGATAGATGAGCGCCATGCCGTCCCAGGCGCCGACCGCGACGAAAGATGGATCGCTGTCGGGCCCATGCATCGCACGCCAGGCCGCAACGAAGGCTTCGTTCTCGGGGTTCTTCAGCACCGGCGTGTAGTGTAGCGCGCTCACCACGCCGAGCGCGGCATCGCCGATCTGTGGGAGTTGAGACTCGTCGGTGACATTGTCGCCGAGCACGTGGATGCCCGCGCGCACGAGGCCGAGATCGCTCACCGCCTTCATGAACGCCGCGGCGCTGGTGGGGGGCTGCCACACGAAGATGGCGTCAGGATGCGCGTCGAGGATGCGCTGCAGGAATGGGGCGTAATCCGGATTCATCAGGGGAATGCGCAGAGAGCCCGCGAGCTTCCCGCCGGATTCGGTATAGCCCGCGACGAAGGCTTGCTCGGCATCGATGCCGGCCGCGAAGTCGGAGACGATGGTATAGACGCTCTTGATAGCGCCCGTCGTCGCGGCCCAAGTGCCCAGCGGCAGGTCGTTTTGCCACTGGGCAAAAGACGTGCGCGCGATATAGGGCGAGCGCGTGGTGATCAAGCCGGTCGAGGCGTTCATCACGATGAGCGGTGTCTTGGTCTCGGTCGCGAGCGGCGCGACCGAGAGCGCATTGGGCGTGAACACGAAACCGGTCAGGATCTGCACGTGGTCGCGGGTTAGCAGCTCTTGCGCCAGGCGCTTGGCGATGTCGGGCTGCGCCCCCGTGGTGTCGCGCCGCAGGATCTCAATGCCGTGGCCGCCGAGATCGTTGGCGTGCCGCTCCATGTAGAGCTTGATCCCGTCATCCATCTGCTGCGCGATCGCAGCGAAGGTCCCGGTATACGGAAGCAGCACCCCGATAGAGCGAGAAGTCCGACAAGCGCAACCGAGCGAAGCAGCGGCCATATCATGAGCGAGCCCCCCGTGTTCGGGCCACGCTATCATTCCGCATTGAAACAGAACATCGCCCACGGAGGACACCCCATGAAGCCGCGTCATTCCTACGGCGTCCACCTCGTCGGCAGCGTGCCGCTCGCGGATGCGCGCGGCGTGTTCCGCATGGCCTTGGAGAAGCTCGGCGATCGCCTGCGGCGGTTGCCCGACGGCGAGACGGGCGCTCGCAGCCGCTGGGTGCATTGGCAGCTCGGCGTCTTCGAGTCCATGGACGTGTTCGAGTCCGAGGTGGTGGACACCGGTTATATCCACCGCGCGCAGTTCCGGCTGAAGCCGGGCGCGCGGCCTCGAGACGTTGCCTTCCCCACCCTCGGCTACGCGAAGGCAGCGCGGGAATCCTATGCGGAGTTCGCGCGCCTGCGCGAGCGCGGCGAGATCCCCGCGCACCTTAGGTTCCAGGTGTGCTTGCCGACGCCGCTGGCGCCCGTCACCTCCTTCGTCTTGCCGGAGAGCAGAGCGGCCGTGGAGCCGCGCTACGAGGAGCGGCTGTTTGTGGAGCTCGACGAGATCGTCGACGCGGTGCCCAGCGACCGCCTCGCGATCCAGTGGGACACCGCCTATGAGTTCGCGCTCCTCGAAGGCGTCATGCCGTCGGGCTTCGCCGATCCGCAAGCCGAGATCCTCGAGCGCCTCCTGCGCATCGGCAATCGCGTGCCTGCCGAAGTCGAGCTCGGCTATCACCTCTGCTACGGCGATTCCGGCCACCGGCACTTCAAGGATCCCGACGACACCGCGAAGCTCGCGCTGGTCGCGAACCACTTGGCTCGCGACCTCGCACGTCCGCTGCAGTGGATTCATCTGCCAGTGCCGCGGGCGCGCTCCGACGAGGCGTATTTCGAGCCGCTCTCGACGCTCGCCTTGCGCGCTGAGACCGAGCTCTATCTCGGTTTGATCCATTTCACCGACGGCCTCGACGGCGCCCGTCGGCGGCTCTCGGCCGCCGCCCGATACGTGCGCCGTTTCGGCGTCGCGACGGAATGTGGCCTCGGACGCCGGCCGCCCGGGACGATCGCAGCCCTGCTGGACCTGCACGCCCGGGTCTCGGATCTCGCCGCCGAATAGCCGACCCGTCCGCCCGCGCCAGTCATCATTCCGTCACGATATAGCGGGTATCTATACCCGATTGACCCAAGGGCTAGGGGCGGATCGGGTTGGAGCGACCACACACCGCGAGTCCAGGCTGCACCGGCTGTCGGTGCCGCGCGCCCCTCGCCACCACGGCAAGAGGATGGTGAGGGCGATGACGACGCTGCTCCTGAAGACGGCGATCTACCAGAATGGCGTGGCGAGCAAGCGGGGGCTCTCGGAGCGGCTGTTCGCGGTCTGGTTCCATCGCCTGGTCTACAACCAGATCTGGGAGGACCCGCGGGTCGATCTCGAGGCCCTGCGGCTCGAGCCCTCGAGCCGGGTGCTCACGATCGCCTCGGGCGGCTGCAATGTGCTCAACTATCTGCTCGCCGATCCCGCCGAGATCGTCGCGGTCGACCTCAATCCCGCGCACCTTGCGCTGACGCGGCTCAAGCTGACGGCGGCGCAGCATCTGCCGGACCACGGCGCCTTCTATCGGCTGTTCGGCCGCGGCATCGATCCGAGCGCGTGGGATACCTATCGCGATTATTTACAGCCGCATCTCGACGACGAGGCGCGCGCCTTCTGGGAAGGCCGCTCGCCGCTCGGCAAGCGGCGGCTCAGCCTGTTCGCCAACAGCGGTCTCTATCGCCGAGGGTTGCTGGGCCGCTTCATCGGCTTCCTGCACTTCGTGGCCCGGCTCACCGGGCACGACCCCTCGCGCATGCTGAGCGCCAGCAATCTCGAGGAGCAAGCGCGTCTCTTCGAGGAGTGGATCGCGCCGGCCTTCAACGCCAAACCGGTGCGGATGCTCTGCCGCATGCCCGCGGTGCTCTACAGCCTCGGCATCCCACCCGCGCAGTTCGACGCGCTCCGCGACGACGCCGGCGGCGATCTCGCCAACCTTTATCTCGAGCGCCTTCGCCGCCTCGCCTGCGAGTTCCCGATCGAGGAGAATTATTTCGCCTGGCAAGCCTTCGGCCGCCGCTACGGCATCGAGGCCGAGGGGCCGGTGCCGGACTATCTGCGGCCCGAGGCTTTCCACACGCTTGCCGCGCGTGCGCCGCGCGTGCACACGCAGCTCGCCTCGGTGACGGATTTCCTGGCGCGGGAGCCCGCGGAGAGCATGGATCGCTACGTCCTGCTGGACGCACAGGATTGGATGGGACCGGCGCAGCTCGCCGGCCTCTGGCAGGAGATCGGCCGCACGGCGCGCCCGGGCGCCCGGGTGATCTTCCGAACCGCGGGGCGGGTCTCGCCGCTCGAGGCCGCGCTCCCGCCGGCGCTGCTCGATCCCTGGCGCGCGGAGACGGAGCTCGCCGCGGCGCTCTTCCGCCGCGACCGCTCGGCGATCTACGGCGGCTTCCACGTCTATAGCCGCGCCTGACGCGGAGGCGCGGCCGCGCCCATGACCGCCGAGGCGACGCTCCGCATGGACCGGATGTACCGGTACCAGCGGCACATCTACGACCTCAGCCGGAAATTCTATCTGCTCGGCCGCGATCGCTTGGTGCGGGGGCTCCAGCCCGGGCCGGGAGCGCGCATCTGCGAGATCGGCTGCGGCACCGGGCGGAACCTGGTGGCGCTCGCCCGGCGCTATCCCGACGCGGAGATCTTCGGCATCGACGCCTCCAACGAGATGCTGAAGACGGCGAATGCGACGATCGCGCGCGCCGGTCTCGCCGGGCGTATCCGGATCGAGCGCTGCCTCGCCGATGAGCTCGATCCCCGCGCCACGTTCGGACTTTCAGAGTCTTTTGATGCGATCGCGTTTTCCTACACGCTCTCGATGATCCCGGACTGGGGCGGCGCCGTCGATCGCGCGGTCTCCGCCCTGAAGCCCGCGGGCCTGCTGGCGGTGGTGGATTTCTCCGAGCAGCGCGGGCTGCCGGAGTGGTTCCGCAACCTGCTGCGGCGCTGGCTCACACTTTTCGAGGTGACGCCTCGCGCCGCGTTGCCCGCTTACCTGCAAGCCCTCGCCGAGCGCGAGCGCGGCGGCCTCACGGTCGAGCCGCTCTATCGCGACTACGCCTGCTTGATGCGTTATCGCCGGCCGGCGGCCCTCTGACCAGGGCGGCGTGGGCGCGCAGTGCGCGCACGGGGACGCCAGTTCCGATATTTCGCATGATGCTTGCCGATGGGGAGTGCGACGGCGAGCCCGGTCTCGGCGGAGTGCATCAGTGCCGTCACGAGCTCGAGGGATTGCCGCGCGTCGCCGAGCGTGACCGGTAGGGGACCGTCGACGACGATCGCGGCGTGATAGCTCGCCAGTAGCCCCTCGTAGCGCGACGGCACGAAGCGCCAGTCCTCGAGCGCCTTCGCGATGCGCGCCTCGGCCTCGGGCGAGGCGGGAGTGATCGCCCAGGGATCGTCGCCCGGCCGGTATGGTTCCAGCGAGCTTTCGAACGTCACGTGCTCGAAGCAGAGGCGCAACCGGCTGATCTCCCTCTGCGAGCCTAGCGTCGCCGCCAGCGAGACCAGCGCGCCGCTCTTCATCTCGAGGCTCGCCACGGCGCAATCCTCGACCTCGATCGCATTGACCCGCGTTGCCGTGCGCGCGAAGACCGACGCGATCGGCCCCATGAGGTAGGTAAGAATATCGTGGGAGTGGATGGCGTGGGTCACCAGCACGCCGCCGAGCTCGGTCTGCCACTTTCCGCGCCAGGGCACCGCGTAATAGGCGGCGGTGCGTTTCCAGGCGGTCTCGACGGTCGCGAGGTAGGGCTTGCCGGCGAGACCCAGCTCGATGATCCGCTTCGCCCTCTGCAGCCCGTTGCCGAAGCGGTACTGGAACACCGGCATGATGCGGCACTTGGCCTTGCGCTGGGCGGCGATCAGCTTGTCCACCTCGGCAAGCGAGCCCGCGAGCGGCTTCTCGCAGATCGCGTGCTTGCCGGCCGCGAGCGCCGCCAGGGTCTGCGGCACGTGGAGCGCGGGCGGCGTGCAGACATCGACCACGTCGATATCTGCCATGCCCAGCACCGCGTCGAAGGACGCGGTTCGGCGGGGAACGCCGAACTCATCGCCGACGGCCGCGAGCCGCTTGGTGTCGAGATCGCAGAGGGTTAGCACCCGGAACTTGTCCGGGTGCTTGGCATACCCCTCGGCGATGTGCGCCTTGCCGATTCCGAGCCCGATGACGGCGACGTTGAGCACGCGGCTCATGCGCGCTCGGCCATCGCTTGCGCCGTGAGCGCGAGCTCGGTCGCGCCGAAGCAGCGCGCCTGCGGCATGGCTGTCTCGGTGCGATTGAGGATGTCGTGCACGAGCTGGCGCCCGTAGGGCAGGTCGACGCCCGAGCAATCGATGCGATGCACGCCCGTCTTGTCGACGAGAAAGAGGTGATCGGTACCGGGCATGCCGCCGATATCGACGTATTTGCGGAGCTCCATATAGCCCTCGGTGCCGATCAGCGTGAGCCGTCCGTCGCCCCAGGTGGGCAGGCCGTCGGGCGTGAACCAATCCACGCGGATATAGCCGGTGACGCCGGGCGCGCGCAGCAGCATCTCTCCGAAGTCCTGGAACTCCGGCGTCTCGGGATTGGCACGATTGGCGGCCGTGGCGGTGACGACCTCCGCGCTCAGTCGGTCCGTGAAGAACAGGAACTGCTCGCACTGATGCGAGGCGATGTCGGCGAGGATGCCGCCGAATTTCTCCCGCTTGAAGAACCACTCGGCGCGCCGCGGCTTGTTGAGACGGTGCGGGCCAAGCCCGACCGTGTTGACGAGCTTGCCGATCGCGCCCGCCCGCAGGAGCTCGCCCGCTTTGACGGAGGATCGGGTCTCGAAATGCTCGGAATAGCAAATCGAGTAGATGCGCTTGGTCTCGGCCTGCGCCTTGCGCACGTCGGCGAGCTGCTCCAGCGAGGTGATGCCGGGCTTGTCGACCATGAAATCCTTGCCGTGTCGCATGACGGAGATGCCGAGCGGCGCGCGCTCGCTGTTGACGGCGGCGCTCAGCACCAGGGAGATGCTCTCGTCCTCGAGAATGCGGCTGATATCGTCGACCCTTCTTGCCTGCGGATAGTGCTTGGCAAAAGGCCGGTCGAAGAATTTCTCTTCCTCGCCGTGGTAGGCCACGAACTCAGCGCCCGCGCGGAGCATCAGGTCGATCTGGCCGTAGATGTGGAAATGATTGAGGCCGATGGCGGCGAAGCGGACCTTGCTCATGATGTCGTCCAACTGAAGGGGTGGAGGATGGGGCTCGCGCTCAGCCTTTGAGCCCGGTGGTTGCGATGCCCTGGATCAAGAGCCTCTGGAAGAACACGAAGAACGCGAACACCGGCAGCAGCGTCACCGTCGACATCGCGAACAGAGCGCCCCAATCGGATTTACCCGAGGAGTCGACGAAGCTCCGCAGACCCAGCTGCACGGTATAGGAGCTCATATCGTTGAGGTAGACCAGGGGACCGAAGAAGTCGTCCCAGGTGAAGATGAAAGTGAAGATGGCGGCGGTCGCGAGCGCCGGCAGCGACAGCGGCAGGATGATCCGCCAGTAGATGCCGAAGGCGCTGCAGCCGTCGATCTCGGCGGCCTCGTCGAGCTCGCGCGGCAGCGCGCGGAAGAATTGCACCAGCAGGAAGATGAAGAAGGCGTCCACCGCCAGGAATTTCGGCACCACCAGCGGCAGGAAGGTGTCGATCCAGCCGAGACCCAGGAAAAGGACGTATTGCGGGATCAGCGTCACGTGATAGGGCAGCATCAGCGTGCCCAGCATGAGCGCGAACCAGAACCCGCGCCCGCGGAACTCGAGCCGCGCCACCGCATAGGCCGCGAGCGAGCAGGAGAGCACGTTGCCGATCACCGATAGCACCGAGATGATCAGCGAGTTTAGGAAGAACCGGCCGAAGCTCACCTGCAACCCGCTCCACCCGCGCCCGTAGGAACCGAGGCTGAAGCTCGTGGGCCAGAGCGAGGCGTTGCCGAAGATCTCGTCCTCGGGCTTGAACGAGCTCGCGAGCATCCAGAGCAAGGGATAGAGCATCGCGAGCGAGGCGAGGCAGAGCAGCGCGTGATAGCCGAGCGAGCGCCCGGTGCCATGCCGGCCGCTGCCGGGCTCCGCCGATGGCAAGTCGACGTCAATCACCGTAGTGCACCCAATACCGCGAGGTCAGGAACGAGAAGGCCGTGAACGCCGCGATGATGATCACCAGGATCCACGCCAGCGCCGCCGCATACCCCATGCGGAAGAAAGAGAAGGCCTCCTGGTAGAGATAGAGCGTGTAGAACAGCGTCGAGTCGATCGGGCCGCCGGTGCCGGCGCTGATGATGAACGCGGGCGTGAACGCCTTGAAGGCGTCGATGGTCTGCACGATCGCGTTGAAGAACACCACCGGCGTCAGCAGCGGCAGCGTGATGTTCCAGAACCGGCGTCCCCATCCCGCGCCGTCGATCGCGGCGGCTTCGTAGACGTCCTTCGGAATCTGCCGAAGCCCTGCGAGGAAAATGATCATGGGCGAGCCGAACTGCCAGACGCTGAGGATAACGAGCGTGTAGAGCGAGTAGTCGGGGTTCGAGATCCAGCTCGGTCCCTGAATGCCGAGCGGTGCCAGCATCTGGTTGACGAGCCCGTTGCCCGCGAAGAGCTGGCGCCAGAGCACGGCGATGGCGACGCTCGCGCCGAGCAGCGAGGGCAGATAGAAGAGCGCGCGATAAATCGGCAGGCCGCGGATCCCCTTGTTGAGGATCAGCGCGATCCCCAGCGCGAAGGCGAGCTTCAGCGGCACCGCCACCGCCACGTAAAAGAAGGTCACGTGCATCGAGGCCACGAACTTCGGGTCGTCGGTGGCGATCCGCACGTAGTTGGCGGCGCCGATCCAGCGGGGATTCCGCACCAGGTCGAAATCGGTGAAGGAGAGATAGAGCGAGGCGAGGGCGGGGCCCAGCGTCAGGCCGAGAAACCCAACGAGCCAGGGCAGCAGGAAGGCATAGCCAGCGAGCTCGGCCTTGAAGCGCGAGCGCCTGCGCCCGGTGAGCGCGGCCGCGCGCGGCTCACGGCCGGTGAGCGCGACCGCCATCGAGCCTACCCGCGTGCCAGGATGGCCTTCGCCTCCGTGACGAACTGCTTGGCGCCGTCCGCGACCGAGAGCTTGCCGAAGCCCACCTGCTCGTTGACCCGGCGCAGCAGGGATTGCACCTCGCCCGCGCCCGCCGGCGGAGGCGCGGGGAGTGCGCCCACTTTGTCGCCGATGAAGGACACGTATTGCGTTTGCGCCTTGCCGAGCTCGTCGAGCGTCGGCTCGACCGCCTGCCGCATCGCGGCGGAAGCCGGCACGCCGCGCTCGACGCCCAGCACGAGGTCGGCGTCCTTGTCGTTCATGTAGAAGTTGACGACCTCGATGGCGGCCTTCGGCTGTTTGGTGCTCGCCGGCACGCTCCAGAGCATGGCGGGCTTGAGGTACTGGCCGGGCTTTGCTCCCGCGCCGCCGCTCGGATACATGGTCATGCCGAGCTTGCTCTTGACGGCCGCCTGGAAGCCCACGAGCTGGTTCGAGTTGGCGAACACCATCGCGGCGCGGCCTTGGGTCAAGAGGCTGGTATCGATCTCGCCCATGTCGAGCGCCTGCACGTCGGGTGCCGCGGCGCCGCCGCGCTTGCGCAGACCGTCCCAGAAGCCGAACCAGTCCGCGATGTCCGCCTCGTCGAAGCCGACTTTGCCGTCGGGCGTATAGAGCGGCTTGCCGCGCTGGCGCAGCCAGATCTCGAGCGCCGGCTCGTAGCGCGCGCCGTCCTGCATACCGAAAAAGCCGTCGCGCTTCGCCGCCTTGGTGATCTCGACGGCGAGATCGCCAAACTCCGCCCAGGTCATGCTCCAGGCGGGCTCCTTCAAGCCAAGCGACTGGATGAGCTGGCGGTCGTAGATGAAGGCGACCGAGTTGAGGCCGAGGCTCACGCCGTAGATCTTGCCGTCGACCTTGCCGCTGTCGACGGCGGCGGCGCTGAAGTCACCGAGGTTGAGTTCCTTCGCCACGAACTCGTCGAGCGGCAACAGCGCGCCGCGTCGCGCATACTCGAAGATGTAGCGGTAGTCCATCTGCAGGACGTCCGCGGCGTTGCGTCCGGCCACCTGGGTCGCGACCCGCGGCCAGTAGTCGCTCCAGCCCAGGGTCTCGCCGGCGATCGTGGTCCCCGGATGCTTCTGCTCGAAGAGCCGGTTTGCCTTCTCGGTCCGCTCGGCGCGATCCTTGGCGCCCCACCAGAACATGCGCAGGCGGACATCAGCCTGAGCGAAAGCGGGCGCCCGGCCGAAGGCCGAGAGCCCCGCCGCCGCGGCGGCCGATGTCATCAGCGCGCGGCGCGATATCCTTGTGTCCACCATGGCGTCCTCCTTGACCCGCTGTTTCCCGTGGGAACTGCGGAGATTATTTGTTGCGGCTTTCTCGTGACGGGATCGCGACAGGCTAGGTCCCGCAAAAACCGCATGTCAAGGAGGGTCGTCGCGGCGTCTGCGCTTCAGCGCCTCACGAAGACTTCGCCAGCGCCTTGTTGAGGATCTTGGCGAGACGCAATCCGGCCTTGTGGAGCTGGAGCGCCACCACGCCGCCGGCGTCGTCGACATAGGCGGCATCGAGGTGATAGACGCCCTTGGCGTCGGGCGGCGGCAGCTTGCCGTAGGCGTGTTCGCGGGCGAGCTCGTAGCCCTGCTGCGTCCAGTTCTCCGGCGTGCCCGCCTGCCAGGCGCGGGCGTCCGCGTCGGTGATCGCGGGGATCCACTGGTCCGCTACGGCCTGCGCGTCGGTGCCGATGCGCGCGACCAGATCGACCTCCCAGAAGTGCATGAGCGTGGCGGGTTTGAATCCGTCCGCGGTCACTTTCATTGTGGCGGCGCCCTGGTTGTCGGAATCGCTCAGGGGGTCGTTGACGTCGGCCACCAGGTTCAGGAGGAACTTGAGCGCGAGGAGCCGCTCCTTGGGCGTGGTGCTGGGCTCTGCGAGCTCCGCCGCGAACTGGTTGATCTTGGTGACGACGCAGTCCTTGGCGGGTCCGGTCGAGGCGTTCATGCCGTGAGGCGCGTCGGAGCGGCCGGTGCAAGGCTGGCCGGTGTAGACGAGGTGCCACCAGTAGGTCTGGTTGTAACGCTTCTTGGTGGTCTTGAAATCGCTGTCCCGATAGTGGTCGGCCCAGGTCGCCTCGCTTGCGATGTCGTGCTTGGTGAGCTTGTCGGTATCGGCGGCCAGCATCGCCCCGACCTGGTCGTGCACGGCCGGGTCGAGGTAGTGGTCGGCGAGCAAGGCGACGATCTCGTGCGCCTCATCGCCCCACGCGCGGGCCTGCTGCGGTGCGGTAAGCGCGATGCCGCAGAGCACCGCCGTGGCGACGATCGAGCGCATGAGAACCCAAGGTTGGAGGGTTTGCAGTTTAAACAGCGAAAGAACAACGAGCGACCTTCGTGAACAACTTTAAATAGAATATGCATTATATATGGAATATTATTACGTGTTGAAACTTGACTCTCAGGCGTCCGATCCCATTCAAATGGAAGGCTCCTGCGGTCCTGATGACGTCAAGGGTGCCGGTTCGGAGGACGGTGATTATGCGCAAGCCCAGAGGATCGGCACCGGCACAAAAACGACCCACAGTCGCGGATTTAAGAGCGAACGGGTCAGGGGGACCACCAGCAGAGGCGACGAGCGAGAGAAGCACAAAAAGAGTTCGCGGACGGCCTTTTCAAAAAGGGCAAAGCGGCAATCCGTCGGGTCGGCCACGAGGCTCGCGGAACGCCGCGACGTTGGCGGCTGAAGCGCTGCTCGTGGGCGAGGCCGAAGCACTGACGCGCAAGGCCATCGACCTGGCGCTCGCAGGGAACCACTTCGCGCTGCGGCTGTGCCTCGAGCGCATCTTGCCGCCGACCCGAGAGCGGACTGTCCAATTCACGCTGCCGCCGATAACAGAACTTGCCGATGCGCCCAAAGCCATCGCGGCGCTTCTGGCGGCGGTGGCAAATGGTGAGCTGACACTTACGGAAGCTAGCGAACTCTCGAAGCTCGTCGACGCTTTCGAGAGGGCAATCCAGGCGAAGAGCCTATACGAGCGAGAAGACCTGAAGGCGGTATCGGACCGGCCCTTTGCTTTGCAACTCAACGAGTTGGACTCGAAACTCTAACTGTCGGGGTGGCTGGGTTCGTTAGCGGGGAGCAAAAGATAGGAGAGGGGGCCCCAGGGGTGATCCCACCACAGGGGCCCAGGGCAATCGCGCACTACCCCGCTCGCTGCGACGCTCGCGGCCTAGCCGTTGATCCAAGAGATCGAGCCAGCATGATCCGTGTGGGGCAGCGCCCCGGTCCTAGCGGGCCTTCATACGGACGCCAGGGGAGTCGCCGTTGGTGAATTCGACCCCAACGTTCTCAAGCGCCGCTTTGATGGCCAGCATGGTCTTCACTGAAGTTGATGGCATCCCTTCGGCAGCCTCCAGTCGCTGAATTGTGGGAAGGGACAGACGCGCCCTTTCTGCTAGCTCTCGTGCTGACCAGCGTACCAACGCTCGGGCGGCCCTGATCTGGCTTGATGTGAGCATTATATAAATTATATCTTGAGAGATGCAAATTGCATTGACATGGTATCCTCTGATGCCTAAATTGCATCATACGCGATGTAGCGGCATATGCGCACTCCGAATTTTACTCAGCCGAACGGCGGATCCATGCCCCCTTTGTTGCTGCACAGCCTGACTGAATACCAATACCTTCGCGAGCGGCTTAAGGCCGATTTCCCAGAGGCCGACGAGCAAACGCTCAGTGACACTCTCGAGGGCGTGAGCACGTTGCCGGAAGCGCTCGCGGCCGTCTTGCGCTCCTACCTCGACGATCTCGCCCTGGCAGCGGCGCTGGGTCTGCGGATCGGCGACATGCAGGAGCGCCTCGGCCGGATCGAGCAGCGCGCCGACAAGAAGCGGGCGCTCATCACGGGCGTCATGGAGCGGGCGGACATCAAGAAGCTCGCCGAGCCCGATTTCACGGCATCGCTTCGTATCGTCCCGCCCTCGCTGGTCGTCGTCGATGAAGGGCAGATCCCCCAGGATTATTGGAGGCCTCAACCCCCGAAGCTCGACCGGCAGGGGCTCGCTGCTGCGCTCAAGTCCGGCGCGGCCATCTCGGGGGCGGTTCTCGGCAATTCGCAGATGACCCTGTCGGTGAGGACCAGGTGATGGCGTTCACGGATGCACAGACCCGGCTCCTCTCCGGGAAGCTCAACCGGCGGCATGTGAGAACCAGAGAGGTGCAGGGGCAAACCCTGTCATACGTCGAGGGCTGGCACGTCATCGCGGAGGCCAACCGGATCTTCGGCTTCGAGGGCTGGGACCGGGAGATCGTCTGGTGCCAATGCGTCTGGGAGGACGGCCGCCGGGATCCCAGGGCCTGTGCCTATGCCGCGCGGGTCCGCATTCGGGTGCGTGCCGGCGACGTCATCATCTCGCGCGAGGGCAGCGGCGTCGGCCACGGCATGGGGGCGACGTTAGGCGAGGCCCATGAGAGCGCGCTCAAGGAGGCCGAGACGGACGCGATGAAGCGGGCCCTCATGACCTTCGGCAACCTGTTCGGGCTCGCTCTCTACGACAAAGACCAGCGCGGCGTGCGCGGCAAGGTCGCACATGATTTGGACAAGGACCGCCTGTCGTGGACCGTGCTTTCCGCGGATGGGCGCGTCATCGCGAAATGCAGCGACCCCAGGAGCTTTTGCAGCCGTCTTCGGCAGGTGATCACCGCCTGCTCCGATGGGGTCTTGTTGCGGCGTCTCTGGAACAACAACGAGGCAATTGTGGAGGCCTTGCGAGCCTGCCAGCCGGACCTCACGACGAAAAAGGGCGTGCATTTTGCGAGTGTGCTCGAGCGGGTCTTCGAAGTGCAGCTCGACAAGTTCACAGTCGGTATCCCTGTGTCCGCAATCGAGATGCTAGCGATCGACAAGTCGGCGCTTGCGATCAGTGCGCCCCGAAGGGTTCGCGACGAAGAGCACCTCCAGATGGTCGCGACGCTGCCGTGCCTAGTCTGCGCCAGAGCGCCAAGCCAGGCGCATCATCTCCGTTTTGCCCAGTTGCGGGCGCTGGGACGCAAGGTCAGCGACGAATGGGCCGTCCCACTCTGCAATCTGCATCACCGCGCTCTGCACGATGCCGGGAACGAGGAAACCTGGTGGAGGGAACAGGGCATTGACGCGCGTGCGGAAGCGGAGCGGCTGTGGCGCGAGCGGCGCACGCCTGCCGAGACAGCACCGCGGCCCCTATCGGCTAGCGGCGGTGTAGAACCGCCTATCCTTGATTCCGGTTCTGCAGTGGAAACGCCAGCGATGGTATCCGCGAATTGTGCTGAGCGCAGAGCGTAGCAGGATCGCCGCTTCCCTCGACGCCGGAGCCGCACGAGAGATCCACGCGGAATGGTATCACCGGCGCACCAACTTCCACGCACCGTAAGGAAGCCGGGTCTTTCACGTAAGCGCCAAGCCCGAAAGGCGGCGACGCGAAGAGGCGATGGCGACGCCCACCGCCCCGTCATATGGGTCGAGGGCGGTGGACTTTCGGACCAGGCAACAGCGGGAGAGGAGGCCATCGTCTTATCCGGGGCACCCGTGTATCAAAGGGGGCCCGCGCTGGTGCGACCGGTACTCCAGGAAGTCGCCGCTGCCGGCGGCCGGCGGACCAAGGTCGCACAGCTTGCTGCTATAGCGCTCCCCTATATGCGGGATCTGCTGTGCCGGTCAGCGGAATGGCGCAAGATCGATGGACCGCGCGATGCTGCGATCGCGATCGATCCACCCCCTGCCGTGGCGCAGGTAATCTTGCATCGCTTTGGTGAGTGGCGTTTTCGTCCCGTCGCAGGTGTTATCACCACACCGACCATGCGGCCCGATGGAAGCCTTCTGATCAGGCCCGGCTACGACGAGATGACTAGGCTCGTCCTTTGCGACCCGCCCGAGATGCCGGCAATCCCTGAAAACCCGCGTCGCGAAGACGCGCTCGCGGCATTGGCCTTGCTGGACGGCCTCCTCGACGAATTTCCGTTCGTCGATGGTGGAAGCCGGTCTGTCGCGTTATCGGCCTTGATAACGCCCGTCGTTCGGGGCGCCTTTCCCGTCACCCCGATGCACGTGATAAGCGCCCCCGAAGCCGGCTCGGGCAAGAGCTACCTCCTCGATGTTGCAGCGGCAATCGCGATTGGACAGCCTTGCCCCGTTATGGCCGTGGGTCGCACAGAGGAGGAGACGGAAAAGAGACTGGGAGCGGCGTTGCTCTCAGGGCAAACGATCATCGCCATCGACAATGTGAACGGTGATCTCGGCGGCGATGCGCTCTGCCAAATCATCGAACGGCCCGTCGTGGAGATACGTATCCTCGGAAAGTCCGAACGCATTCGTGTTGAGACACGGTCCACGATGTTTGCTACCGGCAACAATATCAGGCTCGTCGCGGATATGACACGGCGGGTGCTGCATTGTCGCCTCGACCCCAAAGTAGAGCGACCGGAGTTGCGGCAATTTGGGCGCAGGCCGACTGAAGCAGTGCTGGCGGATCGCGGTCGATACGTTGCGGCAGCCCTGACAGTGGTGAGGAGTTTCATTGCAGCGGGCATGCCGTGGCGAGCACTACGTCTCGCGTCGTTCGAGGGCTGGTCCGATCTCGTGAGATCGGCATTGATCTGGCTTGGCCGAGTGGATCCTGTCGAGACCATGAAAATGGCCCGGATGGATGACCCGAGCCAGCAAATCATGGCGGCAACCTTTGAAGCTCTTCATGACGCGGTTGGAACAAACAAACCAACAACCGCTTCACAGCTCATCGAACTCGCAAACGCGAAAGCAGTGACCACTGGGGATGCGGCTTACGGTGGGACGCTGGAGGGGTGGCTATGCCCCGATCTGCGCTCCGCCCTGCTGAGTGTCGCAGGAAAGGACGGCGGGATCGACGCACGCGAGCTCGGCAAGTGGCTCAGTCGTCATCGCGACCGCATTGCAGCCAAGCTGCGTCTTGAAGGAAAGTCCGATCGAAACGGGCATGCCACACACTGGTGGCTGGTGCGGAGCGATGGATCGGGATCGCGGATGGGCATCTTTTCCCAACACGCATCTGTAGTCCCGAGGGAACAGGCCGCTCCCTGATCCGCACTGAACCGCTCAGACCCGCCGAGCGGGGTCGAAGTTCAGTTTATATGGCCCTCTCCCACAGCGAGGAGACGCGCATTGCGTCCGATGCGTACGCGCCCTCTGTTGCCTCTTCGTGACATCGGTTACTGCATCGCCGCCCGTCCTACCGCAGAGTAACCGCAGCCGGCGGACATGTGCAGGTTGCTCAGCCTTTCGATCGATAGGATTGGGGTGTTGCAGAATTGCATCGGGCCCGACCAAAAAGGTTCCAGGGCGTGGGCAGAAAGACAGATGCGGCGTTGAATCTCGGTCCCCTCTAAGGTATTGGTGAAATTAGCCAACCTCGAATCGACGCCGGCGTGCCTTGAGGGCTGGGAACGCAGCGGGCGAAGGTGCGTCGAAAGGGGCCCACTGGGGGTGAGGCGGGTCCATGCGGCAAAGAACGGGCGGCGCGTTCGGCGCGCCCGATACAAGACGCAGGAGAAGGGCGTTACTCCGCGCCCTCGTGGCGTTGTGCGCGGTGCTGGCGGCGGGCTCAGGATGGGCGCAGGTGCAGCCGCCGCTGCCCTCGCCGTCGCCTTTTCCGCCGGGTTTCGTCCCGCCAAGCCAAGAACGCCCACAGCCTGCGCCGCCCACCGGCACCTTCGACTTCAGCATCGAGACGCCGCGCCGCTCGCCCGTGCCCCGCGCGGTCGACGAGCTGCGTTTCCAGCTCAAGGACGTCAACATCGTCGGCGCCACCGTCTTCACGCCCGACGAGCTCAAGCCGCTCTACGCCGACCTGATCGGCAAGGAGGTCGGGCTCTCCGACATCCTCGGCATCGCCGAGGCCATCGAGGGGAAATACCGCGAGCGCGGCTTCATCATCAGCCGCGCCTATGTGCCGCCGCAGCGGGTGGGGAACGGCGTCTTCACCATCAACGTGGTCGAGGGTTATGTCAGCGGAATCGCGCTCGAGGGCGGCGATCCCGGCGTGCGCTCGCTGATCCAGGCCTACATCGGCCCGGTCACGCAATCGAAGCCCCTGGTGCTGGAGCCGATGGAGCGCGGGCTCCTGCTCGCGAACGATCTGCCGGGCGTGACGGCGGCGGGGCTGCTGCGGCCGTCGCCCGATACGCCCGGCGCCTCGGACCTGGTGGTGAACGTGTCGCAGTCGCCGTGGACCGGCGGCCTCAACGCCGACAACCGCGGCTCCAAATTCACGAACCGCTGGACCATCGGCGGCGACGTCGAGTGGAACTCGCCGCTCGGCGACGGCGACCAGGTCTCCGCCAACATCCAGAGCGCGCCCGATCCCAACGTGCGCATCCAGGGCACCGCGCGCTACCAGCACCCGATCGGCACCAGCGGCCTGACCGGCAGCGCCTATTTGACGGTATCGAACGGCGCGCCGGCGGCGGGACTCGGCCAGTTCAACATCACCACCAACAGCATCGCCGCGGGCCCGCGGCTCAGCTATCCGCTGCTCCGCAGCCGCGCGGAGAGCCTCACGCTCGAGGGCGGCTTCACCTGGCAGGACGCGTCGGTGCAGAGCGGAACTCCGGCCGCGCAGATCAGCCACGATCACTGGCACCCCGTGGATTTCGCCCTGACCTACACCCAGACCGGCTTCTGGAACGGCAATACGTCGGCGACCTTCGACGTGGCGCAGGGCATTCCCGGCCTCGGCGCCACCCACGACAACTCGCCCTCGCTGTCGCGGCCCGGCGCGCACACCGACTTCACCAAGATCACCAGCACGGTGAAGCGCGTCCAGGTGATCTGGGGCCCGGTCAACGTGGCGCTGACGGCGCAGGGCCAATACGCCTTCGCGCCGCTGGTCGCGGGCGAGCAGATCAGCTTCGGCGGCTATCAGATCGGCCGCGGCTACGACCCCAGCGCCTTGAGCGGCGACCATGGGGTCGGCGGCTCGCTGGAGCTGCGCTACGACACGCGCATCGACCAGTACTTCATCCAGACCGTGGAGCCGTACTTGTTCTTCGACACCGCCAAGATCTGGAACCGGCTCGGCGGCAACGGCTCGGGCTTCGCGATGCATTCGACCGGCGCGGGGATTCGCGTCGGCTTCGACCACAACCTCACCGCGGGCCTCGAATACGCGCGCACGCTGACGCCGGTGCCGGGCAGCGACAACGGGCTCGTGAAATCGAAAGTGCTGCTCAACGCGGCGATCCGGTTTTGAGCGTGGTGGCCCTCGCCCCCTCACCCCAACCCTCTCCCCTCGGGGAGAGGGTTGGGGTGAGGGGGGGCGGGGAGTGGCTGGGCGATTAGGGAATAGGGCGTCATCATGCGACATCAGACAGTGCGCGGCTTCCGCAACCTTCTGCTGACGACGACGGCGCTGGTAGCGGCGCTGGCGGGCGCGGGCGAGGGCGCGGCGGCGGCGGGCTCGGCGAATAGCGGGCTCTCGGGCTTCCAGGTGCAGGCGGGCGGGGCGACGCTCAGCACGCCGTCGGCCACCAAGTCGATCAT
>Ga0209517_10004596_pt1 | contig 18065 bp, 20 predicted proteins | sample PeaSoiMetSII2010_FD_187695 | JGI IMG/M metagenome (GOLD analysis project Ga0209517, IMG submission 187695) | Peat soil microbial communities from Weissenstadt, Germany - SII-2010 (SPAdes) (version 2) | ecosystem: Environmental > Terrestrial > Soil > Wetlands > Peat | place: Germany...
CACGCGGCCGGGCCAGGGCGGCGGCCTGCTTGACGAGGAACTCGCTGCGGCGGCGTGGGACGAAGACGCCGGGCTCGATGACTATCCGCAGGCCGCAGAACTCCGCCCAGCCCAGGATGTGCTCGATGGGCACGCCTTCGGCCCGCTGGTCGACCATTGCAGCGAGGTCGGCCGCCGTCTGTGCGGCCGAGATGAGCAGCCGCGCTTCGTCCTCGGCGAAGACACAGCCGGCGGCTCTGAGCCGGGCGACGACGAAGGATTCAGAACAAGGACCTGGCGGGGCTGACATGGAGCGCCTTCCGGGATGATGGGCGCTCTCTCGGTCAGCTATGCGGATCGACCGCGCGGCCGTGCGGTGAGCACCCGGCCTGATCTGGCGGTAATGGGTCTCACCTCCTCGGTACGTCTACTGCTGGAGACGGCAACACTACCTCAGGTCGGCCGCGGCGCGCATGTCACGGCGAGCGGTCCCGTGCTGCGCCGCGAACGTCGACGATCCTGACCGGCTCGGACGCACCGGCGGTGCTAGGTCTGCTGGTCAGCCTCGTGCGGCGGCGGTTCCTCGCTCGGAAACAGGATCGGGCTCAGCAGATGAAGTCGGCGGTCAGGTGCCGGTTCGTTTTCGATCTTGGACAAGATGGCGCTGCGGACTTCGCTGATCAGTTCGGCGAGTTCGTCCGGGTTGAGCCAGAGCGCGATCTGCCGGTAGCCGACCGAGTCGGCAGTCGGGTCGGCGTGCCCCCGGTCGAGATAGCCGTTGAACTCTGAGACCAGGACACCCATGGCCGCCGCGAAACCGTGGCGGTGCTCGTCCAGCGACATCGCCGCGGCCGCATCGCGGTCGATCACCGCCTTCGCTCGGTGCAGCCGGTACCGGCGTTCGACGGCCCCATGTACCCGCTGTTCGCCGGCGACTTCCAGCAAACCAGCTTCGGCCAGCAGGCTGACGTGCCGGTACATGGTTGCCTTCGAGACGTCGGGCAGGCGGGCACACAAGTCGGAGGTGGTGCGTGTCTGATGTTGGGGGCCCCCGGCTGCTGCTGCACCAATCGGGCGGCGGGAGCCCGGCGGTGGTGTTTCTGCCTGGGGGCGGCACGGTCGGCCTGGACTACCTGAACCTCCAGGAGCGAGCCGCCGCGCTCAGCACCAGCGTGGTCTACGACCGGGCCGGAACGGGCTGGAGTGACCGGGTCGAGCTGCCGCGCACCTCCGCACAGGTAACCGACGAGCTGCGGGAGCTACTGCGCACCGCCGACGTGTCAGCTCCCTACCTGCTGGTCGGCCACTCGCTCGGCGGTCTCTACGCACGCAACTACGCGCAGCTGTTCCCCGACGAGGTAGCCGCCCTGCTCCTGCTGGACCCGCACACGAGGACTACAACTCCTACATGCCAAAGGAACTGGTCGACCAATGGGAGGCATGGGATCCCGACCAGGCGCTTCCCGACGAGTTGCCAGACGAGGTGATCCAGCTCTACCGCGGCCTGTTCGCGCAGGAGGTGGCCGACTGGCCGGAGGACATCGGCGCGCTGCTGATCGAACGGCACGTCAGCCAGGAATGGCTGCGGGTCGGCTTTCAAGAGGCGAAGAACGTCGATCAGCTCTATGACGAGGTCCGTCATGCAGGACCGATGCCCGACGTACCGCTGATCGTCCTGTGCTCGATGGGGATCGATAACTTCAAGAGAGCGGTGTCCGCGGGCACGCAAGAATCGCTGCTTACCGAGGAGATCGAAGGCAAGCGGCGGCTCTACACGGCGTGGGTCAACTCGGTTCCACGCGGCGAGATCCGCCTCATCGGCGACGCCGGTCACGCCACCATCCACCTCCGCCGTCCCGACGCGGTGCTCCAGGCGATCCAGGACCTACTCGGCCGCTGATCCGGCGGGCGGTCGGCCGCGGCGGCGGGAGGTCGGCTGCGGGGGCGAGACCATCGCGGCTTTGCGTTCGTCGTCGAGTTCGACGACGCCTTCTTCCTGGACCCCTGCAGGGCAGCTGGGTCATGCCGACGGTTCTCCGCTTGACAGGCTGATTTCACAAATCTAGCATTATGATATCTATTTACAGGCAAGCGGAGCGGAGCGGCACGGCGTGGATAGCAGGCGCCGCGGCGGGTCCGGGACAAGGGCGGGCTCGTGGACAGCGACGAACAAGACCGGGCGGCCGGCCTGGTAACCGAACACCAGTCAGGGACGGAGGCGGACGTCGCCGTGCCGCCATCCGGGGCCGGCCCTTTCGACCGGCGCATGATCGGAATCGGCGGCATCGTCTTCGTCGTGCTGATGGCCCTGTCGACCCGGTACGGCTTTCATCGCGATGAGCTGTACTTCCTAGCCTGCGCCCGGCATCTGCAGGCCAGCTACGTTGACCAGCCGGTGCTGACGCCCCTGTTGGCGTGGGTGTCATTAAAGCTGTTCGGCGTATCGCTGCTCGGGCTGCGGGTTTGGCCCGCGCTCGCGGCGTGGGCCACGGTGGTGGTCAGCGGGCTGACCGCGCGCGAGTTCGGCGGCGGCCGGCGGGCGCAGCTGCTGGCCGCGATAGCCGCCGCCACGATGCCGGTGCTGCTGGCGGCCGACCACCTGGCCGGGCCGACGGCCTTCGATGTGCTGGCGTGGGCAGGCCTGGCGCTCATCGCAGCCAGGATCGGGCGGACCGGCGACTGCCGCTGGTGGCTGGCCGGCGGCCTGGTCCTCGGCCTCGGGCTGGCCAACAAGCACAGCGTGGGCTTCTTCGCCGTCGCGCTGTTGATCGGCGCTCTGCTGAGCGGTGCCAGGCAGCTGGTCCTGAACCGCTGGTTCCTGGCCGGCGCCGTGATCGCGGCGGCATTTACCATTCCCGACATCTGCTGGCAGGCGCAACACCAGTGGGCGACGATCGCCATGACCCGCGCGCTGAACCAGGAGAACGGCGGCCTCGGCAATATTCTCAGCTGGGTGATCGGCCAGGTAATCATGACGGCCCTGCCCATGATCTTGGTCTGGGTGGCCGGACTCCGCTTCCTGTGGCGGTCCGATCGCCCGCTGTGGCGGGCGCTGGTCTGGGCGTTCGGGCTGCTTTTCGTGTTCTTCGCGCTCACCACCGGTGCGAAGGTCTATTACCTGGCCGGGGCCTACATCTACCTGCTCGCGGCGGGCGCCGTGGCCATCGACAGATGGCTGTCGGCCCGGCCGGGCCGGCTCCGCAACCTGCTGCTGGCCACCGCGGTCAGCTCCGCGGTGTTCCTGCCGGTCCTCCTGCCGGTGCTGCCGCCCGCCGACATCGGCCAGAACTCCAAGGTGAACGCGGAGCTAGCCGAGTCCATCGGCTGGCCCCAGCTCGTCAGCACCGTCCGCACGGTCTGGACATCCCTGCCGCCCAGGCAGCGGGCCAGCGCGGTGATCTTCGCTTCCAACTACGGCGAGGCCAGCGCCATAAACGAGCTGAGCCGGGGGACTGGCCTGCCGATAGCCGTGAGCGGGCACAACACCTACTGGTGGTGGGGGCCGGGCAACCCGCAAGCCAGCACCGTGCTGGCCGTCATGCCCGGGCCCCTCGACGGCACCGGGGATTCCGCCTACCTGCGGCAGTTCTTCACCAGCGTGCGGGCCGTGGCCACGCTGTCCAACCCGTACGGCATCCACAACCAGGAATGGGACGGACACATCTACCTGTGCACCGGGCCACGCCACCCATGGGGCCAGATGTGGCCACAGCTGCGGAGCTACAGCTGACGGCGGAGCGCCGACGGCGGAGCGCCGACGGCGGTTCACTGTCCGACGCTAGGTATACCGTGCCGAAGTGGACACGGAAATGTCGGCGTGCACCCCCTTTGCCGAGTTGATTTGCAGGTCAGAAAGGCTGGCTGATGGCAAGACCGGAGCGCCCGTTTCGGTTCGGCGTTCAGCAGGCTGATGCCCGGGACCGGGGCACTGTGGCTGGAGACGGCACGTCAGGCTGAGGCGCTCGGTTACGACGCGCTGCTAATGCCCGACCACTTCGGGGAGCAATTCGCGCCGTTCTCTGGCCTTGCCGCGGCGGCCGCGGTGACCACCACACTGCATCTGGGGACGCTGGTAGCCGCCAACGACTTCCGTCATCCGCTGGTACTGGCCAAAGAGGCGGCGACCCTGGACCTGATCTCCGAGGGCCGTTTCGAGCTGGGCCTCGGCGCCGGCTGGCACGGCTCGGACTACACGGAGTCAGGTATCACGTTCCTTGGTCCGGCCGAGCGGGTCGACCGCCTGAGCGAGGCCATCGCGGTGCTCAAGGCCGCCTTCACCGGCCAGCGGTTCTCGTTCTCCGGCCGCTACTACCACATCACCGAACACACCGCCGGGCCGGTGCCCGCTCAGCAGCCGCATCCGCCCCTGATGATCGGCGCGGCCTCCCCGCGGCTGCTCCGTCTGGCCGGGCGGGAAGCTGACATCGTCACGCTCGCGCCACGGACCCGGCCCGACGGCAGCGGGCTCATCTTGGCCAGCGTGTCGTCGCAGGCCACCGAACGTAAGATCGGCTGCATCCGAGAGGGCGCCGGTGACAGGTTCGGCGAGCTAGAACTGGGTGCGATCGTCTTCGCGGTGGAGATCACCGACAACCCGATGGCCGCAGCGCAAGCCCTGGCCGCCCGCTGGGATCTCACTCCGCCAGAAGTGCTCTCCAGCCCGCATCTGCTCGTCGGCACGGTTGAGCAGATCGCCGAAGACCTGCTCAAGTACCGCGAGCGATTCGGCATCTCGTACTGGGCCGTCCAGGACCTGCAGCCATTCGCTCCCGTGCTCAGCCGCCTGGCCGGCCGATAGCCCCAGGCCCGGACCCGGCGTGCCCACCTCGAAGTGGATCACCAGCCCCGGCACGGTGTACTCGGTATGCCATCCGGCGGCGCTTCCTCGACGAACTCCGCCTTCACCTCGAGTCCCAGACGGAGGGCCTAACGCTGGTCCCACCATGCGAACCCGCCCATCCTCATTGAAGGTGACCCGCTGCCGGTACGTCTGCGCAGGTCACGCACCATTAAGGCCGCCCGATGAACCGCCCGGCCACCACCCGGCACGCGCCCGCTACGGCGCGCAGCCGGGCCGATACGTGGATCCGCCGCACCGCTGGCGTCACCGTCGCCGGGCTGGCCGGCATCGCCGGGGCGCTGAGCTACAGCCACATGCGCCAGCTCGCCGAGGCCCACGGCAACGCCGGCTGGCACGCCCACACCTTCCCGCTGTCGGTCGACGGGGTCGAAATCGTCGCTTCCCTGGTCCTGCTCGCCGACCGGCGCATCGGCCGTCGCTCCGGCTGGCTCCCGTGGGCCGCGCTGCTCGTTGGTATCTCCGCGAGCCTGGCCGCGAACGTCGCTACTGCGGACCCGGGCACGGTCAGCCAGATTATCGCTGGCTGGCCCGCGCTCGCCCTGCTGATCGCGGTCAAGCTGCTGTCCGGCATGCTGGAGCACCGCGATGCAGGGGACGATGCCTCAGCCGTACCCGGCCCGGCAAGCCGAATATCGGGACGCTCCGCGGCCCGGGCGACCGGCACCTGCGCCGGTCCCGCACATGTCAACCCGTCCCACCAGGCGCAGGGAGGCTCGCCGTCCCCCATCCAGGGACGACGCTGCCATGCCCGCGACCATCAGTCTGCAGGCTGGTCCGTGGCCTGCAGCCGCCGGCCCTTACGGCCATCGCCCCGGTCCCGCGCGGCCGGGGACCGCGCACCCGGCCGGGACCGGGACCGTCCCTGACGCCCCTGCCGACACTGCCGCCTTGCTCCCGGTAGCCCGCGCGGCGTGGGACGACTTGCGCCGGGACGGGTACGCGCTCACCCGCGACGCGCTCGCTGCCCGCCTGAGGCAGAATGGCTACTCAATCCGGAACTCCCGTCTCACGCCGCTACTCATGACCCTCCGAGGCGAATCAGCGCTACCCTCCACGGTCGGGCGTTGAGAAGCAACGACAGAACGCTCCCAAGGTTCCAGACTTCCGGCAGCTGAGTCAGCGAACTGTGGCCGCGATCTGCCTCCGACCACCCGAAGCTGGCCGGAGGCAGATCGCCTTGGTTGCGAGCCGGCCAAGCGCTCGCCGCATGCGCGGACGCGCCGCCCGGCCACGCCGACCCCGGGAGTCAGTTCCTGCCTCGCGGGCAGGGCAGCCCAAGGGTTTCAAACAGGCACCAGTCGACCACGTGGCCGGCCAGGCAGTTGGCCAGGGCGCTCAGGCCTGCCGAGATGATCATCTTCTGGCTCGCTTTGGACATGTGTCCTCCTTTTCCGGGAGTCCTTCCGCCTCCCTGTCATCAGGAAATCATACCCAGGATTGCCGCGCTACGAGCTGAATCGTGCATGCGACTTAACGGCATCCGGGCCGGGAGTACTCAGGTTGAATGCAAGATAATGGCCTAGTTCCTGGGAGTACTCAGGCAGTAGAATCAGGGCTATGGAGATGACGGGCACCGACGTGGATGAGGCCGAGCCGCGGGAACGGCTAGACAGCCAGACGCTGCTGCGCGCCACCGCTGAGGCTGGCCTCAACGTCAGCGGCCGGCTGCTGGAAACCCTCCGCGCCCAAGACCTCATACCGCGGCCCACCCGCACCGGCTACCGAGGCCGCGCACCCATCTGGACGTATCCGCCGGGAACAGACCGGCAACTGATCACCGTGCTCTGGTGGCGCCAGCGCACCAAGGATCCGGACGTCTTGCGGATGCTGGTCTGGCTCGACGGATTCAGCATCCCAGCCGCCGACATCCGAGCATCGCTCATCAGGTGGGCACAAGCAATTACCGGCGTGCTCAACCGCGCGCTACGCGACCACGCCCGCCGGCGGAACCTGGACCCAGGCTCGCCGGTCGCCCAAGACGACGCGGTGGACGAACTGGCCCGCACTGCGGCGGCCAAGCGCAAGCCCAGCCTGGTGCCGCGCCACGGTCGCGTCAGCGCGTCCGACCGGGGAAACGCGATCGCGCTCATGATTCGCACGTTCGCCTTCGGCAAGCCAGTCGACGGCGACGCCGAACAGCAGGCCCAGTTGGTCGAGCGCGTCCTCGGCCTGACACCCGGCAGAAGGCACCGCATCGAGGGTGAAGGCCCCTGGCTCACCGGCCCGGCAAGCGACTTGCTCGACGCGGCGGACATCGTCGCGCTACCGCGCCTGCTCGAAGCCGCGCGCGATGCCACAGACGCCGATATCGAAACGGCCAGGCAAACAGTGGTGGCTATGTACCGGTACCTGCCGCTCATGGTGCGATTCATGGACGCCGTGGTCGGCAAGGCCAACTACTTGGGACTGGCCGGCATGCAGAACATCGACCGTCAACCCGAACAGGTGCCCTACCTTCTCCTCCTCATAGTCGGCATGCTCCGCGCCGGCTGGACCGACAACCTCCGCGACGTCACCGCCGCCCTTGGCGCTGCCCCGGACATGGCCGATGGCATGCAGCGAATCCTCGAACTACCCGCGAAGACCCTCCAAGCCAACCTCAGCAGCCAACCCCCAGAAGTCCGGGAGAAAGTCAGCAGGCTCATCAACGCAGCGACCGACGGGCAACTGTCCCTGGCGCCACAACCACCCACGAGCTGACTCATTGCAGGTCACAGCCATCGTGACCAGGACAGTGATATCTCGTATCAGTCGCGATTCGGTAGTCGCTCCCTTACCTCATCACTCCCTCTCCATTCAGCGCCGAGATGTTAGCTGGGTCGACTAGAACAGTGGGAGCCGGGTTGACGAGCCGCCACATACCACTCCCGCTCTTCGTCGTCACCAAGGGGGGCTTTTTGGTCGACAAGTACCTCAGCGCGTTGCGGACCTTGTCCGTATCAAGTTCGTGACCTTCGCGCGCGATACGGTCGCGGATCTCCTTGGTGGTCGCCGCCCGACTGATGCTCCTCAGCGCCTGCAAGCACAGGTCGGTCTGGGCCACCTCTGGCGCCGGCTTACCGAACAGCATGGCGGGACGGGTAGTGGTGGCTGTAGCCGACGCGGTAACCGTGCGCCTCACCACCTGCTGTTGCCCTTGCAGCCAGTCCCGCACCGCCTGCATTTCCCGTGCGCGGGCACGCGCGTGCTCTTCACGCTCCTGCGCGACGCGCGTAGCATCTTCTGCGGCTGGCCGCACTCCGAGCCGAAGCCGCAGCAACGCCTTAGCGCACACCAGCGCAGCCCCTGCTCCGGGCCACCGCGACAGTGATCCGGAGCACCCGGCTGCACCCGTCCAGCCTGCAATGGTCCCTCAAACCGCCCTCGGCCACCCGCCCCCTACAACGGACGGCAGCGGCCGACAGCTCTCCCCAGCTGGCCGCCCTGTCACCAGTCCTGCCGGCGCCGCAAGCAGCCCGCCGATGGAGAGGACCCACGCTGAGGCGCCAGCAGCGAGCTGCCACACTCCTGGACTAGGCATCCTGGTGAGGATCTGTACTTATGCCCAGGTCAGGTGCTCGTCGCGGTAGCACGGCCATGGCTGACGGGGCATGAGCTTGTCGCGAGTCGTCAGACACCTGATGCCTTCTATCCAGGCGCGCTGCTCAATCAGCTCGATGAGATACCGGTCTATCTCGGACCTGCACATCTGCAGCATCCGTTCACGTTGCATGACGACTGTTCCGATAAGCGGCTCGGTCACCGCGGACCGAAGTTCCATCAGGACTTCACCTGAGGTGAGATCGGCCGTACTCGGCTCGCGCACCCAAGTTGCGTCTATTCCCGAGTTCCACAACGCGTCGGCCAGTGCGAGTCCAGAGGTCACTACTACGAAGACGCTCAGGTCGCCGATCAGCCGGGCGCACGCGATCGGGTCCAGGGGGTAGGCCGCGAGCGGCACTCTCAGCGGGTCCCGCGCGACTAGGTCGAAGCTGGTGGCGCCCACGGTGTACTCCCGCTCCCCATCAATGCCAGCTCTGCGCTGGGCAGCAGCGAGCTGCCGCTGGGCACGTTCGTTCATCTCCGACGAGTTCCAGCCCTGGAGATTGCATCCGTACAGGTCGGCAACGACCAGGGCACGGTCGCCTGGCACCCTCGTCGCGAACACCCCGTCTCTGGAGGCCCGCTCAGTGGCCAGTCTCAGCAGGTCCAGGTGAGTCTTGAATGTGACGTCCAGATCGTAGAGACGGTGGCCGCGCTTGTCATCCGGCAGCGGACCCAGGGCCTTCAGCGCTTCCTGGGCCGCGGCGATCCGCCGGAGCTGAGCAGGACTGCGCCGCTCAGATGAGGACTTGACCTCGATAACCTCCGGACCATCGGCCGTGAAGATCGTGACATCCCCGATCCGCAGGCAGTTCGTCAGGTCATGCATGATGGCAAACTGCCCGCAGTCCTTCCACGCCTGATCGACGCGCTCGCGCTCGGCGATCAGCCCTTTCTTGCCGGCCATGACCCCAGGCGGATCGTTGCGGCACAGCGCCAGGATGTAACGGCGCTGGAAGCCGAAGACCCGCCAGGCCAGGGCGTCTCCGATACACCGCAGCTGCCGGGCGACGCGCTCGCAGACATCCAGCTCCAGCTGCCACGTCGCCAGCTCGCCGACATCGAGGCCCGACTGCGGCTCAGGAGCGTCGGCCTGCGGCGACCTGCCAGCCTTCATGCGCTTCACGGCCCGGCTGAAACCGTTCCGGTCGGAATCGACAGCCAGCCGAAGGTCAAGCAGCCGCCTCTGGAACTCATAGCCTGCCTCGTTCGAATCGCAGGCCCGAAGATCACGGATCAGCTCGACCAGCACGCCCTGGGCCAGCTCATGGCGCGGATGCCCGAGCACATGCTCCACCGAGGCGGCGTAATCGACTAGCTTCACCGCTCCAGTCTGAGCGTTCAAGGACCGGGAGAACTACCGGTTTTGGGTCCCAGGCACGCAACGCGGCTGCCTAAAGGACGTAGGTACCGCGTCCCGGCAGCGTCTCGACCAACCCGGTCTCGCGGAGCCACGCCACCGCCCGCCGGGCCGTCGTCCGCCCAGGCGGCCAAGGCGATGGCGGAGGCGCCCGCGCAACCCGCCAGACAAACTTGGCACGACACCTCCACGGGCCGCGAGCCGATCCCCATGCGCGGACCCCAAGTGCATACCGCCAGTCCAAGTACGACTAGGCCAACAACTAACCCAGGCACCCACCTGTCCGACAAACCACGCCACAGCACATGTATTCCAGCAGACTCACGCGCAGCAATTTTCCAACACACCCCGGATGTTCTTGGCTTCCGGCGAGCCTTCGCTATGCTGCTGGTTCAATAGCGGTAGGTCTGACCTATCCGCCGGCGCGCCGGCGCACTGCTACAGGCATCGCGGCCCTGAGCACTGTAACGTCCAAGATGGCAAAAGCCCCCAAGGACAAGGCAATGTCCGAAGGGGCTCGCCGCTGACGGCCAAGGGACTAACCGCCAATCGATCATGCCGATATCGATCATGCCCTAGTCCCCCGGCCGGGTCAAGCATGGGCGAGATCTCCCTTGGTCAGCGGCGAATCCTGCACGAGCCAAGGAGAACCCGTGTTAACAGCCAGCTTCCAGATAACGACCGCCCTGTCAGTGGCCGTCGGCATCCCCCTCACCATCACCATGTACCCACCTATGGCAATCCCTCTTGCCATAGGAACCGTCATCGCCGCCGCGATCGTGATATGGCACCTCAAGCTCGGCGGGCGAGCGTCTATCCGCAAGAGCCCCAAGGGAACCATCACCATCGTGCTCGACTCAGGCCGCAGGCCAGCACCACCCCGGACGCGAATATGACCGGCTACCACTACGTCCGGCCTCATACCCGCCGCACCGGGAGACGAGTCCGAGGTCACTACCAGCGCAACCCGTCCCGCGCCGCCGGCGGCGCCGCGGGAGTCATCACGCTCCTTCTGATCCTGACTTTCTCGCACGGCGCGGCCGACCGCCAGCACACCACGCATTCGGTGGTGTCCCATAGGCACAGCAATGAAGCCATCCAGAGCCACCATAGGCATCCAGCACAGCGAGGAATCGCCAATGTGCCGCCTCTGCGCCGGGGCATGCCGACATCCTCAGGGCACCGACTGCAGTAACACCGATGAATGGCTTCACCCAAGAAACTGAGGTAAGTCAGCGGCATCAGGGCTGCCCGGATAACCCGTCAGGACACGCCCGCGCGGCAACCACCGAGGAACCACACCTGACGAAGGTCGCCCGCCCGCGCACGCCAGGCTGTCACCTAGCCCAAAGCGTGCACGCCGGACAGAAACGTTAGCGATCATCCAAACAAAGTCGCGCCGGGCGGCCCTCGCAGGTGAAGACTTGACACCGTGACAATCCCAGCCGGCCCAGACGAATGGGACCTCAGCCGCATCCAGCAGCTCGTGACCGACAACGACCTCGAACGCGCCCGCATTGAGTACAAGCGCGAACTCGGCAACGGCAACAAGGCACTCGAAGCCATCGCTGCCCTCGCCAACACCTTCGGCGGCGTCGTCCTAATAGGTGTCGATGAGACCAAACAGGGCACCGGCAAGCTCACGGGCGTCGACGCGGGCGAGCGGGACCGATTGGCTCGCCTGTGCTGGGATCAGCTCGTCCCTCCATTCAACCCGCAAATCATCCCCATCCGGCTGGACCCAAGCGACAAATACGTCCTCGCCGTTGTCGTCGACCCTGAGCACACCCGCCGGCCGGTCATGCTCACCCAGGGCAACAAGGTGCTCATCCGCCTCGAAGGCAACAACAAGCCGGCCGACTGGTACCGGCTGCGAGAGCTTTTCGCCGAGCAACACGCCAGCGCCGCGCTCTGCCACCATCTGGCAATTTCGTTCCCACCGCCGGGATGCCGCACGCCGACCTGGGCATCCGCGGACGCCTCCTGCTGACAGGCCCGCGCGGACGTTCACATTACATCACCGATGCCGTCCGCAAGGCCATCCTCACCACCCTCAAAGGCATCGAGGCGCCAGTCACTGGCACGCAATCCACCCTGGTCGCCATCATGGGCACCTGGGTGACGGGCGATTGGGGCGCAGACAGCTGGCGGCTTATCGCACCTGCGAATACCCAAATCCTCAACGCGCATTGGCAGGGATATGCCCCAGGCGGCCAGACCCTGACCGAAGCACGCGTCAATATCCAGCTCACCCACACCCACGCCCAAGGCGACGACCTCCTCATCACCGTCGAAAGCCTGCTCACCAACCCCAGCCGCGCCACGGGCGGAGACGCCGTCAAGGGCCAGATCGACAACCCGGACCACGCCAGCGCCGTCTACCTTCAAGAACTGCCCCCTACCCCATTCGTTCATCTCGACGGCCTCCGCAGGCTCATGCTCGATATCCTCGCTACCCTCTGGGGCCCCCTGGGCCAGCAGACAAGCACAAGCATCCTCGGCCAGCCCCTCGGCCCCCCAGCGCAACTCGACCTCGCAGTCTTCACCATCGCCAAGCACGTCCCGTCGCAGATTCCCGTCAACGACTGCGTCGAATTCGACCCCGCCAGTCTTGTCCCCGGCAGCACGCCGCTCCCTTGGACCAGTCTCGACCCCATCCAGCCAGACCACCAGTTCCTCAACCGCGACCGGCAAGAGCAGACAGCGCGCGACTGGCTTATATGGTTCGGACTGCACAACGGCTACCAGGACATCGAACAAGCACTGGCCCGCCACTGCCAAGCGTGACTATCGGGGCCTGCCAGAAGGCCGCCTGCCAGGCAGGCTAAGAGCACCTTGTGCTCGCCAGATGCGCGGTCGGGCTGCGGCGGCGCACTGCCGGTGGGAGCGCGGCCCGGTACCACCGGATCGCCACCTACCAGGACGGCATCGCGGCCCGGCACCCTGGCCTAAGCCAGGTCGAATTCCCCGTGTTTGATGCCGGCGACGAATGCCTGCCATTCGGCGGGTGTGAAGACTAGCGTCGCAGTTTCGGGAACCTTCGAGTCGCGAACCGCGACAACTCCCGGCAGGTTCGCGGCGACTTCGACGCACTGGCCGTTGGCGCTGCTGAAGCTACTCTTGCGCCACTGCGCACGGGATAGATCTGGTGCGCTCATCCCGCACTTCCTCTCGCTCTCATCTGCGCTGCGGATGACGCGATCAGTGATCGGGAGGCGTCCGGGCTGACGGCCACTGCGCGGAGATGCTCGAAAACGAGTCTATACCGGCGAACATCGCTGTCTTCTTCCAGGAACAGGTCCCCGGCCATGCTGTCGATGTAGATGACGTCCGGGATCGCTACCTCAGCGAACTGCATGAGCACGAACGAGCCCGGCATGCCGGCATGAGCGCCTGCTTCGAACGGGATGACCTGGAACGTGACGTTCGGCAACTCTGATGAGTCCGCGATGTGGCCGAGCTGCGCCCGCATCACGTCGCTGCCGCCAACTTGCCGTCGCAGCGCGGCTTCGTCCACGATGGCCCACAGCTCCAGCGGATTGTCGCCACTCAGAACCTCCTGCCGCGCCATCCGGACCTCGACGCGGCGCTCGACCTCATCTCGGCTCGCGGTCGGCAGCCCGCCGCGGATCACCGCCCGCGCATAGTCCTCGGTCTGCAGCAATCCGGGCACGTACAGCGACTCGTAGTTCCACACGCTGCGGGCCTCGCCCTCGAACCCGACGTACGTGGTGTACTGCTCCGGCAGCTCGGACTCGTACGCGTGCAGCCAGCCGCGCTGGCGTGCCTCGCGTAGCAACCCGACCAGTTCCTCCTGATGTGGCTCAGCGGCGGCGTACAGGGCGAGCAGGGTCAGCAGCGTCCTGGTCTGCGGCCTCACCCGTGCGTGCTCGATCCGGTACAGCGTCGCGGCGTTGATGCCGGTGCGCTCGGCAACCTCATCTTGCGTCAGTCCGGACGATGCGCGCAGCGCTCGCAGCTCGGCGGCCAGCCGGCGCAGGCGGACGGTCGGTGTCTGGCGTCTTCCCGGCATGACATCCCTCTCATAAGCACTACATGCATATGCACGCTTGCATAGTAAGGCTAACGGATGCATGATTGGCCTCAGACAGCGTCGCACCTGACCAGGACCGCCTGATGACGAAACTCATCACGACTCGGTCACAGTCGGGCTCAAGCAGAGACAGGAGGCTGACAGGAACGATGAACGCCCACCAGCCCAAACCGCAGCTGCGCGACCTGGCCTACGACGACCGACCCGCAGCTCCGCGCGCGGCCCGCCCCACCGGCGCCTTGGCGCCGCAACCTGCGCGCGCCGCCGCGCTCACGGCTGCCCGGCACGCAGCCACGCCCCCGGGAACCGCGATGCAGGACCCCGGCTGGTCCCGGACCTTCCCCGCGACCCCGGACCGCGTGCGAGAAGCCCGCAGCTTTCTCGCCGCTATCCTCCACGCCTGGGCCTCAGCCGACGACGCCGTCCTGTGCCTCTCCGAGCTGGCCTCAAACGCCGTCACTCACAGCAGCTCCCGCAACGCCGGCGGCCACTTCACCGTCTGCGTCAGCATCAGGCACGGCTATGCGCGCATCGAGGTCCACGACGGTGGCGGCCCCTGGACATCACAGGCCGACAGCGACCTGGCAGGCGGACGCGGCTTACTCATCGTCAGCCAGCTCGCCCGCCGCTGGGGCCGCTCAGGCAACAGCCACGCAGGCTGGACAGTCTGGTTCGACATCGACGTCCCTGAAACCGCAGGCCGCAACCTGGAGGAAGGACCATGACCCAGCACCCAGCCGACCGCACACCCGGCCGGCCCCATCCGCCGCACCCGGTCTCCGCCGCCGCTCACTTCCGGACGGCCGCCGCCTGGGACTTACTCGCCCGCACCGCCGAGCTACCCCGCAGCAAGCGAGGACTCATGGCCGTCCTCCGCGAGTACCGCACCACCCTGCACGCCCTCGCCGCCCACGCGGACCACGCCGAGCAAGCTCTCTTACGCACAAGCTACGCACACACGCCGCACAACGACCGCTGACGGGCATGCGGTCCTTGTGCGCCCCTACCGGGGCACCGTCTGGTCACCTGCCTGCCCAAACACGGCTGTGAGCGCAGCCTCCGCGGAGGCAGACCACTCTCCCCACCCCAAGGGGTAAACGGGACAGTGGTCTGCCTCCGCTCCGGCGGCACAGCCAGGGCAGGCAGGCGGCCAGACGAAAGGTCAAGATCAAAGTCAAGGTCAAGATCAAACTAAACACCACGTGTCAGCCATGGTCGTCATCTCGCAAGCCTCGCGTCCTAGTTCATATTTCGACTTATGGCGTTCAGGTGGCTCGCCGCGTGCAGCCGAGCACCATACATGCGACCCCGCTTCCGCCAGGCCGCACTTGAGTGCCGCGTCGAGGTATCTCAACGCGACTTCATAGTCGACCTATTCAGCGACGCACGGCACGCTTATCGGCATACTAATCGCGCACGTTCACGACGCTGCGAACCTCGCAAGCTGGCCAATGCTCCTTGCGCCCGATCGCATATCCTCCATAGCTTGCTCGATATCGCTTAGCGCCACTACGCCAACCAATTCAATCTGAGCCTCAAATCTCAGTACACTGCCGATCTGGGCGAGAACGTCATTCAACTGATGGAGAATGGCTTGCCGCACGCGCGTCTTGAACTCCATGAACTTTAGCTCGCGCCAGACGTCATAGGGCTCAAGATGATTATAAGTAAACAAGCCCCTCGCGTTCCAACCTATGGGCGCAGTGGCAGCAGCGAACAACTCAGCCAATTCCTCCTGGTGACGAGTGAAGCTGTACCCGCTCTTGCCTCTCATCGATTGATCCAGCAGTGCGCTTCCCGATACTTGCTCGCGGTTTGCCGCTCTCAGGAAGTGAATTATCTTCTTCACCTGGTCTTCTATGGGATCCGGAAGGTGGAATGTGACAAGCGTCTGCGGATCAAGCTCGACGTAGGTGAGCCCAGTTGAGTCTGTGGGGCCGCCGAATGTAGACAGTACATACTGGATGGGAGTGGTGCCGTGGTACGACATCGTTCCAGGAGCGATGAGTTCCAGTCGGAACCTCATCGGTTCGGCCGCCGACTCACCCTCTACCGGGTACAAGTAGTTGATCTCGTAGGTTACAGGTCCGGCGAGGACGAGATTTTGTGCCGCTGATCTAACGAAGCGTTCAAGAGCGTCCGTCAGCCAGTAAGTGTGTTCATTAGTGGATAGCGCCTGCGTGATCATTGACTCAGCCGACACGGAATCGCGACCAGTCAGTCGCGCCGTAGCGCCGCTGGCTCGGCCGACGTCAAATGGCATAACGAATTCAAGATCCTGATACAGCATCGTAGTATAGTATCCCTCGAACGAAACCGCGCGCACGCGCGCAGCCAGTTCGGGTTCGACAGGATAGAAGTAACGAGAGCGGCGGCTTGCGCGGAACTCACCTGATACAGGGCTCATTACTCCTCGTCCGGCTCGTCATCGTCAAGGTCGTAACTGTCGAGATCTTCAGACCCGCTATTATCCGGTCGCGGCCTATATTCTGTAAGATAGTCACGGAGTATCTCAACTTTCCTCGAAATCACTATCGCTGACATCCCGGGCCTTTGCAGAATATACTCGACGATGAAAAGATCGGCGAGATCATGCCTCATGCCACCCATTAAAAACGGACTGAATGCAGCAACAATCGGGCTAGCTGCCTGCGCGGGATGCGTTGCCTGGCGTGAGAGGAGGCGACCTAGTTCTAGCTGTCGATCGGTTCGGCCGATGCCGCCAGGAGTGAGAGCGAACAGGTTCTCATGGGCAGACAGGATGTTCGCGAACTGCTGGGGAGTGCTCGACGACTGATCGCGTGCCAGGAGGTTATCCCAGAGTGCGCGGACTTGCGGCCATATTCCCTCACCGTTGACCTCGTTCATCAGAAGCGCATAACCGCTTAGTTCCATCACGTCGACCAGCGGCTCAGTGCCGAAGATAACCTGTTGCTGTTGGCGTTCTGACACCAGATCGCCGATCAGTCTAGCTCTTGCCCATTCAGCCATGACAATAACGATCGGGAACAGCTTCCAGGCGATCTCGTTGCGTCCGTAGAGAATGGCATGAAAAGTGGCGTCAAAGAGCGTCTTATAGGCCTGTCCGAATAGATCAGGCTCTCCGGCGTTATGTCGTTCATGTTTCAACAGGGGGGCTACGACGGCCAGCTTCTGATATAGCTGCTCTTCGATGTCTCGCAAGATCTCTTCTGGAAACGAGACGTCAGGCCACTTCTCGTCGTCTGTCTGAGCGTGGCGCAGCGTCTCAAGCACCGTCGCTGCGTGCCGTACCGTTTCGAGATGAGTACGCATCTTATTAGTAAGCTCAAGGCAGCTGAAGATCTTCATGCTGACCACTTCAGCGTGCGTCTCGTCGGCGCTGGCGACAGGATTAATCAGCTCTTTCTGGATCTCATCGAGAAAGCCTCTTACTTCCTGTACCAACGTTGAGAGCAGAAGGCGGGCGCAGAGATGGTTAACCCACCAGCCAGGGCTGACACGGCGACCTTCGGTACGTCGCTCGAAATCCACGCCGCTTGCGATGTGCTCGAACAGACCAAGCAATGCGCGGGGTGCGCGGGCTTTGTAGCATCCATCTAGACTGCTCACGGCGTGCTCGAAGCGAGACACGAGGGCAGCGGAGTCAAAGTTTCGGATTTGAGCTACAAGCCCGAGCCAGAAGCTGATATAGCTCAATACTTGTCGTTCGGCTACGGCGACGTGGAACATTTCCCATTCGCCAGTGCTGTTCTCGATCTTGGCAGCGTCTCCAGGAAATTGCGCCGGTGATTCAGTGATGCCGCGGAGGTAGAAGGTGAGCGAATGCCGTAGAATCCTCGCCTCGTCGAGCTGAAGTCGCTCGGCAAGTCTCTGAATCAGCGTATTGCCCATGTCCACTACGCCGACAGCCCGCTGCCAGTCGTTCTTTGTGGAGAGGACCTGCAATAGGCGCTCGATGCATCCGGCCATGACCCGCTCGGTCCAGAGCGGGTCTGGTGCCAGGCCAGGGATTCGTCAAAGTCGTGGGGCGTGTTTAGCCTGGCCGGAGGTCTAGCAGCTGGAGCGGGCGGCGGGGGTTCTGGGCGTTGCGGCGTGTTTCGGCGGTGATTTTGGTCACTCCTTGTAGCCGGAATGCGGTGATGACGAGGTTGGTGAGGGCGGACATGACCTGGGGGGCGTTTCCGGCGCGGAGGGTGGATTTGTCCTCGTTCCAGACCGTGTCGCGGAGCCAGTGCAGGTGCTCGATC
>Ga0209517_10004597_pt1 | contig 18062 bp, 24 predicted proteins | sample PeaSoiMetSII2010_FD_187695 | JGI IMG/M metagenome (GOLD analysis project Ga0209517, IMG submission 187695) | Peat soil microbial communities from Weissenstadt, Germany - SII-2010 (SPAdes) (version 2) | ecosystem: Environmental > Terrestrial > Soil > Wetlands > Peat | place: Germany...
AGGGACGCCATCGACGCCTTCGTCAAGGCCTACAATCCGAAAGCCGCGCCATTTGAATGGACCAAGGCCGTCGTCCACCAGTCCAAGCCCAAATCCTTTTACTCTGATTTATGCAAGTAAGTACTAGAACGTATGCGTCTGCCGCAGGAGGACCGGAGACGGTTTCCCCGATGTGCATTTCCCGACGGAGTAAGCCGAGCCAGGTGCTGGCACGCTCTAAGCGTTTTTTTCGTTTGCTAGTGCGACGAGCGCACGCCGATAAAGGACGGCTAGATCCGGCCACTCTTCTGCTACCTGTTTTAATCCCACTGCATCTATGTCTTTCGATAAACTCCCAAACAATGTCAATTGCGCGTATGTTTTTCAGGTCTTTCATGTCGTGGTCCGTCTTTCTATAGGCTATGTTAGCCCCCGCATGTCAAGCGGTCCAGCTTGCCATGCACGGCTGCCCAACTTCCTTGAGCCCCGCGGGAGCGGAGCAGCCATCCACCCTCCATCTGCACAGTCCCTTCAGACCCAATGCCAGCCGAAGGTGGCGGCATGTTCTCATGCCGCGTTAGGATCAAAACTCCGCGGTCAGTCGGCAGAGCAACCGAGGCGTTAGATCCTAACGATCTGCTACCCAGGACCCGAAACTGTTGTTCCCCAGGTAACCGGCCCTGGCAATTCTCCTGAAGATTTCTCTTGCTTTCCCAGCCGACCAGAGCGATGAATCGTCATGCGCGAAGCAAGCGCAAGTCACTGAACAGAAAGGAATAGACCCATGACGAACGAAGAAGCCGCTACTGCAGACAAAACCGCCGCCGTTGCGGCACAGGGCGCGCACGTCGCGCCAGAGAAGGCCCCGACCAAGAAACGGGCCGCCCGGAAGAAGGGCGCGCCCAAAGGCCGGAAAACCGCCAAGGGTGGCAAGACCAAGGCCGCCGCGCCGAAGAAGGGAGCCCAGGCCGGGAAGAAAGCCGCCAAGCCCACGGCAGCCAAGTCGGCCTCCGCCAAAAAGGCCCGCACCCCGCGCGCCGAGACCAAGGGCGCGAAGATCCTGGACATGATCGGCCGGGCCAAGGGGGCGACCCTCGCCGAGATCATGCGAGCCACGGACTGGCAGGCCCACAGCGTCCGCGGCTTCCTCTCCACCGCCGCTAAGAAGCGCGGCATCACGATCGAGTCCACGAAGAACGAGGCCGGCGACCGCGTCTACCGGACCGCTAAGTAGAGACTGCCCACCAGCATCGACCAAGCCGCCGCCGGGTTTAACGATCCGGCGGCGGTTCTGCTTCTGTTCCCGCAAGAGTCCTATCCCGCCGAATTCGTTGTCATCCAGATCCAGCAGATGGCGCAGTAAGGCGGCTCACGACCGTTCGTTATTTCCGCACGGCCCACGCCAGCCCGTCCGGCCCGTTGCCCGGCTGAATGCGGCTGGTAATCTCCATCTTCTTCAAATCGATCACGCCCACAAAGTTGTTCTTCTCCGAAGCCACGTACGCGCGCGACCCATCGGGCGCCACGAGGATGCCCTCGCAGTTCTCGCCCACCTTCAGCCGCTTGATCTCCTTCCGCGACGCCGCGTCCAGCACCACCAGATCGCCGTTGCCGGAATCCGAAAGCAGCACTCGCTTTCCGTCTGGGGTGAACTGCAGCCGGTTGATACGCTGCGTCGGCACCGGCACCGTTTCCACGACCTTGCCCGCCGCCGTGTCGATGATCGCCACGTGGCCGTCGCCCCCAGTCGCGGTCCACACCTGTTTGCCATCGGGAGACAGCGCGATCGCCTCGGGACCCTTGCCTACCGGAATCACGATCAGCTTGTATTCCTGCTGGCCGGGCGCTCGTTCAAACATACCGATGCTGTCCGAATTCATGTTCGAGGTGAAGATCTTGTTCAGGTCTTTGGTGATCACCAGCATGTGGGTACCTTTTTGTCCGGACTCGCGCGTCCAGTCGATCTGGTTGCTTGCGGGATCGTACCGCGCGATGGAATTGTCGCCCTGCGCGGTGAAATACAACTTGCCGGCTGCAAAAAACAGCCCATGCGGCGTGCGGAGATTCGGCAGATCCACGCGGTGCAGCTCTCTTTGAGCCGTGAGGTCGATCACCGAGATGCTGTTGCCTTGCATGTTGGAGGAAAATGCCAGCTTGCCGTCATCGGAGACCGTGACTTCGTGCGGGTTCCGGCCCACCGGGATGGACGCAACCACCTTGCCGTTAGCCGGGTTGACGATGGCCATCGCGTTGTCGCCCTTGTTGAGGACCAGGAGTGCGGGCGAGGGCGTTGGGTCCGCTGCGACGGCGGCTCCCAGCAGGAGAGTGAGAGAGACGATTTGAAGCAAGATTTTTACCATGGCTGCTCCTTGAACTGTTAACACCATTAGACACAAGATTGAAGCCGCACGCGACCGCTTGTCACGCTTGGCGGCAAATGATGGAGGCGTCCTCGGGTGCGAGTCACAGTTTCCTTCGGGTTGGCCGAAGACGGCGACGGAAGAAAAGAGTGTCCCGGCTGAGCACGATCCGCGCGGCAACGCTCGGAAGCCACTTCGACGCGGGAGTACGATTACACGTCCAACTGATACCGCAAGGTCCCGCCGCGCCACAGAGGTCTAGCTCGGCCACGGGGTAAATTAGGGAGGTGCCCATTGACGCTTGCGCCAATACGTTCGCAGAGATGGCTGCGGCGATTTTGCCGGAGGATATGACGAGACTACGTGTCGCTCTGGCCGCTCCGCTCCCCCTATCTCGATTTTGCAAAGACGGGCTCGGCGTCAAGTCAATCCTCAGGCAATTTCAGAGAAGGCAAGATTTTTCAGGGTGCTACGTCCTCTTAAGAGACGGCGCACCTTTTTATGTTGGAATCTCCCGAAGCGTCATCCAGCGGCTCCGGCAACACGTGAAAGGGAAAACGCATTTTGACGCTAGCCTCGCGTACCTCATGGCCACCGAGAAAACTGGCCACACAATGAAGCGGGCAGACGCCATGAAAGACGCTGATTTTCTGAAGGCGTTCGCAGCAGCCCAGGCGCTTCTTCGCAACTGCGCCGTTGCGTTCATCGAGATCGACAACCCTGTAGAGCTGTACCTTTTTGAAGCGTACTGCGCGATGGAATTGGACACTTTCGAGTGGAACACCTTTCGCACTCATTGAACGCCGCGACCGCGAGTCGTCCGACCCTCCCTCAAGCCACTGCGCATGGGGTCATTCCGCGCTTTGCCGACTATACGTCCCCGTAGGAGGCTAATGCGGCAAGGAAGTGCTCTGTGGGGGCCATTCGGGCCAGCGGTTTCCGACCGTGGCCTCGATCGCAATTGGCCCGGTCAAAGAGAAACCGGGGACAAAGCCGGGTGGCGTAGGTCATGGCGCAGGGGGCGGCTGATGGTCCGTCGCAGTGGTGCACCGAAGTTCATTCCATCCGACGTGACATGTGACGTGCTTATAGAAAGTGGGTAGCTCCCCGTCGCCCCAGTCTTCATGGAGGATGTTGAACCTCAGTGTGTCACCCTGGATCTCGAAGTCGTCCAGTGCCGCCATCGTGTAGGGGTTGTCACAAGTCCCGCACACCATTCCACGGAGCTTGTTGCCAATCTTGCGAATGATGAAGTACTGCTTGGGCGCACCTACACCGAAGCCGAGCCAAACTCCGGTAACGTCTTTCTCAGTCAGGGTTGATTTCCACGGGCCAGGTTGAATGTAACGCGGAACTGGCGCGCCCACGCCCTGCTGATTGACTCTCGCGGCGGGAACAGGAGGAGCCTTGGGGAGTCTTGACACAATTATCGGAAGCGGGTCCGGTCCCCTGGAATCTTTAATGAGAGTGCGCTCGAATTTGCCTCCACCCAGGGCACCGCTGGTGCCAGCCACGATCAGATTGCCGTGGTCGAACCTGGCTGCCGCCTGGTCCTGATACGCGGTGCTGCCGTCGGCATTCACATGTGTTACTACGAGACCAATGCCATTCGCTCCGAACTTGCCATCGACAAAGGCCAGCGTCGTCGCATCTGCGCAATACGAACAGTAGATACCCCTGACCTGATCGCCTCGGATCGAGAACTCATAGGTGTGCGCTTCACCCTTGTCCGTCCTCCAGCCACCACGGTAATCATCGGCATCTTGAGCGGCCGCCATGTGGCCAAAGCTCCACGTTGCAAAGAGCAACAGGAACGGCCCTTTTCTGATCACAAGTTCAAGCATCCTTGCTCGCGCATTCCCTTTTCCGTCTTTCATGCTAACCCTAAACGGCCCTGGAAGAGGGCTGTCTCAGACGCGGGCATCTCCGCTCTTGTGAAATCGGCCTAAAAACACTCTGAAAAATAGCCCGTCCTCCGAGATCTTCAGAATCCGCGTAGACTCTAGCGGTGCTCACTCCTTCAAGCAGCTTCAACTCCGCAGACGAGCCCGGTTGCGCCCAGCCAAAGCCGTTTGCCGTCTGGGCTGGTATCATCCTCCGATAGGACGCGTTGGCATGACCGGCATCCCACGTTTTGACCGCTATGTCGGCATCGACTATTCCGGAGCGCAAACGCCGATTTCGAGTCTCAAGGGTTTGCGTGTGTATGTGGCAGATCGGAATGCGCCGCCTGTTGAGGTCAACCCGCCGCCGAGCCCGCGGAAGTATTGGACTCGTCGTGGAATTGCCAGCTGGCTCGCTGAGGAGCTGTCCGGCGGCCGGTTGACCTTAGTGGGTATTGACCACGGCTTTTCGTTTCCGATGGCGTATTTCCAAGAGCACCATCTGGCACTTGATTGGACCGATTTCCTCGACGATTTCCAGCGCCATTGGCCACCGACCAGGACAACGTCTACGTCGATTTTGTGCGGGATGGCATCCGCGGCAGCGCCATGGCTCGTTCTGGCAACCCACGTTGGCGGCGCCTGACAGAAGTCCGCGCGAGAGCAAAATCGGTCTTCCATTTCGACGTGCAAGGCTCTGTGGCGAAGTCTACCCACGCCGGAATTCCGTGGCTGCGCCATCTTCGACAGCGAACTGCCGGCCGGGTCCATTTCTGGCCGTTCGATGGCTGGCAGATCCCGTCTGGGCGATCTGTTGTGGCGGAGGTCTATCCCGCCCTGTGGAACAGAAGCTTCCCGCGCGAGGACCGGGATTCCCATCAACAGGATGCTTATTTCAATTGCTGCGTGGATGAGCCGCGCGGACGGGGACGGGTCTCTGGCGGGTTTCTTTCATCCCGATCTGGAGCAAGGCGAGCGGCAGAAGGCAGAAATTGAAGGGTGGATTCTGGGCGTTTCGTGATCACTGGCGCTGTGCTGTATCGCGTGATCGGAACCTCCCGGAACCCCGTCCGGGGAGTTGGCCATGCTATTTGAGTGGTCCCTGACGTGACCGGCGTTCACAGGAGTAATGTCCCGCACTGGACTTATTCCGCCAAGCGCCGATTTCTCCGGCCATCTCACCCGACTCGGAGTACCCCGTCGCGCCCGCAAGTCTGGCGACTCTCGTGGATATGTAAAGGCTCCGGCTGATCCGGTTACCGTACCTGTATGGTATATTGCGGCGATGGAACGAAGAACATTCTTAACCGGCGCGGCTGTGCCCCTGGTTACGGGGATTATCGGTCAACTGTCCGCCCAGACTCCGGCAACTCCCCGCACGCGCATCAAACAAAGCGTGATGGCTTCTGTTTGGGCCGGCTCGACGCTTTCGTTCGAGGAGAGGTGCAAGATCCTTGCGCGCATTGGTTTCAAGGGCGTAGATCTGCCCAGCGCTCAGCAGGTGCCGATCCTAACGCAAAATGGCTTGGCGCCCGGCATGATGACTGGTACGGGAACCAGCTTCCAAAATGGATTGATCCGTAAGGAAATCCACGACCAGATTGAACAAGCCACTCATGCCGGGATCGACATGTGCGCCAGCGTTGGGTGCTCCGTTCTTATTGCGATCCCCGGCGAACGGCGGGGTATGTCCAGGGAAGAAGGCGCCGATAACGCAGTCGCAATACTGAACCGCGTGAAGGGCTATGCAGAGCAAAAGGGTATCACCGTTTGCATGGAGATTACCAACTCCAAGGTCGCTGCGGATCAGCGTACCGACCAGATTTTCGATCATATGGCATGGGGTCTGGATGTGGTCAAGCGCGTCAATTCACCGCGCGTGAAAATCCTGTTTGATATTTACCACGCTCAGGTCGCGGATGGCGACGTAACGCGGACGCTACGCGATAACTTCGACCACATCTGCCACATCCACGTCGCAGGGGTGCCCGGCCGCTTGGAAATCGACGACAAACAAGAACTCAACTACCGGTTCATCGCCAACGCGATCGCCGATCTCGGATACACCGGATTTGTGGCCCACGAGTGGCGGCCTGCGATGGGTAATGATCCAGTGAAGAGCCTTGGAACGGTGCTTCGAGATTCTGAGCGTTTGATTTATCAGAAAGGTTAGACCGACTCTTGCCCCAGCCGCTGAAACTCGGACTCCCCTCGCGCTTATCAGTTTCGCTCGAAGGATGATGGGCGATCCGCTGTGGTTCGTAGCCCGATCAAAACCCATCAGGCTGCTCGTGATAAGTCGCCATCCCGCCCACGTCGGCTCGGCGCGCGCCGCAGTTTGGTATCGGACGTGACCGGCGTTTCACGGGAGTAGTCTCGATTTCGCTTCCGCTTCCGTCAAAGACCGCCGGACCCTAGCCGACCTATCGTTCCTAAGCCGGCCACCTTCCTCCGGAGCTCTTTTAGCGGAAGCGGCTGGCGGTGAGAAGAAGGTTCAACTAATGCTGAAGCGTGAGTAGCGTTCCCGGCTGCGTGATAGCGCCGCCGTAGGACGCAGCGATCGTGTGATCCCCGTCAGGCAACGAGACCGGCACGACCACGTTGAACTGATACAGCCCCGGCGAAACCAAACCGGCGGATAGCACCGTGGCGGCCACTCCACCGATCATGACCTGCGGAAGAGCCAGCAGATTCCCGCTTTGCGACGCAGATCCGCTGACCACCGGCGGGACAATCAGTCCAAATCCGTTGGCGAAGAGTAAGATCACCTCGCCCGGCTTGGCGGGAGTGGTCAGTCCGGGATACAGGGTAACGGGTCCGATGCGGCTAGAATCGGCGTGCACGGCAATCACGTAAGGTCCGCCGTTGTACACGAAAAACGACGGGGAAAGCGGCAGAACCATTCCGTTGAACGGAGCGCTCATCTGTCCGCCGACCGTGGCTTGCACCTGAACCGGTCCGGGGGTGAGATTAGGCGGCGTCAAGACGTTGATCTGGCCCGTGCTGATGAAGTAAATGTAAGCGTTGCGGCCGCCCATCGTCACGCTCACGCCATCCAATGCAGTGGGCATTTGGTTGTTCACGAAATCCGAAGCCTGCCAGATGCGCGCATCTCCCGGAGGCGCGAGATTCAACCCTTTAATCTCCACCCAGGTGTTTGGCGCAATCGCGGGGTTGTCCCCGAACGCGTTGGCGACTAAGGAAATTAAGGAAATTAGGGGTTGAGGTCCCGACGGCGGTGGGGCCAGGACGCGAATGCGGCCGTTGCTCGAATCGGCGACGTAAATCCTGCCCTCGGCATCGGCGGCAACTCCCGAAGGGTTAGCGAACTGAGCGTTGGCCGCGGGGCCGTTGTCGCCACTATAGCCAGGGGCGCCGTTTCCCGCTACCGTCCTGATCGTTCCGTTCGACACCTTGCGGATACGCTGATTGGCGGTATCCGCGATGTAAAGGTTGCCTGACGCGTCGAGGGCGATGCCGGACGGCATCATTTGGAGAGGGGAAAGATTCAGCTGAGCGTTGGTGGCGGGACCATTGTCCCCGCTGAACCCAGGAGTCCCGTTGCCCGCCACCGTCGAGATGATGCCTTTGGAGATCTCGCGGACGCGCTGGTTATTCGCGTCCGCGAAGTAAATGTTTCCCGCGGTATCCACGGCGATACCAGCGGGGCCGGATAATTGGGCGCTGGCGGCCGGACCGTTGTCGCCGCTGAAGCCTGCTCCTGCGCCTCCAGCGATGGTGCTGACCGCTCCATCAGACACTTCGCCGATGCGGTTGCCGCCACTATCGGCGAAGTATAGATTCCCCCCGCATCCAAAGCGATGCTTGTAGCGAAAACGCCGGTGGCCACCGTGGTGAAGGCCCCGCCGGAGAGTTCCACGATCCTGGTGTTTCCGGGATCGGCGATGTAGACGTTGCCGGCGCTATCCACGGCAACTCCTTCCGGGCCATTTAAGCTGATGCTGCTGGCGGGGCCGCTGCCGCTGTCGTGAAAGTCGCTGCGGTTGCCCGCGATCGTGGTGATCGCGCCGTTCAAGATTTTGCGGACGACGTTGTTACTGGAATCCACGATGTAAAGGCTTCCCTGAGTATCTACCGCGACGCTAGTGGGGAAACTCAACTGCGCGCCCGTGGCCGGACCGTTATCCCCGCTCACGCCGCTGGCGCCGGCTATGGTCGTGATCACTCCGTTGGACACCTGACGCAGGCGGCCGATCTCGAAAGGGCCGTAATTATCCGGGATATAAAGGTTGCCCGCCGTGTCCACCGCGATTCCCGCCGCCAGATACAACACCGCGCTGGTTGCGGGAATGTTGTCCCCCAGGGCCATGCCGAGCACGCTCGGGTTGCCACCGGCCACCGTGGTGATAATGCCCTTCGATACCTGACGCGCGCGGCCTCCGAAGGACGGCGCGCTTTCCATGAAATAAACATTTCCCGCCGGATCCACGGCAACGCCCTGAGGTCCATTCAACGTTACGCTGGTGGCAGTGCCCGTGTCAGGGCCCGCGACGGACGTCGCGCACCGAAACCCAAGCAGAGCCGGCACCGGTTTCCCGTTTCCTGCCACTGTGCTCACAATCCCGTTGGAAACTCTGCGAATGCGGTTGTAGCAGGTGTCGGCGTAATAGAGGTTCCCCGCCGCATCAATCGCAAGTCCCGCCGGAGCAGCGAAAGCACTGGTTGCCGGAACGTTATCGCCCAGTCCGAACCCGCCGCCCGCGACGGTGGTGATCACGCCATTGGACACTTTAAGGATATTTCCAGCCGTGAAATAGAAGCTGCCCGCCGAATCGACAGCCAAGCCGTAGGGAATCAAACCACTCAGATCGGCGCTGGTGGCCGGACTATTGTCAGCTACGATGAAGCTCGAACCCCCGCCGGCCACCGTATTGATAACTCCGTTCGACACTTCCCGGATTCTGTGGTTCCCATTGTCCAGGATGTACACGTTTCCCGCCGCATCGGTAGCAGCCGCGGTGGGGTAGAATAACTGCGCGAGCGCGGCGGGACCGCCGTCTCCGCTGAAGCCCGGGATTCCGTTCCCCGCCAGAAGGGTAAGTTGACCGCTTGGGTCCATCCGCACGACGACGGAATCATCCGTAAGTACGATGAACACATTCCCAGAGCCGTCAATCGCCACGCCTTGGGTGAGGGGCAAGTTGGCGGAGATTCCTGGAAGGATCCAGCCACGTCCCACTTCAGTCTGAATCGTATAGTCCTGGCCTAAGACCGGGCGCGTCAGAGTAAAGAGGAAAGCCATCCACAGCAATAAGGAGCACGCCGTTGGGGGCAGCTTGGACCTTCCAATTGTGGTTTGGCCAATAGTGGGTTGGCTCAAGCTGTCATCGGTTTTGTCCGGGATGTAAACCATGCCGAATGGGTTCACCACCACGCCCTCCAAGGTGAAGGATAGCGGAACCGCGCCCATTCCGTAAGTACCGATCAAGTCCCTTCTGAGAAGCTTTGGATCGCTACCGAGAAACGTTAGAACGCTATCTGGAGTGACCCGGCGGGACAGAGCGAGGGGATAGAGCGGAGCCGAGCGCCGGGTCACTTCGGATAGCGGCGTTTGAAGGAACCCGCTGGCGCGGGGGACGTGCGCGACGGGAAGTCCTCGCGCGAAGTTACTGTTCCACAACGATTCTTCACAATTGCGGGCTACGCACCCGCCTCTGTGCAGGAGGCCCTGGTTAGCTATTGGCGGAGAAACGGCGCGTTCGGCGGTTCAACTGGACGATGCGCGTGCCCCGCACGCATTGGGCGAGATCCTTGTCGGGCGTACATATGATTACGCGTTCAACACGTGCATCGCGAGCCGCAGCAACCGTTCCGGCGGCGAGTGCGTCATCCGCCTCGAACTCGATCATGGGCCAGACTTGGACGCCGGCCGCAGAAAGGGTTTCTTCGAGCAGGTTGAACTGAGCCAGAAGATCGGGTTCTATCCCCTCGCCGGTCTTGTAGCCTGGCCACAATCCATTGCGGAAAGACTCGATAACGTGATCGGTCGCAACCGCCAAGTGGGTGGCGCCGCCGCGGATCATACCCAGAACCGACGCGAGCACGCCTCGCACCGCCGCAACCTCGCGACCGTCCTGATCCCGCGCGGACGGTAGTGCGTAGTAGTGCCGGAACAACTCGTAGGTGCCGTCGATCAGATGGACGTCCAGGGTGCAACTCCAGCACAACCTTATCGGATCGCCCGCCTCTTCATCAACCGGTGAGCAGGCTGGATGCGCCCGGAAACAACGTCGGTCGCATCGGCATCTAGGATAAGTTCCGGGACCTATCGCAACCCGGATGGCGAACTTGGGGGACTCAATCTCTCACAACCCGTCTCGGGTCAACTGCCGCCAGATGTGGTGGGCAGGGCTGTTCTCGCCAGAAATCGCCGCGGTGGTAAACGACGGCAGTTCTTCAGCTACACGTCGAGGCGGTTCGGCGGACGCAAGCGCGTTTATCGTTCCCAATCCCCGCGCGGGCGCCCGACCAGTCAGCCTAAAGGTGACCTTTCTCCGAGTGGCGCGTAACTCGGGCGCTAATCCATCCCGTTCCAGCTACGATCCCGACTGGTATCCCGCGTCATACGGCCAGACCGATATACTCGTTTGAGGCTAAGGAGGGCTCAGTGACGTCGACGAAATCACAAGAGCCGAGAGTCGTGGTTCGCGCCGCTACGGCGGATGACAGCGCGATCTGCGGAAAGATATGTTACGAGGCCTTCTCGAAAATTAGCTCGGCTCACGGTTTCCCGTGCGATCTTCCCGGAGCGGGGGTTGCCGCCGGCTTGCTTTCGATGATGTTTTCACATCCCGGATTTTCGTGCGTGGTGGCCGAAGCGGACGGCCGCATCGTGGGGAGCAACTGCCTGGACGAGCGTTCCGTGATCGCGGGCATCGGCCCGATAACGGTCGACCCTGGCACACAAAACCTCGGCACTGGACGGATGCTGATGCGGGCTGTACTCGACCGAGCGAACCAAGGCAAGGCCGTCGGAGTCCGGCTGGTGCAGGCCGCCTATCACAATCGGTCCCTCTCGCTCTACTCGCGTCTCGGGTTCGATATCAGGGAGCCCCTTTCCTGCCTCCAGGGACGGACTCTCGAGCGAAGTATCCCCGGGTGTCTCGTTCGGCCAGCGGAACCCACCGATTTGGACGCATGCAATGTGCTTGCCCGGCAGGTCCATGGATTTGATCGCGGAACCGAGCTGGCGGAAGCGGTGCAACACAAAACTGCAATTGCCGTAGAGCGCGGCGGCCGAATTACGGGATACGCAACTGCCCTCGCTTTCTCCGGTCATGCCACAACCGAGACGAACCTTGATCTTCAGGCGCTCATTGCCTCCGCGGAATCTTTCGGCGGTCCAGGAATTCTCGTGCCCTCGCGGAATAATGCGGCGCTGCGCTGGTGCCTCGCGAACGGTCTGCACGTTGTTCAGCCGATGACCTTGATGAGCATGGGGCTGTATAACGAACCAGCTGGTGCATGGATGCCTTCCATCTCGTTCTGATCCGGCACGAAGAGCCCTCCCGGGATCGCCAAGTACGGTGACATGTCTTCTTGGGAACTCAATTCCGCCCGATCGTCAGCGATCCGTACAGAGGTCGAACAGAGGGAAGCCGCGAGTGCTCTCTCGGGGTGGCGCGTCATCCGCCGGGATGCGTCTCGGGGGCCTGGCCCGACTCGCTCCATGATGCGGCCGACTCGGGCTAACAAACCCAATGGCTACCTTCTCGGCTCATACCGCATCGCCACCGCCCCCGAGCCGAACTCGAGCCGGCTCACGAGCCTCAAGTCGACACGCTTCGATAGCCCCGCGAACAACGTCGGCCCGTGGCCCACTAGCCTGGGGTGCACCACGAACTCGTACTCATCGATCAATCCCAGCTCCGCCAACGCCAGCGGGAGCTTTACGCCTCCCACGAACAGTCCCTTACTCGACTCCCCCTTGAGCCGCTGAACGGCCGTCCCTAGATCCCCGCGCACGAGCTCCGCGTTCCAATCGACCCGGTCCAGGGTGCTCGACACGACGTACTTCTTTGCCGCGTCGATCGTCCGTGCGAAGGGCTCCATCCAATCAGGCCTCGCTCCCGTCCGCGCCGGCGGCCGGAACGCTGCCTCCATCATTTCGTAAGTCACCCGGCCAAAGAGGAGGGCATCGGCCTGGTCGAGGTTCTCGGCCGCGTGACGATGCAAGTCTTCGTCCGGTAAGATTACACGATGATCGCAGCACCCGTCCAATGTGACGTTGATGGAATACCGAAGGGGTCGCATTACGCAAGAGTACCGCCGATGGGCACGCTGGTCATCGATGACTGCCACCGATTGAGGATGGGGTGCAGCTTAGCAGGGCGGGCCTTTTGGCGAGTCGTCGGCAACACGTACGCCGACGGCGAGCCGTTCTGAGCGACAATGATTGCATCGGGAGGTACCGCTAATGAACTCCATGGTTGATTCATTGTTTGACCAGTATGACCGCGGTCGGATGACGCGTCGCAATCTTGTCCAAGCGTTGGCGGCACTTGTTCTGCCGACGTCTACCCTGGCGCAGGACGGCGCCCGGGCTTCCGGTCCAATCGTTCGCGGCCTGTCCGTCAACCACGTAGCGCTAACGGTCAGCGATATTCCACGTTCCTTCGCGTTTTATGAACGACTTTTCGGGGTCACAAAAGGCTGGCCGGCCACGGACGCCGGTACGGGTATCCATATGGACTTGCCTGACGGGTACATCAGCATCGATTCAGTGGCCGGACAGAAGGGCGTGATCACACATTTCGCAGTGGCAGTCGACCATATGGATCGGGTCGCTGCCAAACGCCTCGCTGACAAAATCAATAGCGAGTTGCCGGACGCCAAAGCGAGAGATGCGTATCAGGCCAATACCGACGGCTCGATGGTCAATCTCAAGGATCCCGACGGCTTCTTCGTGCAAATCTCGTCGAAGGACGGGCGCTAATCGACGATCCGGAGATTGGTCGGGACAACGGCAGTGTGTCGGAGGTCGGCACTGTCCAAGAGTCCGGTTCCGGGAGGTTGCACCTCGCTCCGAGCGGATCGTCGGCCACTCTTCTAGAGATCCGCTCCTGTCCCAGTAGCGCGTCATTCAGGACTTGACCACCAACGATGACGTGCGTCATGCCAACGGCAGGCTGGTCATTTTTTCCGTGCAGAGCCAGACTTCCGCCATCACTTTCGGATCCCGCGAAAGAGGATTGGACTTGGCGGGCTTGGACTTGACGAAGTATTCTCCGGAGACTTGTGCCACCTCTGGAGCGGTCGCGAGATACAGGGACACCGCGGCGCCCTGTTTTGAAGTCAGCATGAACGGCTTCACTACGGCGAGGATCAGCTTGACGATGAGCGGGAGGTGATTGGCACTCCAGATATTTGTCGCTACCGCGCCTGGATGGAGGCAGTTCGCGGTGACTCCCGTTCCCGCCAGCCTCCGCGCCAGCTCGAACGTAAACGCGTTCATCAGCAGTTTCGACTGTCCGTAGGCGGCGACACCACGATATTTCCGCCGCTCGAACTGCAGATCGTTCATTTCCAAGCGTGCGTGTTGAGCCTCCGACGACGAGACATTGATGATGCGCGATGGCGCGCTGGCCTTCAACAGATCGAGCAAGAGAAGCGTCAGCAGCGCGGCGCCCAAATGATTGGTGGCAAGCGTCATTTCGATGCCGTCCGCGGAAAGCGTGCCTGGTGGCGCGCCACGGCCTGCATTGTTGACCAACACGTCGAGGCGGGGGTATTTCTGCTGGATCTGGTCCGCAAGCGCTCGAACGGATGCCTGCGACGACATGTCCGCGATCAGCAGATCAACCTGCGAGGATCCGGATTCCCGCCGAATCTCCTCCAGCGCCGCTCTCCCTTTTTCCGCGTTCCGGCAGACCATGACCACGCGCGCGCCCACCTGGGCCAGGCCGAGCGCCGTCTCTTTCCCAATCCCACTGTTCGCGCCCGTTACGATACATATTTTTCCGTTCATACTCGCCGGTGGCATCACGCGTGACCTTTCGAACGTATTGGTTGACGACCAACTTCTCGCGTGGAGGCCGCTAAAGTGACGGCCTGAAAGTCCACACGCATGTTACGAGACTACAGGATTCGCCGTGGATTATTGTTCCACAGTTGCCGGTGCCAGTTTGGTGGCCCACCGCTCCCCGGACTCGTCGAAGATCGCAGCCTGGGCCATCCCGTCCGGTTGGTCGGCTACTCTTCCACAGAGCGGATTGCGGTTAGCCGCCCGGCATCAATGGAAGAGTAGCGCGTCACTCGTCCGAGGGTCCCACTTCAACGAGATTGGGACTCTTTCTGCAGGCGACCATACAACCACACCCGCCATGGCGTGCGATGGCCGCGCTATGTCGGCCCGTGGCGAGAGTCTGCAAGAGCCCCACGCGGTATGAACGGGCCGGCTATACTCACTCCGAAGGGAGTATCTATGAAAAGCTTGACGGTTCCACTGCCGCTGGCAGTCGCGGCGGTACTGATCACCGGGCTGGCCGTTTCAATTGCAACCAAACCCACGAACGTTTCTGCGCAGGGCCGCTCCAGCTATGCGGAGGACCGGGCCGCAATTGAGGACTTACAAGCGCGTTATCTCTTCGCGCTCGACTTTCACGATCCGGATCTTTATGTCTCCACCTTCACCGAGGATGGCGTACTGGATGTGGGCAGCGGCGAGATCAAAGGCCGCCAGGCGATCAAAGAGGTAATCGCGGGAATGCCGAATCCAAAACCGGTTGCCGGGAAACGAGGAGGCGCGGCTCGCCACAATATTTCAAATATCGTCATTAGAGTAGATGGGAATACGGCGTCAGGCCGTTCCTACTGGTTCCACTACTCGAACGACAATCCCGAACGGCGCGGAGTCTTCGACGGGTTCGGCCACTACGAGGATGATCTGGCGAAGGTCAACGGCAAATGGTTTTTTACCAAGCGGAGGATCTATAACGAAGGCCGTGATGAGTGGGCGTACAAGGGAGGGAAGAACCCGGCGTGGTAGGAACCAGACTTGGTCACTTTCCAACCAGGTGTGCAAGGTCTTTTTCGTTTTCCAGACAGACGAACTCGATCAGATCCGTATCGAGCGCGAGAGCCTGGTGCACTTGGATGCTCCATGGCTTGGTATAAGCTTTTGGATCGTCGATCGTGATCTCGATTTCCAGCTTGCCGAAGCTCGGACGCCGGAAGCGCTCTGTCACTTTGGCGGCGGACGTAAGCGGGGATCCCTTCGTGTCGAGCCACATGCCGTCTTTGAAACCAATCGACTTCACAACCAGAGTGTCACCTTCCCACTTCCCCGTTGAGTAGCCGTTGAAGCCCGGTTGCGGATCGACTGGCAGAGGGCGGCCGTCGGTAAAGATTTGCCGATAGGTCGTGTCCCGCTCGAACAGAATCACCAGCAGGCCCGGGACCTGGACCAGCTTGCGGGGATAGGGATGCACATGCATCTGGACCAGGCCCAGAGGCAGGCAATAAGTGTCGGGGGCGTCCTTGAATTCGCCGGCCCGGCGAGTCTCCACCAGTTCGGCTGCCCAGGGTTGAAGCGGCAGACCGCCCGGAACATTCACGCCGATTCCGCTGAACTGCCGATCCCCCGGCGGATCCCCGGAAAGAAAAGTCGAACTCGCCGCAGGTGTAGCAGGCTCCCACAGTCCGGAGAGATCGGGTTTGCCATCGGGCGTCCGGGGCGCGGGCGCAGACAGATTTGGCTGGCCGTTCGGAAGGCGCGGGACTCCCGCAGTCGGATAATTCAACCACTGGGCTTGGAGTGCCGGTGCGGCAAGTATGATCGCTAAGAGCTGAGTGCGCGTGATCACTGGCATCTTCAGTGTGTCAGCGCTTACGATCGTAGCGGTTATCGCCGCCGGCCGCAGTCAAAACCAAGTGCGTCACAGCGCCGCGTGCGTCGGTGACAAACTCGATCCTCGCGGTTTCCGTTTCAAAGGTCGTCTCCGATTGCGGAATCAGAGGCAGAGCATTCATGAACAGTTGCCCATTGACCAGGCTGACGGTCTGGGTCCGCGGAAAGAACGTTCCGGCGCCCCCCGCCCCGGCGGCCCCCCGAAATTCGTACACCCCGGCGTACCTTGCCAGCACTGCCGGACTCAGCTTTGCACGCGCCGTCTCCTGTCCACTTAGATGCCCTGTGTCCGTATTATTTTCGTTGCACTCGTTCTCCAGCATGTCCGTGTCCGCCGCATAGTTCACCTTGAGCGAAATGGTCAGCGGCCGGGTCAGCGTCTGTGGGTCGTCAAAGGTGACCTGGAACTGTATGTGCCCGAAATCCACGCGCCGGAATCTCTCGGTTACGCGCAACTCCTCCGAATGCGGGTGGCCCACACGATCGAGCCAGGTCCGGTCATTGAACCCCGCGCTCTGCACTACCAGAGTGTCGCCTTCCCAGTGTCCGATCGAATAGCCCCTCCAGGTGGGATTTGGATCCCTCGGGAGTTTGCGCCCGTCCATGTAGATCTGCCGGTAGTTGCCCCCACCTTCGTAAAGCAGTCCGATCACTGCCGGCGACTGCATGATTCGGTACAGTTGCCCGCCGAAGAGGATATCGGAGGGACCCCGCGGCAGGCAGTGCGTTTGTGGATCGTCGCGCCGGAACTCCGCGACGCGCTTTAAGAACAGCGCCTCCGCCGCAGGCCGGAAGATCGCTTCATCCTTCAGTTCCTGGATGACGTCATAGAAGTAGGGGTTGGCTTCGGGCCTCCAGACCCCGGTTAAGTCCGGTTTGCCATCCGGCGTCTTGGGCGCCGGTGCCGACAGGTTCGGCTTCCCATCCGCGGTCCGCGGGATCCCAGGCGTATGAAAATCCAGCCACTGAGCAAAGAGCGAAACTGGCAGCAGGAATAATGCTGTCTTCATGGGCATCTCTCCGCCGCGAAGTGTACTCTAACAGCGCAAGTCGCGCAAGCCTCTTGGCGCACCTTTTCCGGCACGCTCGGCGGGTGCTCGACGCGGTTGCGATCTTGGATTACTCTCTGATGAAGGGAGGTTCTGCGACCATGTTCAAACCGGATAGTCGCGTTCTTCGACGGACAGCACTGGCATTGGGGATCCTCGCTCTGGCGGTTCTTTCGGACCCGTCGGCCAAAACGAGCCAGCGGGCCGGCCTGGTTTTTTCAGACACGCGAAACTCGATGGCCATCTATGGTGCCGACGCCCCGACGATCGACCGCAATGCGAGAGATTTCAGACTGCCTGATCAGCTTCAATGGACCGAGCGTCCAGGCGGCACTGACAAAACTGCAACACTGTTTGGCGATCCTTCAAAGCCCGGGATGTTTGTGCAAGTCACCAAACGTGGGCCTAACGTGTGGAGCCAACCCCATTCTCATCCCAATGAGCGCTTCATTACAGTCTTGGCAGGAACGTTCTTGATCGGCACGGGCCCGAAGCTCGATAAGAACAATACCGTCGCCATTGGGCCGGGCGGTGTTGTCCACGATATACCCAATCAGATGCACTACGACGGAACCGGGCCCGAGGGCGCCACTCTTGAGTTCATTGCCATGGGTCCGGCATCCAGGAACTAGGACCCATTCAACGGACAGGGCTCGTGCGTGGCGATCGCTGAAGTTAGTCCGTCTCGTCTTCCCAAGGCTTTCCACGCCTTCCCATGATCTGTTCCATGCCGACGGGCTTCGGCCGCAGCTACAAAAGGATATGGCCTCGCGCGGCGCAGCGGTAGTGGAGTATCTAGTCTAGTGCGTCAAGCAGATTGCCGATTATCGAGAGCCTTGCGAGCGCGCTTGACCTTTTCGAGGATGTCAGCGGCTTTTGCAGTCCAAATGAACGGCTTGGGTTGATGGTTGTGCTGGTCGAC
>Ga0209517_10004598_pt1 | contig 18061 bp, 16 predicted proteins | sample PeaSoiMetSII2010_FD_187695 | JGI IMG/M metagenome (GOLD analysis project Ga0209517, IMG submission 187695) | Peat soil microbial communities from Weissenstadt, Germany - SII-2010 (SPAdes) (version 2) | ecosystem: Environmental > Terrestrial > Soil > Wetlands > Peat | place: Germany...
ATCATACGAGGTCCTTGGCGTGATAGGAACTTCGTACAAGCGGACCGCTCGCTACCCGCCAAAAGCCCATCGAGAGGGCAATTTCTTTCCAGTTGTCAAACTCTGATGGACTAACAAAGCGTTCCACCGGAATGTGATCCGCCGAGGGCTGGAGGTATTGGCCCAAAGTTAGCAGGCTGCAACCCGCATCCAAAAGGTCCCGAAGAGTCTGGTGTATCTCTTCGGGCAACTCGCCCAGACCAAGCATCAGACCGGACTTGATTGCAAGAGAAGCATTGAAGCCTTTAGCACGGCGCAGAAGTTGCGTTGAACGCTTATATTCAGCTCCCGGCCGGACCGGGGGGTACAACCGCTCTACGGTTTCGATGTTGTGGTTCAATACGTCCGGGCGGGCTTCCGCCACTGCAAGAAGCGGCTCCGGGCGGCCCTGAAAATCGGGGATCAACACTTCAACCTGCACATCCGGAATTTTCTTGCGAATTGCTCTTATGGTTGCTGCAAAGATGGCGGCCCCACCATCCGGAAGATCATCGCGGGTGACGGAAGTGACTACGACATAGCGCAATCCCAGAGCGTGAGCAGCTTCGGCCACTCGAAAAGGCTCCTCGGGATCGGGTGGTCTCAAAGGCCCGTGTTCCACGGCACAAAAGCGGCAGTTTCGCGTGCATCGAGGCCCCATAATCAGGAAAGCTGCCGTATGACCCGCAAAACATTCCCACTGGTTTGGGCATCTGGCTTCCTGACACACCGTATGAAGCGTGCTGTTGCTGATCAGAGACCTGACGAGTTCGTAATCCGGCCCTGCCGGAAGCTTTAGCTTCAGCCAATCGGGCTTGCGGATACGCGGTTTTTTCTCTTCGTGCGGCACCATATCTTCCACTCTCTTAATTTAATCCTCAATGGCCGGAAAACCAATATCTTCTGCTCCATTTATCGGGGTCATGGGCTTGCGGCCTTTGAAGCGAGGTCCACTACCAGTTTGCTGAGTGCACTCGCTTCTTCGAGTCCGTCGAGAAAGCGTTGAGGGATGCCCGAAAAGCCGGTTTGAGCGCCGGCGAGGGCCCCGGTGAGGATGGCGCGCGCCTGGTTTTGCCCGCCGCCATTTACAGCATGGAGCACGGCCGCTTCGAAATCTTTGTGGAACCGCGCAGCGAGATAGTAGGCGGCAGGAAGCTGGTGGTAAATCGCGCAGGGCATGCCGTAAACGATGGACACCTTCCATGCTGGCTCTATGTGGATTTGCGGGTCCGCTGCCGCTTGGGCCATATAGGAGGGCGAAAGCAAGGCGTCCGGTGAGGCGAACCGGCCGGCGCGGGGTGGGTCCGGGTCCCCGGGACGTGGCGGCTGGAGATTGTCGAGAGTCACGGCGTGAAAGGGCAGTTGCCCGTTTTTTACCAATTCCATGAGTTTGGACGACAGTTCCGGGTCGAGTGTATGCCCCTGAACCAGCAAACTCAACACCGCGCCGAAGGCGACAGTCATCGAGACCACGGTATCATCAGTCTGGGTAAGGATGGTATTGGCGGCTATGGCAGATGCCATCTGAGCGGGTTGCAGCACATAGCGAACGGCTATGGCAAGGGTGCGCTCGATTGCCTCGGTGGTATCCGCGTGGCCTCCGGTTTGCCCCCATGGCAGGTTCTGCTGCACGCGGCGCCTCCATGCCTCCCGGATTGACTGACTGGTGTATCTCCCCGGTCCGCTCACCGGTGTTCCGTCGAGAAGCGGAAAGAGTTCTTCATCCATCCGGCGGCAAAAATCCTCTGCATCGTAACCGCCGCAATCAACGAGGGAGCGAAGCATGAGCGTGAGAATAAAACCTGCCTGGGAAAGTTGACCTGCCCTGAGTCCATAGTGGTAACGGCCGGGTTTGGGATCGGTATAGCCGTCGATCCAATCGCCGTAGTCGCGGCGAAGTTCAGCGAGATTGTAATACCAGTGAGGACCCAGGGCCAGGGCATCGCCTATGAAGGCCCCCATGATGGCGCCGGAAGCGCGATCCTGAATGATCTCGTTTGACATTTTATGCTCCAGGGATTTTCATCGTATAAGTTAACGCTTATGGGTGTGAACACCCTGGCAATAATCGGCGCCGGGGCGTAACCGCGCGCGTGCAGGCCGATCAGTCACGCAGGGTAGCGGTGAGACGCAGCGGGTGGAGCAGCAGGTCCAGCGCATCTAGTATATTCCGGCTAAGAATATCAGCAGCGAGCAGTGCTTCGATGGATGCGGCTTCGGCCTGAAGCAGCGCGATACCCAATGCGGCCCTCTTGAGCATAATACGATCATTTCTTCCGTTTCCAATCGCCACGCACTCTTCGGGGCCGAGACCTCCTATGTAGTCTCCTTTGACTTCGGCCTGATTTTCAGAAGAAATGACCGACACCCGGCAGGGCAGTTTTGCGAGTTCCTCTTTTGCGCTGCCGAAAGTATCCGCAGTCAGGACATGCACCCGAACACGATCGGAGAGCAACTCAAGCCTCTCCCCAACACCGGTTATCACTTTACCGTCGCAGGCCAAAGTCCCGTTGTAGTCAAGCACCAGGTTGGCCAGAAACAACCGTTTAAATCCTGGGATTTCGATTGCGAGCATGCTTGCCAGCCTTTGTTCTCAGCCTTGAATATGTAATGAAACCCATTATAGACCATAGTAAAGGTTGCTTGTAAAAACCGGTGGAACAAGCGGAGATGGTGCTGAGGGGCTCAGGCTAAGAGCATCCCTCAGCACGCGGAGCTACTTGCTGCCGCTGGGCGCGTGGCAAGACGGAGCATGACATGAAGGGGCATGACATGTGGGAGCATGACATGAAGGGGCATGACAACTTGTTTTTGCGTCACAAACGATACCAGTTGATCTTTTTTCCACCTCTTTTACCTGTAGCATAGCTACCTCCTCTAAAAGGAATCAGAACTTCCACGTCCAGGGCCTTTTCCGTCACTTAATATGTGAACGCACCATCTATTTGTCAAATAGGATATTTCGATTTTATCGGCCAAAATGGATTCAATTCCACCATTGACGAAAGGTTGTCAAACTGAATGAAGCATTCGCTCCATCTTTCATTTTTAATAGGTTGTTCCTATTTGTCACATTGGTTTGCACGATAAAATCGACTGGACGAAAGCTAGCCTGGCTGGTATAAAGATCAAATACCAGTGCAGATGGCCAACCCTGTGTGGAGGCAACCCACTCGGCAATCATGCTCAACCGGCACAAGGATGATTGAAGGAGAAATTTATGCCGATGGAACTAAATGTCCATATCAGTCCAAATGTCGTCAGGCAGCTACAAGACCTGCAAAGAGGAGGGGGAAACGCTTCACAGGCTGCCGAACACGCCCGGAAGATAATCAATCAGGCCCTTGACGGCATTTGCAGTCCAAAGCAGATAGGAAGACTCACCAGGTATGGTGAAGCACGCATACCCAATTGCATCAAGTTTGACCTTGTCAGGGGATACCGCTTGATAGCAGTCATGGGGAAACAGGCGATTAGTTTCCTTTTCGTCGGAAGCCATGACGAATGCGATCACTGGGTCAGAAATAATGCCGGATTTGAAGTCCCGGCGAACAATAGAACAGCCGGGGTGTTACAGGTGAGGGGAAAGACAGATGAGGAGAAACCCCCTTGCCCAATGCAGGAACAAGAAGCCGGGGTGGAAGCTGATGACTATGACAGTGCGCTCTTGCGGGACCTGACCGACCGGGACCTTCGAGAAATCTTTCGAGGGCTTTGTGGAAGACGCGCATGATTGGCGCCGACGAAGCCCCGCGAAGCGAGACCTCTACAGCATTGTAGCTTGACTTGAGGAAAATCTGAGGAGGCAATAATGAAGAAATGGTCTGCTGTGTTGCTGCTCATGTGTCTGGCTCTATCTGTCCAGGGAGCTTCTGCGGCCACCCGCTCCGGAATGGTTTTGATGGATTTTGACCTGTCGGGCCAGAAAGCTGGTGAAGAAGTCCGGCTTTGGATTCCTTATCCCGTTTCGGACGCCGATCAGCTCATCACCGACATCAAGGTTACCGGCGACTACAGCGAGTCTGCCGTCTACACGGATCGGATAAATCAAACGCCGATGCTGTTCGTGCGCTGGGATAAGGATGCCGGGAGCCGGAAGATGACCCTTGCCTTTCATGCCGAACGGTTAGAAGTTGTGCGAAAATACATTCCGGGCAGCTTAGTCTGCTGGGATCAGTCGGCTTTCAAACCGTACCTTGCAGGCACACGCCTCGGCCCGATCGATGGGGATGTGAAAAAGCTGGCCGACCGGATCACCGAAGGCAAAGAGACCGTGGAGGCCAAGGTCCGGGCTATTTATGACTGGACCTGCGCCAACATGTATCGCGATCCCGACACGCCTGGGTGTGGAGTTGGCGAGGTGCCCGCCCTGCTGGAGAAGCTCGGGGGCAAGTGTACCGACATTTCTTCGGTTTTCATCGCTCTGTGTCGAGCGTCCGGAGTGCCGGCCCGGGAAATCTTCGGGCTTCGCCTGGGCAAGAAGGCTGAAGAGGACATCACGGGGTACCAGCACTGCTGGGCCGAATTCTACTTGCCCGGCTATGGATGGGCGCCAGTGGACCCCGCCGATGTCCGCAAGGCCATGCTGGTCGAAAACCTCAAGCTTGAAGACCCCAAGACGGCAGAATACAAGTCCTATTTCTGGAGCGGCGTCGACCCATACCGAATCAAGCTTGCCGTAGGGCGAGACGTCATACTCAACCCGCCGCAGTCCGGTGAGCCGCTGAATACATTCGGCTATCCATTCGCCCAAGTCGGCAACAAGACCATCGACTGGCTCGACCCCGCCGCCTTCAAATACAAGTTCACCTACAAAGAAGGATAGGCCCAAAAAGGTCAACAACGATTCCCGGTTCAGCTACGTCCCCAAAAACGGGGGTGTAGCCGAACCGGCGCTCAGGCTCATGCCGATAGCTTCCTGGCAATTTTGGCAACATGAGCGCCCTGAAAGCGGGCAATCTTCAGCTCATTTTCCGAAGGTTGCCGAGCGCCGTCCGTACCGGCAAGCGTCCCCCCGCCATAAGGCGATCCGCCTGTGATTTCGCTCATGTTCATTAGTTCCTGACAGGAATAAGGGACCCCCACAATGATCATACCTTGATGAAGAAGCGTCGAATGAAAGGAAGTAATAGTAGTTTCCTGTCCGCCGTGCTGGGTAGCGGTCGAGGTGAAAACACTGGCCACCTTTCCAACGAGGCTGCCGTTGAACCACAGGCCGCCGGTCTGGTCCAGAAAATTGCGCATCTGCGCGCACATGTTGCCGAAGCGGGTTGGCGTGCCAAAGATGATGGCGTCATAGCCCGGCAATTCGTCAACGGTGGCGATCTGCGCTGCTTGATCCAGTTTGGCCCCGGCCTTGCGCGCCACTTCCTCGGGCACCAGGTCCGCCACGCGCTTGACCGTGACCTTGGTGCCCTCGACACCTCGGGCGCCTTCGGCGACTGCGTTCGCCATAGTTTCTATGTGGCCATACATGCTGTAGTAAAGGACGAGAATATTTGCCATCTTGCAACTCCTCTTCGTGTGTGGTTGTAAGTATAACGTTCGTGATTACCGGCTCCGGTCTGGAGCAACATTTAGATATCGTAAATTCGCCTGCTTGATTTGATTCGGATGCGGTACGTGAATCTCGATCATCTTTCCCCTTACCGGTCCGGCAGGCCCATGCAGGACATGGCGCAAGAGGGTGGAATTCCAAGGTTCAGTTCCACATCGAAGACCTCTTCGATGCTGCGTTTCATCTTCTCGCGAACCTCCTTCATTGACGCCTTGCGGGCGATCTGCTGTTCCAGGGAGGTCATCTTGACCCCTTGCAGCCCACACGGGTTGATCCAGCCAAACGGTTCCAACGAAACATTTACATTGAGAGCAAAACCGTGGAAAGTAATTCCTCGCCGGATAGCTATTCCCAGGCTGCCCAGTTTGCGGCCCTCCACCCAGATTCCATGGTTTAGCCTGTTGCGCGTTGCGTGCACCCCCCAGTGGGCCGCCGTTCGGATCATGATTTCCTCGAGTCTTTCCACGTAGCCGGTGACCGTGAATTTGGCGGCGCGCAAGTCCAGGATCGGATACCCGACCAGTTGACCCGGACCGTGAAATGTTATGTCGCCGCCACGTTCTGCATGCACTATGGGGATTCGGGCTTTTTCGAGGAAAAGTTCAGAAACCATGAGGTTTTCCCGTCCGCCCCTGCGGCCCAGGGTGAAAACAGGCGCATGTTCCATGAGCAACAGGATATCCGAGACTATGCTCCTGCGCTCTCTGGCGGCGACAAGACGCAATTGGAGGTCATGGACCTTTTGGTAATCCGTCAGGGCTAAGTCCGCACAAAGCCAGCTTTTCGTTGACGGCCTGGAAGCCGAACCTGCGGTATGCGTCTGCACTGGTGACCCCACTTTGTTTTATCCGGCATCAATTGCCGCCCCCGCACGTCAACCGGGGGTTTCGTGCAGCGCCTGTTTCATCGAGCCGCCGCACTTTTGTACGCCATGGCGCCTTATAGAGCCGCTCGGTATCTTCGCCCGCTTCTCTCACCACTTCCTTGAAGGCGTCCACGAACAGGTCCAGGTCTTCTTTGCACTCTGTCTCCGTGGGTTCGATCATAATGGCCCCGTGAACGACCAGCGGGAAATATATGGTCGGTGGATGAAAGCCATAGTCTATCAATCTTTTGACCATGTCCAGGGTGGTTATTTTCAAAGGCGCCTGGAGCTTGTCGGAAAAGACGCATTCGTGCATGCAGGGCCTGTCGTAGGCAAGTTGCAGGGTGTCTTTGAGCTTTTCCTTTATGTAATTGGCGTTGAGCACGGCCAGTTGGCTCACCTTTTTCAGGTCCGCTCCAAGACTCAGGATATAGCTGTAAGCCCTTATGATGATACCCCAATTGCCGTAGAAAGCATGCAGCTTGCCTATGGATGACGGAAAATCATAGGACAGATGATACTTTCCATTATCATCGACAATACGGGGCGTGGGGAGATAAGGCTCCAGATGTTTCCTGACGCATATCGGGCCGGCGCCGGGTCCGCCTCCCCCATGGGGTGTCGAGAAGGTCTTGTGGAGGTTCAGATGAAGTACGTCTATTCCAACCTCACTCATGCTTACGATCCCCAGCATGGCGTTCATATTGGCGCCGTCGGCATACACCAGGCCACCTTTGTCGTGCACAATTTCTGCAATCTCCCTGATATTTTCTTCGAAAAATCCGAGAGTATTGGGATTGGTGACCATAATTCCGGCCGTTTCATCATCCATGACCGCCGCAATGGTATCGGCGGAAAGCACTCCTCTGTCATTGGATTTCACATTGACGGGGCTGTAGCCGCACAAAGCTACACTGGCCGGGTTGGTGCCATGTGCGGTGTCCGGAACAATGATTTTGGAACGCCGAGAACCTTTACTCTTATGATAAGCATGGAAAACGAGCATGCCTGCCAATTCGCCGTGAGCACCGGCTGCCGGTTGAAGAGAAACCGCGTCCATACCGGTGATTTCCGCCAGAAGACGTTCGAGTTCAAGCATCACTTTGAGCGCCCCCTGAGACAATGCTGCGGGCAGCAGGGGATGGGCCCCGGCAAACCCTGGCAGGGCGGCCTGCCTCTCATTGGTCTTTGGATTATACTTCATGGTGCATGAACCCAGGGGATACATGCCCGTATCTACGCCAAAGTTCCACGTGGACAAGCGAGTGTAGTGGCGCACTACTTCGACTTCGCTCAGGTCGGGGAAATTCGGGCCGTTTCCGGTCAGGGTTTCATCCAGTTCAGAAAATTCCACGTCCCTCCGGGGCATGGAAATCCCCGATCTGCCCTTTTTGCCTTTTTCGAAGAGCAGGGGCTCATTGAGCACCAATCCAGTGGAGCCTGCGAATTCTTTCATGATTCAACCTCGTTTCAATTCGCTCACGAGTGCGTCGATATCTTTCTTGGTTTTGGTTTCCGTAACGCACAGCAGGTAATGGTTGGGAAGCTGGGGGTAGTAGACCGCCAAAGGAAGCCCTGCCACCAGTTTCCGGTCGAGCAAGCGCTTATAAACCGCCTCAAAGCCGGGCGAAAATTCGACGACAAATTCATTAAACGTGGCGGCGGCAAAGGGTATTTTGAATCCGGCCCTTCTCAGTTCCTTCTTGAGGTACTCGCTCTTGTCATAGTTGAGCCGGGCAAGTTCACGTATCCCGCTCCCACCGAGCGAGGCCATGTACATGGCGGCGGTTACGGCGCAAAGACCGCTGTTGGTGCAGATATTGGACGTGGCTTTTTCCCGTCTTATGTGCTGTTCCCGAGTGGCAAGCGTCAAGACAAATCCTCGTTTTCCGTCCATGTCCTCAGTCTGCCCCACCAGGCGGCCCGGCATGCTCCGCACGTACCGCTTGAGACAGGCAAGCATTCCCAGCCCCGGTCCGCCGTAGCTCTGGGCAATGCCGAAGCTTTGACCTTCGCCGCACGAAATATCGGCGCCCTGGGACCCGGGGCTCTTATAGAGACCATAAGCGAGAGGTTCCGTGAAAGAAGCGATGAAAAGGGTCTGTGTGTCGCGGGTCAGGTTGCCGACAGCACTCAGGTTTTCTATGCAGCCGAAAAAATTAGGCGACTGAATGGCGACGGCCCCAAATCCTTCGGTGCTCTCCAGTTTGCTCAGGTCCGTTGTGCCGTCTGCCGAAAAAGGCAGCTCGATTATTTCGAACTCCGCTGGTTCAAGATAGGTGCTTATCACACGCCTATAGAGGGGGTGAATAAGGCTCGATACCGCCACCTTTTTCAGCCCGCTCACGCGGGCCGCCATAAGCAGTGCTTCGGCCAATGCTGAAGCCCCGTCATAGAGTGAGGCGTTGGCTACGTCCATGCCCAAAAGAGAAGCAACGAAAGTCTGGTATTCAAAAATTGCCTGCAATGTCCCCTGGCTTATTTCCGGCTGATATGGAGTATAGGATGTGGAGAATTCAGAGCGGCCAAGAAGATAGGACACCGATGCCGGGATGTGATGTTCGTAACTGCCCGCTCCCAGAAATACTTTATACAGGGGCGCCACGGCCATCGATTGCGCCAGGGCCGCCATCATCTCGTTTAATTCCCACTCCGTCAAAGGCCCGGGCAGCACGAGGTCCGTCTTGCGGCGGCAATCTTCGGGAATTGATGAGAAAAGATCGTCCAGACTCGAAGCCCCCGTCACGTGGAGCATCTGGGCGATGTCTTCTTCGGTGTGAGGCAGGTATCTCATTCTTGCATCCCTTTCAACATCTCAAGATAGGCATCGTGGGTCAGAAGGCCATCCATCTCGGAGAGATTGGAAGGCTTCACTTCTGCTATCCATCCATCGGTGTACGGGGCCTTATTGACTAAATCGGGCGACTCTTCCAGCGCGGTATTTACCTCGATTATTTCCCCGCTGACCGGCATGTAGACTTCAGCCACCGCCTTGACGGACTCCAATGTTCCGCATTCCTCGCCTTTCTTTAATGTTTTGCCCACTTCGGGGGTCTCCACAAAGACAATGTCCCCGAGCCTATCCTGAGCATAATCGGTAATGCCTATCCGAATTATCTTCCCATCAAGTCTTGCCCATTCATGGTCCTTTGTGTAGCCAATGTCGTGCGGAGTCACCAGCTCACTGATTTCTTTCATATGTCAGCCCCTTTGTTTGAATCATTTCCTGCATGTCAAAGATCAGTAGAATGAATACACAGGTAATCAGTGACATGCCAAAGTGTCAAGGGAGACGGCCAACATGGCGAAGAAAGTCGTCACAACCCCTGAGATGTATCACTCACCGGGTCAACTTGAAATTTTTGCTCTTTACCTTGGCCCTTACAAGATCGGCATCCAGCTCAAACAAGTCGCAGATCCACAAAAAACTGCCGGGATCTTCACAAGACGATGCAAACCATGCCGTAGCGTTACGCTTATTGCGGCGCGTCTCGGCACTGTTTGTCCGCCACTGCACCTTGATCCCGCTCATTACGATTTCGAGGCCCCGTCCTGTGTGATGAAAATCTTCAATCGCCTGCAGTAAAACCGCCTCCCAAAGATTGAACGCACCACGGTTCCCGTCCATGGCCTCCATTGGTTCGAAATCTTTAACGCAATGCCTGCACTTCATTTTAAACCCTCGATTTAGGAATTTAGGAATTCGAGAAATAATCATTGAGGAATTCAGGAATTGGGGAATTGAAAAATCCCTAAATCCCTTAATTTGGGAATTCGTAGTTCAGACTATCTGCTAAAATTTGGCCGTGCAAAACGGCAACCAGAAGCGGAAATAAAAGCGGCAATTGAAACGGCACCCAGAAGCGGCAAAAAGCAGGCATGAAAAGGGAAAGCGTTCACCGGTGTAGCCACCGCCGAGGCGGGGCGTAGTCCGATCAAGGAGAAAGAAAATCAAAATTTGACAAGGCCAATCTTAAAAGGCCCTTCTCTGCGCCTCCGCGGTTAAGATGTGCCTGATTTATACACACATGGCTTGCATTGGCCCGATTTTCATGGCCATGAGCACAATTGCCGGTTTAAAATTAAAATGGAACTCAAATACTGAAAGAAGGAAAAATGAGCGGATTGGAAAAATCCGGGCGAAAGGGAAGATGGCGGCGGCCGGAAAGGTATATATGCAGCGCCTGCTCGCAGGAGCAAAGTTTTTGCTGGACGTGTCCGTGCGGTTTCATGATCTGTTCGGATTGCATGGAAGAAAATTTTTGGGGAATGACCTGTAACGGAATTCAGTGGACATGTCCGGACTGCGGGGCCATCCGCAGTTTTGGAAACGACTAATAGCTTGTTGCGTTCAAGAAAGTATCAAATAATACTTGGCGGAGCATCGAGATCCTGCGGGGGTGCGGGGCATCTTTAAAGTGAGAAAACTTTCCCCCGCTCAGTTTGGGGTTATTCGGCTGAACGCAACTTGGTATGAGGATCGGAGAAAAAAACCGATGAGTGCAAAACGTGTGGTGATAATCGGAGGCGTTGCTCTGGGGCCGAAAGCGGCGTGCCGCTTGAAGAGGCTCGAACCTGACGCCGATGTGGTCATAATCGATCAGGACCAATACATTTCCTACGGGGGCTGCGGGATCCCTTATTTCATATCGGGAGATATAAGCAGCGTGCAGGAGCTGATGAGCACGAGCTTCCACATGCAGAGGACCCCCGAGTTTTTTCAGGACGCTAAGGACGTCCGGGTAAGGACCCGAACGCGGGCGCTCGCGATCGACCGGGCAGGCAAAAAAGTGCGTGTCCTGGATTTGACATCGGGGGGTGAGGAAGACCTCCCGTACGACCGCCTGGTGATAGCAACCGGAAGCATACCGAACAAGCCCCCGATTCCGGGTATTGACCTGCCCGGGGTGACTTCGGTTTCAGACCTTAACTCCGCAATCGCCGTGAAGGACAAAATTTCCGGTGGCAAGGTGAACACCGCCGTAATCGTCGGCGCCGGGGCAATTGGCTGTGAAATGGCGGAAGCGCTCGGCGACCTCTGGGGAATCGAGACCCACCTGGTGGAGATTGAGCAACAGGTGTTGCCGGGAATTCTCGACCGCTCGCTTGCCGGAATCATCCGTGCCCATTTGGAAGAAAAAGGCGTGCAGCTTCATCTCGGACGCCGTGTAATTGAAATCCGGGCTTGGGAACCGGGACCGCCCGCCGGGATTGACGACACCAGACTTGCCGCTACCTTCGGTGGCGGCGGGTGCTACGAAGTGAAAACGTCCGATGGCAGCATCCGGGCCGACCTGGTAATCACGGCTGCAGGCGTTCGCCCCAACTCGGAGCTTGCCCGTAGCGCCGGGCTTCTTGTTGCCCCCTCAGGGGCTATAGTAGTCAACCGGATGCTTCAGACTTCGGACCCGGAAATTTACGCAGGAGGCGACTGCATAGAAATCCAGCACCTCGTCACAGGGAATCCGGTCTACTTTCCCCAGGGTTCCCTTGCAAACCGGCAGGGGCGGGTAATCGGGACCAACCTTGCCGGTGGGGCCGCAGAGTTCGCCGGCACGGTGGGCAGTTTTGCGATAAAGATTTTCGACCTGGCCGTCGCTTCCACTGGCATAACGCCTCAATCGGCCCTGAAGTGCGGCTTCGACGCCGAACCGGTCCTGGTTGTCCAGGCCGACAGGGCGCACTTCTATCCGACCCAGGACCTTATCTATTTCCAACTCACGGTCGACCGGAAGACCCGGCGCATTCTGGGCGCACAGGCCGTAGGCGCAAACGGCGATGCGGTCATCGGCCGCATAAACGCGATTGCCGCCGTTCTTCCATTCAAACCTTCGATCGAAGATATTTCGAATCTGGAAATAGCCTACTCTCCCCCTTTTGCGTCTGCCCTGGACGTAGTCAACGCGGCAGGCAACACGGCGGAGAATATCCTGGACGGCTTGAACCGGCCGATGCAACCGGATGAGTTCGAAAGGTGTTTTCTTTTGGATGAAAGCTCTGACTGCCTCTGCCTGGATGTACGAGGACCCGCCAATGCGGCCCCGTTTGTAGAGCGCTATGGAGACCGCTGGCTCAATATTCCCCAGGAGACCCTGAACAGAAGAATGGAGGAGGTCCCAAGGGACAAGCGGCTTCTTTTGATGTGCAATTCGGGGGTTCGATCCTACGAAGCAATGCGTCAACTGGATCGGGCGGGAATCGGCAATACGGTAAACGTCCAGGGCGGGGTTGCCGTGCTCAAAAAGTCCGGGGCGGCGAGCCGCCGCGCCCAGGATTGACGATCCTGACTCGCCGCTGCCTTCGGTGGCGGCGGAGACGCACGGTAAAAAGTATTCACCGCGGAGGAAAAGCCTTTCGACAGGATTAACAGGATTAAGCAGGATTAACAGGATTTATAAGAAAACAACTTGTAAAGATGTAGCATGCTCCCTAACGGATTTGTGAATGCCGAATTGAGGAATCTATGAATTAAATCCCTATAAGCCTGAATCCCTGATTTGGAGATTTTTTAATCCTGTAAATCCTGTTAATCGTGTAAATCCTGTCAAAAAGATTTTGACCTTCTCCGCGCTCTCTGCGGCTCTGCGGTGAACGCTTATGGGTTAACACAGTGCTACGAGACTGAGAAAGATGCAAAAGACTGATTCTTCCGGATCTCCCGGCTGGGCCGGCCCTCCCGTAGCGATCCTGTGGACCCAATCACTCGTATGGGGGCTTCTTTGCATGGATACGCTGTCGGCGCTCGGGGTCCCCTTCCGGTTGCTCAGCGCATCGGAGATTTGCGAAGACTGCCTTGACGCATTTCGAATTCTGATTGTGCCGGGCGGGTGGGCGGCCCATAAAGTGCGTGCGCTTGGAGAAACGGGCAGAAAAAAAATAGCCTGGTTCATCGACGAAGGCGGCTCTTATATCGGATTTTGCGGGGGCGCCGGGCTGGCCCTGTCGAGCCCTCCCGCTCTTTACCTTACCCCGGTTCGCAGAATGCCCCTGTCCGAACGTCTTCCGAGCGCAAGCGGTGAGATTCATATATCAGGTGCGCTTTCCCATCCTGCCTGGAAGGGTCTTCCGGCCATGATTCCCGTTTCTGTCTGGTGGCCCTCTCAATTCCGGATGGACCCCGGTTGCCGGGCCGCCTGCCTTGGTTCATACGCTGACCCCGGGGCTGGCTTTCAGGTCGCAGACCTGCGAGTATGCGACACAGGCGAAAGCGCCGGCTGGGAGCAACTGGAGAAATCCTACGGAATCAACCTTGACCCGGCGCGGATCAAGGGCCATCCGGCAATAATCGAAATTGAGAAGGGAAAGGGCCGGCTCATTCTTTCATACGCTCATCTCGAGACCCCCGGCGACCTTTGGGGGAACCGGCTTTTGTTAAATATACTGAATTATCTGCATGATGTTTCCGGTGTTCCCACGCCAGGAGGCGAAAAAAGCGTGAACGGTTCGCCTCATGCCCAGGGAGCAAAACGGAGTTCATCTCCCCTCACCCGTCAGGAGCTAAGCGCGGCGCCATCGGACATCCGGTATCCACCATCGGGAATTTCGAAGGCAAAGCAAGCCGCTGCCGACCTGATAGCCTTTGGAGAGGCCAACCTGCTCTGGAACTGGAGAAAACCGTGGCTGCTCAACTGGAAGCGGGGTATACGGGGTCTTGAGTATGGCACTCTATATGTGGCGCTTAGCTATATGGCGGAGCTGGAACACAAATTAACGGCCGAACCGGATGCAGGGTTAGGGTCGGCTGTCTTTTGCGCAAACTGGCCGGAGAGGACCAAAGAGCTGGAAGAAAAAACCCTGGAATTCTGCGCCCTGGCAAAGCGGTTGCTCTTCGAAGAAAAGATCGCCGCCGGGATGGGAATGGTCAGCAAGACCGGGACGGTAAATGAAAGGGTCGATCCTCTGCGCCGCACGCTCTTTGGGAAAAAAATGAACCACGGCGGCTTTTGCGGAGCGCTCTTCGACCTGATCGACCCTATGCTTCTGGATTTGATCAGGGGCGGCGGGGGCGGCGGGGCCGCAGCAGACTTGGCCACTGCCTTTGGCGGTGGCCATAGAGGATGATGGGCAGCAGCAGATATCTCGACGCTCAGCGGGGTGTAGTGATTGGAGATTGACACGGCCGGGGAGGAGAAGGACTCTTTTAGGACAAAAAATCCGGACTGAAACTAAACTTAATGATTGTCATTTGCCGCACGCCACTTCTCAGATGATTTTAAGATAAGCGAACCATGTATTGAAACATCGCAAAATCTACTTATTGGCAAGGAAGGTGGACTTTCGTTGAGCCTGAGCTGATGTTGATTTGGAGGAATTTACCACGTACAGCGGCAATCTGTGAGCCTTTGTTGGCACCTCTTCTGGCAAGGGGTACTCAATGATGGAGAGTCCACGCAGGACCATTCCGGCATGAAATCCACACCGGAAATTCGGTTGATCGCACCCGAAGGAAGCCATGATTCAGGGGACACACCCCTCGATGTGTGTTCACCGAACATGATGTCATGAACTGTATATCCCATTGACATATCCTCCATTAATTTTATAATATTTCCGAAAACAATAAATATTTTTTGTGGGGGTACCGTTGTGGCTTGCATGAAAACCAGAATTTTTAAAAGCAACCGGAGTCAGGCTGTTCGCCTGCCCAAGGAAGTCGCCTTTCCGGAATCCGTGAAGGATGTTGAAATCACTGCGGTTGGCAACAAACGCATGATTGAGCCTGTTGGCCAATCTTGGGATGAGTGGTTCAATGCACCGGGGGTTTCCAGTGATTTCATGGTAGAGCGAAAGCAACCGGAAGACCAGCGACGGAAGACCATGGAATGCTGAAATATCTGCTGGACACCAATATTATCATCTTCACTTTGAAAAACCGTCCTCAGCAGGTGAAGAGGCGCTTTCAGGATCATCACGGCCGGATGTGCATTTCCCGCTGTAACATTGGGGGAATTGGTGTTTGGGGCGGAACATTCACAACAGGTGGAACGGAATCTGGCGGACATCGAGGCCATGATCGCCAGGCTTGAAGTGCTGCCCTTTGACGACAAAGCCGCATATCATTTCGGACAGATACGGGCCGCGCTTTATCGTACGGGTCAGCCCATTGGACCTTACGATATGATGATAGCCGGTCAAGCCAGGGCGTCAGGCCTGATATTGGTGACAAACAATAAAAAAGAATTTGAGCGAGTGCCGGGACTGGTGCTCGAAGACTGGAGCGAAGCGTAAAGCGTTGATGAGATGCGGAAAAGCCGCGCAGGAAGCTCAGGGCCTGCATTCAGATCGGGTTTTGATCACCTCTATAAGCTTGTTTCTCGACGTGGCGCTCTTCCCCAAGTGAATACTCTATGACGGGATGACGGGTCTCATATTTTCAGTTATCTGATAATCCGGCGGCCAATGATGCTTTTTATCCTTTAGATCTCTCCCAATCCACCGGGGTCCGCAAACCAAAATCTTCCACCGAGAGGCCATTGTCCGGACTTAATCCATATCCAAACCCAGGCTAAGACACGCAGCACAGAAGATGGCCTTAGCGGCCTCTATCTCGGGTTTTTGCCAAATAGGCACATATCGCACTAATATTACTAGTACCCCCTAGATTCCATGCGGGTTTGCAGCCCCCCAAGCTTTCCAAAAGTTCAAAACGCGTAGGCACACGATATATCTTTTTTAAGATGACATGCCGTCCTAGTACATGCTAATTAGGTAGGCATGTATCTTCGAACAACAAGACGCAAAAATAGAGATGGATCGGTGGTCGAGTACTACCAGCTTGCCCACAACGTCCGGCATTCCGAGACGGGAAATCCGGTCGCCGAGATTATTTACAATTTCGGGCGGGCAGATGAACTCGACCGGGATGACCTGGTGAGGCTTTGCCGGTCGATTGCCAGGGTCTGCGGCGTGGAGGTCCGTGATCCTCTGGAGTCTACCGATGGGACTCCGATTCTCATTGGCGAGCACCCCGCGGCCTTGCCTGAAGAGGTATCGCTCATCCAGACGCTTGAGTTGGGCGTTCCCTTTGTGGTAGAGGCGCTCTGGGAGCGACTGAAGCTCGGCCCCACATTGCGCAAAGTTATGGAAGAATCCGGAGGCACCCCTTTACACGAAAGAGCCCTTCTTGCCATGGTTGTAAACCGGCTCTGCGAGGGTGACTCGAAGCTCGGTGTCTGGGACCGTTGGCTTCAAAAAGTCTACATGCCTTCGTGCAGCACCCTAAAGCTCTACCAGATGTATGAGGCAATGGACCTTCTGCGTTGGAATGTGGATGAAGTCGAAAATGCTGTCTTTTTCCACATCGCAAATCTTTTCAATCTGGTTGTGGATGTCATCTTCTACGACACGACCACCGCCTCCTTCTCAATTGATGAGGCTGACCAGGACACGGAGACGGGAGCGGGCTTTCGAAAGTACGGCCATTCCAAAGATGGAACATGGAGTCCGCAGATAGTGGTCGCTCTTGCCGTAACGCGCGAAGGGCTGCCCGTTAGGAGTTGGGTTTTTCCCGGCAACACCTCCGATGTGGATACGGTAAAAAAGGTCCGGGAAGACCTTCGGGGATGGAAGCTTGGGCGGGCGCTCTTCGTGGCCGACTCTGGAATGAATTCCTCCACTAACCGCGATGAACTGGCCCGGGCCTGTGGGAAGTACCTTCTGGCTACCCGCATGGCCAGCGTTTCCGAGATTAAGGAAGAGGTACTCGCCAAGCCCGGCCGGTTTAGAACGATTACCGAAAACCTCCAGGCGAAGGAAGTAGTCGTAGGCGATGGGGAACTCCGGCGCCGGTATATTCTGTGCTACAATCCCCGCGAGGCTGAAAGGGAGCGAAAGCATAGGGAGCAAGTTGTCAAAGAGCTTGAAGAGGAACTCAAAAATCATCCGGATCATCAGGCGACTGCCGGATGGGCCATCGATCTTCTCGCCTCCGGCAGGTACAAACGCTATCTTACAGTCGATAAGCAGAGCCGAATCCGCCTGAACCGTGAGACGATTCAGCAAGCGTCAAAGTATGACGGCAAATGGGTGCTCCAGACCAACGACGATACCATCACTGTTGAAGACGCAGCAGCCGGTTATAGGGGGCTCCTCGTGATCGAGCGGGCCTTCAGGACCCTTAAGAGCACCAGGATCAAGATGGAGCCTATGTACCACTGGCTGCCCAAACGCATCGAAGCCCACGTGAAGCTTTGCGTTTTCTCCCTTCTCATAGAAAGAGTGGCCGAACTGGAGTGCAAGCAATCCTGGCCGCAAATCCAAGGGACGCTTTCCACCCTCCAGGCGACCGAGTTCCACACCCCACAAAATCAATTCTTTCAGCGTAACGAACCCACTTCAGAGCTTGTCGCAATACTAAAATCTCTAAGGATTCAAATGCCTAAGACTGTCTTGGATGTCAAATCGGCACCCTCAGAAACGTAGGCACACGACAAATTCGAGCTACCTGTGTAAGCCACTAGAAGTGTGGCCTTTTTATAACTGTGTTTGCCTACCCCGCAAAAACCCCGGCCCCACAATCCTTGAGAATAGTGCAAGCTGTGTGTTCCCATTACCAAATTGACGAGTCTGAGCTGGTCAAATGCCGAAGGGGACGATTTAACGAACCGCGCGCCGTGGCAATC
>Ga0209517_10004599_pt1 | contig 18061 bp, 16 predicted proteins | sample PeaSoiMetSII2010_FD_187695 | JGI IMG/M metagenome (GOLD analysis project Ga0209517, IMG submission 187695) | Peat soil microbial communities from Weissenstadt, Germany - SII-2010 (SPAdes) (version 2) | ecosystem: Environmental > Terrestrial > Soil > Wetlands > Peat | place: Germany...
GAACTCTCCTGCGTTCCACCACCCCTGCACAATCGCGGGCCATCAGAACTCGCCGTTCGCCCAGGGCATCGATAAACTGGGCCTGCTGAGGTGTCATTTCATCGAAGCCCGCGACATGCACTTCGCTGGGCCGAGGCAGATCGCCGGCGGAAATCTTCTGGCGGAGAAAATCGCTTAACTGAGCGCGCTCCAACCAGCCACCCGCGCGGCACAGTCTTTGGAACTCGCGCGACCAGGCCGCAAACGCGGCTGAGTCCTCGGCCCCTTCGAACGTTCCATCGACAGCCAGACGAAATGCAGCCAGGAGCCGCCAGGTTTGGACCGCCTGCCGCGCCGTCTCGGGGATTTGTAGCAGGGATGCCCCTTGCGGCGATTCGCGGATGATCCGTTGCCACAGGGCTTGCTCCTGCAGCTCGTTCAGCAACACCGGAGCATCGCCGTTCGCGCCGCGCCACAACCATTCGCGCCATGCGCGATCGAGAAATGCCTCGTATGGAAGAATGTCCGGGCGATTCCAGACCCTGTTTCCACGACTCGTTTCGATGCCGTGAAATTCTCCTGTGAGCACACGCGCGAGCCGGCGGCTGGCTGTAATAATCGTCGCGCCATTCTCGAGCGCGCGGAAAATCTCCTCGTGCATGTGTTTTCATGATATTTGACCAAGAGGATTACGATTGCCATCGATGGCCCGGCTGGCGCCGGCAAGAGCACGCTGGCCCGCCGTATTGCGGCCAAATTGGGTTACGTGTACGTCGACTCCGGCGCCATGTATCGGGCGTTGGCTTTATGGGCGTTGCGCGCTAATGTCGCTCTTTCGGATATGCACCGGCTGGAACAGCTCGCCAACGCGGCTGATATCGAGTTCGCGGCCGACGGGGTTTCCATCTTGCTGAATGATGAAGACGTCACCAGCGCCATCCGGACGCCGGAGGTCAGCCAGGCCGCTTCCGAGGTATCGCTGGTGCCTGCCGTACGCCGGGCGCTGGTGCGGAAGCAGCGCGAGATCGGCGAGAAAGCGTCAATCGTGATGGAAGGACGCGACATCGGCACCGTCGTGTTTCCCGAGGCGACGGTCAAGATTTTTCTGGATGCGGTTCCCGAGGAGCGGGCCACGCGCCGCGCCAATGAAGTCGCGCTGCCGGCCCAGATCGTGGAGCGTCAGATTCGCGAGCGCGATCAGCGTGACCGCGGACGCGCCGAGTCGCCACTGGTCCAGGCCCCCGATGCCGTCTACGTCGATACCACCGGCCTGAGCATCGACGAAGTGGAAGCGGCCATCTTGAAAATCATTCGCGATCGCACCTCGAACGGCCGGGAACGAACGCAATGAACAATTTGCTCGTGATGAAGTTTGGCGGCACCAGCATGGGTTCCGCCGAGCGCATCCAGGTTGCCGCGGCCATCTGCCGTGAACAAAAACAACAGCGACCCGTGCTGGCGGTGGTTTCCGCGATGTCGGGCGTAACCGATCTGCTGCTTGGGACATTGCGGCACGCCGAGGCGGGAGATGAAGCAGGCATCGAGTCCAGCGTGCAGAGCCTGTTGGCGCGCCATGAAAAAACTTGCGGCCAACTGTTGCGCGATCCCGAGCAACGCGGCCGTGCGATGACCGGCGTTCGTGAACTCATCGCCGACTTTCGCCGCATCGCGCACGGGATGCTGATGCTCGGCGAGCGCCCGCCCCGGTCCGTCGATGAAGCCATCGCGATCGGCGAGCGCCTTTCCGCCTTGATGATGGCTGAATATCTGGAAGCATCCGGCATTCCAGCGCGCGCCGTCAACGCCGCCGATGTTATCGTTACCGACGCCGTGTTCGGCAACGCCACACCAATCATGGATGCGACGCGCGCCAAGGCCGAGAAGCATGTGCGGCCCCTGCTGGAGAGCGGCATTATCCCGGTGGTCACCGGCTTTAACGGAGCTACCGTGGATGGCCGGCCCACGACACTCGGCCGCGGCGGCTCCGATTTTTCAGCGTCGATTCTGGCTGCCGTGCTGGACGCTTCCGAGCTCTGGATCTGGACCGACGTGGATGGCATTATGAGCGCCGATCCCCGCTCCGTCCCCGAGGCGCGTGTATTGGACACCCTCACGTACAACGAGGCCGCGGAGTTGGCCTACAACGGCGCCAAGGTTCTGCATCCCCGCACGCTCGCGCCATTAATCGAGCGGCAGATTCCGGTTTGGAGCAAGAATAGCTTCCATCTTGAACACCCGGGCACGCGAATTGTGCCGACATTGGAAGCGCCGCCGGGTCCGCGAGCCGTGACGTCCATGGCTAATGTCGTCCTGGTGTCCATCGAGCCCGCGAGCGCCGCGGTCAGCGGTACTCGGCTCATGGCGCGCGCGCTGGACGCTCTGGCCGAAGCCAACGCCGAAGTGCTCGCGCTCTCAAGCTCCAGCTATCGCCAAAGCTTCTGCTTCCTGGTGCGCAAGGAGGAGCTGGCGGGCGTCATGAAATGCTTGGAATCGGACCTCGCGCTGGAGCTGACACATGGCTACCTCAAGCCCATTGCCGTGGACGATAACGTGGGGCTCCTCGCGCTGGTGGGTGAGGGCATGCGCGGCACGCCTGGATTGGCCGGCCGCTTGTTCCAGGCGATTTCAGAGCAAAACGTCAATATTATTGCGATCGCCCAAGGCTCCAGCGAGCTGACCATCAGTATCGTCGTGCGCCGCGATGGCCTGGAGAGGGCGATTCAGGCCGTCCACCGCGAATGCCGCTAAGTGCGCGGGCATGTGTCAAACTGAAGTCGTGCCTGAGTATTGTACCTGTGGGGCGCAACTACCGCCGGATGCCCGCTTCTGCCACAAATGCGGGAAGCCGCAGTACGACTACATGCCCGCGGAGGAGGTCGTTGAGCCCGAGCCAACTCCGCTGCCGCCAATGCTGGCGCCGCTGCAGCCTCTACTAGTCCCGACCGACATTGGTTTTCACAACGGATTGGCCGTGCGCATCGGATTCATCGCGGCCATGGGCGCGGTGCTGATAGCCCTCCTCCCCATTCCCCTGCCGTTTGTGCGTCTGCCAGTGGCCTTTGTGGCCGCCGGGTTTTTGGCGGTATTTCTTTATAGCCGACGGACCGGTCAGACTCTCAGCATCCGCAGTGGCGCACGGATGGGTTGGATCACCGGCATTTTCTCGTTCACTCTGGTCACCGTACTGTTCACTGTTGCCATGGTGGCAGTCTCCAACGAGGGCGGGTTCATAAAACAACTCCGCAGCCAGTTGCCCGCCAACGACGCTCGCGCCGACATGATCCAGCAGTATTTGAGCAGCCCGGCCATGATTGCCGGACTGGTGGTTTTCTATCTGATGCTCTTCTTCGTGGTTTTCACGGCGCTGCCCATCATCGGCGGCGCGCTGGGCGCAAAGGTTCTTGCCAAGGAATGACGCGCTGGATTCTCGCGGCGTTTCTGGCTGTCAGTCCGCTGTGCGCGGCACTCACTAGCGAGCAGCGGCAGCTCAGCCTTCAATCCTTCGAATACGTATGGGCCGTAATCCGCGACAAGCATTGGCAGACCAAGCCGGGCGGTCTGGATTGGCAGGCGATTCACGACGAGTTCAAGCCCAAGATCGAAGCTGCCGACAACATGGACGCCGTGCGCGCTGTGATGAGCCAGATGCTCGGCCGTCTGCGCCAGACCCACTTCGGTATCGTTCCCGCTGATCTGTATTTGAACTTGGACGCATCGCGAGGCGGCGACGTGAACGCCGGAATGGATGTCCGCGTTATCGGCGCTCAAGTGCTGGTTACCTCCGTGGAGCCCGGCTCCTCAGCCTCCCTGCAAGGCGTTCACCCGGGCTGGGAGATTGTAAAGATCGCTGGCGCCGATCTCGCTCCCATTGTGGCCAAGCTGAACGAAACGTATGCCGGTTCTACCCTCCGCGATCTCATGCTGTGCCGTGCAATGTTGACGCGTCTCGCGAGCAATACGGCATCGATCTCCGTCGAGTTTCTGGACGGCGCCGGCCGGCATGTCAGCAAGGTTCTCGCGCAAGCCAACCCGAAGGGCGACCTGGTCCAGTTTGGCTACTTGAATCCGATGCATGTTTGGATCAGCGCCTCTCGAACCGGAGGCGGTGGCATAGGTTATGTGGCCTTTAACGCTTTTCTCGATCCCCAGCGGCTCATGACCGCCTTCGGTGACGCCGTTCAGTCGTGCCATACATGCGACGGCTTCATCGTCGATCTGCGCGGAAATCCCGGCGGCATCGGAATCATGGCCATGGGTATGGCGGGCTGGTTCATCGCGCAGCCGGACCAAAAGCTCGGTACGCTGTACATGCGCGATAACACGCTGAAATTCGTCGTCAATCCACGCCTGACGACGTACTCCGGGCCGCTCGCTATCCTGGTGGATGGCACGTCAGCATCCACGTCGGAAATCATGGCCGAAGGATTGAAGGACCTGGGGCGGGCCCGCATCTTTGGCACCCATACTGCTGGCGCGGCCCTACCGTCGTTATTCGACAAGCTACCCGATGGCGATGGATTTCAGTACGCCATCGCGAACTACATTTCCGAGGATGGACAGCCTTTGGAGGGGCGCGGTGTCACGCCCGACGTGGAAGCGCCCAGCACACGAGAGGCACTGCTGGCCGGCAAGGATCCCCCGTTGGACGCCGCGATCGAGTGGATTCAACAGACCAAGCCAGCCGCGAAATAGTCACACGTGAATGGGCTGATCTTCAAGCAAGCTGACGATGCGCTCGCGCAATTCCGCCGTGATGCGCGCCCGGTCCCGCAATTGGGTTTCGCCGGTGGGAATCGGTTCGCCGATGCGCATGGTCACGCGTCCGCTCCGTACCGTTCCTGAGCCAAAAGGCAGCACTTCGCGCGTTCCCTTCAAAGCGATTGGAACCAGCGGAACTCCCGCGCGGATCGCGATATAAGCCGCCCCTTCCTTGAAGGCCGCAAGTTCACCGGTATGCGAGCGCCCACCCTCGGGAAAGATGAGCAGGGAAATACCGTGCTCGCGGATCACCTGCGCGGCCGTCGTCACGGTCTTCACGGCTCCTCGAGCGTCGTCCCGTGGGACGGGGATATGGCCGGCACGCGCCAAATGCGTCCCGAGCAGTGGAATCTGGAACAGTCCGCTCTTGGCGAGAAAACGGAATTGCACGGGAATGTTTGCGAGAACCGCGGGCGTGTCCATATAACTCAGATGGTTCGAGGCGAAAACATAGCTTCCGTCAGGCGCGATTTTCTCCAGGCCTTCAATGCTCACCTTCACTCCGCTCACCCACAGCAAACATCGCGCCCAACCACGCGCCACCACGATTTGCTTGTGTCCGCTGGTCTCAAACAGGGAGACTACCAGGTTCACCAGGCCAAAGCCGACGGTGGCCAGGATGATGAGCGGGGCCGTGATGAGGTACGCCCGGAGAAAGGACACTGATCTTATTTTACGAGTAGTGCGCGAGCCTCGCCCGCCAAATAGAGCGAACCAGTGATGAAAATGGCGTCGTCCGGCCCGGCTTCGCTTAACAACGGGATGGCCTCGGCGATCGAGTGCGTGACACGGGCGTCCGGTGCGGAAATGTCTTCCGGCGCCATCGCGCGCGCGTTCGCCGGCGCCGTCAGGATCAAGCGATCGGCCAGGGGAAACAACATGGACGCCATTTCGGCAACGGCTTTGTCCCGCAGCGCGCCGTAAACAAGCCAGATCCTGCGTCCAGAATAGAAGCGGCGAATGTAGGCCACCAGAGCTCGAACTCCCGCCGGGTTGTGCGCGCCGTCAATGATAATCTCGGGCTGTTCGGAAACGCGTTCCAGCCGGCCTGGCCAGCGCGTGGCGGCGATGCCATCCGGCGAAACGCCGAGCTCGGTTAGCGCAATGGCAGCCACCCGCGCATTTTCCACTTGATGTTCCCCGGCCAGTGGACAGGTTACCGGAACTCCGCGCAAACGAAAACGGCTGCCGCGCGCGTCGATCGCGAGCTCGGTGATGGCCCAATCGCGGGACAACGTGTAAGGCCCTTGCGCATGTGCTCGCAACACGCCTTCGGCTTCCGGACGCTGCTCGGCGAAGACCGCGGGCACTCCCGGCTTCAGGATTCCGGCTTTTTCAGCGGCAATCTGCTCGATCGTATCGCCAAGAAACACCTGGTGGTCGTAATCGATCGGCGTAATCGCACACAGCTCCGGCGTAACGACATTGGTGGCATCCAGCCGTCCTCCTAATCCCACTTCCAAGACCGCCGTGTCCACCTTTTCAGCGGCGAAGGTGACGAAAGCCATCGCGGTCACGGTCTCGAAGTATGTGGGATGCATGTCGAGCGCCCCGCCGGCGAGCATCCCCTGGGCCGTTTGGTGTACACGCTCGAACGCTTGTACGAACTGCTCTTGGCTCACCTGCCGGCCGGCGATTTGAATACGCTCGGTCGGCTCCACCAAATGCGGCGAGATATAAAGACCTGTTCGAACCCCTGCGGCGCGCAGTCCGGCCTCGATCATGGCGCTGGTGGAACCTTTTCCGTTCGTTCCAGCGACGTGAATCCAGCGGCACGCCCGATGCGGATGATCGAGCGCTTCGAGCAGCGCCGAAATCCGATCGAGTCCCAACTTGGCGGTCAGAACCTCGTTGCCAAGCGAGTAAAGATATTGGACTGATTCGGCGTAGTTCATGCCGCCCGCGCCGTACCGCGTATGTAGATCGGGAGCGCTGCCAGCGCCAGCAGGATGGTGCCGCCCACCACTTTGAGCTCGAAAATCCAGACTGACGCGACGCCGGGCGGAGGCACCACCGACAGGATTAACGCCAGCACTGTGATCAGGCCGCCAGTCGCTCCGGCCCAGCGCTGCCCGAACTTGAACCCGCTCGCGAAAATATAGACAAACGGGAGGAACGTCGCGATGACCGTAAGATCCACCAGAATTTGGTACGCTGCTCGCAGCGTCTCGCCGAGTTGGAAAAGCAACAGCAGCGCGCTGGACAAAATACCCTGCATCAAGATGGAAACATACGGCGTGTGCCAGCGCGGGTGCAGCTTCGCGAATGCCGGCGGAAGATAGTGATCGATTCCCAGCGCGAACGGCAAGCGCGTATTTCCGGCCACGAACGCCGTCAATTGGCCCACGGTGCTCACTGTAATGAAAAGTGCAAAGCATGGCGAAAGCCAACTCGCGCCAAAGCGCGCGCCCGCTACTTGTCCGGCCTGCGCTAGTCCGGTGAGTGTGCTGATTTGTTCTGGAGCCATTAGAGCCAGCATCGCCGCCGTGCCCGCCATGTAGAAGCCCGCGCAGCCGAGTCCGCTGATCCAGGCCGCGCGTGGGATCACGTTTCCCAGATCGTGAATCTCGCCGCCCAGAATCGAGGCCACTTCCAACCCCACCATTGCAAACGCGATCTGGGACCAAAAATTCAAGCTATCGAAACTCAACTTCGGCAGCAGATGGAAACGGGTAGCGACGCCGCCATGGAAGGCAAACATCAGTCCGAACAGAATCAGCAGCCCTGCGATCAAGTAGCCGGAAACTGCGCCGAGAATGCCCGCCCACTTGCCGATCCGCAGCCCCACCAGATTCAAAATGAACGTGAGCCACAGCGCCCCAAGCGTGGCCGGGATGGCGTAGCGCGCGTCTTCGGAATATCGGATCCCGGTTTGGCCAAGCATATAACTCGCCATTGCGACACCCGAGAGCAGCAGGGTCGGGAAGTAAGTAATGTTGCTGATGAAGTAGAGCCACGCGCACAAGAAGGCGTGCCAATCGCCGAACGCCTTTTTGGTCCAAATGTACAGCCCGCCTTCCTGGGGGAACCTTTCGGAGAGCCGCGAGATCACCAGCGCGCACGGCAGAAGAAATGCCAGTGCCGCAATCAACCAGAGCAGCAACGATCCCGGCCCGGCGTGCGCGGCGGCGGCCAGCCACCGGACGCCCAGCAAGGCGGAAAGATTGAACGACACCACGTGCCACAGTTTCAGCTCGCGCCGCAAGGCGGGTTGGCTCGCCGGTTCAGTGGGTGTCAACGCTCATCGTACACTAAGGGAAAGGGTTCCCCGCATGGCGACAAGCTCCAAAACGCTTACTTACGAAGAGTGGCTCACGCTTCCGGAGGTGGAAGGCGTGGAGGAAGTCGTCAATGGTGAAATCCGCAAGATGCCGCCAAATAAAGTCATCCACGCAGATACAGTCGAAAACCTTGCTGACTTGCTAAAAGCACAGGTGGACCGCAGGACCGTTCAAGTCCGCGTGAGTACGTTCGGGTTGGTCATAAGCCACGAGCCATTAACCACGCGTGTTCCCGACATCGGTGTTTTCATTCGAAGCAACGTGGTCGAACGCGATGGCTACATTCACTCCGCGCCCGAACTGGTGGTCGAAGTGCTTTCCCCCGCCAACACCCGCTCGGAGCGCGCCGGAAAACTGCGGGATTACGAAAGCCTCGGCGTTCCCGAAGTTTGGGTGGTCTCGCCCGAGGCCCAGACCGTCGAAGTCCTGTTGCTCAATCAAGACCGGCGCCTGGCGACCACGTCGCTGCTGCGCGAAGGCCAACTGAAGCCCGCACGCTTTCCGGAAGCATCCGTCGATATCGCAGCCATCTGGCCCAAATAAAAAGCGCCGAGTGCGGTGAAGCACCCGGCGCGGGAAACAACTAACTGCTACTTACTTCTGCCTTACTTCGGGCAACCGATCTTCTTCAGATCGGCATCCGGCAGTTCCTTACCGTCGCGAGCCGCGGCCGGCAGCGCTAGGCCTTTGGGAACCAGCCAGATTTCCACCCGGCGATTCTTGGCTTCGCTGCTGTCTTCGATGGCCGCGCCCTTGCGCTCCTTGGGGGCCGTGGTCGAGACAGCGCAAGAAGTCGGCAACGATTCCGTCTCCTGCGTCGCACCCACCCAGCTTCCCTTGATGCGCGATACGTCCAGCGAACTGCAGGTGCCGCTGCCACCGCTCAGTACGGCGGCGGTCTGTAACACCCGGCTCCGATCCAGATCGCGTCCGCGCCGCGACTTGCCCTTTGGTACTTCGCTCGAATCGATGTGGCCCACCAGGACAACATCATAATTCGAGTTAGCCGCGAGCAGCGGATATAACTGCTCAATCAGCACGCGTTTACCGCAATTGTTGACGCGCGCGCTGTCCTTCGTGAACAGGATATCGCCGAAGTGCCGGACTTCAGCCCCGAGATTGACCGTGATATTGGTGGATGCGCTGGCGGATCCGCCCTTGCTGTCGGTTACCGTCGCGGTCACGGTCACTTGCTTGGACTGCGGACGGCTGCGGTCGCCCTCATTGAAGGAAACCGAGCTGGAGTTGAATTGAGCGTCGGTGCCGTTTCCGGCTACCGTGCCCTCGGCCGCTGCCCAACTATAGGTCAACCGGCCGCTGCAATCGGAACCCATTGCGGTCACGTGCAGGGCGGAGGTCTGGCCACGATCCAGCGAAGATGGATTCGCGGCGACACCGCTTACGGTGGGCGCGCGATAGGAGTTCACATGGATGGAAACCGCGCTAGCATCCGCTGCCCGCGAAGCGTCGGTCGCGTCGACGACGTGCAGACCGATTCGTACGTCTCCCGAGGAGTTTGGCATGTAGGTGTATTGAGCGCCGCTTCCCACCGAAGTCCCGTTGGCCGACCATTGATAGGTCAACTGGTGCCCCTCGGGATCCGAGGCATTCGAACTGAGACGCACCGCGTCACCCGGACAAACGGTCATTGGGCTGGCGCTGATGCTACCGGGATTGATTGCTCCCGGGATTCTCGCAGGAGGAGGCGGCGGTGGCGGAGGAGGTGGTGGCGCTGGCGGAAGCTCACCGCGATGCCCAAGATAAACAGTGAGGCCGCCAGTGACCTGCAGGCCGTCCAGTACTTTGCCGCCCGGTATATAAACACCGCCGCCAGCTGGCGTTCCCGGAAGCCGAAACTCCGGATTAAGCCCGGTGTATTCTCTGACATCTGCACGAAGTCCAAACCACTTGCTCGCTTGGTACTTGATCCCGACTCCAAAGTTGCCTTGGATGTGCTCGTCGTTTCCAAATCCAGCGAACCCTTCGGAAGGGGGAAATCCACTTCCCCACTTTCTCGCGTTCTTGCCCAGCACATCGATCGAGGCGCCAAGGCCAACCGCGATGAACGGCCGGAACTTATGATCGCGCGGCGTAAAGTGCAACACACCATCGAAGGCAGGCTGGACAGTGTGGATCGGGAACGCCGGCTGCAGTATCGTTCCGTCCGGCAGATTCGAAAGGAATTGATACTTGTTCCATGAATACATGTTCAGGTCTTGTTCCAGAGCAAAGTAATTCCAGATGTTCTCCGTGACCCGGCCGCCCAGGATGGCTCCTCCCTGGATCTTGTTGCCCAGACCATCCTGGCTCTTCCAGTAGTTGGAATATCCTCCGTAGATGTTTAGCTCTATGAAATTGTTGTACTCGTCTGAGTGGGCCGCGGCGTTTTGCGCGCGCGCCGGATTCGGAATCCCCAAGATGCCGAATGCAATCAACGCCAGAACCGCATTCCTCGATACTGCTCGCATGTTTTTCACCTTTCCTCTGATTTCAATTACTGCTTGAGATAACAGCATGATCCCCCTGTTTGGCCACTTCGGCCTGAGGGAGATCGAAAACCAATGCGCCCCGCGCGGCGGTAAGTGCGAAGATCCGCCGGGGAAGATCGGGCGCGAACCACAAAGTCCGAATGGCGCCGTCGCGGAGCCCATTGTCCGTGAAGGATTGCCACGACTCGCCACCGTTCACGGTATGGTAGACGACGCCATACTGAACTAAAAATGCCTCCAGCTTTTGCCCGGGATTGAACCGCACTGAATCCACTGTGGCCGCTGGTACGCCTTCTGTTACCAGCTGCCAGTGCGCTCCTTCGTCAGTTGAACGCAACAGGCCGCGCGAAGTTGCAGCAAGTATCGCCACCTCGCGGCTGGCCGGCAGCGCCAGATCGTACAAATAATAGCTATTGTCGGGCAGCATGGCGGGCTGCCACGTGCGGCCTGCGTCAACAGAAACGAACAGGCCGGAGCTGGTTCGAACTGCCAGATGCGAGACTCCGTTCAGGGGCGCATACAGCGCCTGTACCGGGATTCCCGTCAGGCCGGCGGCCTTCACCTGTTCCCAGGTAGTTCCCTGGTTCGAGCTGCGGAATAATCCCGCGTCCGTGCCGGCGAAAAGCGCTAGCTTGCCTTTGTCTGAGTCCAAGGAAACGGCGCGCAGCGCGTGGATGCGATTGCGTCCAGCACTGGCCAACGGTTGACCCTTCCTGGGCATTATGCGTGGCGTAGGCAACTGCGACCATGTCTTGCCCGCGTCCACCGACTTCAGGATGGCATCGTCGCTCGCCCCGAAGACAACTGCGTTCCCATCTGGAGACGCGGTCAGACTGTGAAGGTTTCGGCCGAGCAACGCTTCTTCATTGGCGCGCAACGTCCATTCCAGTCCGCCATCGTTGCTGACAAAAACACCGCCGAACAACCCCTCATATGTGCTGCTGGCGTACATCCGCTTACCGTCTGAAGTAATTTGCGATAGCCGATGGTTGGAGAAGCCCGCATTTACGGTCCGGAAGGTTTCGCCCGAGTCCGCGCTCTTCAAGATGCCCGCATATTCGGTGGCCAGATAGAGCGTGCGCGGATCACCAGGGTCGAACACCATCCAGTTCACTTGCTCGGAACTCAAGTGCCGCCAGGTCTTGCCGCCGTCGGGAGATTTGAAAAGTCCCAGCGTGGTGCCCGCGAAGATCGTGTCCGAATTGCGTGGATCTTCAGCAATAATGTGCGTCCGCCGGTGCGTTCCGGGGATTCCGTGGATCTTCACCCACGATGCGCCGGCGCTGTCGCTGCGATAGATCCCGCTGCAGGCGCTGGCGAAGACCAGCTGCGGACGCCTGGGATCGACACGAATGGAGAAAATATCCGAATCGTCAATCAGGCCGGTTGAAATTGAGTGCCAGGTTGCTCCGCTGTCGGTCGTCTTCCAGGGTAAGTGTGGCGTCCCGGCGTAGAGCGTGCGCGTATCCAAGGGATCAAAAGCCAGCGCCGTGATATCTTGCATCTCCACGTCGCTTTCCGCCGAGATTCGTTTCCACGCCGCGCCCGCGTCGGCGCTCAGAAACACGCCTTTCGATGTGCCGGCCGCGATGACTCCGGGGTTGGCGGGCGACATGGCAAGCGAATCGATCCGGGACCCGCGCGTTCCGGGCATTACGCTCCAGTGTTCTCCGCCATCGGTGCTCTCCCAAACGCCGGAATCGGGCGAATCGCCCGCGTCCAGACCAGCATAAAAGTGCCCGGATTCGCTGGGATGAATCAATACCGAATTGAATACGCCCGGTGTTGCACGTGGAAATGGCAGCAGCCGCCAGGACGCTCCGGCGTCGTCGGAACGGAAGAGCAATGAGTCGCGCGAACCGGCGATCAGAGTTCCACCATTCCGCGGGTCAATCGCGATGGCTCTCGCGCTTCCCCCAAAGGGACCCGCCAATTTCCAACCGCCGATTACGGGAAGCGTGGCAACCAGAAGCAATACAACGCCAAACGCTGGTTGCCTGCCCAGCTTTCTAAGTGACACTTCTTAATACAATATCAAAAAACGCTTAGCTCGGGGTTTGAGCGTGAGTGGGGAAGTTGTTGAAATCTCTATTGTTAGAAGGATTTAATGCAAGCCTGTGGAAGGCGGATGCGCCGAGGCGTCGGTGAGTTGCTCCGCCAGTTGCCGCGGAGCGTCCAGGTTGTCCACCACCAGGCGGCTGCTCTCCCCCGCGGTTTCTATCGACATATCACCGACGTCGAACATCCGTTGCGTCAGGGACTGGATCACCCGTACGTCCTGTACCTTGGGGAGCTGAATGATACGCGTGGATTTTGAAGTTAGTCCGGTCTCGTATCGCAACTTGTCGCCCGCGATCGTTAGCTTGATGGTCTGCCGCCGAAGATGGCGCTTGATGGGCCACAGCAGCAGCAATACGCTGGCGATGGGGAGATAGGGAGGCTGCTGGGGATATCGGTCGACCAGATACTTGTAGTGAACGACAACCGCGGCGCACACCACCAGCAGCGCGCAAACGTAGCCCGCTTTGATGAACTTCATGCTGGGGCGAATCACAATGTCGGCCATTTGGTAGTACGCCGAATATGGTATCAGGCACAATTATACTTACGCCATGAAGCCGGCCAAGTCTCCCGCTCGAATTGCCAGCTATCTCATCTCTTTGCCGGAACGCGTGGTCCGCTCGGCGGCGGCTCTGGCCGGTGGATTGATTCGCGAGATTGGCGACGTTTCCTTGCCAGCCGCGGTTCGCCGCACCAAGACTTACCAGATGATGGTGGACATCGCCTTGCGCTTCATGATCGAGCAGGTGGGTGAAGTGAAGGGCGTCTACCCCTCAGAGGGCCAGCTGGCGAATAATTTTCTGGCGCGACGGACGGCTGGGCATGGCATTGAACTGGCGGGGTTGCTTGCCTTTCGCGCATCGCCTGTATGGATCATGGCCGCTCTGGCCGACGTTTCGGGCGCTGGGCGTTACATCGTCCAAGAAGTCGCGGATGCGTTAAAGGAGGAGGGTCTGCTGGCGGGCGACGCGAAGTTTGAGAACGTTGATCAGCTCTTGGAAGGCCTGGAGCAGAGCGCCGGTCAGGTGGCCGATCTGTGCAACGCTCCGCCTCTCGACGTCGCGGGCTTGCGCCGCGAGTGGACGATGTTTCGAGAAGCAGTAGCGAAAATTCCTCCGCGCAATCTGCCATCGGCTGGGTTCCTTCGGGAGCACTGGGACGAGCTGAAGGCGGAGGCGGCGGCGCAAAATCGACCCGTGTTCGAGTTGTCGTCGGTGATGGCGGTCTCGGCCCTGGCGCGGGTTCCGGTCACGCTGTTGCGGCTGGCGCGGGCGGCCAATCGCGCGGCCTGGCGATCGGGACAAACCCTCGGATCGAGCGTCTTGCTCCACTACAGCCAGGTGTTGGCCGACATACACGAACGCGGCTACGCGGCCTATTGGGCCGAAGAGTTTCGACCATACCTGCGCGCCGCGGCTGAGCAATTCTCGCCCAGGCACGGGTCCCTGACCGGGCGCTGGCTGAAGAAAGCGATTCGCTAGCTGGCAACGGGCTCTTGCTGTGCGCAATTTGTTGCGGAATCTCTTTCGTCATTCTGTTTCGCCCGAAACAACTATCCGCACCATCAACCGGCGGCGCTCGGAACTGAGCATTCTCACGGACGTCGAACTCAAAGCTCTGGCTTGGCGCGACTTGGACCTGCCGGACGTGTTTGCGCTGTGCGCCGTCGTCGCCGGGCGTGTCCTCGGCCTCAAGATGTTTGACGTGCAGCTCGAAGGCGCGTTGGCGCTGGCAGCCGGCAAGATCGTTGAAATGCAGACCGGCGAGGGCAAGACGCTGGCCGCCGTACCGGCCGTAGTCTGGTACGCGAGAGCAGGTCAGGGTGTTCACGTCATGACGGTGAACGACTATCTGGCGCGCCGCGACGCCCAATGGATGGGCGGTATCTACGAATTCCTCGGGTTGTCGGTTGGCCACATCCAGCAAGGCATGGGAATCGAAGATCGCCGCCACGCTTATGCGTGCGACATTACCTATGCCACCGCCAACGAGATCGGGTTCGATCTTCTGCGCGACGGTCTCGCGCTCCGCCCGCGCGAGCGAGTACATCGGCCGTTCGCCGCAGCCGTAATCGACGAGGCCGATTCCATCCTGATCGACGAAGCGCGCATCCCGCTGGTGATCGCCGGTGGAGACGCCGGACAAGACGTGCTGGCCAATGAAGTGGACCGCGTCACGCGGCATTTTCGCCGGGGCCGTCACTTCACGCTCGACGAATACAGCCGAAACGTTGCGCTGACGGACGCCGGCATTCGCGCGGTCGAGACCTCGTTCGCGTCCGGCAACCTGTTCGACGAAGAAAATCTCGCATTGCTGACCGCCGTCCAGGATTCTTTGCATGCGCATGCGCTGTTGCGTCGCGATGTGGATTATCTGGTGAAGGACGGCGCTATCGAATCTGTCGACGAGTTCAAGGGCCGTATCGCCGAGAATCGGCGCTGGCCAGCCGGTCTGCACACAGCCATCGAAGCCAAGGAAGGCTTGGCGTTGAAGACGCAGGGCCGCATTCTCGGGTCAATCACGCTTCAGAATCTGATCTCGTTGTACCCGAAAGTATGCGGGATGACGGGCACTGCGGCGACGCAGGCCGCCGAGTTCCAGCTGGTGTACGGCCTGGAAGTACAGGTGATCCCGACCAACCGGCCCATGATCCGAACTGACTCGCCGGATCGCCTGTACGCCACGAAATGGGACAAAGAACGAGCCGTGATCGCCGAGATCCAACGTCTTCACGCCACCGGACGGCCGGTCCTGGTTGGAACCCGCAGCGTCGAAGAATCCGAACGGCTGAGTGCTCGGCTCGCAGGCATTCCCCACCAGGTTTTGAACGCCCGCCACGAAGAATTGGAGGCTGGGATGGTTGCGCGCGCGGGCGAATTGGGCGCCGTCACCATCTCCACCAACATGGCCGGACGCGGCACCGACATCCAGCTCGGGCCGGGCGTGGCCCAACTGGGCGGATTGCACGTCATCGGCACCAACCGGCACGACAGCCGCCGCATTGACAATCAACTGCGCGGGCGCGCCGGCCGGCAGGGCGATCCTGGAAGCTCGCAGTTCTTTGTTTCGCTGAAGGACGATTTGTTGCTGAAGTATGGCGGGGAAAGCCAGGACATTGAGAACATTCAGCGCATCGCCGAGGGACAAAATCTGGAAATCCGGCGGTTTCTGCAGAAATACGAGAGCGTGATCGAGGGCCAGCGCCAGAAGATCCAGCAGCGCCGCCAGGCGATCCTCACGGGCGAGACGCCTTGTTCCTCCGACTTCGAACATCTGGTTTCACTCCGCACCATCGACGACCTATGGGCCGATTATCTGGCCACCGTCACCGACCTGCGCGAGGGCGTCCAATGGCTTTCCTGGGGCGGCCGGGACCCGCTACACGAGTATCTAACGTCGGTCCATTCGCTCTTTACCCAACTCGAAGAGGATCTTGGGCCTGAGATTGCCACTCGGCTGGAGGCCGCCGAAGCCTCGGGTCTGGACCCCTCCCAGCGCGGCGCCACCTGGACCTATCTCACTACCGACCAGCCATTTGGCACCGCCACCGAGCGGATCATGCGCGGGTTGGTGCGAAAATACCAGAATAAGAGCTAACACGCGCCTGCTCCGTCTTTTTCGCCGCGGGCCGCGTCTTTGGATTGGAGCCGAAGTTTGATCTTTCGGGAGGTTGAGGACCGCGACCTGATCGCCAAAGCGCGCCGGGGCCACGTGGAAGCCTACAACGTGCTCGTGTCTCGCTGGGAGAAGCGTGTGTTCAATTATCTCCTGCGGTTAGTGCGGCAGCGCGAGGACGCCCTCGATATCAGCCAGGATGTGTTTTTGAAGGCCTATCAGAATCTGAAGAAACTGGATGACCCGGCGAAGTTCCCTGCCTGGCTTTTTCGTATAGCGCACAACGAAGCGTATTCGCTGCTGCGCAAGAACCGGCCGGAGGGCGAAATCACGGTCGAGCCCAGGATGGCTGAATCGAGCGGGGGTCTGTTCCCCATCGAGTCGACACTGGCCGTGCGAAGCGCGTTGGAACGGTTGTCCGACGATCAGCGCGAAGCCGTGGTGTTGAAGGTCTACCAGGGATTCAAATTCGACGAGATGGCCGAGATTCTATCGTGCCCGGTCTCGACCGTGAAATCCCGGCTGTACACCGCGCTCGATCTACTGAAACAAACCTTGGCTCCAGTAAGTACCGGAGGTGCGGAATGAGTTGCGCAATTGATCTGAAGGCGTATGTTGTCGGCGAAGTGACGCCGCGCGAAAAGATGTCCGTGGAAGATCACGTACGCGGCTGCCAGAGCTGCCACGATGAGTTGGACCGGCTGAACTTCACGCGCAGCGCCCTGGCTTCGCTCGAAGACGAAGAGATACCACGCCGCATCGCGTTTGTCTCCGATCGGGTGTTTGAGCCGCGCTGGTGGCAGACCATGTGGCACTCCGGGCCGGCCATGGGCTTTGCGTCCGCGGCGCTGCTGGCGATCGCCATTCTGGCGCATGGATTCGGGCGGCCCGTGGCGCAGGCTCCCATTGCCTCGGTAGACACGGCACAGATCCAAAGGACCGTGGATGCGGCCGTCACGAAAGCCGTGAGCGAGGCTCAGGTCAAGCAATCCGCCGAGTTCGCCAAGGTGCTGAACGCCACTGAAACTCGATTTGAACAGCAGCGCCAATCCGACCTTGCCACCGTCCAGCAAGCCGCCGACTATTACCGCAAGCAAATGGCGCAGTTCCTGGTAGCCAGCAATGAAGGACCTGCCCGATGAGAACCCTTCTGGTCGCGAGTATTCTACTGAGCGCTCTGCCGGCCGGATCGATGGCTGACGGTCCGAAGGTGAACCGCGCCATGATCGAAGCCATGCAGCAGAGCTTGGACCGCAAGATTACCGGCCTTTGGCCACAAGATCCGGCCGAGGTGCTGGGCGTTTCGCAGGGCACTTACATCCACGGCTACGGCGCGGTCTTCATCGGAGAAGTGAATCTCGCTCCGGCGGCGGGAACGTCACCATTCCATAAGACCGTCAACGCGGATGAAATCCGCCGGACGCACGACAAAAAGGCGCAGCGTCTCGCAAGTCTGAGGACGGCCATGCGAGCGATGTTAACGGACTCGGCCCGCTCGCTGGACTCGGTTCCTTCCGACGAGCAGGTGGCCGTGAGCCTTTCGCTCTTCTATTGGACCTGGGAAAATCGCGAGGGACTGCCCGCTCAGATCGTGATGCACGCGCCGCGCAAGGCTCTGCTAGCGGCCAACGCCGACCAGGCGCCCATCGCGTCCGAAGAGTTCTGAGCATGCGGCTGGGCGAGATTCTGATCCAGCGGAAGCTCATCACCGCTGAAGATTTGGAGCGGGCGCTCGAACTGCAAAAGGAGCGCGGCGACAAGATCGGCAAGACGCTGGTCGACATGGGCTTTATCGCCATGCGCGACGTTCTGGCGGCGCTCTCGGAGCAGTTGCAGGTGCCGCTGGTTTCGATCGACGCACCGCCGGTAATCTCACCC
>Ga0209517_10004600_pt1 | contig 18058 bp, 27 predicted proteins | sample PeaSoiMetSII2010_FD_187695 | JGI IMG/M metagenome (GOLD analysis project Ga0209517, IMG submission 187695) | Peat soil microbial communities from Weissenstadt, Germany - SII-2010 (SPAdes) (version 2) | ecosystem: Environmental > Terrestrial > Soil > Wetlands > Peat | place: Germany...
GCGAGACGGTACTCTGGGGACACCCGCAGAGGGCCGAGGAGGCTTCGCCTAGTCCGGTCTATGGCGCCGCACTGCTAATGCGGTTTGGGTTCGCGCCCATCCGGGGTTCAAATCCCCGAGCCTCCGCCACCTGACCAGCAGTTATTCCCCGCGTGACATTAGCGGGGGACTGCTGGTCTTTGGCTTCCAGGCTCGATGTGCGCACAGATTGCGCACATCGGCGTCAGCGCGGCCTGTCAGCCGGCCATTCCCGGAACTTGTCTCAGTCGCCTTTGCGGGACCGGCGCTCGCGCAGCTCTTCCCCGTCGCCGCGGCGCGGCAGCTGCTCGTCGAGAAGCGCGCTGATGGCCTTCAGCAGCGCGGCGGAGTTCGCGTACCTGTCCCGCCAGCCGCCGCGCCTGACGTCGTTGGCGCGGCCGAGGAGGAAGCCGGCGATCACGCGCTGCTGCTGCGCCCGGTCGAGTGCGGCTGCCTGTGCTGCCCGTACGCGGAGGGGGAAGGAGGCGCCGACTTCACCTGACACGACAGCGGGCCGCCGCCGCAGTCGCGCGGCGACGGCCCTAGGCAACCCAATCCCACTAGGAGGACTGGTCACCATGGCAACCAACCCTAACCAAAGCGGCCCGATCGACAGCGAGGCCTGGACGTGCTCAGGCTGCGGCGGCCAGATGATCGGCAGCAGGACTCCCGATAACTTGTGCGGTCCGTGCATCGCGGCGCGGCTGAGCCGCCCCGTCATCGGCCCGTTCGACAGCGAACGGCAGGCCCGTGAGACGCAAGCCGTGCGGGCGGTGTACCTGGCCTTCGAGGCCGACCCTGGCCAGGGGAAGATGGCGCAGCACAACCGCCGGATTCTGTGCGAGGCGATCGACGCGGCCGGGGTGCAGCTCGGCCAGTACGACGAACGGATCGTGACCTGGCTGGCGGGGTTCGGGCCGGAATGCGCGGCTGCGACCGCCCGGCAGCTCGGCGGCGCGTCATGACCGGCGGGCGCAGCCTGCGCGTAGCAGGAAAGCCCTACGAGTGGCCGAGCGTCACCGTTGTCCACCCCGAGTTCGGCTCATACCGGCTGGACATTCACGGCGTGCGGCGGAAGGGAAGCGGCATCGTCACGCTCGTGGTCTTCTCCGGTGCCCTGTCCACCGAGCAGGTCCCCATAGTGCGGAGCACGGCGGAGGGCACCGGCAGCGAGATCGTCCAGCTCAGCGAGGACGACATCTCCCAGGACCTCGCGGTGTTCCTGGCCGCTCAGGTCCACGCGAAGCCCAAGAACAAGGTATTCATCGCGCCCGGCGGCGAATGGGGCATCGGCGGATCTTCGGCAAGGGTGAGCGGCTCATGAACGAGCGGATATACGAGATAGACGAGGCGACCGTCGTCACGCTGATCATCGCGACCCACGACGGCCCCAGGCAGATCGACGTGGCGGTGGCCAATCACGCCCTGGACCCGGACGACCCGCGGCAGCCGGGAGACCTCATCTGGCATGACGCGGAGACCGACCAGCAGGAGTTCATCACCGGTCTGCGTGCGGTTGCCACGGTGCTCGGCGGTGCGTCGTGAGCCGGTTCCTGGCCTGGCACCGCATGCCGGTGACCCTGGCCGATGGCAGCACGGCGCCGCTGCGGCCCGTCCTGGAGGACCTCTGGTGGTACTACGTCCGCAACGGGCCGGTCGAGAACTGGTGGTTCGGGATGCTCGACCGTGTCCTGGACCGGTTCGCCACCGACCGGGCGCGTCATCTCGCGTTCCTGGCCGGCGCCGACTTCGCCCGCGGGTTCGGTCGCCCCGGCGGCTATCTCAGCTACCTGAGCGAGTACACGGCCGGCAACGAGATGGCAATTGAGATGGAGCGGCTGACCGGCGGCCCGGCAGAGATGGACCGGCTGGCCGAGCAGTACGAATTGGAGCACTCGCGCTGGGCGCGGCGGCAGTGGTTCCCGGTGAGGCCGTCATGACCGCCGAGAGCTGGCTGCCGGTCCCCGGCTGGGAGGGTTTCTACGAGGTCAGCGACGCCGCCCGGGTGCGGTCGCTGCCGAGGGCGCACTGCATCGGCCAGATCATCCGCCCGCGCACGGACAGCTCCGGGACCGTCTACGTCTCCCTTTCCCGTGACGGCCGGCAGAAGGTCATCGCCCTGAAAATGCTGGTCGCGCAGGCGTTCCTCGGCCCGGTGCCGCCGGGCATGCGGGTCCGGCAGCGCAGCGGCGATAAGTCCGACTGCCGCGCGGCGAACCTGGCCTGGGAGCCCGGGCCGCCCGTGCCGGACGCCCGCTCGGTGCTGACTCACCGCACGCGGACGGACGCGCCGTGGCGCCGGGACCGCAAGCGCGCCGCGTGGTCGCTTCCCCCGGCCATCCTGGACGCTCACCTCAGCCACATGCGCCAGGAAGGCCTCAGCGAGGCGACGATCTACACCCGGAAACGGCACCTGATCCGCCTCGGCCGGGCACTGCCGGTGCCCGTGCTCAAGGCGGAGGCGCGGCACCTGCGCGCCTGGCGCGAGAAGCTCACGATCACCCCGGACGCGGTCCTGACCGCCGTGTCGAACGTGCGGACCTTCTACGGATGGGCTCTCGATCAGGGCCTGATCGAGTCCAACCCGGCCGCGAAGCTGCCGGTGCCCCGGTATAGCAGCCGGCTGCCCCGGCCCATGAGCGAGAAGGACCTGATGACCGCGCTGGAGCACGCACCGCAGCCGATCCGGCTGATGCTGGTCCTGACCAACTGGTGCGGGCTGAGACCCAAAGAAGTGGCGCTGCTGCGGCGCGAGAACATCATGGAGACGGCAGCGGCGCCGGTCCTGGTCATCGCGGGCGACGCGACGAAAGGACGCCGGCCGCACGTGATACCGCTGAGCGATTTCGCGGTCGCCGAGATCCAGGCCGCGGCCCTGCCGCTGTCTGGATACGCATTCCGGCGCGCCGACGGGAAGCAAGGCCCGAACGCCCCGCACCGGATCTCCAAGTTGATCAACGACCACTTGCACGGGCTCGGCCTCGCCGCCACCACCCACATGGGCAGGCACCGCTTCGCCACGCAGGTGTACCGGGCCAGCCGCGACCTGCTGATGCTCCGCGACGTGCTCGGCCACGCCGACGTCAGCACGACCCAGATCTATGCGCTATTCGATCAGCAGTCGGCGGTCGACGCTGTTGCTGCCCTGCCGGTGCCGCCCCGGTCCCGCGCAGCGAAGGAGGCGTCATGACCGCCGGCCCGGTGACCGGCGTCCTGACAGTGCCCCGCCGCGCCGCCCTGGCTGCGATCAGCGCCCTGGTCGCAGCAGCGTCGCTGGTGAGCTTCGCCGAGAGCTACCGCGGCCTGTTCCTGTGGGCCAGCCGTCACGGGCTGCACGGCACGTGGGCCGTGCTCTGGCCGCTGCAGGTCGACGTGTTCATCGCGGTGGGCGAGCTTGCGCTATTCGTCGGCCTCGCCGACCGGTGGCCGCCGCGTTCTCGCGCGGCGGCCTGGACTGTCACGGTCCTCGGGCTGGCCGTGTCCGTCGCCGGGAACGTCGGGCATGTCGCGGGCCACTCGCTGACCGTGCGGACAACGGCCGCCGTGCCGCCGCTGGCCGCTGCCGCCGCGCTGGCGGTCGGGCTCGGCGTGCTCAAGCGCGTAGTCGGAGCGCACCCGGAAGCCGTGCCTGCACCCGTGCCTGAGCGCACCAGCCGGGCACCGTCCGGAGCGGCACCAGGCACGGGTGCGAACCGTGCGCGGGCGCGGTCCGGGAGCAACGGCCGGGCACAGCCGGGCACGCGTGCTCCGGTCACGCCCGAGACCGCCGAGCTTGCGTTCGCGCCCGTGCTCGCCGAGGGGACCGTGCCGTCGCTGCGGGCGGTCCGCCGCGAGCTGCACGTCGGCACGGAACGAGCACGCGAGATCCGGGATCACCTCACCGAACTGACGACCGCCCGTACCTGACCAGACCCCGGGCGGGGCGTGCTGACGAGGCGGCGCCCCGCCCTGGTCTCCGAGCCAACCGGAGGACACCCACTATGACCGCCGAGGGCACCGAAGGCGAGCACGACGCCGAGGTGGTACAGCTGCACCCGGTCAGCGACTCAGGCGCCGATCCCGGCCTGCTGCCCGCCGTCCAGGCGGACCCCGGCGCCGAGCTTGACCGGGTGGTCGCGCCGGTCATCTACGCGGACATTACCTCGCGCGAGGGCGAGCGGCGGCCGGTCATCCCGGTGCACCTGCAGCGGGAGAACATCCGCGCGACCGTGGCCTTCTGGGCAGCGCTGAACTGGCACCGCGCCCGGTACCACTCGCTGCGGCTGCCGGTGTACCTGCTCGCCGTCGCGGTGTGGGCCGTCATCGGCGTGTTCCGCCTGGTCATGCGGCAGATCCACTGGTGGTGGGTGCTGGAGTCCCACGCGCTGCGGTCTGAGGCGGTCATCAACCGCGACAGCCGGGAATGGCTCAAGCTGGACAAGGACGCCAGGGAGGTCCGCAAAGTCCGCGGCCTCATCCTGGCCGGGGAGGCCGCCGCGCTGCTCACCGGCGGCGCGCTGCTGGCGGACTACGGGCCGGTGTGGTCGTGGATCGCCGCCGGGACCGCGGCGGCGCTGCTGCTGGCCAGGGCCGGGCGTCCCGAGGGGCACCGGATCATCAGCCAGGCGATCGTCCCGCCGGACTACTCCCCGCCCACGCACGAGATCATCACCCGCGCCCTGGGCTCGCTGAACATCGCGCAGATCAACGCCGCGCTGAAGCCGGACAAGGACGGCCGCGCGCAAGGGATCCGGTTCATTACGGACGTGATGAACGACGGGCCGGGATGGACCTGTCACCTGGACCTGCCGCACGGGGTCAGCGCCTCCGACATCCTCGCCCGGCGGGAAGCCCTCGCCTCCGGGCTGCGCCGGCCGCTGTCGGCGACCTGGCCGGCCGGGGTGCCCGTGGAGCACCCGGGGCGCCTGGATCTGTGGGTCGGGTTCACGGACATCAGCAAGGCCAAGCCCGCGGCGTGCCCGCTGGTGAAGGCGAAGCAGACCGACATGTTCGACTGCCTGCCGTTCGGCACCGATCCGCGCGGCAGGAACGTCAACGTCGGGATGTTCGAGGTCAACTGGCTGGTCGGAGCTTCGCCAGGGCAGGGCAAGTCGGCCGCGGTGCGGCTCCTGGCGGCCGGGGCGGCGCTGGACCCGCTCGCCGACCTGTGGATTCACGAGCTGGCCGGCAAGGGTGACCTGGATCCGCTCGGGCAGGTCTGCCACAGGTACTGCTCCGGGATGGACGCCGAGGCGATCGCCTATGCCGCCGACTCGGCGCGGCTGCTCCGCGCCGAGACGGAACGCCGGTCGAAGGTCTTCAAGCAGCTCAGGGGCTCCGGGGCGCTCCCTGACGGGAAGGTCACCCGCGAACTCGCTGCCGCGTACAGGGAACTCCGGCCGCTCATGGCGGCTTTCGACGAGGTTCAGAACCTCCTGACCGACAGGCAGCACGGGGAGCAGGCCGCCGAGGACCTGGCGTACGTGATCCGCGTCGGGCGGGCGTACGGCATCATCGCCGTCCTGTCGACGCAGCGGCCGGACGCCAAGATCATCCCGACCAGCATCACGGGGCTGATCGTCTCCCGGTGCTGCATGATGACCCCCGACCAGCCCGCCAACGACTTCGTGCTCGGCACATCGTCGTACAAGCGCGGCTACGACTCCACGGTATTCCGGCCGAAGATCGACGCCGGGCTCGCCTGGGTCAAGGGCGGCGAGGAAGGCATACCGCAGATCGTCAGAACCTACTACCTCGACCTGCCCGCGACCGAGCGGATCATCGGCCGCGCGAGGGTCATGCGGGAACGAGCGGGAGTCCTCACCGGGTACGCGCTCGGCGAGACCTTCGCCGCGGAGCACCGGGACGTGCTCGCTGACGTGCTGGCCGTGTTCGGCGACGCGCGGGGCATCCACTGGGACACTCTCGCCGACCGGCTCGCCGAGCGCTGGCCCGATCGCTGGGCCGACCTCACCGGCGAGGCGATCTCCGCTCAGGTGCGCCCGCTCGGCGTTCCCTCGGTCATGGTCAGCACTGACGGAGTGAAGGCGCGGGGCTGCCGCAGGGTAGCTGTCGAGCGGGAATCGGCCCGGTGAGCCGCTACCGGAGTATCGCTGCCGATACCGCCGCTGACCTGCGACGGCGTGGTCCTGCCGCTACCCGGCCCGGTGCGGTAGCGGCAGGGACAGCACCGCTGACCTGCGAGGTAGCGCCGACCGGGCCGATTCTGGCCCCGGACCCCGGAAACCGCTCAGGGGCCGTTTCCGCGCATGCGCCGACCGGCCGCTACCCGCTACCCGAGGGGTCGCCATGAAGCTGGCAGCACGCTTCGCGCTGTTCCACTGCGGCCGGTGCGGCAAGGACTACCTCAACCCGCTCGGCCACATGTGCGTGGCCCGGATGGACCGCAGGACCCCGGTCCGGCGGACGACCGTGGCGCCGAAGGCGGTCCTGTCGCTCGGCGACTGCACGACGTGCCGCAAGCCGATCGGCAACCCGCTCACCCACGTGTGCGCACCCAAGTCGGACTTCAGGCGGCGCAAGGCCGCCGCGGCGAAGGCAGCGAGGCCAGCCCGTCCGCCGCACCTCTACCAGGCCTGCCGCGACAGGGAATGCGAGCGGATCCCCTGCGTCGCGTTCAGGGAAGGGCAGGCCGAGGGCTACCTCGCGGGCTATGCCGACGGCTCGGCATCAGGGTACGACGCCGGCTTCGCCGCCGGGCAGGCGTCGGTCTCATGCGGATGCGGGGGCGGCTGACATGGAACTGCTCCTCATCGTCGCCGCGCTCCTGGTCCTGCGCTGGCTCTGGCACGCCTGGTTCCACCCGATGGCCCCGTGCGGCAGGTGCGGCGGCAGCGGGCGGAATCCGGGGTCGACAGGCAAGCGGTGGGGGCCGTGCCGCCGCTGCAAGGGCTCCGGATCACGTCAGGTACGCGGATCGAAGCAGCTCCACCGGGCGGTGCGCGGCCTGCGCTCCGCCCGCAGCGACAGGAAGGACTGACCGCTATGCCGCACCCATGCCCGCACCACTGCCCGTCGCCCGGGCGCGGCAGCGGCTGGATCATCGCCGTGATCGTCGTCGTGATCCTGCTGGTCGCCCGGCCGGTCGCGCACGCTGCGATGGTGCTCGCCCAGGTGCTCGTCATCGCCCTGGCGTCAGCGGCAGGCCTCGCCGCTGCGGGTGCCGTGACGTGGCTGGCCGTCCGCCATCACCGCAGGCGGCGGGTCATGGCTGCGCTTCCCGCCCGCACCGTCCGCGCGCTTCCCGTCGCGCCTGCGGCGATCGAGGCACCCCGCCCCGCCCTCCATCTGGTGACCGATCTTCCCGAGCGCGATGCGGTCCGCCGGGGCCGCGAAGCCGGGAGGTGATGCCACTCACAGCAGCGCAACCGCGCCAGGAGGTGCGGCATTTACCACCCCAATGGCGGCGGGACATTCCCCCGCCGAGATCAAGGAGACAAGGTAACCCCGATGAGCACGTTCAGACTCCGGATAGCCGCAGCGGCGGCCGTCATCACTCTTGCGGCTGGCGCCGTCTCGCTGGCCATCCCGGCAGGCGCGTCACCGGCGGCAGCAGCCCCGGCGCGTCACCAGTACGCCCACATCACCGAGGAGATGCACACCTGCCTCGGCCTCCACGGCGACCAGGTCCGCACCCAGGTCTGCCGCTGGACCAGCCACGACCAGATGTGGCGGGTCCGCCTCGGCCCGCATGTCGTCACCCTGTCGGGCCGGTGCCTGACCGCGACCGCCCGCAAGACCGTGATCACCGCGCCGTGCGGCGAGCGCGGACAGGCCTGGACGGCAACGTTCTACTTTGATGGGTACACGCTGGGGTCGCGTCGTTTCCCCGGGCTGTGCCTGTCGCAGCCGCCAAGGCCGGGATATCCGCCTGCGCGGCGGTTCGGGCGGGTGGTGCTGGAGCCGTGCGGCGAGGGAATCACGCAGGCGTGGGTGCCGACGGGGCGCCCCTGACGGCCGCGCTCCGGAGCCCGGCCTCCCCCCATGGCTGCTCGCTGGAGGCGGAGGACCGGGCTCCGGTTGCCCCTGCGGCCGGGCAGGACGCCGCCCGGCGGGACGCAGCTCTCAGACGATCACGGGCGACGCCCGGAGGATGCAGTTCTCGTGCGTCAGCCGGTTCAGGAACGCCTGCGGGGCCAGGCGGTTGCCCAGCTGGGTCCCGTTGGGACCCCACGCGCCGATGGTCACGCCGGAGGCGAACCCCCCGCCTGCCCCCGACGGGGTGTACGTATTGAACGTCTCCAGGCTCAGCGTCAGCTTGTGGGTGCCCGCCGACGGCGTCGTGCCCTGCGCCGAGGACGTGTAGTAACTCGCGCACCCGGGATCGCCGCCGAACAGCAGCCCGGCCGGCGAATCGGATGCCTTGGCGTACACCGAGTCGACCGGGACCCCGTCGACCGAGATGACGAGTTGGCAGTAGCCGCTGCCCTGGCCTGGACCGGCTACGACATAGTTGGCCGGGGTGATGTAACTCCACTTCCAGTAGTACTCCCAGTCGGCTTTCCCGTCGGCGGTGAAGGTGAGGGACATCTCCGTGACCGCCCCGCCGTCGGTGTCCTTCCCGCCGCCGAGGGGGTACGCCGACCCGTAGCCGGTGCCCCACGCCACGGGCGGGAAGGTGTCGGATGCGCCGTTCGTCAGCCCGTGACTGGAGGCGGTGTTGACCACGCTCATCACCGGCGCGCCCGGTGATGCCAGCGCCTGCACCCCGCCGTTCATCCCGACTTTCAGCGCCCCGGCCGCCTGGTCGTAGACGATCTGCGGGGTTCCGGTGAACGACGGCGACGCTGACGCGCTGGCGACCGGGAGGATCCCGCCGGGAGCCACCGTGAACGTCCGCTTGTCGGTGATGTTCCCGGCGCTGATATTGCTCGCGTTGTTCGCCACGCTGACCGCTGCCAGCAGGATCGCGAACTGGGGAGTCGCGGGCTGGCCGGCGGCCGGGGTGCCCTGCACGACTTCCACGTCGCAGTACGAGGACGGGCTGGCCAGGTCGTAGACCCTCGCGATCACGATGTCGATCCTGGTGTGACCGGACGAGTTCGACGCGATGGCCAGGTTCCCCGAGGACATCAGCCCGAAGACGTAGCATCCGTGGCCCTGCGTCGGATGCGGCACGGCGCAGTAACCGGACGCGATGTTCACGCTCAGCCCCGACGCGGGCGCGGTCGCCTGCAGGCCGGCGGACGCGCCCGGGAAGACGCCGCCGAGCGGGCTGACCGCCGGCACGGTGCCACTGTCTATGACCCGGGTGCCGGACAGAAGCTGCCGGCCGAGAAGGCCGTTCAGCGTCATCCCGTCGCAGAACCACGGGGTCCCTAGCCTGACCTGCTGTGCCATGTCATTCACTCTCCCTGCCGGGTCAGCCCGCCGTGCCCAGCTCGTAGGCGATCTTCAGCAGCATCGCCTGCTCCTGCTCCCTGCTCGGCGCCTGCGGCCCGAAGTAGTTGACGTTCACCACCGGGGCCTGCCTGCCCGCAGCGGCCATCACGGGCGCGTGCGACCGGCTGTCCGCGATGCCGCCCGACGCGAACGTCCCGGTCTTGTTGCCCCGGGTGACCCGGGAGCCGCCGAACGCCCGGTTCGCCCAGTGGACGAACCCCGCGCCCAGGCCGCGCACCGCCTCGGGCACCAGGAGGCCCTCGCCGGGGGAGACCGCCATGAGCACGCTGTCGCGGCCCGGCGCGTAGCCGGGGACCACGCCGCCGAAAGCCCCTCCGGTGACACCGGGGATGTGGATCTGCGGCGGCGTGCCGCCGCTCGTGATGATGTCGACGCGGAAGATGGCGGGCGGCCGGTTGTACAGGCCGTCCTCGGCCTGCCTGATCAGCCGCAGGATCTGGTGGACGTACGCGCCCTTCGCGCCGGTCGCCTCGAGCCAGGTGACGAAGGTCTGCAGCGGGCCGATGGCGAGCCGGGTGCTGCCGGTCTGGGTCTTGATGTTCTCCGACAGGGTGATCGCGTCGTTTGCGGCCTGGACGATCGCGAGGCCGGCGGCGCGCTGCAGCGCCGTGTGCTGCCCGACCAGGCCGTTCGACGCCTGGATCGCCGTGGATGCCGACACCATGTCGTTCTTCATGGTGAGCTGGCCCTGGATCACGTTCAGGGTAGGCGTGATCAGGGCGCCGTAGGCGGCGGTCAGGGCCGTGACCTGGTCGGCGAGGGAGTTCGCCGCGTTGCTGGCCTGCTGCGCGTCGACCATGAACTGGCTCAGCGGGTTGTGGGACAGGGCGACCGATGCCGCATAGCCCTTGAGCTTGCTGGCGTCGATGACAAACTGGGTGCCGCTCACCGAAAGGCTGTGCGACAGGTCGATCCCCGTCGCGTTGGCGAAGGCGATGACCTGGCTCTTGCTGAGGCCGAGCATCTGGCCGAAGTGCTGCGCGTTGACGCTGATCGCCGCCAGGGCCGCCCTGTTGGACGCCAGGGCCTGAGCGTAAGGCCCGGTCAGCACCGCGGCGGCGGCCTGCACCGCGCCGGCGATCTTCGACCCGCTGGCCGCGGCGGCGTCGCTGCTGATCGCCACGGCCTGCTGCGACCCGGACAGGGCGGTCAGCGCCCTGTCCATCGCCTGGTAGCCGGCGACGTTATTGCCGGTGGCCTGGTCGGCCTGCCGCAGCGCTGCGACCTGCCTGCCCGCCGCGTTCGCGCTGTAGTTCAGCGCGAGCACCATCGCGCCGATCCCGACGGCGGCCACAGCGGCGCCGGCGCCGACGGCCAGCGCAGAGGTACTGATCCCGGCATATGCCAGGGCTGCACCGATGCCCTCGGCCCGCGCGTTCATCGCGAACGCCGTCGTGGCGATGGTGGCACCACGCAGCCCCGTCACCATCCGCGCCAGCGGCCCCGGCCCGGCGCCGAGCCCGGCCCACAGCACCTTGTACGCCCCGTACGCCACCCCGGCCAGGGCCGCTGCCTTGGTCAGCTCGGGGTTCCACTCGGTGATCGCACCGACCGCGCGCAGCACGCCGGCGGCCACGCCCAGGAAGCCCGTGCCGAGGAAGTTCAGGTTGTGGAACAGGCCCGGGATGACGTTGATCCCGGCGTTGATCAGATTGAACAGCGCGTCGAGGTCGGTGCGGATGATCCCGGTCGTGCCGCCGAAAACCCGCGCCCACACCGGCGACCCCAGGTCGGCCTTCAGCATGCCGAAGAAGTCGCCGAACGCGTTCGTCGCCTGGCTGACGATGCCGCCGGTGTGCGACAGCCCGGTCTGCACCAGGTTCAGGCCCTGGTAGAACACGCCGAAGATCCCGGCCTCGTCGGCGATCTGCAGGCCGTCGGTGAAGGACTTCAGCGACAGCGCCGCCGCCTGCTGGAACGGGTCGAGCGCCGCGTACTGGGTGGTCAGGTTCGCGACCGACGATGCGGCCGTGACGGCCGGCCCGACGGCCCGCGACGCCTCCGCCCCGAATGCGGCGATCCCGATCGCGTCCGCGACGATCTGCGCCCCGAGAACGGCCGCCGCGAGGTGGACGACGGTGAAGGCGTTGGCGAGGGTGAACAGGCCGCCGACACCGAGCCTGCCGAAGCCGCCGAGGAAGAGCCCTCCGCCCCCGCCGCCTCCTGCGCCCCCCCCGCCGGCCGCGCCCCCGAGGGCACCCCCGGCAGCGGTCCCGGCAGCGACGGCCGCAGCGAGCTTCGCGGCGAAGCCTCCCAGGTCCGGCTCGACCCTGACCTCGACCGGCGGCTCCCCGGCGGTCCCGGCGGCGACCTTCTCCCGGAACCCGTCCATGTCCGGGTCCACCGGGACGGTCAGCCGGAAGTCCTCGCGTTCCAGCTGCGCGGCAAGTTCTTCCGCGAAATGGTCGCTATCAGGGGATACCGTGACATAAGCCGCCGCCACGTGGAAACCCTCGGGGATGGCCGGTCACCACCCGTCAGGACTGCGGCTGCCCTATCTCGAACACCGGGGCGAACCCGTCGCGCCCGGCCAGGTCCGCCCGGCCCGCGAGCTCGGCGAGGGTCAGCACCCGGCCGTCGTCCTTCTGCCGCTCCGCGTACTCCGTCATCGCGGCCGTCACCGAGCCGCCGTAGTGCGGCAGCCGCCGGGCGATGGCGAAGAACGCGCCCGCGGTGAGTTTCGACGCGTCGGCGATCCGGTGAAAGCGGTGCATGTCGGTGCACACGCTGTCCATCAGGTCCAGCACCCACAGCACCTGCGACGCCTGCTCTCTCAGGTGGTCCTGCAGGCTCAGGCGCCTTTTGGGCCGTCCGCCACGGCCGAGATCAGCTTCTCGGTGACGGCCTTCGTCACGTCGCCGAGCTGCCTGATCTTCAGCTTCTTATGGCCCCGCAGCGCCGCGTGGCCTTCCGGGCCGAGCATGACCTCCAGGGCGTGCGACGCGCCGATCAGGACGCCGTGGCGGCGGCACACGTCCAGGTACTCCAGCGCCATGTCGGGCGTGGGGTTGTCCAGCACCGTCCAGTCGGTGACCTTGCCGGCCTTGTCCTCGATGGAGAACAGGACCGAGCGCTGCTCTTCCCAGTCATCGTCCTCGGTGAAGCGCAGGATCTGCGGGGTGCCCGCGGGCGGATCGGGAACGGCGGCCACGGCCGCCGGCGGCGGGGGAAGGCGGCGGACGATGGCGTCGGCGGGCAGGGCGTTCGCGGCGGTCACGCGGTGGCCTCGGAAATGTGGAAGGGGCTGATCGACGGCGAGATGTAGTAACCCGAGAAGGTCACGGCGTAGACGGCGTTCTTGGCCATCTGGTACGCCAGGGACACCTTCACCTGGGACAGGCACTTGCGGATGATGAGCCGCCGCAGCGACGGGGAGCCCGAGGCCAGCAGCGGCCCCCACCCGTAGATCATCAGCGACGCGTAGGAGGGCTGGGTGGCGCTGGTTGTGGTCTGCACGTCGGCGGTGGTGTAGCCCGAGTTCACGGAGATGGTCAGAAGACCGTTCATCGCCAGGTTCAGGTTGGCCAGGGTGGTTTCCGCCAGGGTGGTCGTGACCTGGATGACGCGCTTGGTGAGCCTGCCGCCGACCGGGTCCGGGACCTGGTCCACGGTCTGCTCGGTGATGGTCGTGTCGACGTCGAACATCACGCCCTCCTGGGTGCTCCCGGCATCAGCCCACGGAGCAGCGGGGACGACCGTGTAGCCGGCCGGGGTGACGCTGGAGTCGGCGGGCTCGGCCGTCCCGAACGGGGCGGAGTAGAGGATCGCCGGTCCCTGGATGATGCTGCCGGGGTTGATGCTGACCGGAATCACCTTCTCGCGGACGGCAGCCGGCCCGGCTGCGAGCGGATGCGGGGCACTGAGCGGGGCGGCCTACAGGACGGCGACGGACTGGAGCACGGCGGCCAGGATGTTCACGCTGGTGGACAGGGTGACCTGCACCGTGTTGCCGCCCGGCAGGTTCAGCAGGGAATGGAACGGCCCGAACGCGACCACATGGCCGTTGATCAGGGTGACGGCGGGGAAGTTCGCCACGGACTGGCCGAGGACCGTCAGCCCGATGTCCACCTGCACCGTCTGGCTCACCGCGCCCGCGGCGACGTACAGGATCTCCCGTCCGGTATTGGCGAACTGGAGCACGCTCCCCGGCGGGGGAGCCAGCGCCGCCGTGATGTCCAGGCCGTAGCCGTCCGGCACGAACTGGACCGGGACCAGGGCCGCGACGGACCCCGAGCTGACGGGCAGCAGCGCGCCCAGCGGCCGGTGCGCGGTGAACGGGAACGCCGCCGGGGAGAAGAAACCCGGCGGGAGGACGCCGATGTCAGAGCCGGCCATCAGCCATCCTTCCCGCCGTCACCTGCCTCCGGCCCGCGGCTCTAATAGACGCCTATTGTCTGCAGCAGGGCGACCTGGATGGACGTGATGGTCGACAGCACCACCAGCACCTGGTTGCCGCCGGGCTGGTTCAGCAGCGCGTGGAACGGCCCGAACGCCACCAGGTGGCCGGAGGTCAGCGTGACCGCGGTGAAGTTGCTGACGGCCTGCCCCAGGATCGTCACGCCGACGTCGACCGTCACCGTCTCCGAGCCCGCGCCGGCGGAGACGTGCAGGATCTCCCGGCCCGTGTTGCTGAACTGCAAGGTGGTGCCGGTCGGGGTCGCCAGCAGCGCGGTGATGTCCAGGCCCGTGCCGTCGGCGACATACTGGGTCGGGGTCAGTACCTGGGTGGCCACTAGCGCTCCTCGGTGTCGTCGGGCTTGCTGTCGCCGGCCGGCTCGCCGCCGGGCTCGGGAACGCCGTCCACGGCGCGCAGGAGGCCCTGGCAGCGCAGGACGGCCACCTCGGCGTCGTCCACGGTCAGCGGCTCGTCGAAGAGGCTTACGTGGACCTCGGGCACGCCTGCCCCCTATCTGGTGGTCAGGCCGGCCTGGGACCACGTCACCGCGTAGTCCGTCATGTAGGCCGCGTAGTCCGACGGGGTGCCGTAGATCCGGTGCGGCTGGGTGATCGCTACCACCGTGCGGACAGCGGCGGCCGGGTACTCGATCCCGTTGTTCGTGCACGGCACGGTCCGCTGCGCGAACTGGCGGTCCAGGGACGCCAGCCTGATCTGCATGGCCAGCGAGAACGCCTTGCCCCACGGCAGCTTGTCCGAGCCGATGTTGGACGCCCAGCACTCCACCTGCAGCATGTCCGTGGACCACGCCATGGTGGGGCTGGGCTTCCCGCCGAGCGGCAATACGGTCACCGCTCCGTTGGTGACCCACTGCGCCTCGGGCGGGAGCTGCAGGGTCACCGTGTCGGCGGTGAAGCCGGGGATCGTGGACAGCCAGCCGCACATCGCCAGCTCGGACGTGGCGTACAGGGGAGCGAGGACCGATGGCACCGCTCACCCCCGGCGTAGGCTATGGCTGCGACCGGGGTGAGCCCGATGCGGCAACGCAGGAGGCGGTGACGCGAAGCGACCGGGAGGCCGGCAACGCGGTCGCGCACCGGGCCGGCGGCTAAGGTTGCGGACTTCTGGCTTGGCACGCCAGCGCCCCGGCTGCTCACACCCTGCGGCCGGTGTCCCTGACATCGCCGCCGAAGCCGAACTCAGGCCGCCACATCACGGTTGCCTTCTCGGGCATGGCCGACCCGATAGGCCCGGCCCACCCGGGGCCGAGCGTGGAATACAGCGCCGGCCGGAGGAAAGGCCGGGCCTGCACCCACTGCGGCCCGGTCTCGCCGGTAGAGGGATGGAACTGGCGGTGACCCAATTCGAGGAACGCGGCGATCGACCTGTCATCCCGGCCGCCCCGGTCGGCTGACACCACGAGGGTCAGCCCTTCCATGTGGTCCTCGACGCCCTCCGCCAGGTTCCCGGTGTCCCTCGGGCAGTACCGGTCGGCCCGGTCGTGGATCTGCGGGCCGATGTCCGTCCGCAGCCACTCAGCCGCCGCCGTGGCGGCTTTGGCGTTAGCGTCCGCGTCGACTACGACACGCACGGCGCGTTCCTATCCTGGCCACTCGTCGTGGAACTTGTGACCGAGCAGCACCGCGTTGGCGTTGACCACGCCGGGGAAATGCTCGTGGACGGCGAACACGCCGTTGTCGCGCACCCGCTGGTCGCAGTATTCCCACCCGCACGGCTCGTCGAACAGGCCCGGCGTCGCCTCGATGAACGCCGCGGTGATCTTCGCGCAGCCCAGGGGCGGCGTCGCGCCCGGGTCGGTGAGCTTGTACCGGCGGTGAAGGTGCAGGTGGAAGTTATGCGCGCACCACGGCTCCGGGCAGTCCCGCAGGCCCTCCAGGGACCCGGGCCACGGCACGACGTCGTGCTCGACGACGATGAAGGATTCCCCCGCCGCCCACCTGCCGCGGAAGAACTCCTGGTAGCCGTAAAGGCCGGCGGCTTCCGCCGGGATGTACGGGTAGCCGATCAGGGCGACCCTCGTGGCCTCCCTGATCCCGGGGAAGTACGGCACGTAGATCTTCATCGCGCTCAGCCTGACCGCCAGCCTTCCCCGCTACGGGCCCGTCCCCGTGATCCTTCTCAGCCCCAGCCTCGTGTCGACCGGGGCGCCGGTGGTCGTCGGGGGGGTCTCCACCGACTCCACGATGTACCGGTCCCCAGTGCGCTCGTTCAGGATCTGGTCGCTGTTCAGCACCCCGAGCCACGCCGGGACGATGCAGGTGCTGGTCCGCACCGTCAGCGGCGTGCGGGTCGCCTGGTCGAACACCGTCCTGTTCGTCTCGATGACCGACGCCGGGACCCCGGAGAAGACGGGAACGGAGGCGTCGAGCACATCGCCGAAGGCGTCCAGGGCGGTGCCGCGCAGGACCTGGATTGTGCAATTCTGGACTTCTGCCACCATAACGGGCACTCCCTAGGCGACGTGCTTCCAGGTGCGCCTCTTAATGGCGTTCATCATGGCCACGGCTGAGACTCCGTACTCACGGCTCATGGCATAGCCGCTCTCGCCAGCGGCATGGCGTCGCCGGGCCTCGGCGACGGCCACCTCGGTCAGCTTGGCCGTGGGGCTCGCTGATCCCCTGCGCTTACCAGGCGTGTCGTAAGCGGCGTGGCAGGTCACGCACATCTGCTCGAAATCCCAGATGTCCTCGTAGCGGCCGGTGAGGTTTGCCCACTGGTAGATTCCGTCCGGGTCATTCCGGCCGCATCGTTCGCAGTGGTCGGCCTTGCCGCGCCGACGGTAGACACGCTTGTGCAAGCTGACGTATCCGGCGTCGGCGCCCTTCCAAAGCGGGTGCCCAGCGCCAGTCTGGTGCTTGGTGCCGCACGCCCTAGAGCAGTAGCCTTTGCCGCCGACGCGGACCAGTGCGCGCTCGCCGCAGCCGACGCAGGCAATCCACTCGTGCGGGCTCTTGCTGCCCGCCGGGTAGATACCCCTGACCTTGCCTTTGCGCCAGTTCGGCCGATCCTCGACGCTGCCGCGCATCCGCCAGCGGTTGTAGTGCCTGACGCACCAGCCGAGGCAGTAGTACGGGTCGTCGCAGTCGTCCGCCTTGCAGGTGGTTCCCTTGGGAACCGGGCTGTCAAGGGGAAGGTCAGGCTGCGGGTCGCCGGTCAGCCGCCAGCGGGCGTAATGGCCGCCGCACCAGCCGCGAGCATTGATCACGCCATCGCAGCCAGGGATGGAGCACGTACGATCGCTCATGTCGCACCGGACCAGTCGGTGTTGGCAAGGCCCGGTGGTGTTAGCGCACTGCCGGGCCGCTTACGTCGAACAGTCTAGCGAATCCGCCGCTATCGTGCAGTTGGCGACCTCGGCGACCATGTGCTAGCAGACGCGCTCGCTGTAGCCGCCGAGCAGCGACAGGGTGTTGCTGGAGGACGAGGTGCCCCAGGTCACGGTGACAACCCACGCCTTCGTGCTGGTGATCGCCACCGTGGTCGCCGCCGCCGGGGTGCCGAGCAGCGGGGTCACCGCGTTCGTGGAGCTGCTGGTGCCGAGGTCCAGCTCGAACAGGCACTGGGCGGTCGTGGTGGACAGGAAGTTGAGGAAGATCTCGTACTTGAAGCCGACGGTCGTCACCGTGCCGAGGGTGGTGGCCGCGATGGTCGCCAGCGAGGTGCCCGCCACGCCGCCGAGCCGCGATCCGAACGCCAGGGTCGGGGTGCCCGTGGTCGAGTAGACGCCCCAGCCGACCTGCCGGTACACCGCGCCGGCGATGGCGTCGTTGGCCGGGAGGCTCATGGTCTGGAGCGCGGTCTCCGACGCCGTGGACGCGACCGTGGTGATGCCGGCGGTGACCAGCCCGGACTGGCTGCCCACCAGCGTCTGGGCCAGGCCCTGCGGGTTGACGTAGGTCAGCACGCCGCCCAGGACGTAGATGAGCGCCCCGCCGGCGACGGCCGCCGGTGCCTGGGACTGGTTCAGCATCAGCAGCGGCGCGGCCATCGACTGCGTGGTGGTCGCCGTCGAGGAGACAGCCTGGGTGGCGACGTAGTCGGTGGTGGCCGGGGAGCCGGGCGAGGCTCCCTGCGCTTCGTTCAGGTAACCCATCGCTGCGTCCTTTCTGCGGGCATGCGGGAGGACCCGCAGGAGCGGGCACGGTCAGGGAAGGGGGGCGGTCAGGGGAAGAAGGCCAGGAACCCCTCGGCCTGGCCTGCCTGCTGCGGCGGGGTGAGGGC
>Ga0209517_10004601_pt1 | contig 18055 bp, 15 predicted proteins | sample PeaSoiMetSII2010_FD_187695 | JGI IMG/M metagenome (GOLD analysis project Ga0209517, IMG submission 187695) | Peat soil microbial communities from Weissenstadt, Germany - SII-2010 (SPAdes) (version 2) | ecosystem: Environmental > Terrestrial > Soil > Wetlands > Peat | place: Germany...
AAGGCGCCTGGACGGTGACCGTGGGTCCGCCGGCGCCGGTTTCGGTGACGCCGAATTCGGGGAACGGCACCAGCCAGACGTTCACCTTTGTGTTTTCCGACCAACAGGGTTACTCCGGAATCATAGCCTCCTTGATCTTCAACAGCTCGCTGTCGGGGGGGGGAGCATGTTATCTCGTATACTACCCTGGTAATGTTCTCTACCTGGTGAACGACTCGGGCTCAGGGTGGACGGGACCTGGAACCCTGGGGCAGAGCGGGACTTTGCTCAACAGCCAGTGCACGGTGAATACAGCGGTTTCATCGGCCTCCGGCAGCGGCAACAACCTGACCCTGAACCTGGCCTTGAGCTTCCAGCCGGCTTTCGCCGGAAGCAAGAGTATTTACCTGGATGCGTATGATGGTGATCTGGACTCCGGTTGGCAGCAGAAAGGCTCCTGGACGGTGACCGTGGGGCCGCCGGCGCCGGTTTCGGTGGCGCCGAACTCGGGGAGCGGCACCAGCCAGACGTTCACCTTTGTGTTCTCCGCCCAACAGGGTTACTCCGGAATCATAGCCTCCTTGATCTTCAACAGCTCGCTGTCGGGGGGTGGAGCATGTTATCTCGTATACTACCCTGGTAATGTTCTCTACCTGGTGAACGACTCGGGCTCAGGGTGGACGGGACCTGGAACCCTGGGGCAGAGCGGGACCTTGCAGAACAGCCAGTGCACGGTGAATACAGCGCCTTCATCGGCCTCCGGCAGCGGCAACAACCTGACCCTGAACCTGGCCTTGAGCTTCCAGCCGGCCTTCGCCGGAAGCAAGAGTATTTACCTGGATGCGTATGCCGGTGGTCTGGACTCCGGTTGGCAGCAGAAAGGCTCCTGGACGGTGACCGCGGGCCTGCCGGCGCCGGTTTCGGTGGCGCCGAGCTCGGGGAGCGGCAGCAGCCAGACGTTCACCTTTGTGTTTTCCGGCCAACAGGGTTACTCCGGAATCATAGCCTCCTTGATCTTCAACAGCTCGCTGTCGGGGGGTGGAGCATGTTATCTCGTATACTACCCTGGTAATGTTCTCTACCTGGTGACCGACTCGGGCTCAGGGTGGACGGGACCTGGAACCCTGGGGCAGAGCGGGACTTTGCAGAACAGCCAGTGCACGGTGAATACAGCGCCTTCATCGGCCTCCGGCAGCGGCAACAACCTGACCCTGAACCTGGCCTTGAGCTTCCAGCCGGCCTTCGCCGGAAGCAAGAACATTTACCTGGATGCGTATGCCGGTGGTCTGGACTCCGGTTGGCAGCAAAAAGGCTCCTGGACCGTCCCCTGAAGCCCGCCCACCGCTGTTCGTTCCTGGCTGGGAATGCCCACTGATTGCGGAAAGCTTCAGGGCCTTGGTGAACCCAAAGTAGCGCAAAAATTGAGACAACCGTCTACGGCGCTGTCATCAGAAGTAACAGCTAATCTCGGGTCACCCGTACAGTCCGGCCGGAAACATTTCGATATATGGGTATACAGCGACTGGGGTAATCCCAGCGGATCCTCTTGGTAACGAAAATGAGACCTTTTATTTCGATTCTGACGCCTGCTTACAACGCCGCGCAATTCCTGCCTGCATTGATTGCCGCCGTGGCGGCTCAGGATTATGACCGCTTCGAGCACGTAGTGATAGACGATGGCTCAACAGACGGAACCGCCGATCTCTTGGCGTCCTGCTCCGCCTATCCCCACCTTCGCTGGTATTCACGCCCCAACAAGGGGCAGTACGAAACCCAGAATGAGTTGATCCGCGAAGCCAGAGGAGACGTCCTCACGTTCATCTGCGCCGATGATCTCTACGCCAGCACCCGGGTACTGTCCCTGGTGGCGGAGGGATTCCAGGAGTCCCCCGGCCTGGACGTGGTATTCGGACGGACTCCCAGACTCGTCATGGCTCCCGAAGGCGCTTACACATTCGACCCCGACCTTCCGGGCCGGCTGGCTCGTCTGTTAATGCGCCACGCGCCTTGCATTCAGCACTGCTCTCTATTCGTGCGGACCGATCTGGTGCGCCGGAGGGGCCTGTACTTCGACCCTTCGTACCAGCATCGAGGCGATTGGGACTGGCTGATCCGCATGTTTCAAGCGACGGATCGGAGCCGGCACATACCGGAAATGTTGAGCTACTGGAGACTTCATCCGGGCCAGACCACGCGGACCGCCATTGCGCGCGGGCAGCAGGAAACCGCCAGACTTTGCACCATCCACAAAATCAACCCGAAAGTTGCGGGTTGTGCCCGTCTGGCGTCCAACGCCTATGCACAGATCGTCCATTCCTGCGCCATTGCCCGCCACAGCGGCCTCCTGGCACTGTGGCGCAAGGCCGCGGGTTCCGTGAGACGGCGAGTGGGGGCAAGGATGCAGCCCATCCCTCCCACCGCCTAGGTCCGCAAAGGGAGCCGCTTCCCATCCACTAAGGCCTAAAGTCCGGCGCACTAAGTTCCGATCTAAGGCATATGAAATCGCTCCCGGCTTCGAGCAGCAGGCGGTGGAAGGAACTGTGAGTACTCCAGCGGAAGACTCGCGCAGCAAAGCGGTGGCGTTTTCCATGGCGGCCAATGTTGCCGGCATGGGGATGGCCGGAGTCGCAAGCGTCCTGGCAGCCAGGCTCCTGGGTCCCCAGGGGCGGGGCCAATTCGCGGCGATCATAGTGTGGGCATCGCTGGCAGCCGCCCTGGGCGATCTGGGCATCTCCCAGTCGTGCAGCTATTACAGTGCGCGGCGCCCGCAAGAGGCCGGCAGGATCGCCGCCACGTCGATAACCCTCAGCATCACCGCAGCGGCGGTCCTGGTGGCGCTCCTCCAGTTTTTCGGCGGCCGGATTTTCGGCGGCGAAGCGGCGGCTGCGGCAAAGCTTTATCTCTTTTCGGTGCCGATCTCCATGGCTGTGACCTGCCTGACGGCCATGATGCTAGGGCTGGGATATTTCGGGAGATTCAACCTGATCAAAACGGTACAGGCGGCGGGATACGTGGCCGGGATTGGAAGCGCGTGGGCCGCGGGATCGATGCGGGTCGGCGGGATGCTGACCGGCATTCTGGTTTTCCAGGCCTTGGGCGGGTTGGTTGCGCTCGGCTGTGCGGCCACCGTAATTCCGCTGGCAACATGGCGCGTCAGCGTTGCCATGAGCAGGGAACTCCTGTCCTATGGCATTCGCACTTACGCCGGCAATCTCTGCTGGCTGGCCAATGGGAGGCTGGACCAAGCCCTGCTTGCATGGCTCGTGCCCATGCAGGAACTCGGGATCTATGCCGTCGCGGTCTCTTATTCGGGGCTCCAGTTCGGCGTCTCGGGAGCGATCGCCACGGTGGCATTCTCACGCGCCGCGCGGGCCAGCTCCAGCGAGGCCAGACGCCAGGAACTATGGCGGGGCTTGAACCTGTTTACCGTCCTCACCCTTCCTCTGGCGGCGGTGATGGCTTTATTGGCGCGCTCCGCAATCACTGCGGTATACGGCGTGGCCTTTGCCGGCGCCTGCACGCCGGCCTGCATCTTGCTGCTGGGTGGATTGTTTCTAGGCGCCAACTATGTTTCGAGCAACTGTATGAGGGCCGATGGGAGGCCGGGGTCTCCCGTTCTGGCCGAGGCTGGCGGCTTGGTAGTCACGGTCCTGGCGCTTCCCTTCGTACTCCCCCGCTGGGGCATCACTGGTGCGGCATGGGTCTCAGCGGCTAGTTATGCGGCAACGGCGGCCATCCTGGCTGTCCTTTGGATGCTGCACGGCAAAGCCCTGCGCGCACAATGCCCCATCGCCCGGGAAAGCGGCATACCGTCGGAGGCTTTATGACTCAGCCAGTCCATATCCCGGCATGGCAGCCCCTCACTACCGGTGTCCTGACGCCCGCCGAGGCTCTTCCACAAGAATGCGCTCCCTGGCGCATTCGATTGTACTCGGTGATTTTCTTCATCCTTGCGGGCGTAAATACCCTTCTACCCATTGAACGGGGATTCCCGGTGATCCGGCTGGCAGAGGACTATCCGGTTACCCTGGCGATGATCGCGTCATTCGTCTGCTTTTTATGCCTGGTGATCGAGTCGGGTGGAACGATCTTCCAGTCACATACCTCAAGAGGGTATCTGCAATGGCAATGCCTGTTCGTCGCGGCGCTCGTCTTGTCGGCCATCACCTCACCAGTACCGAAATCGGCCTTTTTCGTGGTTCTGAATTATTTTACGTGCTTCATCCTCAACTTCTTTACCTTGCGGTACCTGTTCACCCACGGGAACCGTAGGAAGTTGCTGGCGATCATCTGTCTGGTTGCGGCGGCGGCGGCCATAGTGGGGCTCCTGGAGCGGTTGTTCGGTTACTATCTGCCCTTCTACAGAGACTTCTTTCTGAACTCTGATTACGCGCAGATGACGTTCGCCATGAGCCAGACCGGCGGGGCCTTCCGGATCCTGGGCCCGCTCGGAAATCCGATTCTGCACGCAGTCGTCCTGTCGCTGGCTTTGCCGTTCGCGCTGGGCCTCAAGGGCTGCTTCAAGTGGGTCACCGCGATTCTGCTGTGCATCTCCATAGCGCTCTCCACATCGATGACCGGCGCGCTGATGGCGGGCTGCTACGTCCTGGGTACACTCGCTGGTTACACGCGGAGGATTCGAGTACTCTCCCTGATCGCATGTGGCCTGTTCGCAACCATCGGCGCGGTGGCGATCGCCAACGGCAGCTTCGCTGACAATACTTCGCTCTTTCAGCGCGCTATCTACGGGGACGAGAGGAGTATTCAGACACGTCTGCAGATGATTGACCTGGGCTTGTCCAATATCCTGAACTTCGACAATATCCCGGTACTCCTGACCGGAAGAGGCTTGAAGAGTTCCAGCGATCTGACCACTGCCGGCGGGACGTCCTACAACGACACGTTAGACAACGTATGGCTGACCATTGCTTATGAAGCCGGCATTCCAGCGGCAGTCCTCTACCTATTGCTGCAGATCAGCGTGCTTCACCAGCTACGGCGATTTACCTGGACCATTCACTGGTGGGGAATCCTCGCATGGTGCGCGGCGGGGGCTTCTTTTGTAACGATTTACTACGCTACAGCCAATTTCCTCTGGGTCGCCCTGGTCGCGTGGTTGTGGACTACGGAGCTCCGATCCGCTGGCGGGCGTGTTGCTCCTTCTCAGACCGTGGCTCGAGGCATACCGGCGCTTCGATACCAGGCTGCCTGTCGCACGCCCTCGCAGGTGATCTCATGATCGTCACTCACTTCCAACGCCGGCCCTTCATCCACAACTTCAGCATCGAGCGGGTATTCTCGACCGTCCGTCGCGCGTTGCCTTCCTGGGTGGACTGCCGCGTGGCGGTGTGCCGGTATCGCGGTACGAATCCGTTTAAATTCGCCTGCAACCTGGTGGAGGCCATGCTGCGCCAGGCCGGCATCGCTCCCTGCAACGGAGTCAACCACATCACCGGCGATATCAGCTATCTGGCCCTGTTCTTGCGCAAGCGGAACACCATCCTGACGGTCCACGATTGCGTCGGCATGGTCCGTCTCATGGGTTGGCGCCGCCGGCTCTACCGCTGGTGGTGGCTGTGGCTCCCCATCCGGCGCTCGGCGGTGGTGACCGTCGTCTCGGAGCGCATCAAACAGGAAGTCATCGAGTACACCGGGTGCCCCGAAGAGAAAATCCGGATCGTGCCGGACCCGGTAGGAGAAGAGTTCCGCCCCGCGCCTAAAGCGTTCCCACCTGCGAAGCCGATCATTCTCCAGGTGGGTACCAGAGCCAACAAGAACCTGGGCCGTGTGGCCGCTGCTCTCAAAAACGTGCCTTGCGAACTCCACATCGTGGGCCGCTTGGATCAAGCCGACCGCTCGCAACTGGATCGCGAGGGTGTGCCCTATCGGGTGTCGCAAGACCTCACCGATGAGCAGATGGTACAGGCCTATGAAGAAAGCGATCTGGTAGTCCTCGCCTCGACCTATGAGGGATTTGGCATGCCGATCATCGAGGCGCAGGCGGTCGGCCGCCCGGTCGTGGCGAGCAATATCGAGCCGATGGTTTCGGTAGCGGGCGGCTCTGCCTGCCTCGTGGACCCTTGGGATCCCGAGTCCATCCGTCGCGGACTGCTGCGTATCATTCACGATGCCGAGTACCGTCAGGAACTGGTGCGGCGCGGTTTTGAAAATGCCGGACGGTTCAGCGCCGGGTCCGTGGCAGAAGCCTACCTGGCGGTTTACCGGGAACTGGCGGCCGTGAGAGCAACGAAGGAAGGCCTTGCACATGCCTGAAAGCACGCGCCCCAAGATTTTGATTCTCCTGAACACGTATTTGCCGGGGTACAAAGCCGGAGGGCCGATCCGCAGCATTGCAAACCTGGTGGAGTCGTTTGGGGACGAATTCGAGTTTCGCATCCTCACGTCGGACCGGGACCATCGCTCGAAATCGCCCTATCGCGACGTGCCGGCGCACGAATGGGTGCGCGTGGGGAAAGCGCAAGTAATGTATGTTCCTCCCCGCTGCGCATCGATTCCCTCCATGATCCGGATCATCCGCCAGACCGATCCGGAGGTGCTCTACATCAACAGCCTTTTCTCCACGCTGTACTCGATCGTCCCCATGCTGCTCCGCTGGTTGAGACTGATCCGTCCCAGAATGGTCATGCTCGCGCCGCGCGGAGAATTGAGCAAAGGGGCGCTCCAGTTCAAGAGGTGGAAGAAGTATCCGTTCCGCAAGACAGCGCGGATGGTCCGGCTTCACGAGTCAGTCCTCTGGCATGCTTCGACCCAGCACGAAGCGCGGGATATTTTGGGCGAGTTTTTCGGATCCGACGTGGCAGTTGCGGCGCCGCTGCCCGTGCTTACGGCGTGCGACCTGCCCGATCGGCCGCCCACCGCATCCGCCCAAGCGCCCCGCAGGGAAAAGCCGGCGGGATCCCTGCGGATTGTATTCCTTTCGCGGATTTCCCGGATGAAAAACCTGGATGGGGCCCTGTCGATGCTCGACGGGCTCCGGGGAGACGTGCTCTTTTCGATCTACGGGCCGGCGGAAGATTCTGTGTATTGGAGGCAGTGCTGCGAAATCATGCGCCGCCTTCCGGCCAACGTCCGTGTCGAGTACCGGGGGGAAGTGTCTCATGATCGGGTGGCCGAGTGTCTCGCGGAAAGCGACCTGTTTTTTCTCCCGACCCACGGCGAGAACTACGGCCATGTCATCGCCGAGGCGCTGGCTGCCGGCTGCCCGGTCCTGATCAGCGATCAGACGGCATGGCGGGGCCTGGAAGAAAAGGGCGTGGGCTGGGATTTGCCGCTGGATGCTCCCGAGCGCTTCCGCACAGCTTTGCAGAGGTGTGTCGACATGCAGCCGGACGAATTCCAGGCGCTCTCGGAACGCGCGTGGCGGTTTGCCGTTCAACACGGCTCGGACAGTGAGATCTTTCGCAGCAACCTGGAACTTCTGAATTTTGCAGTCCGCTACCCGTTCATAGCCGGCCCCGATGGGCAGCCGGAGCCGTACGCCACCACGAGCGGCGAAGCGATGCCGGAAACTGGGAAAGGCGCACCGCGATGACCACGCCTGACATCCTCATCCTCAGCGGCGACGGCATGCTGGGCCACAAAATCTTCCAGCGCCTGCGCGCCTCGGCCGCCACGATTCGCAGCAGGCATCCCCCGCCCCGCGTGGACCTGCTCGCCGGCGCCGGCGTAATCCCCGGCATCGACCTGATGCACCTCGACCGCACCGCGGAACTTCTGGCCGATCTGCGGCCCAAGTTCGTAATCAACTGCGCGGGCATCGTTAAGCAGCGCGCCGAATCGAGCGACGCGATTCCCAACTTCACCATCAATTCCCCGCAGCCGCAGCGCCGCATCGATCAGGCGGGCGGCCCCTACGCCGCCGGAGCTTCAAGCGATCCGGGAAGATGCCAAACGCAAAGGCACGGACAAGCTGACCATGGCCCAGATCAACCGGGAAGTCGCCGCCGTCCGTCAGCGCCCCAGGGCCGTCTCCGCGTCGTGACCGGCACTAACGTGCTCATCTGAGATACTCGCAAAGTCCAGTCAATGCTGGGCCGCTATCGGCGCCTTATCTTTCGACCCGAGCGCGGTCTTCACCACATCGATGATCTTGTCCACTATCTGGTCGGAGATAAGTCCGATGGAAAAGGAGACCAACACGAGAATGGGTTTCTTCGTGAGGTCCAACCACCAGAGGAGGTAATAAGTAACGATGGCCAGGAACGGCGCCGAAATCAGGTACATGTACAGACTGAGGAGGTCCATGCGCCATTTCTGCGTCCGCTGATGATCGCCCTTTTGGCCGGTTTCCTTCGCCCCCGGCGGCGTGGCAGGCGTCTTGTCTGTGGTATGGGGTTCGGGCTGCGAACCCGCCGCGGGGGCAATACTCGCTTTCGTGGGCGGCGCGGCTTCTCCGGTTGCCTGGGGCGGCGGCGCCTGCTCACGAAGTTCCGTCGTCTGCTCACGAAGTTCGTTTGAGGTCTCAGTGACCTTCCCTACCCGGCCCTTTTGTGTCGTTAAGACCCTGACCACGCGCCTGATGAAGGACGGATATTCTTCAGGCGCCGCTCCCTGAATTCGCGGCACCTGCCTTGTCATGTTGATCGCTCCGCCGATCACCGAAAGAATGATGACGTACAGAGGAATGACCAACCCTCCACCCACCTTGACCGCTTTCGACAGCGGGGTGAGCGTCGCCTGATTACCCGCGCCTTCCGGGGCTGCGTTGTTCCCTCCCGGCGATGGAGGATTCGGAGAAGGAGTGTTGGTGGCCGCCGGATTGGCCTGCGGGGACGGCGTGTTTGCCGTGGTCGTAGCCGCCGGATTGGCCTGCGGGGACGGCGTATTTGCCGCGGGCGTGCTCTTAGCCGCCTTTGCGGCGGCTCCGGCCGCAGGCCCTGTAGGGGCTGGAACGGCATTCGGCGCCGGGGGCTTCGTGGCAGGTGTTTCGGGCTGACCCGGTGTGGTTACGTAGCCTCCAATGTTGAGCGCCCACTCCGTATCCGTCGCTTCGGTCGGATCTTTTTGCGGAACGCTCGTAATCACGAAGCCCACCGCCGTGTCCATGACGTCCGAGCCCCAGATGCGTGGCAGTATGATGGGCGCGCTGAGAGGAAGTATCAGGAACAGAAGGATGACACAATACGATAGGATGATCGCGACACGGTCTTTAGTCAACGACGGCGGGCCGGTAAACGCGAAGAAGAAAACGAAAATGCAGAGGAAGGACACGGCCGCGAATATGATCATCGCGGTCTGCAGTTGCACCGGCGGTTTGGCATAGAGGTAGATCCTCTCGAGGGCGGCCACGTCGGTTCTGCTGGCCGGCCTCACTTCGGCCGTAACCTCGAGCGGATCGCCGCGCCGCAGTTCGTGCAGCGCCGGCATTTCGGTTGCGCTCGTGCGAAACGAGCCATCGTTATTATTCAGATCGACGAATATGCTCTGCTGGAAATCTCCTTTCAAGCTCTTGACGGTGATCCTGGCTCTCCCTTTGACAGTCGGCTGTACCTGCCCGCTGATGACCAGGTTGGCGCCGTCGAAATAAGCGCTAAGGGACACCACAATTGGACCTGTCTCCGGAAACAGTGCGCGAATTCCGCGATACACTCCGTAACCGGCGACGGCCAGTATCAGAAGACCGGCGACCGCTCCTAGTATGGTCCTGTTTCTTTCGCCCATATCTGACTCGTGGTCGCCCGATATTTTAACCATGCCGGCGCCTCCCGAGCCGGGCGGCCACAACTTCTGGAGCCCCCAGCCTTTGGGTCAGTATACACCCGGCTGCCATTCTTCCTCGGGTGCCGTTTTCGGCTCCGCCAGGCACACCACTTTCGCCCTGCTGCAAGAAACCCAAACCGGGCTTTTACCCTATTTTCTTATTAAGACCACAGCGCTCAGACAGCGCCGCGAACTCCAACCTCGCGCGAGTGCGGTTGAGCGGCGGGCCGGCCTGAGGGCGCCCATCGTTGGAAGAGGTTGAGCTCCTGTTGGCCGGTGTAGGTCATGGTGATGCCGAACCGGCTTTCCGCTTCTGAGTCGAAGCCGTCGAACAGCAGCGGCTTGTACTGCGCCACCCCGATACACCACCGCAGCAATGCATCGGCGGCCGGTTCAGCCAGGGTAGTGCTCCTTTCCACCTCGTTGGCCACCAGCGAGTAGTCGAATTGCTGGCGGTCTTCGATAGTCTCCGCGTCCTCGATAGAGAGCAGAAGCGGCGAGCCGCGGCTGAGCAACCCGCGGTCGAGCATGCGATCGGCCAATCGTGCGACAGCGTTGGTAGCGGTGAGCACGGTAACGGGTGTGATACCGAAGGTGGCTATGCCGATCGCGGATTGATAAGCCTGCACATCGGGCTGGCGCAGGAGGCGCTCGCGAATTTCGGGCGCAACGGGCAAGACTTCGCTGAAGCAGTGTGGGAAGGCTCTCAATTCGTCAGGCAGGTTCTGTATGAGGACCTGCTCAAACGCGGCGCCCACACCAGCGAGATCTTCCTCGCGTGCCTGGAACAGCGCTTTGATATCGTCAGTTTCAGCCAGGGCTTCGGCGGCTGGTCCTGCCAAGGCCTCGTAAACGCGGGCTGCCCAACCGGACTCGATGTCGGCGAAGGCGGCGGCGGCGAGAGGCTCCTGGGCAGAGTCGTCGCGGTTCAGACGCGCGACAATTTCAGAAGCGTGGTCACGCACCTTCTGAAGCAGTGCCTCGTTTCCCGGTGAGAGGAGAGCCGCGCGTAGCAGCTCAACGGGATTATCCAACTGTGCAGTCATGTGATGATTCCTCTTGGGTTGCTTATATTGCTTGATAACGTTAGTAAGTACCGCAATGCAGTTCCGGTATGCCACGTGAGCCTGGTGTTCGGTGATGTGCAGGATTCGCGCCACTTCGGCCAAGCTTCGTTGTTCGGTCCAGACCCCGCGGGCCACGTCCCAGTCGAGGGCGGCGATTCCCGCAGGTTTGGGGAGCAGCACTACGACGCGGCCGAGTGCCTCGATGAGGTGGTCCCGCAGCTTGTATCGCGAAAGGTGAAGCGTTCGCGCCAGCTCGCGTTCGGAAGTACCGGCGTAACAGTATGCCTCTAGGATCTGCCGCAGGTCTTCGGGGAGAGCCGCAATGCCTTCCGCCAAGGCTTTGGTGAGCCGCTGGTTCTCGGTGTCCTCATCGGGTGCCGGACCCCCCGAACGGAGACCGTCCAGCAGAACGGGATCGGAGAGATCCCGCTGCAGCCGGATCAGGCGGACGATGCGAGGCCGGGCGAATTGCACAAAGGCTTTATAAACATAAGCTTCCAGAGGACCCAGTTCCGGCCGGTAGCGCTCTGTGAGGCCCGGCCAGACCTCCAGAAAGAAATCGTGGATCAAATCCTGTGCGTCGGCAGGGGCCGTAATGAATCCGCTGCGAGCCAGCCGGCCCAAAGCCCCGAACAGCATCGGCGCCAGGCGATCATAGGCGATTTCCAGAGCGAGGATGGATGTACTGCTCATATGGCTATGGCGGCTGAGGCGGACGAAAGATACCTCTAACCTTACATTGGAGTAGGGAGGGCAAATGGCTGAAAAAAAGTTGGTCTCCCCGCATTACCCCGTCCGAAACGCCGATGCAACCGCTCTAGAGCCTGTCACAGCCCGTCCGGTAAGCCGGATCCTTCTGGATAGAAAAGACTTCCCAAGAATGCTCCGGAGGGGGAATAGGCCGTTCGGAACCCGTGGCTGGTCTCAAACCATACCTCCACGCTCCAACGCAAGCCACCCTGCTCTTCGATCAGCCGGTGTAACAGCACACTGTTGGGGATTCGCTCACGGAGCGGGCGCTGCCCCATGAAGGTAACATCCAGGGGGATGGTGGTCATCTTACTGGAGGCGCCGCAACAGGCGTGTAAAGCGCGTGGAGCGCCGTGCGGCAGATCTAGCGGCTCGATGCGCGGAACATGCGTGTGGCCGCATAACATCAGGTAAAAGCCCTTTTTGGCGGCGAATTCCAGGAGTGCGTTGCGGGATGCGCCAGTCATGGCGCGGGCGAAGCCGGAGTGCGTGGCCGAATGATGCATCAGGAGGACGCGTATTTCGTTGGCCTCGGGGGCGGGGACCATGCGGTCAAGGACATTTAGGTTATCGAGGAAGGCGCCGCGGGCCATGATGCGGCGCTCCCCCCAAGGCCATACCTCCGAATCGGTGTTGATTCCGGCAAACCGCAACAGGTGACCGGTGGACAGTGGTGTCGGCTCGTGGGCAAATGGACACGTCCGGTACACGTTCCAGAGCTCGGCCGGAGGACCGCCGAATACGGATGTACCGGACCATTGGTCGTGATTGCCTGGAACGGCTAGTTCATTCCACCCCGGCCGGCTGAGTCCTACGAAGTTCCCCAGCGGCGGGATAAGCTCGGAAGCCATGAAATTCGTGGCGTAGGCGAATTGGCTGCTGTTTCCGGTATTGGTGATATCCCCGGTAACTATAAGTCCTGTCGTCCCTTTCCGGTTAAGCCTGCGAAAAAGTGCCTCGATATTGCCGAGGCTGTCGTAGCTATGACCGAGGAGGGTGTCGAACCACGGTAGGGCTGCCCAAGCAGCTACTCTGGCCTGCCCGGAATCGTTGGGACTGTCGATATGTAAATCGGATATGTGAAGGAAAGATCCGACGGCCATTAGCCCATTCTAGCCAGTTTGGGGCGGTTTGCCGGGTTGAACCAACAAAAGACCTTAATACTGTATCTATGTTATTGACTGTAATCAGGTTAACCAAACAGTGTTCTGGCTGGCGGATTGCTCTCATTCAGGCCGGGGAGGAACTTTACCAGCATCGCGGGTTTTAGAAAAAGGGACTCTTGCACGCGAAGGGGCCTGCTGATATGATCGGCTTTCGGTATTTATTTGCCCCGGTGGGCACTTTTGGGGGCTTGGCGCCACGCTCTTGGCCCAGCGTGGCAGATCCTCATACACAAAAAGAAAGTAGATCCAACCCATGGCAACTCCGCACCCAGTATCCGCCAGCGAGTTGATGGCGAACGTGAAGGCGTCCCGCGAGAAGGCGGAGACGCAGGCACAGCTAGCCTGGATCCGCTCGCAAATGTACGCGTACGGTGTCGACCGGCTCAAAATCAAATCGGGTACGGCATCGGATCTCGCCGATCTCGCAGTTCGCGTGGTCTCTCGCCAGAGAGCCTGATTTCACTTAATTCTCATCGATTTCATGGTGGGCAGGGGTATTATTCTTAAGGATGCACCCGGCAGAACTGCGGAAACTCCTGGCGCCAGAGTACATACGCACGGTAATCATCGAAAGCTATGAATGGATGCACGGCGCGATCCGAATGCTGAAGAACCAGGCCTTTGAGGGAGCACCAGACACCAAAAAATCATTATCGGTGATTGATCTTTATACCGAGACATTCTTCTTCTGCAAGGTGAAAGCTAGATTCCAGGAACTCGAGATCATCAAGACAGAGGATGTGGTGCCCGATTTCGATGTGACGAAGTGTCTGCGCACGTGCATGCTGATCGACATTCTGGACGGCGCGCACATGCACCAGCGCAGGCTGTCGAACTGGTGTTCGGCCATTACGGTGTTCGACCGGATCGACGGCCGGATTCATGCTGCATACGTCGTTCTGCCCGCCACAGAGCGGCTGTATTACGCAACGGAGCACCGTCCTGGAGCCTTCTCCATGGAAATGCCCGGGCTAAGTCGGATCGATGCGCGGACGGTAACCGGGGCGACTACCGACGACCGGCTGGACGTGCACCCGAGCGGGAGGGGCTGGAACCGGGTCCCCCTGCGGCTGGCGCGCGGGCCGACGGCTTTGGAACAAGCCACGGTGTGCATGTCCTCGCAGCGCTGTACCCACCTGGCGGCAATCGCCGGAATACGGAAATACCCAAGGCTGGCGAAATGGCTTCGGCATCTGGCCAACACGGATCGGGACATGCGAGAGGGAGGCATTGGCGAGTTGGCGTTCCGCTTTTACAACCTGGGTGGAAACCCCATGCTGGCGCGGATCTGCGATTCGGGTGCGGACGTGGTGATGGACTGGTCGGGAGAACTGCCCAATGACTGGGTACCCGGTGCTTACATTGCCGCTAGGGCCGGAGCGTTTCTGGGCCGGCCAGATGGTACGCCCATCACAGAGCAGGATATGGGACTCTCGCTGCTCAAGCCGGGAGCCAGTCGCACACCGTACATCGCGGCTTCGAGCGAGCAGCTTTTTCGGCAGGTGGTTTCGCTGTTGCAGTGACTTCCATGTTCAGTCCCATGAGGTCATCGATCTTTTCCCCACCCAAAAAACCGGGTCACAAAATTTCCGGGAATATTTTCGCCCTGTTTTCAATAACTTAGTCCCTCAAACCATCTGCCATCGCATCACCTGCCTGCTAGCTTTAAATCAGGAAGGGATTTACGCTCCCAATGGAAAACAACATCACTCAAGTCGTGGCCCTCGGTACCTCCATCGGCCGCTCCCAGGCCTTCGGCCTCATCACTTATAAATGCTCCGCCGAGCAGGCCAGAGCCTTCGAGCAGGTCTGGGAATCCGGCAGCTACAAGCTCCTCGGACTCACCTGGGAAAAGTATTGCCTCGACTACGCCGGCCTCACCCACCAGCGCGTCGAAGGCATCATCCGCAACCGCCAAGAATTCGGCGACATCTACCTCCAGCTCTCCGACATCGTCGCCGTCTCCCCCGAAACCTACCGCCACATCCAGCCCAAGGTCCACGACGACTGCCTCGAAATCGCGGGCGAAATGGTCCCCATCCTCCCCGAAAACGCCGCCCGCATCCGCGATGCCGTCCACCGCCTCCGCGCCGACCTCCGCAAAACTCAGGAAGATGTCGACCTCCTCACCTCTCCCGAGCTCGCCAGCCTGCAAACCCGCTTCGACGCCTGGCTCTACGACCTCCGCCGCCTCGCCCCCCGCCACGAAGACACCGGGCTCCGCGGCCTCGTCCACTACTCCATCCAGCACCTCCAGGAAATCGCCCAAGCCTTCCCCGAGTAACCAAACCACAAATGCATTTGTCCCCCGCCTCCCCCAACCCCTTGATTCCACTAGAACCGCCCCCGCAAAACGACAAATGCATTTGTCGTTTGGGTTCGTCCCGTCAAACCGGTTTTCTCCGCGCCCTCCGCCTCCTCCGCGCTCTCAGGTCTTGACTTTCTCTCGTCTTTCTCCGCCTCTTCCTCCGCGCCTCCGCGCCTCCGCGTCAAGGACAAGGCTTCCCCCTAAACCCCGCCCCCCATCCCGCCGATCTCTCCCCCAGATATATGCGCGGGCAGCCTGACATCCTCATCCTCGGCGGCGACGGCATGCTGGGCCACAAAATCTTCCAGCGCCTGCGCGCCGCAGCCGCCACGGTAGCCACCATTCGCAGCAGCCCCCGCGTGGACCTCCTCGCCGGCGCCGACGTAATCCCCGGCATCGACCTGATGCACCTCGACCGCACCGCGGAACTGCTGGCCGATCTGCGGCCCCGCTTCGTCATCAACTGCGCGGGCATCGTCAAGCAGCGCCCCGAATCGGGCGACGCGATCCCCAGCTTCACCATCAATTCCCTGCTGCCGCATTGCCTGGCGCAGTGGTGCGCCCCCTGGAACGGGCGTCTCATTCACTTCAGCACCGATTGCGTCTTCAGCGGCAGCGTGTCCAACGGCAGACAGGGCGGATACAGCGAAGACGACCCGTCCGACGCCGCGGACCTCTACGGCCGCTCCAAGTTTCTGGGCGAAGTCCACACCCTCAACGCCCTCACCCTGCGGACCTCCATCATCGGCCGCGAGCTGTCCCGCCACAGTTCCCTGCTGGACTGGTTCCTGGCGCAAAATCACGGGCTCGTCCGCGGCTTCCGGCGCGTCATCTACTCGGGCGTCACCACCAATCACCTGGCCGGGCTGGTGGAGCGGATCGTCCTGCACCACCCCAATTTGACCGGCCTGTACCAGGTGGTGTCCGCGCCCATCTCCAAATACGACCTGCTCCTCTCCATCCGCGACGCGTACCGCATGGACGTCGAAATCGCGCCCGACGAGACCGAGATTTCGGACCGCAGCATGCGCGGCGACAAGCTCCGCGCGGCGATCGGATACCAGGCGCCCCCCTGGCCGGAATTGATCGCGCAATTGGCCCAAGATCCCACACCCTACGAAAGGTTGAACGAGAGTGAAAATCCTGGAAGGCAAGAGAATCCTGATTACCGGTGGCACCGGCTCGCTGGGCAAGACGCTGGTCAGACGCCTGCTCACCGGTGAAATGGGATGGCCCGAAAAGATCGTCGTCTTTTCCCGCGACGAGGCCAAGCAGTACTTCATGCGCCTGGAGCATCAACGGCTCAAGGCGGCCACCGATGAGCTGATCTACCGCGATTTCGAAAAGGTGCTGGAGTTCCGCATCGGCGACGTGCGCGATTACGGAAGCGTGGCCTCCGTGCTGCGCTCGGCCGACGTGGTCGTCAACGCCGCCGCCATGAAGCAGGTGCCCACCTGCGAATACTTCCCCTTCGAAGCCGTGCGCACCAACATTCAGGGCGCGGAGAACATCGTGCGCGCCATCGAGGAGCACACCCTCCCGGTCGAAACCGTGGTGGGGGTCTCCACCGACAAGGCCTGCAAGCCGGTCAACGCCATGGGCATGACCAAGGCCCTGCAGGAGCGCGTGTTCATCCAGGGCAACCTGCGCTGCCCGGGAACGCGCTTCGTGGCCGTGCGCTACGGCAACGTGCTGGCCTCGCGCGGCTCGGTCATCCCGCTGTTTCACGAGCAGATCCGGCAGGGCGGCCCGGTGACCATCACCACGCCCGAGATGACGCGCTTCCTGCTCAGCCTCGACGACGCCGTGGATATGGTGTTCGCGGCCATCCGCCAGGCCCGGCGCGGCGAGATCTACGTGCCGCGAGCGCCTTCGGCCCGGGTCGTGGATATCGCGGCCGCGCTGATCGGCCCGCGGCCCATCCGGCAACTGGTGACCGGCATCCGGCCGGGTGAAAAAATCCACGAGATCATGGTCAGCGAAGAAGAGGCCGGACGCACGCTCGACCGCGGAAAGTGGTACGCCATCCAGCCCATGCTCCCCGAGATTTTGGGCGTTACCCAACTCGGCCCCGCCTCCCATCTCACAAAAGAGTACAGCTCCGCCGACGAAGTCATGACGCTGGCGGAAACCGAAGCCCTGCTGGCCGCCCGCGACCTGCTGGTAGCCGAAAGCGGCCTGGCGGCCCTGGCCATTGCGGTGGCGCAACCCGCCGTGCCGATGGGAGTCCCGCACGAACTGCTGCGATGACAGAGTTTACCCGTTTGCTAAACTTCAAGTGAACTGATTAATCAATTCAGGGAGATTATCGTTAAACAATCGCAATCCATGAGCAACGTCATTCCCGCCGTCACCGCCCGCACTCAGTTGGGACAGATTCTCAAGCGAGCAGGGGAAGGGAGACGAGCGCTTCTTGGTTGACCGCCGCGGGGAGCCGGCCGTCATCATCATGAGCGTGAGAGACTACATCAAAAACATCGCTCCACCACGGGCCTCTGTAAAGGCGATCCGTGAAGATGCCGCACGCAAAGGCACGGGCTCCTTGAGTATGCGCGAAATCGATCGCATCGTCGCCACTGTCCGGCGGCAGCGGAACAAGAAGACTAAACGATCCGTCAAATGATCCGGGTCGTTCTTGATACCAATGTCGTGGTGTCTGCCGCTTTGGGCGCCGAGGGTTTGCCGGCGGCGGTGTTCGACTTGGCCATGAACAGAACGATCCTGATGGTCCACGTCCAAGGAAATCCTGGCCGAATACGAAAAGGTGCTTCATTACCCCCGTCTTAAACTCGATTCTCGACGCATCGGGGCTCTCCTCTCCGGCATCCGCAAGGTTTGCAGGCTTGTTCAACCAAGCCACACCGTGACTATATCCCGCGGCGAATCCGACAATCGCTTCTATGAATGTGCTGAAGCAGGCAAGGCCGATTTCTCATCACCAACACCCGGCACTTTCCCGTGAATTGGGGATTCGGCGTTGAGCAGACCGCCGCCAGGCTCCTGCAGCACAGCGCTAAAGCCCGCCAGGAGGGTGAACCCTATGCACTGCGAACCGCCGAATGGGC
>Ga0209517_10004602_pt1 | contig 18054 bp, 16 predicted proteins | sample PeaSoiMetSII2010_FD_187695 | JGI IMG/M metagenome (GOLD analysis project Ga0209517, IMG submission 187695) | Peat soil microbial communities from Weissenstadt, Germany - SII-2010 (SPAdes) (version 2) | ecosystem: Environmental > Terrestrial > Soil > Wetlands > Peat | place: Germany...
GGCCAAATCGGGTCCCCCGCATGTCCACCACCTGACGGCAGCGCAAACGCAACGCCAATCACAATCGCGATGCTCACCAGCTTGATCGCCGTCAGGAAAACCTGTACGCCTCCGCCCAGCCGCACTCCCAGGTAGTTCACCCCGGTCATCAGCACCAGCCAGAACACCGCCAGCGGTTGCGCCCACGTAAACGCAAAATCATACGGCTTGATCCATGACGTCAGCCCCGGAATCGCCAGGTGCACTGTGAAAATCGGCGCCGCTACTGCCGGCAGAAAAAAGCTCAAGAAGCGCATCATCCCCGCGGCGATCGAAGCTGTCGAAGCTGGCCGCCCCACAATCGAGTGCATCCACCCAAACAAAAATCCCCAAATCGGTCCGAACCCACGCCGCAAATACGCATACTCTCCGCCTGCCTCGGGAATTGCCGCGCCCAATTCCGCGTACGACAGCGCGCCAAAAATCGAAAGCACCGCGCCAACGATCCACGCCGCGAACACGATCGAAACCGAGTGGCCTTCTCGCGCCATCTCCGCCGGCTTCAGGAAAATCCCCGTTCCGATCATCGTGCCAACTACAATCGCCGCCGAGGCCCACGGCCCCAGTCCGCGTACGAGTTCCAGCCGCTTCTCGCTCATACCCCTCCGCGCAATGTGGAGTGCGGCGGCTCGCCGCCGCTTTTACGGCTGCGACCTCACTCCCAAACCAAAATGCAATCTCCCAACCCCGAGGCGCAATCACTCCTGACTGTGCTCTTGGTTTAGCCTTTGTAGCGGCCGCTTTCTGAAGCGGGCGCCCTCCCGTCCATGCTCACGCCTTTCTCTCTTCCAATCATTCGGCTCACCACCACTCCCACCGCAAACGTGACGCAAGCCCCAATCAGCACGTACCACGTAAACGCGATGTTCGTGAACCGAAAGACTAATAGCACCGTCGTCAGCCCGGCGAACATCCCCGCCAGAGACCCTCGCGAATTTGCCCGCGCATCAAACGTCCCCAGCAAAAATAATCCCAGCAAACTTCCAAACGGCAGCGAAGCTACCGTCAGTCCTGCTTCGAGCAAGGGTCCCCAGTGCACCAACCCCAAAACGATCAGCACCGCGCCCCACACCAGCGTCATTCTCCGCGAGACCCTCATGAAATTTCGCGGATCAATCGCGCGCCCTCGCAGCGCCGCCAAATCCATCACGCTCGAAGCCGCCAGCGAATTCAGCGACCCGCTCGCATTCGACATCGCTACCGCCAGTATCGAAGCCAGCAGGATACCCGCCAATCCGGTCGGCATTTCGCGGGTCAGGAATAGCGGCAGCACCTGGTCCGTCTTTTGTCCCGCGGCCAGCAGCGGCGTGTGCTGCGCGAAGGCAAAAAGTGCCACTCCCACCAAAAGAAAGATCGTGAACTGAATCAGCACAATGAATCCGCTCGCCAGCAACGCGCGCCGGCTGTCCTGCTGATTTCGCGCCGCCAGCAATCTCTGCACGATTGTCTGATCCGTTCCGTGGCTCGCCATCGTGAAGACCGCGCCCCCAATCACTCCCGACCAGAACGTGTACTTCGTCGCCAAATTCCACGAGAAATCCAGCACTTGGAGCTTGTTTCCGTTCAACGCCGCCAACTGACTCAATTCCATCCACCCGCCCGGTATGCGATGCAGCAAAAATCCAAGTGTGAGCAAACTCCCCGTCAGGTACACCAGAAACTGCGCCACGTCCGTCCAGATCACCGCCTTCATTCCGCCTTCAAACGTGTACAGCACCGTCAGTGCCATCACGATGAACACCGCCAGCCGCTCGGAGGTCCCTAGCGTCGCGCTTACCACCAGCGCAAACGCCGACACGCGTACGCCCTCCGCCAGCGTGCGTGTCCCCAGAAACGTCACTCCGGCAACCGAACGCATCCAGCTTCCAAAGCGTTTCTCGATCAATGCGTACGCCGTCAAATACTCCCCGCGAAAATAGCCAGGCAGGAAAATGACGCTGATTAGAATCCGCCCAACCATATATCCAAATACCCACTGCAAAAATGTCATATTCCCGGAATACGCAAGCGCCGGCGTGCCGATAATTGTCAGCGTCGATGTCTCCGTGGCCACAATTGAAAACGCCAGCGCCCACCATGGTGCGCTCCGCCCTCCCAGAAAATAATCCCGCGCGTCTTGCTGTCCTTGCCGGAAGTGCAATCCCAGCGCTGTCACTCCCAGCAAGTACGCAACAACAATCGCCAGATCCAACGGATGAATGTGCATGAGCACCAAGCCGTGCCAAATCACAGGGAAGCGCCGTGGAGCGAGTCGAGAATAGTTGCTCCCGCCAACACCGTCAAGCCAACTCTCTCATTTGGAGTGCGGCGGCTTGCCGCCGCTTTTCGAAGTATGCCACGCCGCAAAAATGCTTTTTTTGAATAGCTCCGTGCTCGCCCACCATTCCACATGTTTTCTTTAGTCTGCTCCGGCCCCCAACCCTTTCAACACCCCGTCCCTCGCTCTTGTGCATCCACGCCCCTCCTCGCGTATGCTTTGGCTATGCGCTACGTTCTCGGCTTCGATGGTGGCGGCACCAAGACGGAATGCGTCCTCATGGATGACGCCTCCCGCGTCCTCGCGCGCAGCCGCAGCGGACCTTCCAATCCCATGCGGGTCGGATTTGGCGGAGCGCTCGCTGCCGTATGTGAAGCAGCGCGTTCCGCGCTCAATTCCGTCAATATCCCGTCCGCGGATGTCACCGCTCTTTGCGCAGGCCTTGCCGGCACGGGCCACGCGGACGCCGAACGAAAAATGAAGCGGCTTCTCGAGGAGGAATTCTCCGGTAAGACCGTGATTGTCTGCACCGATCTCGAACTCACCCTCGAAGCCACTGGCGAAGGCCCCGCCATCGTCCTCATCGCCGGCACTGGTTCTGCCGCCGTCGGCCGCGATGCTCATGGCCAGATCGCCCGCATTGGCGGACACGGCCCGCTTCTTGGAGATGAAGGCAGCGCGTTCGATGTCGGCCGGCGCGCTGCCATCGCCGCCATTCACGAATTCGATCGCACCGGAGTCAACTCCGCGATCGGCAAGCTGATTCTCCGGGAACTCGAAGTCTCCACCTGGCACGAAGTGCAATCCCTTGCCCAGGGCGTTCCCGATGAAGTGTTTCCCAGGATTTTCCCCGTGATTGTCCGCGCCGCCGATCAGGGCGATTCCACCGCCCGTGAATTGCTTCAGGATGCCGCCGGCGACCTCGCCACTCTTGTCGCAGCCCTCATGGAGCGCCTGCAATTCCATGATCAGAATTTTCTTCTCGCAAAAACAGGTGGCATGATTGGCCGCTCGCTTTTCTTTGACCAGCAAATGGACGAGCGCCTTCGCGCCATCGCTCCTCATGCTCAATTCGGCGCCATGGCCATCTCGCCCGCGGAATCCGCCGCGCGCCTTGCCCTCCGCTTCCTGATGCCCGCCGGGGAAAGGAAGTAGCGTGCCCGAGTTCGACCACGAACTGCAGCTCGCGCGCACCGCTTCGGGTGACGACTTCAGCGCCCTGCTCTATCACCCTGCGCCCCAGGTCCTTACTGCTCTCCTCGATAATCCCGCCTTGGATGAGCAGAAGCTCTGCCTGTTGCTAGCCCGCAAGGATCTTCCCACCGAAGTGCTCGAAAACGTCGGCACGCGCAAGAATCTGCTTAAAAGCTATCTCGTCAAACGTACACTGCTCTTCCATCCCCGCGCGCCGCGCCTGGTCGGCTTGCGTCTGATCCGCGATATCTACCTCATGGATCTCGTCCAGTTCACGCTTTCCCCCGTCGCCTCGGCGGAACTCAAGCGCATTGCCGAAGACCAGATCGTAGCGCGCCTCCCGCAATTGCCTCTCGGCCAGAAAATTGCCCTCGCTCGCCGCGGCCCGGCCCGCGTTGCCGGCGCGCTCGTTGCCGAAGGCCACGCGAACGTCCTCCCCGTTGCTCTCGATAATCCCTTCCTCACGGAATCCCAGGTCCTCAAAGCTCTGGCCCGCGAAAAGACTTCGCTCCGCGTCGTCCAGGCGGTCGCCAACCATCGCAAATGGTCGCAAACCTACAATGTGCGCCTCGCCCTTGTCCGCAATCCCTACTCGCCGCTCGCCACTGTTCTTGCTTTCTTACCTCATCTCACCGTTTCGGATCTTCGCGAACTCGCCGCTCCCGGCATCGTCCCCGAAAATCTTCGCCGCTATCTCCAGGCCGAAGTCCAGCGCCGTATGCGCCTCTCCAAATCCTTGGCCGACAAGCACGTCTAGCCTCATTTGGAGTGCGGCGGCTCGCCGCCGCTTTTACGGACTCAATCGCTTCACAAAACCTTTCTTTTCTACGCCGCGCTATTTCCTCAATCGCCCAATCAAAATCGTCCCCGCCACAAACAGCACCGCCGAAAACGTAAACGCCGCCTTCACCGAAACCTCGGCCCACAATACCCCAACGATCACGCTCGAAAGAAAATCTCCCACCGCGTTCACCGCCGCCAGCGTCCCAAACGCCATCCCGTGCTGTTCCTTCGGCAAAAGTTCCGCCGCCAGCGAATCTTCCAGCGCCTCTTCCGTCCCGACATATACGCCCGCAATCACAAAGATCACCGCCAACCACCACAATGAATGAGTTCCCGACGCAAGAAGAATTGCGGTAACGCCTCCCAGGGCATAGCCTCCCGCAAGAATCGCCTTGCGATGCGTCACGTGGTCGCTTATCCAGCCGCTCACATACGCCGACCCCGCATAGAACACGTTGTGCAGCGTGTACAGCCCCACGGCCACGCTCGCCGCCCATGCCATTCCATGCGTCGGAGCTAGCATCCGCGTCGCATAAAGAATCAGCAGCGTGTGCGAAAAATCCCCCGCCCCGAAAACTCCCACTCCCAGCAGAAATCTCCGAAAACTTCCGGGTAGCGCGCGCAGTCCCGTCACAAACGACACCTGCTTCCGCTCCCGTACCTCCCGCTCGCGCACCAGTATCCAGAAGCACAGCACCGCCGCCAGTCCCGGCAACAGCGTCCACAAGAACACTGTGCGGTACGCGTGATTCGTCACGCGAAGCAAGCACAGCGCCGTCAAGGGCCCCGCAATCGCCCCCACCGTGTCCATCAATCGTTCGAAGCCGAACGCCCGCCCGTAAGCGGAAGGCGGCACATCCGCCGCCAGCAGTGCCTTCTTCGCAGGTGATCGTACGCCGCGTCCCAGCCACGCCACCACTCGCCCGAACATCACGTGCATCGCGTGCGTTGCAAGCCCGAACGAGGCTGTAGCCAACGCCGTCACCGCGTACCCGATCACCACCAACGGCTTGCGATGTTTCAACCGATCCGTGTAATGTCCCGCCCCCAGCTTCGCGAAGCTAGATAGTCCGTCCGATACCCCCTCGATCGCGCCCAACCACGCCGGACCCGCTCCAATCGCCGCCAAAAATGCCGGCAGCACCGCCGTAGCAATTTCGTGGCTCCAGTCGCTGAACAGACTAGTCAGCCCAACGCCCAGCACTGTGCGATTCAGCCAGTGCCCGCCGCCATCTTTATCTAAGTTATTTTCTTCGGAATTCACAGCCGACAGTGTACATTCCCGCCGCGCTCTTGCCCAACATCCCTCACAGCTCCCACCCTTACGATTATCGCGAAGCGGGCCTGTACAAAATCACGCGCACTTTCTCCAGCGTAATCAACCCGCCATCCACCATCTCATCCAGCCGCGGCAGGATCTGCTCGATGCGTTCCTGCGTTTCCACCACTTCCAGCACAATCGGCAAGTCCTGCGAAAGCCGCAGCAGTTTGTCCGTGTGATAGGCGCTCGTCCCACCATAGCCGCCGACGCCACGCAACACCGTCACACCGGAAAACCCTTCCTTCCGCAGCAGTTGCACAATCGCATCGTGTAAGGCTTTTCCGTGCCACTTATCCGATTCGCCGATGTGCACTCTCATCAGCGTCCGTTCTCCCTCAAATTTCTGATGTGTCATAGTGCGCTCCTCGCGCTATGGACCGTCAGGGCATGGCTTCAGCCATGCCGTAGCTAGTCCTTATGCAATCCGGCTTCAGCCGCTGAGGGCCGCTATCCACTCCCCACACTGCTAGAACCGGTTCGCCAGCCGTATCCCCGCCACCGAAAGAAACAGTCCCAATACCACGCTCGACGCCACATACGTCGTCGCCCAAAGCCATTCGCCTGCTTCCAGCATCTTCGCCGTTTCCCAGCCGAAGCTTGAAAACGTCGTGTACCCGCCAAAGAATCCGATCGCAATCGCCATGCGCAATTCCGGTGAAATCACCATGCGATTCAAGGTGATTTGCCCAATCAGCCCGAGAAAAAAACAGCCTGTCAGGTTGATGGCCAGCGTGCCGTAGGGGAACGTGCTCCCCATTTTCACTTGCACAAACCCCTGCAAGCTATACCGCGCCAACGTTCCAATCGCCCCAAACACTGCAATCAACAGTAATCGCAACGTCGCTCCTGTCCCGCTGCTCTGGCTCCCACTAACAAAAAACTCCTGGTGCCCTACGGCAGCCAGGAGTCATCAGCCCCGGCCATTCCAGCCGCGGCGTTTTTGGCGAACTCCATCGCCATCTTGTTTTCCATCTCAGTGTAGCCGCGCTTCACACGTCACACAAGCGCCTTGCCACTTCCCGTTCCCAAATGCTGTATGATCCGAAATTGCGTTTATTGCGGCTTCGCTGACCGGGCTGTGGGTATAGCCGCATGCTTTTCAACGACTATGATTTTTTCCAGCCGCCCCTTATTCTCTGACACAACCAAGTCTGCTGTGATTATGTCTCCCGCCTCCACCTTGTGTAGCTCGATCGGATCTGCCACGGCATAACTCATAGTCATCGCTGGCATCAGTCCCGGGATTTCCCCATGTTTCACCATGATCAAGCCTTTTGGTTCATCCACGGAGATCACCTCCGCCCGAATCGCATAGTGTTTCGCCGGCGCGGACTGACATCCCGCGCCAAAGAAGCCACACACCAACAATAACGAAACGAAGACTCGCTTCTTGTTCATCGCCGCTCCTCAATAATGAAAACGATAACGCAATTGCACGTAAATCTCGCGCGGATTGTTATAATGCGTCCCGCCAAACGTAAAACTGTTGTCCAGCAACACTCGCCGGTTGGCCACATTCAACCCTGTCAACGAAATCGCAAACCGCTCTCCAAATTCTTTTCCCACGGTCAAATCAAACGTTGTATGCGGCTCCAGATGAGTGTTCAGCTCCGGCGGAGAGTTGCCATTTGTGAATCCCGAAGCGTAATACACATCGCTAGACGCATACGCGCGCCAGGGCAGCCGCACATTTCCTCCGATGTGCAGCGTGTTCCGCTGGTCATGGTCAAGGAAGCCGTATCCGTCGCCGAACGAAAAATTCGTAAGTCCGCCATTGATGTCGCCGTAACCGAGCGCGAGTTGGTTCGAATATGTAACGTACACCTGTCCTCGCTTGTAGATTTGCGGCGACCTCAGCGTAAGCTCCCAACCGTTGATACGAGCACCCTGAATGGTGATCGGAAAGAACAGATTCGAGTTGTTGAAATTGTTGTGATCGAAGAAGTTCTTGGCCCGAGTTAGAAAAGTGTCTGCGTCCAGCGTCCAGCCCCGCAGGGGAATGGTGACCCCGTACTGGTGTTCCTCGTCACGTTCTCCGTGCAGCGGAATAAACCCCAAATCCTGGTTATTGGCGGCGTCCAGCAGCGGACCGGAGACCGTCACCAGTGGCGGCGCTTGATAGAAATGGCCGTAAAATGCCCGGAATGCCCAATTCAGTTTCGGGATCCGGAGGGAACCGCCGACGCGCGGGCTGGTGGCATTCTCCACGACTGGACCGGAATAGTGTGTCTGGCGCAGGCCGGCATCAAGCGAAAGCCACGAGGTCAGTTTAAACTGATCCTCCACATAAATAGCCGCTTGCGCGCCCGTTGGACTGGCAGTCGCGGGCGGCTCTACGTTCTCGCAGTTTCCGGGGGAATTGCAAAGCAATCCAAATAACTGGTTGGTTTGTTCGGAAAAACCGGAAACGCCAGCTCGCAAATTGCTGCGCTGCTTGATCCAGGTCAGGTTTGCCTGACCTCCTTCGTAATTAGCGGCGATTCTCTCCGTGGCCGAACTCGGCAGGTCGTTGGGACTGCTCTCATAGCCGACGCTGTTGTAGTGGTAAAAGGGCGAGACCGTAAGTACGAGTCCTGGGCTGAAAGTGCGCACCCAGGAGAAAAGAACATAACTATCTTTCTCTTTATTGGCATCGCTCAGAAACTGCCCCGCCGTATTGGGGTCGTTGGGATCGAAGGGGATCTGATAATAATCCTGACGAAACTGCGCGACGAACCGCAATTGATCCCTGGAATCCAGATTGTAGGTCATCGAGGTGAAGCCGCCGAAACCATTGGCCTGATCGTGAATCACCGCTGCAGTGGGTGTCTGCAATCCCAGATCAGTGTGGTTGCCGTTAAGGCTCGCGTAGTAGGCGAAGCGGTTGGTGTGGCTACCGAAATTCAACTGGTCGTCGGTTTGGTAGAAATTGCCTGCACTCAAAACTAACTCGGCTTCGTTGTCATGCTCGAAGCCGGTGCGCGGCGCCACATTGAAGATGCCGTAGGTGCGATCCCCGTAATCGGTGGAATAGCTGCCGCGCATGGTTTCCAGCATGTCGATATCGTTCGGGTTGACCTGTGGCCCCAAGTTGCTTGCGATATTGGTGTTCGGGATCGCGACGCCGTCGATCAGCCAGCTAACTTGATGCCCACCCCTCACGTGGAGCTGGTCATGCGTATAGTACGAGCCCGGAACGTAATTGATAATCATTGCCAGGCTGTTAGACTTCGACGCCCCCGGCGTTATGGCGATCTCCTTACGTGTTGTGAGCGTCGTCGGCGTGATCGATTCGGTCTGTGCTGGCAGCGACTCGGATGTGACCGTGACGGACTGCACTTGCGTTGCTACCGTCAGTTCGAAATGCAGAATCGGAGCCGTACCAGATAGCACCGTCACGCGCATTTCCTGCGCCGTGAGCCCGGACTTCGACACAGTCGCCTTGTATTCCCCGACCGGTACCGAGTCAAAAATGAATTCACCGTCTGCGTTTGTTTGCGTGGTCTGTGCGTATTCTGAATCTGTCGCTTTCAATACGACCTGGACCGTGGAAATGGGCCGGTGCTGCTGGTCGTGCACGATGCCACGCACAGTTCCAAACACTGTCGCGAATATCCCGCTTGCGGAAACGAATACAAATACCAGGAAAAGCCAAAAGCGCTGCCTCATAAATTCTTCTCCTTTAGATAGCGGAATATGTCCGCAGCGGGTCGCATGGACCCGGGAATACTTCCGATTCAGGCAACTTTGAACGAACTAGAGGGAGAAGGGAGCGACGCGAGGAGGGGGAGGGGGCGGTTTAAACGAGAGCAAAAATTCAGTCGGCGCAAAGTTACTTGGCGCAGTCGTGGCTACGAAAGGGAGGCAAATACTTGCAGGCTCCGGCAACACAAAAATCGGCGGCGTAGCCAGGGCATGACTACTCTCATGGCAGCAGGCCATCGGACAATTGCTCATGCCGCTTGCACCATGGTGCTCACAGTCCATTGGCGTTTCCTGTGCAGTCGCCTGTCGCGGCCGAGTGGCCTCTGGATTCGAGTGTCGGTGCGCCAGGCACATGCCGCCGTTACAGCAGGCCATGCCGTTCGTCTGCCACGCCGCCGCCCACATGGGTGCCCACAGCATTACCACTGCCAACAGGCACACCCACGCCCCCATTTTTCCCGGAGCGATAGGAATGGCCCGCAATCTTTTCATAAATAGTGGAGCCGCACGATAGCATAAAACCGCATTTTCTCCAAATAGCCCGCAATCACTGGCAGTCCGCCGTGCTCCCGGGCTCAGCAACTCCCCGGCCTTTCTTGACTTACTCCCCTCGCGAGACGCAAACTTATTTTATGCCCCACACCTATATTCAATTTGACTTCGCCAAAGACGAAGAAAAGGCCCAACTAGCCCGCCACAAACTCGAGGGTTGGAAACAAGCCTACCGCCTCGACAAAAAGCTCCTCTTCAAATTTGAACGTATCGCCGCTGCCCCTGCCGAAGCCGCTGCGAACACCGGCGATTCCGAAAAGCCCAGCAAATCCAAAGGCAAGAGCAAAGACAAACCCGATCCACCAGCCGCCGCTCCCGCCGAAACCGTCAAGCTCCTCGTCCGTCTGGACTTCTCCAATCACGAAAAGCTTTCTGGACAGCGCTGGCTCGACCGCATTCCTTCCGAGGAACCATTTCAGGGCGCCTCCCCATCCATCGTCAAACCCTCTGACCCTCATTTCGCCGATACCGAAAAGCAGTTTGACGACCTGGTATAGTACTGCCGTTTGCGTGCTAACCACCTCGCTTTCCTATCGCCCTGCCGCGCTCCTTCGGTATAATAAGAATTCGCGCGCGATTGAATCCTGTCCACCACGAGGGCGAACCCAATGGCCGTGCAAACTCGCGTGAAAATCACCAAGATCGATTCGCCCAAGTACCACGGCCTGGATCGCGACTCCCTCGTACGTCTCTACCGCACCATGTACCTCTCGCGGCGTCTCGACGACCGAGAAATTCAGCTTAAGCGCCAGAACAAGATTTACTTCCAGATCTCCAGCGCCGGTCATGAAGCCGTCACTGCCGCTGCCGCCCTACTCCTTCGCCCCGGCGTCGATTGGCTCTACCCCTACTATCGCGACCGCGCTCTTTGCCTCATGGTCGGCGTCACCCCCCTCGACACTCTCCTCCAGGCCGTCGGCGCGAAGGACGATCCCAGTTCTGGTGGACGCCAGATGCCTTCCCATTGGGGCCATACTCAATGGAATCTCGTCAGCAAATCCTCCTGCACCGGCACACAGTTCCTGCACGCCGTGGGCGCTGCCGAAGCCACCTTGTACTACGACCACCGCCACAAGGCCCTCGATCAAGCTCAAAAAGCTCCGCTCGGCGAACATGTCAATCACCAGCCCGAGGAAATTGTCTACGTCTCTTCCGGCGATGGCGCCACCAGCGAAGGCGAGTTTTGGGAATCCCTCAACGTCGCATGCGCCAAAAAGCTTCCCTTGTTCTATCTCATCGAGGACAACGGTTACGCCATCTCCGTTCCCGTTGAAGTGCAAACTGCCGGTGGCAGCATCTCCCGCCTGGTGCAAGGTTTTCCCGGCCTGCACATCGCCGAATGCGATGGCACGGATCCCCTGGAGAGTTATGCCGTCTGCAAGGAAGCCGTCGCTTACACTCGCGAACGCCGCGGCCCCGCCCTGGTTCATGCCCGCGTCACGCGTCCTTACTCTCACTCGCTCTCGGATGACGAAAAGCTCTATAAAACTCCAGAAGAGCGAGAAGCTGAAGCTCGCCGCGATCCCCTCTCCAAATTTTCTCTTTTCCTCATTCGCGAAGGTCTTCTCGATCAAAAAGAGATCGAAACCCTCGAATCGCAAGTCGACCGCGAAGTCCGCGAAGCCGCCGATCAGGCTCTCGCCGCAGAGCCTCCTGAAGTCTCCTCCATACCTTTGAATGTCTATTCGCCGGACATCGACCCTACCTCCGCGTCCTTCGCCACCGAGCCCAAATTCCAGGGCACTCCCAAGACCATGGTCGAAATGGTCGCCGTCACCCTCCAGGACGAAATGGCTCGTGATGAACGCATCCTCGTTTTTGGCGAAGACGTCGCTGACGCCAGCCGCGAGGAAACTCTTCGCGATCTGAAAGGGAAGGGCGGCGTCTTCAAAGCTACTGCCGGGTTACAGCGCAAATACGGCGCCGATCGCGTCTTCAACACGCCCCTGGCCGAAGCCGGTATCGTCGGCCGTGCCATTGGCATGGCCACTCGCGGTCTGAAACCCGTCGCCGAAATTCAGTTCTTCGATTACATCTGGCCCGCCATGATGCAGATTCGCGATGAGCTCTGCGTTCTTCGCTGGCGCTCCAACGGCACTTTCAAGTGCCCTATGGTCATTCGCGTAGCCATTGGTGGCTACCTCACCGGCGGCGCCGTTTATCACAGCCAGAGCGGCGAATCCATCTTTACCCATTGTCCCGGCTTGCGCGTCGTCATGCCTTCCACCGCTCTCGATGTTGCCGGTCTCCTGCGTACCGCCATCCGCTGCGACGATCCCGTGATGTTCCTCGAACACAAACATCTCTACCGCCAGCCCTACAACCGCTCCGAATATCCCGGTCCGGATTTCACCATCCCCTTTGGCAAAGCCCGCCTCGTTAAGGAAGGTCAGCAGGTCAGCATCATTACCTACGGCGCCGTTGTTCGCCGCGCCGAAATTGCCGCCGCCGCTCTCGAACGCGAAGGCATCTCCGTCGAAATCATCGATCTTCGCTCCCTCTCTCCTTACGACTGGGAAGCCATCGCCTCCACCGTGCGCAAAACCCATCGGGTCATCGTTGCCTATGAAGACATGATGAGTTGGGGATACGGCGCCGAAATCGCCGCGCGCATCGCCGAGGAGCTTTTCTCCGATCTCGACGCCCCCGTTAAACGCGTCGCCGCCCGCGACACATTCTGCGGATATCACCCCCATCTCGAAGACGCCATCCTCCCCCAAACCGACGACCTATCCGCCGCCGTCCACCACCTTCTCGCTTACTGATTGGTTTTCCTGACTTTGTAGGGGTCGAGCATTGCTCGACCCCATTTGTGCAAGGAGCGTCTGCCTGTCTCCGTCATTCCGAACGGAGTCCGCGAAGTGAGGAATCCCTCTTCTTCTTTGCTGAGGGCCGCAGGTTCAATTTTTTGCCTGGGTCTTGGGGTAGTCTTTCCAACGCTGTCATCCCGACTCGACCGATCCGATTTTCTCTTCCGCGCCGCTTCTTGGGACGTCGGGCCGCGTTGTGGCTGGATCCCTCTGCCGCTTTTCTCTGTGCTCTCCGTGTCCTCTGTGGTGAAATCTCATCTCCGCGAATTTCCGCCGGGTGTCCCAGGCGCGATTTTTTTGCATGGGTCTTGGCGTAGCCTTTCCAGGTCTGTCATCCCGACCGGAGCAACGGCGCCTTATGCCGTTGCGCAGTGGAGGGATCGTGGCACCGCCCCATGCACGAGCGATTGGATCGAAGTTCGTTCTCCCAGGCACGGATTAGCTGCCTGCATCTTGACTTCGCCTTTTCGCCCCCCTCCCTGGAACTTTTTCCTCCCCTTTTTCGTATATACGTTTAGAATCCAATCGATACCGCTCTGTGGGGGTAACCACATGCTTTGCCCATCATGTCAGAAGGACATCGCCCCAGGTTCAAAGTTCTGCTACAGCTGTGGCGCAAAACAGCCCGATGCGCCCGGTGCGCCGAGCGTCGCTCCCGCTTATGTTCCGCCCAAAAAGTTAGTGCGTTCGATCAATAACAAGAAAATCGCTGGGGTCTGTGCAGGAGTGGCAGACTATTTTGATATTGACCCGACCCTCGTGCGAGTCGTTTGGTTGCTTGCTACCCTAATCCCCGGTCCCAATCTTCTTGTCTATCTTGTGTTATGGATTGTCTTGCCGCTCGGCACAACGGCGGTATCACCGAGCCTGCCCCCTACTGTCGCCCAAGTCTGACACCACGCCACAACTACTCTCTGCCTATCAAAAGCCTGTCATTCCGACCGGAGGGACGGCGGTTCTTGCCGGCCCGGAGTGGAGGAATCGGGTTGCCGCCGATAATTCTTGGCTCACTCCCTCCCACTCTTCCCAAACCGTTTCTTCTTCCCGCTCTCCCCAAAAATCAGATGATCCATCGAAATCACGCCCGCCCCGACGGTCGCCAGCGCAAAACTCGCCGCTCCTACTGCCAGTGGTAACTCATACTCCTTCACCGCCAGGTACCCGTGCCCACTGTGCACTTTCCAGATCGCCACTCCCATCTCAATCGCCAGCAGCAGCGCTGCCGGCCTGGTGAACAATCCCACAACCAGCAACCCCGCGCCAAAGGTCTCCAGTATGCCCGCCACGGGCACAAGATATGCCGGCAACCCGTGCATCACGAAAAACTCCCTCATCCCCGCATTCGCGTGTACCAATTTGGGATAGCCGTGGTATACAAAGATGATTCCCAGACACACCCTCAACACAAGCAGCCCCAACGGTTGCAATCCATTCAGAAACTTCATTTTCGTCCCCCTGCGTCTCCCACCTTACTTTCCTTTCTTTTCTTTTTCCATACGGACAAAAGTGCGCTGTGTCACTTCGGCTATTCCGCAAATCAGGTACAATTCACAAAGTAGTTAAGTGTCCTCAGCGAGGTTCCATGAAATCTTCCGTTCGTACCTTAGCGATCGTCAACGGCGGCGGCGACGCTCCAGGTCTTAATCCCGTCATCCGCGCCATCGTTCGCTCTTCCATCTATCAACACAACATGCGCGTCATCGGTATCCGCAACGGCTTCGATGGACTCATCTGGCCCGAAGGCGCAAAAGAAATGACCGAGGAAACTGTCAGCGGCATTCTTCCCCGTGGCGGCACCATTCTTGGCACCACCAACCGCGGCAATCCCTTTGCTTACAAATCCATCGAAAACGGCCAGGAGGTCGTTCACGACTATTCCGACCTGTGCATGGATAACGCTCGCCGCCTCGGCATCGAAGCCATGATCGTCATTGGCGGTGACGGCACCCAGCACATCGCCCGCGATTTCGCTCGCCGCGGCGTCAACATTGTCGGCGTCCCCAAAACGATTGACAACGATCTCGACGCCACCGAAGTCACTTTCGGTTTTGACACCGCTCTCGTCATCGCCACGGAAGCCATCGATCGTCTCCACACCACCGCAGAAAGCCACCACCGCGTCATGCTTATTGAGCTCATGGGCCGCGACGCCGGTTGGATCTCTCTCCACGCCGGGATCGCCGGAGGTGCCCACATCATCCTCGTCCCCGAAATACCCTTTAAATTTGAAGCCATTTGCGATGCCGTTCGCGCCCGTGAACTCCGCGGCAAGCATTTCAGCATCATCGTCGTCGCCGAAGGCGTGAAGCTTCCCACCCATGATCCCCACGGCAAAACCCTTCCCCCTGTGGGCCCCGGCGGCGTTGCCAATGCCATCGCTGATATTCTTCGCGAAATGTTGCACAAGGAAATCCGCGTAACCGTCCTCGGCCACGTCCAGCGCGGCGGTTCTCCTACGCCCTTCGACCGCATCCTCGGAACGCGCTTTGGCGTTGCCGCTGCCGATCTCGTCGCCAAAGGTCAATTCGGTCGCATGGTTTGCCTCAAAGCCGGTAAAATGGCTTCTGTGTCTCTCGACGAGGCCCTGGAAAAAATGAAGTTCATCGAACCTGGCTGCGAAATCGTTCATGCGGCGCGTGCCGTCGGAGCCACCTTCGGGGATGGCGAATGAAGCGCAAGCTTCTGGTTGCTGTGCCGATTCTCTGCCTTGTGGTTCTCCTGGCCTGGTTCGTCCGGCCAAAACACGAGTCACTCGGCGCCGCCTATGTCAGCGAACGCAGCGTCACTCTTTGGAGTGGCGTCGCTCAAGTGCGCGAACAGCTTGGTGTGCTTCTCTATGGCGACCGCGTCGAAGTTCTCGCTCGCCGTAACGACAACGTGAAAGTCCGCACCGCTGCCGGCCTCACTGGGTGGGTAGATGGCCGCTATCTGATGGAGCCTGAACTCTGGCAACGCAGCGCCCAACTTCTCGGGCAAGCCAAATTCTTGCCCGTTCAGGCGCGTGGCCGTACCAAGACCACCACCAATCTTCGCGTCGCCCCTGGCCGCACGGAGCCCCGTCTCTACCAATTTGGCCGCGGCGCCGAACTCGAAATCCTCGGCCGTGCCGTTGCCGATTGGATTCAGGTCTCTGATGAGAAAGACACTTCCGGCGACTCGGAGGATACGAAGACGGAAGACTGGTTCCTCATTCGCGGTGTCGCCACTCGTCCTCCGGGTGAAGGCGTCGTGCGCAATTCCGCCATCACCACTACAACACAGCCCGGCGATCAAACTATTCCTATCGCGGGCTGGGTCATTGGCCGTTTCGTCTCACTCGATATTCCTGATGCCGTCCGCGAAGGCACAAACGCCGCGAACGTGCGGCCCCTCGCCTGGTTTGAACTCAACCGCGTCACCGATCCCAATGGGGATCACCCGCAATATCTCGTTGCCGGAACACGTAGCCCTGAAGGTGAGCCCTGCGATTTCACCACGCTCCGCGTCTTCACCTGGAATCCCAAGAAATCCCGCTATGAAACCGCCTACATTGAAAACGATCTTTGCGGCGCCTTCCCTATCCAGGTCGGCAAAGGCCCCAAAGGCAATCCTGAATTTCGCTTTCATCTAATGGATGACAACAAGGAAGAACGCGCCTATAACCTAATCCAAACCGTAGTCCGCCGCATCCGCGAAGAAAATCCCGCCAAGAAATCCCCCGCCCATCACTAACCCCTCTTGCTTTTCCAGGATTTCAACTCATCAAACCTGAAAATCTCACGGAGGGTGCCCCAGGCACGGAGTGCGTGCCTGGGTCTCGGGTTTACTCTTCCAATCTTTCTCTTTCCTTTCTCTTCTCTGTGACCTCTGTGTTCCGACCTCTGTGAACTCTGTGTTATCGTCCCTCTGCGCCTCTGCGTTATTTTTTCTCTTCTCTTTTCTTCTTTGCCTATTCCCTATGCTAAATTACTCTCCGACCCCCCCATGACCCTCCACATCAACGAATCCGAAGTTCGCCAACTCCTTACCATGCCCATGGCCATCGACGCCATCGAGGACATCTCGCGCAAACAGGCCCAGGGCAACGTCCTCGTCCACCCGCGCCGTCGCTTCCAACTCGGCGATGGCGGCTTCTTTCATCACATGGCCGCACTCGACAAGGAAGCCGGCTTTGTCGCCACCAAGCAATACACCTACGTGAAGGGCAAACTCTGCTTCCTCGTCACCCTCTTCAGCACCTCCACCGGTGAACTCCTCGCACTCATCGAAGCCGACTACCTGGGCCGCCTGCGCACCGGCGCCGCTTCCGGAGTCGCCACCAAATATCTTGCACAGAAGGGCGCTCACTCAGCTGCCATCATCGGCACGGGCACCCAAGCAAGAACGCAACTTGAAGCCATCAACTCCGTTCGCCTGCTCGATTCCGCCTATGTCTACGGCCGCGATCTGCAGCGCCGCCAGCAATTCTGCGAAGAGATGTCAGAGCACTTGAGCATCAACGTCTATCCCATGGACTCCGCAGCCGCCGCCGTGCGCAACGCCACAGTCGTTTCCACTGCCACCACCGCATCGCATCCTGTTTTAACCGGAGAGGATTTGCCCCCGGGCATTCACATCAACGCTATCGGCGCCAATCACGCCCACAAACAGGAACTCGACTCCGCCGCTATCGCCAAGGCCAATCTCATCTTCGTGGATTCCATTGAACAGGCCAAACAGGAAGCCGGCGACCTCATCATCCCATTCCAGCAGCATCCGGAACGTTGGAACGATGTTCACGAACTCGCCCAACTTGTTGCTGGCCAGATTCCTGGTCGCGCTTCCGACTCCCAAATCACTCTCTTCAAATCCAATGGCATCGCCGCCTGGGATCTCGCCGTCGCCGTCAAAGTCTACCACCTCGCAAAAGAAAAGGGCCTTGGCCGCTCCATGCCTTTCTATTCCTCTCTAGAATAATCAGTCTTCCCATTCGATCGAATCCCGGAGCATTGCCTCGGTTTTCCCTTTGTGATGTCCCGCACATCACCCTCCCGGTTTGTGAGCCAAGAATATCGTGCATGAATGAGCACAGGTACTGGAGTTTCTAGTACTAGTCTGCGCTCTAGTTTTCTATGCTGGAGTCCAAGTTCCAGTTGTTGTCTTTGACCCGGTCCTGAGGGCACGCTGCGCTTCGCGCAGTTGAGATGTCGCTCCTCTCACAACCCGGTTCTGGAGCAGCGTGAGTCTTGCTTTTTCTCAGAACTTTCTCTGTTTTGTGCAAGCCGCTGCCAGTTGCAAAGGAGAGATACGACAATGAAGTCCGCAGCGAAAATCTTTTCCCCAGCCTTTCTCGTATTGGTTGCATTTCTCTTGTCCGCGTGCAGCGGCGTGCCGCAATCCAGTACCGGCGGTGGAGGCGGAACCACCGGTCCCTTCACTATCAGTGCGTCTGTTTC